>Ga0114129_10001171_pt1 | contig 34782 bp, 41 predicted proteins | sample RhiMetdeltSRZDD1_FD_80071 | JGI IMG/M metagenome (GOLD analysis project Ga0114129, IMG submission 80071) | Populus rhizosphere microbial communities from Tennessee, USA - Rhizosphere MetaG P. deltoides SRZDD1 (version 2) (version 2) | ecosystem: Host-associated > Plants > Roots > Rhizosphere >...
CGACGTGCTCCCGGAGGCGTTGCGCGTTACGACCGACGAGTGGGCCGGCAAGAACGGCGGAGGCTGATGCGCCGGTTCCTCCACGAGCTCCGGGTGCACGTTCGGAGCTTCTTCACCAACTGGCGCGAGTACGACGCCCCGGCGACGACCAAGCTCCGGCTCACGTTCCGCAATCGCCTGCACGCGACGTTCTCGCGGGCGCAGTGTTGCGGTCACCACGGCGAACCCGGCTGCTGACAGCTTCCCCCCGGGGAGCCCGGTCCGGGCTCCGAACCCCATCGGCACCCGCAGGTCTAGCGCTCGCGATCATGCGGCACCTTCGTGTTCGGTCGCTCCCGCTTCCCGTTGAACTTCCCGTTGAACCGCGGCCTCTGCAGGGCGCGCCACCGGGACGCCGACCGCGAGGTTCGCGAGTCCACCCACTAGGAGCCCGACCCCGATCCCGCCCAGCACGTCGAGCGGCGCGTGGGCGCCCAGGTAGACGCGGGCGAACGCAACCAGCGCGACCACGGCCCAGGGCACCACCCGCCAGCCGCCGCGCAGGTACGGCGTCAGGACCCAGGCCAGACCGGTCACCAGAACCACGTGGCCGGAGACGAACGAGGCCCCGCCGCTGGGGGTGTTGCCCCGCACGATCGCGTCCGAGACCGTCGTGCCGGGCCGCGAGCGGACCACGAGCTGCCACACGATGCGCTCAGCGATCAGCTTCCCGCCCGTGACCAGCACGAATGCGAGCGCGAGGCGCCAGCGGCGAAGGATCGCGGCGACGGCGGCGGCGATCGGGCCCACGGCGAGCACGCCGAGGAACTGGGCGCCCTGCATCGGCCCCGACAGGAACTCCGGCAACTGGTTGATCGCGTGGAAGACCGTGAGCTCCGGCGGGTCCACCGTCCCGTCGCGGGCGACGAGCGCGCAGAACCCGAGTAGGCCTACGCCGCCGAGGGAAGCGTACGCGTCGAGGCTACGCCGCCGGAACATGCTCATGCCGCCATCCGTAGGCGGATCGCCTCGGCGATCTCGTCGGTCGTCGATCGTCCGCCGAGGTCGGGCGTTCGGACTTCACCCTGGGCGAGGACGGCGTCGACCGCTGACTCCACCCGCGCCGCCGCGTCCGGTTCGCCCACGTGGCGCAGTAGCATCGCGCCGGACATGATCATCGCGATCGGGTTCGCAACGCCGGTGCCGGCGATGTCGGGCGCGCTTCCATGCACGGGTTCGAACACCGCGTACTCCCAGCCGAGGTTCGCGCCGGCCGCGAGGCCGAGGCCACCGACGAGCCCGGCGCACAGGTCGGACAGGATGTCCCCGTACAGGTTCGGCAGCAGGAGCACGTCGAACGAGGAGGGGTCGCGGACGAGTCGCATCGAGAGCTGATCGATCTCCACGTCCTCGAACGCGACCTCGGGGTGACCCTCCGCCTCGACACGACCGATCGAGCGGAACAGGCCGTCGGAGAACCACATGATGTTGGCCTTGTGGCCGAGCGTGATCTTGCGGCGGCCATGCCCGCGGACGAAGTCCAGGGCGAACCGCACGATCCGTCTGGTCCCCGTGACCGAGATCGGCTTCACCGTGAAGCCCGAGTCCTCGCCCACCTCCCGGCCGGAGAGCCGCAGCAGCTCCTCGCGCAGCTCGCGCGCCTCTGGGGTCCCGCGCTCGAACTCGATACCCTGATACAGGTCCTCGGTGTTCTCCCGGATCACGACCAGGTCGACGTGGGGGTAGGGCGTCGGCAGGCCGGCCAGCGACCTCGACGGCCGGACCGACGCGAACAGGTCCAGGGCCTGACGGAGCTCAACGTTCACGCTGCGAAAGCCCGAGCCCACGGGCGTGGTGATCGGGCCCTTGATGGCGACCCGCGTGTGCCGGATCGTCTCCAGGATGCGCTCGGGCAGCGTCGTCCCCTCGCGTTCGAGCGTGGACGCGCCGGCTTCCTCGAGGATCCAGTCGATCTCCACCCCCGTCGCGTCCAGCACGCGCCGCGTCGCCTCCGAGACCTCGGGGCCGATGCCGTCGCCGGGGATCAGCGTCACCAGGTGTGCCACGGCCGAACCCTAGCGGAGCGTCCGGGCCGGGCGTCAGAAGCGGTCGAACAGGATCGATCGCTTTACGTCCTGGATCGCCTTGGTCACCTCGATGCCGCGGGGGCACGCCTCGGTGCAGTTGAACGTCGTGCGGCAGCGGAACACGCCGGTCTTCTCGGACAGGATCTTCAGGCGCTCGCGGCCGCCCTCGTCGCGCGAATCGTAGATGAAGCGGTGCGCGTTCACGATGGCCGCCGGCCCCACGTACTCCTCGTCGCCCCAGAAGATCGGGCACGAGGTCGTGCACGCGGCGCACAGGATGCACTTGGTGGTGTCGTCGAACGCGTGCCGTTCCTCCGGCGACTGGCGGCGCTCGTTGTCGGGCTCACCCGAGTCGTTGATCAGGTAGGGGAGCACCGAGCGGTAGCCGGCGAAGAACGGCTCCATGTCGACGATGAGGTCCTTGAGGACCGGAAGACCGCGGATCGGCTCGACCGTGACCTTCGGCGCGACGTCGCGCACGATCATCTTGCACGCCAGTGCGTTCTTGCCGTTGATCATCATCGCGTCCGAGCCGCAGATGCCGTGCGCGCACGACCGGCGGAGCGCGAGCGTGCCGTCGTGGTACCACTTCACCTGGTGCAGCGCGTCAAGCAGCCGGTCGTCCGGGTCGACCTGGATCTCGAACTCGTCCCACCACGACTCATCGCCGCGCACCTCCGGGTTATAGCGGCGGATCTTCAGGGTGAGCGTGACCGTGTGCGCCGCGCCGGCCGCGCGAAGGTCGGACGCGTCGAGGATGTCTCCCAGCTCGTTGGTCTCGGATGCCATCAGTACTTCCGCTCCATCGGGACGTATGGGCCGAGCTTCACCGGCTTGGTCGACAGCATGACCGACCCGTCGGGCTGCCGCATCGCGAGCGAGTGTTTGAGCCAGTTGGCGTCGTCGCGCAGCGGGTGGTCCTCTCGATAGTGTCCGCCGCGGCTCTCGTCGCGGGCGAGCGCGGCGGCAACCAGGGCGTCGGCGCACTCGAGCAGGAAGCCCAGCTCGACGACCTCCATCAGCTCGGTGTTGAACATCTTGCCCGTGTCCTGCACGTAGACGCGTTCGAAGCGCTCCCGAAGGCTGTCGAGGATCTCCTGCATCTTGCGGAGGCTCTCCTCGGTGCGGACCACGAACGCCAGGTCCTGCATCGAGTCCTGGAGCTCGCTTCGGATGTCGGCCGCGTTCGCGCCCTCGGGGCGGTTCAGCAGCCCGTCCACCATGCCGCGGACGTAGCCCTCGGGACGTTCGGGGAGGTCGGGCAGGTCCGCGTCCTTTGCGAAGCCGGCCGCGTGTTTGCCGCCGCGCCGTCCGAACACCACGATGTCGAGGAGGGAGTTCGTGCCCAGGCGATTCGCGCCGTGCACGCTCACGCACGCGCACTCGCCCGCGGCGTACAGGCCCGGGACGGGCGTCTCTTCCTCGCCGAGCACGACCTGTCCGTCGGTGTTGGTGGGGATCCCGCCCATGGCGTAGTGGGCGGTCGGCTGGATCGGGACGAGCTCGGTGGTCGGCTCGACGCCCAGGTACACGCGCGCGAACTCGGTCACGTCGGGCAGCTTCTCCTCGATCACGTCGCGCGGGAGGTGCCGAACGTCCAGCCACACGGCATCGCGGTTGGGGCCGGTGCCGCGGCCCTCCCTGATCTCCTGGAAGATCGCGCGGCTTACCATGTCGCGCGGGGCGAGGTCCTTGACCGTGGGCGCGTAGCGCTCCATGAAACGCTCGCTCTCGGCGTTCAGCAGGATCCCGCCCTCACCACGGACGGCCTCGGACAGCAGGATCCCCATCTTGTAGACGCCCGTGGGGTGGAACTGGAAGAACTCCATGTCCTCCAGCGGGATCCCGCGCCGGAACAGGACGCCGGGGCCGTCGCCGGTCAGCGTGTGGGCGTTCGAGGAGACGCGGAACATGCGGCCGTAGCCCCCCGTCGCGTACAGGACGGCCTTGGCGCGGAAGACGTGGAGCTCGCCGGTCGCGAGTTCGTAGGCGACCACGCCGGCGCACGCGCCGTCCACCATGAGCTGGTCGAGCACGTAGAACTCGTTGAAGAAGCGCACGTTGCGCTTGACGCACTGCTGGTACAGCGTCTGCAGGATCATGTGGCCGGTTCGGTCGGCCGCGAAGCAGGCGCGCTTGACCGGCGCCTCGCCGTGGTTGCGCGTGTGCCCACCGAACCGCCGCTGGTCGATCTTGCCCTCCGGCGTCCGGTTGAACGGCAGCCCCCAGTGCTCGAGCTCGTACACGGCGTGCACGGCCTCCTCGCACATCAGCTGCGCCGCCGGCTGGTCGACCAGGTAGTCGCCGCCCTTGACCGTGTCGAACGCGTGCCACTCTGGAGAGTCCTCCTCCACGTTCGCGAGCGCCGCGCACATGCCGCCCTGGGCGGTCCCGGTGTGCGAGCGCGTGGGGTACAGCTTGGAGATCACCGCGGTCCGCACCCGGTCCGAGGCCTCGATGGCCGCGCGCAGCCCCGCCCCGCCGGCGCCGATGATCACCGCGTCGTACGTGTGGAAGGTCGTCATTCGCCTACGTCGTTCCGGGCCACTGGCTCGCGTCGAAGGTGAACACGACCACCGTGCCCAGGACGAACAGCCCGAAGCCGATCACGAAGAACGCCATGTCCACGGCGAACCGCGCGCCCGGCCACCTCACGTAGTCCTGCACGATGATGCGCAGCCCGTTGATGCCGTGGATCAGCGCGAGCACCAGCAGCGCCCAGTCCCAGGTCCGCCAGAACGGGCTCTGCCACCGCGCGGCCACGAATCCGAAGTTCACGCGCTCCACCCCGTCGTCCCACACGTGCATGATCAGCACGTGCCCGACGGCCAAGAGCAGCAGCACCAGCCCGCTGATCCGCATGAACAGCCACGACCACAGCTCGAAGCCGCCGGTCGGCCGCTCCCGCCCCCGGTAGCCGAGGAACCCTCCCGGCGGGGGCGGGACCGGGCGTTGGGGCGCCTCGATCGCCATCAGGTGACTCCCGCCGACTCGAGGATGCTGCCCCCGATGATGATCGTGATCGGGATCATCGCCAGGACGAAGATCAGGGTCGACGCGAGCGCGATCGGCTTCATGTGGCGGGCGCTCGCGGGCCAAAAGTCGAACAGCATGATCTTCACGCCGTTGATCGCGTGGTACAGGACGGCCGCCACCAGGCCGAGCTCCAGGAGCTGGACGAACCAGTTGTGGTACACCGCGACGACGCGGTTGTAGGCCTTCGGCCCCCAGCCGACGACCGCCGTGTCGACCACGTGGGCGAACAGGAACAGGATCACCGCGACACCCGTGATGCGGTGCAGCAGCCAGGACCATTGTCCCGGACTGCCCTTGTACAGGGTCCCGACGTCGGACTTCCGCTTCGCCATCAAGCCCTCGGCTTCAAGCCTAGTCACGGCCCCGGCGAACGCCTCGGCCACGGCCGCGCGGAGTCTACCCGACCGCCTTGCGGCGACACGGTGGACGTGGGCCTCAGGCGACCCGGAGCGCGACGAACACTCCGTCGCGGGTCGGCACGATGGACGACACGAAGTCCTCGTCGTCGGCGACCATACGGTTGTGTTCGAGGATCGCCGAGGTGGTCCTCTCGTCGCGGCCGTGGTCGCCTTGGGGATCGGCGACCTGTCCGGACCAAAGCACGTTGTCGCACACGTAGAGACCGCCGACGCGCACGCGGTTCCGGGCGGCCCGCCAGGCGTCCGGGTAGCCCTCCTTGTCGATGTCGTTGTAGACGACGTCGAACGGGCCCTCGATCTCGTTCAGATTGGTCACCGCGTCGCCGATATGCCAGCGGATCGGCTCGGAGAGGCCGGCGCGCGACAGGTAGTCGAGCGCCGTGGGCTCGTTGCCGGGATCGCCGTCGGTGCAGTGGACCTCGCCGCCCGGGCCGACGGCCCTGGAGAACCAGTACGCGGAGTACCCGAACCCCGAGCCGAGCTCGAACACCCGCCTCGCCCCGACCGAGCGGGCCAGCAGCTCGACCGTGACGCCGACGAGGCGGCCGATGATCGGGAAGCCGCGCTCCTTGCCCTGGGCCTCCATCTCGAGCAGCACCGGCTCGTCGTAGCGCCCGAGCAGCGATCGCATGTAGTCCTCGACGCGGGGGTCGACGATGTCCATCGGTCGAACCCTACTCGGGCCCGTCCTCGCCAAGCCCGTACCGCAGGAACAGGTACGAGTGCCGGCGCTTGACGCTCCGCAGCGTCCCGGGCACCCCCCGGCCGGGCAGCAGCTCGATGCCGGGCGTGAACGGCAAGCGCCCCCCCGCCCGGCGGCCGCCGCCGGCGCAGACGGGAGACACGCTGAGGAAGAGCTCGTCCACGACGTTCGCGTCGAGCAGCTGTGCCATGAGCGTCGGCCCGCCCTCGGTGAGGATGCGTTCGAACCCGCGCTCGCGCAGGGCGCCGACGATCCCCGCGCCGTCGAGGGGCTCGCCGACCCCGAGCACGACCACGTCGGACAGGTCCGCGTCCGATCGCCCGAGGGCGTCGGCCCCGGCGCGCGTCGTGAGCGCAAGGGTGTCCTGGCGGGCCGTGCCCTCCTTGGGTTCGATCCCTCCACTCCCCGTCACGACCGCGAGCGCGGGGTTCGCGGTCCGGCCCTCGAGGCGACGGAGCTCGGCGAACGCATCGGCCGCGCCGGGCGACGTCGCCCGCGCGGCCCACGGCCCGCGGTGCTCGCGAAAGGTTCCGGCACCGATCAGCACGACGTCGGCCGCCGCCCGCAGCAGCGCCATCACGAAGCGGTCGCCCTCGTCCCGCCCGCCGATCACGGTCGAGCTCGCCGGGATGTCGCCGATCGCGGCGATGCCGTCGACCGATGTGACGAAGTTCGCGTAGACCGAGGAGGCGGGCAGGCCGAGCCCGCCCCCGTACTGCTCGAGTAGCGGGGCCGGCAGGTCCTCGGGTGCGTGCCCGAGCAGCGTCTGGAGCCGCGGCCGGAGCTCAGCCATCCCCGCGCGAGGCCACCTCGAGGAACTCGCGACGGATCTCGGGTTCGGTCTCGTAGGTCCCGCGCCAGAACGAGGTCCACGTGCGCGAGCGCTCCTCGCGCACGCCACGCATCTGGGTGCACAGGTGCGCCGCCTCCAGATGGACCGCGACGCCGTGCGGTTGGAGCAGGTGCACCAGGTGGTCGGCGACCTCCTGGCCGAGGCGCTCCTGCACGGTGAACCGTCGCGCGTAGACCCGCACGAGCCTGGTGAGCTTGGAGATGCCGATGATGTGCTCGTGTGCGACGTAGCCGACATGGGCGACACCGAAGAACGGGAACGCGTGATGCTCGCAGAGCGCGTAGAACGGGATCGGGCCCTCGATCACCTGGCTGAGCCGGCAGTCCGCGCCGCCCCGGCACTCGGTCGGGAACGCCGTGACGAGCTTCGGGTCGCCCTCGTAGCCGGCGGTGGCGTCCTTGAGCGCCTGCAGGAACCGCTCGGGCGTGCGGCGTGTTCCCGGCGTGTCCAAGTGCATCCCGAGCGCCGAGAAGATCTCGGCCATCCACGTCTGGTAGCGCTCCCACTGCTCGGGTGTGATCGGGCGTTCGTGGACGTGCTCCCACGGCCCCTCGTCCCGGTCGTCGAGCACGTCGTTTGAGGCCCCAGTTCCGTTCAGGTGCTCGTGTGGCTTGGTCTCCATCGCCGATGACCTCCCGGTTCCGCTGCAGCCGAACCTACTACGCTGGTTCGCCGATGGACGCCGAGCCCCGCGTCACGGACTCCGAGATCGACCTGAAGCTCGTGTACGACCCCGGGGACCTGGAGGGGTTCGACGCCGAACGGCAACTCGGAGAGCCGGGACACGCGCCGTACACCCGTGGGGTGCATCCCACGATGTACCGGGCGCGGCTGTGGACCATGCGTCAGTACGCGGGCATGGCCACCGCCGAGGAGACCAACCGCCGCTTCCGGTACCTGCTCGATCACGGGCAGACCGGCCTGTCGGTCGCCTTCGACCTCCCGACCCAGATGGGCCTGGACTCGGACCACCCTCGGGCCGAGGGCGAGGTCGGCAAGACCGGGGTCGCGATCGATTCGATCGAGGACATGGGGAGGCTGCTCGCCGAGATCCCGCTCGATCGCGTCTCGACCTCGATGACGATCAACGCAACCGCCCCGATCCTGCTGCTGCTGTACGAGCTCGTCGCCGAGGAGCGCGGGGTCGACGCGTCGAGCCTGTCCGGCACCGTCCAGAACGACCTGCTGAAGGAGTACGCGGCGCGCGGGACCTACATCTTCCCGCCGAAGCCGTCGATGCGACTGATCACCGACCTGTTCGCCTACTGCGGCGAACGCATCCCTCGCTGGAACACGATCTCGGTCAGCGGCTACCACATGCGCGAGGCCGGGGCCACCGCGGTACAGGAGGTGGCGTTCACGCTGGCCGACGGCATCGCGTACGTGCAGGCGGCGCTGGACGCGGGGCTTGCGGTGGACGCGTTCGCTCCACGTCTGTCGTTCTTCTTCGCGTGCCACATGAACGTGTTCGAGGAGATCGCGAAGTTCCGCGCCGCTCGGCGGATGTGGGCACGGATCATGGTGGAGCAGTTCGGCGCGAAGGACCCCAAGGGCCAGATGCTGCGGTTCCACACGCAAACCGGTGGCGCGACGCTCACCGCTCAACAGCCGCAGAACAACATCGTGCGAACGGCGCTGGAGGCCCTCTCCGCGGTGCTGGGAGGAACGCAGTCGCTGCACACGAACTCGTTCGACGAGGCGCTGGCGCTCCCGACCGAACACGCCGCGAGGATCGCCCTTCGAACGCAGCAGGTGATCGGGCTCGAGACCGGGGTGACCCACACCGTTGACCCGCTCGGGGGCTCGTACTACGTCGAGTCGCTCACCGACGAGATCGAGCGTCGTGCTACCGACTACCTCGAGCGCATCAGTCGCTTGGGCGGCGCGGTCGAGGCGATCGAGGCCGGCTTCTACCAGGACGAGATCGCCGAGGCCGCGTTCCGGATTCAGCAGGGCATCGAGTCCGGCGAGCGCGTGGTCGTGGGCGTGAACCGGTTCGAGGACCCCGAGGAGCGCCCCGTCGAGATCCAACGGATCGGCGAGGAGGAGGTGGCGGGGCAGGTCGCGCGGGTTCGGGAGCTCCGGGCGACGCGCGATCGGCCGGCGGTCGACCGTGCGCTGGGAGACGTCGAGGCGACGGCCCGCGGCACCGGCAACCTGCTGCCGCCGATGAAGGAGGCGCTGCGCGCCCGGGCGACGTTGGGCGAGGTCTCCGACGTCCTGCGAACGGTGTTCGGCGAGTACCACCCGCGCTGACTGCCTCCCGAATTCGAGGGCCGGTTGCTATCGTGAGCCGGCGCTTCGGGATGATCCCCGCACGAGGAGGTTCCGCATGACGCTTCGCCGCACGCTGGTTGCGATCGCCGCCGGGGCGATGGCCGTCACGATCCCGCTGGTCTCGGCCTCGCCGGCCGGGGCGTTGACGGGGACGGCCCAGGCGAAGGTCTTCGAGCCCAACCCGGTCGTCACGCTTCACGACGAGTCGCTGACCGACCAGAAGGACGCCGACTATGCGGCCCTGCAGCCCGCCTACAAGATCGTGACGCTGACGAACCTCGACGGCAGCGGCCTCCTGCGCGGCGATTACGCCAACGTGTGCGGGACAAAGAACTGCGCGTTCAGCTCGGACGGCACCTACCTCTTCGGCCGCGACCACACGTGGTTCGAGCAGGTGATGTCGTACTACGCGGTCACGCAGGCGCAGCTGTACATCCAGAGTCTGGGCTTCACGAACGTGAACAACGAGGCGCAGGTCGTCCGCGCGGACCAGTTCGGCGGCGACAACAGCTTCTACGATCCGAAGAAGGACACGATCACTGTCGGCAAGGGCGGCGTGGACGACGGGGAGGACCTCGAGGTCATCTGGCACGAGTACGGCCACGCGATCCAGGACGCGCAGGTGCCCGGGTTCGGCGTCGGCCACGACTCGAACTCGATCGGCGAGGGGTTCGGCGACTACTGGGCGTTCACGATGAGCGAGCCGGTGTCGGGAGGCTTCGACCCGGCGTGTATCGCCGACTGGGACTCGACCTCGTACACGGTTGGCGATCCCGAACACTGCCTGCGGCGCGTCGACCTCGACCTCACCGTCGACGACGAGACCGGCGCGATCCACCACGACGGACAGATCTGGTCACGGGCCCTGTTCGACATCCACAACGCGCTCGGACGCGAGGCGGCGGACCGCATCATCCTGCAGGGGCAGTTCGGGTTCGGGAAGGACCCCTCGTTCGCGCAGGCCGCGCGGGCCACGGTCCAGGCGGCCGAGACGATCGCGGGCCACGGCGCGGCGCTCAAGGTGCGCAAGGCGTTCCAGGACCGGGAGATCCTCTAGCCGGCGGTTCAGGGAAGCAGCTCGACGAGCGCGTGCACGATCGCCGCGGCGCCGGCGACGACCAGAACGACGCCCACCCACCGGGTCCGCGCGCCCCGGACGGTCGCGGCGCCCGCGACCAAGCACCCGAGCCCCACAAGGAGCTCGACGACGTAGGTCAGCGCCCCGGCCATCGCGGTGCAGGGTAGGACGGCCCGGCCCCGCGCGCGCTCGGATATCGTCCCGCCCATGGACGTCTCGATCATCGGCGGGACCGGCGACGAGGGGTACGGGCTCACGCTTCGTCTGGCCAGGGCGGGCTACCACGTCACGATAGGTTCCAGGACGGCGGAGAAGGGTTCCGCCGTCGCGGACACCGCACGCGAGACGCTCGGTCACGACGCGAACGTCGACGGGTCCTCGAACCAGGACGCGGCTACCGCGGACATCGTGATCGTCACCGTGCCGTTCGCCGGCCAAGCCGAGATCTATCGATCGATCAAGGGCCACATCCGACCCGACACGGTCGTGGTCGACTGCACCAGCCCCCTCGCGACGGCGGTCGGCGGACGAGCCTGGCAGGTGGTCAGGCCCTGGCACGGCTCGGCTGCCGAGCAGGCCAAGGCGATCCTGGAGCAGGTGCATCCGGTCCGCGTCGTCGGCGCGTTCCACACGATCTCGGGAGCGTCGCTGCAGGATCTCGAGCACGACCTGGAAAGCGACGTGCTGGTGTGCGGCGCGGACAAGGAGGCCAAGGCGATCGTGGGGGGCGTGATCGATCAGATCCCGAACCTGCGATGGGTGGATGCGGGAGATCTCACGCAGGCTCGGATCATCGAGCCGCTCACGGCGTTGATGATCTCGATCAACCGCGGATACAAGATCCGCGACGCGGCGATCCGGATCACCGGCCGCAACGCGTGGGGCCCGCCCGGCTAGTCGAGCTCGACCAGCGAATCGCCCACCTGCACGTTCTGGCCGGCCTCGACGGGGATCTTGGAAACGACGCCCTCGCGGGGCGCGGGGATCGCGTTCTCCATCTTCATCGCCTCCAGGATGCAGACGACATCGCCCGCCTGGATCTCCTGACCGGGCTCGACGAGCACCCGCAGGATCGTGCCCTGCATCGGCGCCACGATCACGCTGTGGACGTGCTCGCCCCCGTGCGCCGACAGCCGGGAGGGGACCTTCGGGGCCGTGTCCCGCCGCTGGTCGAAGATCCGAACGGGGACGCGACGGCCGTCGACCTCCAGGAGCAGCTCGGCCGGCACCGGCGCTCGGGCGTCCGAGGCCGGCGGCGCCGGCGTGTCGCTCTCGGGAAGTTCGGCGTCACGCAGGGCCTTCTCCAGCCAGGTCGTCGTGTGCGTCGACTTGTGGAACGCCCGCGTGCCCAGGACCCAGCGGTGCAGCGCGATGGTCGTCGGCACGCCCTCGACCCGGAACTCGGACAGCGCACGGTCCATACGGGCGATCGCGCGTGTGCGGTTCTCGGCCGACACGACGACCTTGGCGAACATCGAGTCGTAATCGGCGGGGATCTCCTTGCCCTCCCGGATCGCCGAGTCGACGCGGGTGAAAGGCCCCGAGGGCTCCGCGTATCCCGTGACGCGACCGGGCCCGGGCAGGAAGTTGCGTGCGGGGTCCTCGGCGTTGATCCGGCACTGGATCGCGTGCCCGAACGACGCGGTCTCGGACAGGTCCAGCTTGTCGCCCAGAGCCACCCGGATCTGCAACGCGACCAGGTCCAAGCCCGTCGCCATCTCGGTTACGGTGTGCTCGACCTGCAGCCGCGTGTTCATCTCGATGAAGTAGAAGTTGCCGTCCTCGTCCACGATGCCCTCGACGGTCCCGGCGCCGACGTAGCCCGCCTCTTTGGCCAGGGCCATCGCCGACTCGCCGATCCGGGAGCGGAGCTCGGCGTCCACGACGGGTGAGGGCGTCTCCTCGATCAGCTTCTGGTGCCGGCGCTGGACCGAACAGTCACGCTCGCCTAGGAAGAACACGTTTCCGCGCGTGTCGGCGAACACCTGCGCCTCGACGTGGTGAGCCCGGTCGACGTATCGCTCGAGGAAGACCTCGGGGCGGCCGAAGTACGCCTGCGCCTCCCGGGTGGCGCGAGCGAGCGCCCCTTCGAGCTCCTCCGGCTTGCGAACGATCTGCATCCCACGGCCGCCGCCCCCGAACGCCGCCTTGACAATGACCGGGAAGCCGATGCGCTCTGCCTCGGCGGCGGCGTCGTCCACCGTGATGGGATCGGGCGTGCCGGGCACGATCGGGACGCCGACGCGATCGGCGGCCCGACGAGCGGCCGCCTTGTCGCCCATCATCTCGATCGCCTCGGCGGGCGGGCCGATGAAGGCGAACCCCGAGTCGGTGACCGCGCGCGCGAAGTGTCCGCGCTCGGACAGGAACCCGTAGCCGGGGTGGATCATCGTGGCGCGCGCCTTCGACGCGGCCTCCAGGATCGCGCCGATCGACAGGTACGAGTCCGCGGCCAGCGGCGGCCCGATCCGGTGCGCCTGGTCCGCCATCTCGACGTGCAGCGCGTCGCGGTCGGCGTCGCTGTAGACCGCGATGGAGGTGTAGCCGAGCTCGCGGACGGTGCGGATGATGCGCACCGCGATCTCGCCGCGGTTCGCGATCAGGATCCGAGGTTTGGCCACGCGCCTCGCTCTCGAAGGTCGATCATCGGGTCTTCGGTGGTCCGAGGACCGGCGACACGGTACCCGTGGAACAATCGGGTACCCCCGAACGGGAGTCAATCGTCTCGTGCTTTCCCAAGAAGGCCTGGCCGGAGCCCTCGAACGGCTGGGCCTGCGCGCCCCCGTGCGGTTCGACGAGGTTACTGCGTCCACCCAGGTCACGGCCGTCGAGATGGCGGAGGCGGGCTCGCCCGAGTGGACGCTGGTGGCGGCCGGGCACCAGACGGGGGGCCGCGGTCGCCTGGGCCGGACGTGGACGGACGTGCCCGGCGGGGCCCTGCTGTTCTCCCTGGTGCTGCGCCCCGCTGTGGACCCGGACGCCGGCGGCCTGCTCGCGCTGCTCGCCGGAACGGCGATGGCGCGCGCCTGCTTCGAGCTCGCCGACCAGCGGACGACCTGCAAGTGGCCGAACGACCTCCAGGTGGCCGGGCGCAAGGCCGGCGGGATCATCGCCGAGTCGCGGATCGAAGCCGGCGCGTTCGCGTACGTCGTCCTCGGCGTGGGCGTGAACCTCGGGAACCCACCGCCCGAGATCCCGGGCGCCGGAGCGGTGGACGCGGCCGTCGACGAGCTCCTGGAGGCCTTCCTGTCCGCGTTCGTCCGCGCGTATCAGCCCGCGCACCCGGCGTTCGCGGGGGCCGTCGTCGCGGCGTACCGAGAGGTGTGCTCGACGCTAGACACGCGTGTGCGAGCCACCACGTCCGGCGGCGTGATCGAGGGCGAAGCGGTCGACATCGACGAGCACGGCGGGCTCGTGGTCCGGACGGCCTCGGCCGACGAGGTCGTGCGGTTCGGAGCGGTCGAACACCTGGAGTAGGATTCGGCCATGCCGTTCCCTCGCAAGCTCCTGGTGCCCAACGAGGAGCTGGTCCTGGAGCTTCGGCCGCACTGGATCGCGCTCGTGATGCCCGCCATCGTCACGATCCTGGTCGTCGTCGGGTACGGCTTGGCGATCTCGTACGCGCCCGACGATGGATCCGGACGCAGCGTCGTGGTATGGGGCGCGACCGCCGCCGCGCTGTTCCTGCTGATCTTCTTCCCGGTCCGCAAGTTCATCGCGTGGGCCACCTCGTGGTTCGTCGTGACGTCCGACCGTGTGATCCACCGCGAGGGCTGGATCGCGAAGCGGTCGATGGAGATCCCGCTCGAGGCGATCAACGACGTGCGGTTCCACCAGGGCGTGTTCGAACGCATGATCGGCGCCGGGGACCTCATCATCAGCTCGGCCAGCGAGTTCGGTCGCGAGGTGTTCGGGGACATCCGAAACCCCGAAGAGGTGCAGCGGACGATCTACCACCAGGGCGAGCTCAACCAGCAGCGCATGTACCAGGGACGCGACGAGCGCCCGCAGCGTCAGGGCCAGCAGGCTTCCGCCGCTTCAACCCCGCCGGGCTCCGCCCCCGCGACCCCGCCGGCCGCCCCCAGCACGACGGGCGAGCTCGAGCGCCTGGCCGAGCTCCGGGACCGGGGCGTGCTGACCGAGGCCGAGTTCCAGATCCAGAAGAAGAAGATCCTCGGCCAATAGGCGTCCCCGGCCCGATTGCGACCCGCGCACGGCCCCGCATAAGCTCGACGGCATGAGGGGAGTTGCCGTTCGGCGCGCCCGGGGCGTCCTCGTGCTGGCGGTCGCGGTCGTGCCCTGGGCCGTCGCGTCCACCGGCGGGCTCGGCGCCACCGACGCCTCGCCCGTGGGTCGGGAGAGCTCGACCGCGATCGAGTCGCTCACGTCGCTGCTCGTCGTCACGGCCGATCGGCCGACCGTCTCGGTCGGGCTCAAACGCACCGAGGGCGCGCGCGTGCTGTGGGCCCTCACCGCCGGCCGCTCGAGCCTGCACCTGGTGTTGGGTCTGATGCACACTCCCTGGCCCGCCTTCCCGATCGAGCGGTCCCAGCCGCTCGCCGTCCACCTGGCCGGACGGGGTCCACCGCTCGCCTTCGCGGTCTGAGTCGGAGCCGGCCGCCCACGCATCACGTGACAGGTTGGCTGCGTGCTCCGCATCCGCATCGAACCGCCAAGGGGAGGACCGCATGTCGAACGCAGAGATGATCCGCGAGCAGGCGCTGGCGCTCGCGACCTCGGGCGCGGATCGGGATCAGGCGATCCGCGAGCTCGAACGATCGGCGGCGGGACGCCGCGTCGCCGTCGTGCGCGCGCGGCAGCAGATGGAGACGTCGCTCGGGAACCAGACCGAGGAACCCGGCATCGCAAGCGCGATCGAGCTGCTCGACGAGGTACTCGTCCACCTGCCGGCCTGAACCGGGCCGGCCTGAAACCTGGAGGCGATGCCAATGGAAACGCTGGATCGATCCGCCGCCCGGACGAGGCCACGCGTGCGGCTCGAGCTCGTCGGGTTCGGGCTCGTGGTGGGCGGGTACGCGGCGATGACGCTCGGCATCCTGGAGATCGGGGGCGTGTTCAACATCGTGCTCGGGCTCGCCGTCGCGTGGGTCGGGTGCCTGACCATGTTCTGGGGCGAGGGCCGGCAGGACCGGCTCGACGAGGCCACGTTCCGCCGAGAGCTCGACGCGCTGTGATCGGTGGCAGGCGGAGGGAGTGATGCGGTGGCGGTCGTACGTGAGACGCAGTTGGCGGGGATCGGCATCCGCTACGAGTTCACCGCACAGGACGGCCGGCGGATCGGCGTAGTCCACCACCGCTCCGGCGAGCGCGAGCTTGTCCGGTACGAGGGCGACGACCCGGACACGTCCTACGACCTGCTGCGCCTGGGGCCCGAGGACAGCCGGACGCTCGCCGAGCTCCTGGGGGCGTCGCAGGTCGCCAAGGATCTGGCCGAGCTCGAGCGGGACGTCGAGGGTCTGGCCGTCGACCGGCTGCCGCTTGCCGTGGAGGGCCCCTTCCACGATCGGACGATCGGGGACACAGCCGCGCGGACCCGGACCGGGGTCTCGATCGTTGCGGTGCTTCGCGACGGGTCGGCCTATCCGGCGCCCGGTCCGGAGTTCGGACTGCTGGGCGGCGACACGCTCGTCGTCGTCGGGACGCCTCGGGGGATCGAGGGGCTGGCGATCCTGCTGCGCTCGGGTTGAGGGTGCACGGCGCCACCTTCCTGCTCGAGCTCGGCGGGGTCATCCTGTTGCTCGCGGTCCTGGCGCGGGCCGCGGCGCGGTTCGGCTTCTCGCCGATCCCGCTGTACCTGCTGGCCGGGCTGGCGTTCGGGCAGGGCGGCATCGTCCCGCTGGTCACCGCCGACCGGTTCATCGAGGCCGGCGCCGAGATCGGCCTGATCCTGCTCCTGTTCTCGCTCGGCCTGGAGTACTCGGCGGCCGAGCTCGTCGACGCGATGCGTTCGAACGCGGCCGTCGGCGGGATCGACCTCGCGCTGAACGCGGTCCCCGGGCTCGCGGCCGGACTGCTGCTCGGCTGGGGCCTCGTCCCGGCGATCTTCCTGGCGGGGGTCACCTACATCTCGTCGTCGGGGGTGATCGCCCGAACGCTCGACGAGCTCGGGTGGATGGGCAACCGGGAGACCCCGTTCGTGCTCGCGGTGCTGGTGATCGAGGACTTGGTGATGGCCGGGTTCCTGCCGCTCGCGAGCGTACTCCTGGTCGGCGGGACGTTCGTCCGCGTGCTGCTGTCGGTGGGGGTCGCCGCGCTGGTCGTCCTGGTGGTGCTGACGGTGGCCGCGCGGTACGGGCCCGCGATCAGCCGGGCGGTGTTCAGCCGCTCCGACGAGGCGCTGCTGTTCGGCATCCTCGCGGTGCTGCTGCTCACGGCAGGCGTGACCGAGTCGTTCAACGTCTCGGCCGCGGTGGGTGCCTTCCTGGCAGGGATCGCCTTCTCGGGTCCGGCCGCCGATCGCGCGCGGTCGCTCCTGGTCCCGCTGCGCTCGGTGTTCGCCGGCACGTTCTTCCTGTTCTTCGGGTTCGAGGTGGACCCGGGGACGATCCCGGGAGCCTTGCCGGCCGCGGTGGCGCTCGCCGCGGTGGGCGTCGCGACGAAAGTTGCGACGGGATGGGCGGTTGCCCGTCGGGCGGGCATCGGCCCCCGCGGCCGGGCCCGCGCCGCGGCGGCGCTGATCGCGCGGGGTGAGTTCTCGATCGTGATCGCCGGGATCGCGGTGGCCGAGGGTGCCGAGCCCGATCTCGGGCCGCTCGCCGCCGTCTACGTGCTCCTGCTCGCGATCTGCGGCCCGCTCGCCGCGAGGTTCGTGGATCGGCGACCGGCGCGGACGACGGCGGCCTGAGGGTCAGTCCTCGGGGGGCGCCGAGGACGAGCGCACCGACGACAGCTCGGACTCGCCCAGGAGCAGGACCAGGTCCCCTTGCCGAAGGCGGTGGTCCGACGGCGGGTTCGGCGTGATCTGGCCGCCGGGGTGTCGGATCGCCAGGACGGGTGTCGACCCGAGCGACTCGCCGATCGAGCTGCCCTCGAGCGCGGATCCCGTCTGGACCCGAACCTCCTCGAGCGCCATCGAGGCCTTGCCCGAGGTCCCGAGCGCGACCACGTCGTCGGCGCTCGGACGCATGGCTACGAGCGCCATGTGTCGCCCGCTCGACACGAACGGCGACACCACGCGGTTCGCGCCGGCGTGGAGTAGGCGCTGATCCGAACCCGGTTCGGACGCCCGGGCCACGATGAACAGATCGGGATTGATCGCGCGCGCGACCAGCGCGATGTAGACGTTGGTGGCGTCCGAGTCCACGGCGCACACGAGCCCGCGCGCCCGATCCGCGCCGGCGGCGCGGAGCACGGTCTCGTGCGTCGGATCCTCGATCAGATAGGCGACGCCTTCCTCTCGCATGCGCTCGGCGAGGCGCTCGTCCGGGTCCACGACGACGAAGGAGGCGCCCTGGGCCTCTAGCTCCCGGGCCACCGCCCATCCCACGCGCCCGTAGGCGCAGACGATGAAGTGTCCCGCCAGGGCGTCGATCCGGTGCTGCATCCGATTCCTCCTCGTCCGCTCTCCCCACTGGCCCTCGAGCACCCACTGCGCAACCACGGTGACCGTGGTGAGCACCAGGCCGACGCCGATCGTGATCACGGTGAGCGTGAACACCATCCCGCCGTCGTCCAGCGGCCGGACCTCCCGGAACCCGACGGTCGTCAGCGTGGTGACCGTCATGTACAGCGCATCGAGGAACCGCCAGCCCTCGAGCAGCATGTAGCCGGCCACGCCATAGAGGAGCGCAAGCGCGAGCCCCAGCGCGGGCCAGCGGATGCGTCGCCACAGGTCCCGACCCGGGGAATCCGCCACCGTGCTCCGAGCCTAGCGAACGCCGGCTCGCGGGGTCGAACGACCGGATGGGACAATCGGCCCGTGGAGCCCAGGGTCGCCGTCGTCGGGGTGGGTCACGCGGGGTTCGCGTCGGTCGTCTCGGGCCTGTCCACCAAGGAGCTGATGTTCGAGGCGGCGCAGCGCGCGTACCACGACGCGGGCGTGGACCCCCGAACCGACGTCGACTCGTTCGTCTGCTGCTCCGAGGATCTGCTCGAGGGCACGTCGATCTTCGACGAATATGTGCCGGATCAGCTCGGCGCGGTGCAGCGGCCCGTGCAGACGGTCGCGGCGGACGGGCTGTTCGGGATCGCGACCGGCATGATGCTGATCCGTTCGGGCCTCGCGTCCGTGGTCTCGGTCGAGGCGCACAGCAAGGTCTCGGACGTTCGAACGCTGGGCGCGATCGAGGCGTTTGCGCTCGACCCTGTGTTGAACCGGCCGCTCCGGTTCCCGTCGCTCGCGGTCGGCGGGCTCGACATGAATGCGTTCCTGGACCGCACCGGCCTGTCCGAGGAGCACTGCTCGATGGTGGCGGCCAAGAATCGCTCGAACGCGCTCGACAACCCGCGTGCCGCGTACCCGGCTGAGGTCGCGGTGGACGACGTCGACGACTCGGCGCCGGTCGCCTGGCCGCTGCGGGAGCTCGAGGTCGCGGGCCGCGCGGACGGGTGCGTGATCGTCGTGCTCGCCGCCGAGGACCGCGCCCGCGACATGACCGAGGCGCCCGTGTGGCTGGTCGGCGCCGGGTGGGCCTCGGGCTCGCCCACGCTCGAGAGCCGGACGTGGGGCGAGGCGGAACCGGTGACGAGGGCCGCCGAGCTGGCCTACGGCCGCGCCGAGATCGGCGACCCACAGGAGGAGATCGACCTGGCCGAGGTCGACGACACGCTCGCGTACAGGGAGCTGCTGCACCTTGAGGCGCTCGGGCTCGGTGACGCCGGCGAGCTCGCGCAGCTTCTGGACGAGGGCGAGCTGGATCCGGGTGGCGAGCTGCCGGTCAACGTCTCGGGCGGATCGCTCGGCCAGGGCAACCTGTTCGAGGCCAACGGGCTCGTGCGACTGCTCGAATGCGTCGAGCAGCTCCGCGGCGAGGCCGGCGAGCGCCAGGTGGACGACGCGTATGTCGCGGTGGCGCAGTCCGTGCGCGCCGCCCCGTCGACCTCGGCCGCGGTCGTCGTGCTCGCCAACGACGAGGGGGCCGGCGGATGAGGCTCGACGCGGTCGACCACGTGTGGTTCTGGGTGACGGACATGGACCGCGCGATCGCGTTCTACCGCGACGGCCTCGGCCTGTCGGTCGACAGCCGGCACGGCGACGAGTGGGCCGAGCTCGAGGCCGGCCCGATCACGATCGGGCTGCACGGCGCGCGCGACGGACACGCGACGCCGCACGGTGGGACCGCGGTGTTCCGCGTGGCGGATCTCGACCTCGCGAAGGCGGCGCTGGAGGAGCGCGGCGTCGTGTTCGAGGAGCACCTCGGCGAGGTGCCGGGTATCGCGCGATATGCGTCGTTCGACGACCCCGACGGCAACTCGATGCAGCTGATCGAATACGTGCCCTCGGGGGAGGGCTAGATGGCGCGCCGGGTCGCCGTCGTGGGCGCCGGGATGACCAAGTTCGTCCGCCGCGCGCAGGAGACGGGCAAGGAACTCGCGTGGGAGGCCTCGCGCGAAGCGCTCGCCTCCTGCGAGCTGTCGCTCGACCGCGTCGACGCCGTCTGCCTGACGAGCGCGCCCGATGCGTTCGACGGCGTGCACATGAAGGGGGAGTACCTGTCGGACGGCGCGGGGGCGTTCGGGCGGCCGTTCATCCGGACGTACGTCGGCGGCGGGAGCGGCGTGTTCACCGCGATCCAGGCCTACTACACCGTCGCGAGCGGCATGGCCGACGTGGTCCTCGCCGTCGCCGAGGAGAAGATGTCCTCGACGCAGCCGCACCCGCAGGGCGCGTTCCTCACGATCTTCGACAACGTTCTCGAGCGGCCGCTGGGACCGAACCTGCTGTGGATCTTCGCGCTCGAGATGAACCGCTACATGACCGTGCACGGGCTCGACAAGCGCGACATCGCCTCGGTGGCGGTCAAGAATAAGCGCAACGCGGCCGACCACCCGGCGGCGCTCCTCGGGCAAGCCGACATCACCGTGGAGGACGTCCTGGCGTCCGAGACCCTCGCGTGGCCGGTCCAGCGCCTGGACGTCTCGCCGATCAGCGACGGCGCGGTCGCGCTCGTCGTCGCGAGCGAGGAGGCGGCGAAGGAGATCTCGAGCGATCCGGTGTGGATCCAGGGCGTCGGGTGGAACCTCGACACCGCCTACTGGACCAGCCGCGACCTGGTGTTCCCCGAGTACGTCGCGAACGCGGCGCGCGCGGCCTACGACATGGCCGGCGTGACCGAGCCTCGAAAGCAGATCCACGTGGCCGAGCCGTACGACCCGTTCGACTACAAGGAGCTGCATCATCTCGAGGGGCTGCTGCTGTTCGACAGGGGCAAGGCGCCCGAGGCGGCGCGCGACGGGGTGCTCGACCGCACGGGCGACCTGCCCTCGTGCCCGAGCGGCGGCCTGCTCGGCGTCGGCAATCCGATCGCCGCGGCCGGTCTCATGAAGATCGCCGAGCTGTTCTGGCAGCTGCGCGGCGAGGCGGGCGCGCGGCAGGTCCCCGGGACGCCCGAGCGCGGCGTGGCGCAGGCCTGGGGCGACCTGATGCAGGTGGGCACGGTCGTGGTCATGGGCCGGGACGGCGGGCCGCCCACGACGGCCACGCGGCTCGAGACGCCGCCCACGGCGACGCCCGCGCGGTCGCTCTCCGACGCCGAGTTCCGCGCGGCGACGGGCGCCGTGGACGACGCGATCGGGGCCGAGTACGAGTGGGACGCGGGCGTCGCCGTGGGTCGGTTCCTCGACGGCCTTCGCGTGGGACGGATCATGGGCCGCGTGTGCCGCAACTGCGGCCGCGTTCTCGTGCCCCCGCGGATGTTCTGCGAGCGATGCTTCCGCGGTACCGACGCGTGGGTGCAGGTCGAGAACACCGGCGTCGTGCAGACGTTCTCGATCTGTCACGTGTCCTGGGACATGCAGCCGCTCGAGGAGCCGCAGCTCCCGGCCGTGATCGCGATCGACGGCTCGGACGGCGGCTTCCTGCACATGCTCGGCGAGGTCGCGCCGGACGATGCCCGGGTCGGGATGGCCGTCGAGGCCGTGTGGAAGCCCGTCGGCGAGCGGACGGGATCGATCCTCGACATCGCCTTCTTCAAGCCGCGTGAGGGGACGGGCTGATGCTCGAGAAGATCGCTCGACCGGACGAGATCCGTCGGTGGCCGGGAGACATGCCGGTTCGCCATCGGTACACGCCGGGCGTCGCCGGCGAGGCGTTCTTCTCGGCGCTCCGCGAGCGCGGCGTCTTGCTCGGGTCGCACTGCGCCCACTGCAGCTACACCTATGTGCCGGCTCGGCTGTTCTGCGAGCGGTGCTTCTCGGAGCTGTCGCCCGACACCGAGGTCGGACCGTCGGGGGAACTCGTGTCGTTCACGATCGTGTTCCGGGGCATCGAGGGCGAGCCGCTCGACCGTCCGCAGACGCTGGGGGCGGTTCGGCTCGACGGCGCGGACACGGTGCTGATCCATCGGGTGCTCGAGCCGGGGGAGGAGCCCATCGAGATCGGCGAGCGCCTCGAGGTCCTGGTGAAGCCCGAGAGCGAGCGCGCAGGTTCGATCCTCGATATCGAGGGCTTCCGCCGGAGCGACTGACCTTTGCCTTCGGGATCTTGAGCCCGGCCCGATAGGCTGGGCTCGGTGGACTTCGAGCTCACGCCCGAGCAGCGGGACCTTCAGGCCGCCGTCCGGGCGTTCGCCGAGGAGGTCGTGGCGCCGGCCGCTGCAGAGGCGGACGAGCGCGAGGAGTTCCCCACCGAGACCGTCAAGCGGATGGCCGAGGTCGGGCTGTTCGGCATCCCGTTTCCCGAGGAGCTCGGCGGGCAGGGCGGCGACCTCCTGTCATTCTGCCTGTGCCTGGAGGAGGTCGCGCGGTACGACTCGTCGCTCGCGATCACGCTGGAGGCAGGGGTCGGGCTGGCGGCCAACGCCATCCACCGGTTCGGGACCGACGAGCAGCAGCGGCGGTGGTTGGTCCCGCTGGCGCGAGGAGAGGCGATCGGCGCGTTCGCGCTCACCGAGCCGGGCGGCGGCACCGACGCGCGCGCCGTCCTGACCACCGCGCGGCTCGAGGGCGACGAGTGGGTGATCGACGGCTCGAAGGCGTTCATCACGAACTCGGGGACCCCGCTCACGTCGATGGTCGTCGTCGCGGCGCTCGACGAAGACGCCGACGCGGGGGACCTGACGACGATCATCGTTCCCGCCGGCTCGGCGGGCATGACCGTGGGCCCGGCCTACCGGAAGGTCGGGTGGCGCGCGAGCGACACCCACGAGCTCTCGTTCGACGGCTGCCGTGTCCCGGCCGACCATCTGCTGGGCGAACGCGGACGCGGCTACGCGCAGTTCCTGGAGACGCTCGCCGACGGGCGCGTCGCGATCGCGGCGCTCTCGGTCGGGCTCGCCCGCGGGTGTCTGGAGGAGAGCGTTCGGTACGCCGGCGAGCGGGAGGCGTTCGGCGAGCCGATCGGCTCGTTCGAGGCCCTTCAGTTCAAGATCGCCGATATGAAGGTCGGGGTCGAGACGGCGCGGCTCGCGTACCAGCGGGCCGCGTGGCTTCGCGACCGCGGGCGCCCGTTCGCGACCGAGGCCTCGATCGCCAAGCTGTACGCGAGCGAGGTGGCGGTGTCGGCCGCGCGCGAGGCCGTGCAGGTGCACGGGGGCTACGGATACGTCGAGGAGTTCCCGGTGGCGCGCTTCTACCGCGACGCCAAGGTGCTCGAGATCGGCGAGGGGACCAGCGAGATCCAGCGCCTGTTGATCGCGCGCGCACTCGGCCTGCCCGCCGACCTGGGAGATCCGCACGCGTAGGGGTGCGCCGAAGGGGAACCGCGTGGGCCGCTCAAGCGCGTCGGGAGCGACGCCGGGGATGGTTGCATCGGGGGCTCCGAGCGGGCACGGTTGACACTTCGTTCGACCGTCCGATAGGAAAGGCCTTCCCCAATGGCCGAAAAACCTGCAGGTCTTCCCGGCGTGCTCCGGCGCGCCGTCGCCGTGCTCGCGGCGATGGCGCTCCTCACGGCGTTGGCGCAGGTGGCCTCGGCCGAGCCCTCCACCAAGGACAAGTTGGATGCGGCGAAGGCCCAGTTCGAACGGCTGAAGAACCAGATCGCGACCCAGCAACAGGTGGTCAGCACGCTGCTGCTCGAGGCGCAGCAGCTCGCCGAGCGGCGCGAGCAGGCCTACGGCGAGTGGCAGGTCATCACGACGCATCTGCGCGAGACGCGCGAGGCCCTCGGCAAAGCCCAGGACGAGTACCAGAGCTTGCAGTCCGACCTCGAGGCGCGGGCGCGTCAGGCCTACATCACGGGGCCGGGGTCGGGCCTCGAGTTCCTCCTCGGAGCCACGTCGATCGCCGACCTGTCTTCGCGGATGGAGTACGTGAACGCGCTGAGCCAGGAGGACGCCGACCTCGCGACCGAGGTCCAGAATCTGCGGAACACGCTCGCCGCCAAGAAGCAGGAGCAGGAACGTCTACAGATGAAGGCCGCGGCAGCGCTGAAGCGCGTCCAGGATCTGGAGGCGCAGGCCAAGGCCAAGCTCGCCGAGCAGCAGTCGGCGCTGGACGAGCTGAACGCGGCGAAGGCTCGCGCCGAGGAGATCGTCAAGAAGCTGGAGAAGCAGTACGCGCAGGAGCTGAAGGCGCTGACCGGGGTCACGTTCCACGCGGGCGCGATCCTCAAGGTGTGTCCCGTCGGCCAGCCGCATGCCGTGTACGACGGGTTCGGCGCGCCCCGGTATGCGGGCGGGTATCACGAGCATGCCGGCGACGACATCATCGCGCCGGAGGGCACCCCGATCTACGCCACCTTCGACGGGTACGCGCAGGCCGGCTACAACACGCTCGGCGGCAACTCCGTCGACGTCTACGGCGACCTCGGCTACGCGTACAACGCGCACATGCGCGAGCCCGGCTACACCGGCCCGGTGCACGCGGGCCAGATCATCGGCTACGTGGGCGCGACCGGCGACACGAACACGCCACACCTCCACTTCGAGTGGCACCCGAAGGTGATCCCAAGCAACTGGCCACGGAGCGCCTACGGCGTCGCGGTCATCGGGGACGCGATCAACCCGTTCCCGCTGCTGTCGCAGGTCTGCTAGCGGCGCTTCGAACTCTTGCGCCCGTCTCGGGCATCCGAACTCCGGCTCGCGTTCCGCCGCAGCAGGAACGCGGCGACTGCGGCGAGCACGACCAGGCCGGCCACGATCGCGATCGTGGTCGCCGACGATCCTGTCCCCGACCCTCCCGCCTTCGGCGAGGCCGGCTGGCCGGCGACCGCCACGTACCCGAGCTCGGTCAGGTCGCCGCCTGCCTGCTGGATGCTCGGAAGGTCGTCGGTCTTGACCGGCTCCCAGGCCGCGCCGTCACGGGACCGGATCACCGTGTGCGCGCCGTGGTCGTTGGCGAGCAGCGGATAGACCAGGACGACGGTGGAGAGCGCTTGGAGCTTGGCCTTTGCGCCCGACGGCGCGTACGTCGCGCCGAGCCGATAGGCGTTGCCGATGACGTGCAGCGGCGCGTTGGGCGCGGACAGGGTCGACGGCCCGACCGGCTCGATCGTGACCTCCACGCCGCGCTGGCCCTCGGCGGCCTCGAACGCGCCCTGCGGCAGGATCAGCGTGACCTGCGCGTCGTCGGTGGTGAGCACCGCGGTCTCGCTGCCCTTGTTCTTCAGCCCGACCGTCTGCGAGAGCGGGGTCGGCTCCTTGTTCGTCGCCGCGAGCTCCGGCGGCGGCTCGACCCACCGGTACGCGGTCGGGGGCGCGAGGCCGTCCAGCAGCGGCCGCCTCGCGAGCGGCGACAGGTGACCGGACAGCAGGGCACCCGCCGCGTAGACGGCCGCCAGCGCGACGCCGGCGCCGAGCGCGCGCGTCCGCGTGCTCACGGCAGCGGATCGAGTCGTTCGATCGGGCTCGTCGCGTAGCGCGGCGGCCACACGACGGCGTTCTCGCCGGGCGCCTGCCACTGCCACACGACGCTGGTCGCGAGCTGGTTCGCGCCGGCCGTGACGGTGCCCGGCCGGCCGAATCGCAGGCCGCTCCCGTTCGGCAGCGAGCCGAGCGGCAGGTCGATCGCGTGCGCCGAGGTAGCGACGGCGGCGGGCGTGGGCCCTGTCGCGGTCGAGAGCACGTCGTGCAGCAGCGCCCACGCGCCCGAGAACCCGGCGAGCGCGGCCGCGCTCATCGGGCCGCCGAACCGGTCCGCGTACGCGACCGAGGCGCGATCCAGGAGCGCGCGCCCGTCGGGAGTGAGGCCCCGCTCGTTGAGGGCGTTCGACGCCGGCTTGTCGGAGGCGAACAGACCGACCGCATCCCTGCCGAGCGTCGAGCCGAACGCCGGCATACAGTAGCTGGACGAGGTGCCGATGCCCACCATCACGTCGAGCCCCTGCCGCACCATCTCGCGGCGCATGTCGATGGCATCGTCCAGGTACGCGGACGCGAACACGACGTCGGGGTGGCTTCGGGCCAGCCGGTGCACGAACGTCGCCATATCCACGGTGCGCGGGTCGTAGCCGAACGTCCCCACCACGTCGTACCCTCGCGCGTGCAGCTCGCCGAGCGCTCCCTGGGCGACGGCGCGACCGTAGGCGTCGTCGACCAGTGTCACGGCGTAGCGCAGGCGTGACGGGTCCACGTGGAGCACCGGCGCGTACTCGTCGGCGACGAACGCCATCGCGTTTCGGCCGAGGATCGCGCCCGAGGGCGCCACGCGGAACACGAGGTCTCCGGCGCCGTGGCCGGTCATCTCGCCGACCGCGCCGGTCTCCCAGAAGAGCATGTCTCGCCGGGCCGCCGCCTCCGCCGCCGGCTCCGAGATCGTGCTGCCGTAGCTCCCGAGCACCAGCCGCACGCCGTCCTCCTGCAACTGCGCGATCGCGCCCGGCGCAGAGTCGGCGCTCGGCGTGTCGATCGGGATGAGCTCGATCGGGCGGCCGCCCACGCCGCCGTCGGCGTTCACGAGCTGGACCGCCAGGCGCGCGCCATCGAACTCGTCCACGCCGCCGGGTCCCTGCGCGCCGGACAGCGGGTACACGGCGCCGACCCGGATCGGCTCGGGCGAGGACGAGGTGCACGAACTTACGGCGAGCGTCGCCAGCGCCAGCAGGACCGCTGCCGCGCGGCTCATCGCAGCACCACCAGGGCGTTGGCGAACGCGTGCGTAGCGGCCGGGACGGTCCACGTCCCCGAAGCCCACCGCTGCCAGCCGAAGAGCAAGCCGGCCCCGACGTCGACCGGCAGCGCCGCGAGCCCGTACGCCGGCACGTGCACCAGGCCGAACAGCAGCGCCGAGCCGGCGATCGCGACCACGGCGCCGAAGCGCTCGAGCCTCGCGTAGGCGACCCGCCGGAACAGCGCCTCCTCGGCCACCGCGGCGAGCAGAGATAGCGGCAGCGCCGCCGCGCTCCACGGCGACGGCACCGATGGGCCCACCACCCACGCGGTCGCAGCCACCGCAGCCACGCCGAAGCCGAGCGCCATTGCGGGCGTGATGTGCGGTTGGTCGCGGCCGATGGGGACCGCGATCGAGGCGAGTCCGATCGCCAGGGAGGTGGCGCCGAACAGGACGACCCGGGTGTCCGCCGTCACGTCCGAAAGCGGTCGCAGCGCGAGCAGGATCGAACCGACGGCGACGACGACGGTCGCCGCGGCGGCGCCGTCGCGTTCGATCCCGGCGAGTCGGACGTCGGCGGCGCGGGCGCTCACGGCTTCACCTCGAACGCCACCACCGCCACCACCCGCGGGTCGAACGGCGCGTGGTCGCTCGCGACGAACTCCACCTGGATGCGGTGCGGTCCCGGGGTGACGTCGGGGATCGTCTGGTCGAGTCCTTCGGTCATCGAGATCAGCTGGTCGTCGAGGAGGACGTGCAAGTGTCCCTCATCCGGGACGATGTTCGTTGTGGTCGCCGGGACGAGCTTCGCGGCCTTCAGCTTGACCCGCAGGTCGACCGATGAGCCGTGGACCACCTGGTCCACCTTCGGCTCGACGATCGAGAGCTTCGCCGTGCTGGTGGGCCGGTCCTGCGTGGACTCGGTGGGCCCCGAGGCCACACCGGTGGCCCCACCACCGTCTCCGGAGCCGCCGCACGCGGCCAGCAGGAGCCCCGCGGTCACCAACAGCGTGATCCATCTCGGTTTCGACATGGGCCTCCTCAGCCTCCGAACGTCTGCTGGAACGATGCCACCAGTTCGCTGCCGTCGCGGGCATGGGCGGCGATGTCGAACGACCAACGGCCCCCGGTCAGGTCGATGTTCGCCGCGAAGTGTCCGGGCCCGAACCGGAGCATGTCGGGTTGGAACGCCGCGCCGCTCGGCGGCGTGATCGTGACCGCGGCGCTCTCGAGCGGCAGCTCCTTCCCGTCCTGGTCGAACGCGGTCACGTGCACCTGGTTGGTCCGGCCCGGTGTGCCCGGGTCGACGTAGGACTGGATCTCCAGGCCGTCCTCGAGCGTGATCGTGTACAGGTCGGGCTGGCCTTCGACGCGCGAGACCGAGACGTGCTGCTCCGGCCTGCGCGGCGTCACGCTGAGCGGGATCTCGACCGAGCTCTGTGGGTCCTCGACGAGCACCGTGACCGACCACGTCCCGTTCTGGGCCAGGGCCGTCCCATCCCCCTCCCACGTCCCGCGCGCCGTATGCCGCAGGTCCAGCGTCGAGCTCACCTGCGGCTGGCTGGGCAAGGCGAACGTGAGCGAGACGGCCCGCGCGACGACCGGCCGTCCAGTGTCGTAGTCGGTGACGTCGGCTACGAACGTGTTCTGCCCGACCGTGCCGGGCGTGATCGTGAGCGCCACGCGCGTGGTCGTTGCGAAGTCCGAGCCTCGGACCACCAGCGACCTGGCCGCGTGGTGAGCCGCCTCTGCGTTCGGCTGGGGCGGGAAGCCGGTGAGGACGGCGGTGGCGGCGAACACGGCGACCGCCAGCCCGAGCTCGGCGCCCGCGGTCCGAAGGAGCGGCCGCGAACCGAGGTCCTCGAACCGAGCCACGTTGCGGAAGCGGTTCACCGCGCCGAGCGTGATCAGCGCCGCCACGATCGCGATCTTGACGACCAGCGTCGTGCCGTAGTCGGTCCCGAAGGGGTGCAGCCACCAGCCCCACCCGCCCATCTCGTTGACCGACCTGAGGACGCCGGAGACGACCACCACGGCGAGCCCGATCGCCGCCAGGTTCGAGAAGCGGCGCACGCGCGCCGGCTCCAGCCTCCGGACCAACCCGAGCACCAGCCATGCGAGCCCGCCGATCCAGGCGCCGACACCCACGAAGTGCAGCCACTGCAGGGTCACTTCCGGCGCGGATCCCGCGGCGTGTCCGCCCAGGGCGCGCGCGAGCATCGCGCCGGCCGCGGCCACGCCCAGGACCGCGAACCAGACGCGGCTCGGGGACAGGGACGCGGCGATCACGGCGACCCCGACGACCGCCACCGACGCGGCCAGGAGGACGTACTTCCCGCCCGCCTCGGAGGACAGCATCGTGCCGAGGGAGACGCCGACCGTCGAGCGTTCGGCCAGCGTCATCGCGGCAACGCCGACCGCGGCGAGCGCCCAGGCCGTCGCCAGGAGCCACGGCCGGGCGTTGGTCCGGGTCCCGAAGGCGACCAGGCCGGTCGCGCCGGCTCCGAGCAGCACCGCCAGCCCCACGTACAGGGACCACCGGCCCGCGATGCCGAGCGGGCTCGGCGGCGGGGTCTGCGAGCCCTGCGGAGCCGGGGTGACGTCCGCCTGGGAGACACCGACCCCGAACGTGAACGCCCCGGCCGTCACGTGGCCGTCGGTAGCCGAGACCGTTCGCCAGGTGACGGTGTAGACGCCGTCGGGCACCGGATCCAGATGAACCTGGATCTCCTTGCTCGACCCCGGCGGGCGTTCGGGCGGTCCCGTCGGCAGGGACGCGCCCGAGGAGTCGACGACGCCGACGGTCGTGAGCCCGACGTCCGGCGGCTCGGTGAAGACGAGTTCGATGTGGTCGGGCGCGGCCTGGAGCAGCTGGCCGTTGGCCGGGTCGCTCGATCGGAGCTCGGCATGCGCCTCGGCCGGCGTCGCGAACAGGAGTCCCCAGCCGAGCGCCGCTCCGATCGCGACGGCCGCGACCGCGAGCCGTCTCACGGCCCCTCTTTCACGAAGACCACCGTCGAGGTGACCCGCGGCTGGAACGGAGCATGGTCGGCCGCCACGTACTCGGCCTGGAGGCGATGGGGACCGGGCGACAGGTCCGACACGGGGACCTTCTGGGTCGTCCCGTACGTCATCGAGACGATCGCGCCGTCCAGGAACAGGTGGATGTGTCCGGTGTCGGGCGTGAGCGTCGTCGACGAGCTCGGAACGATGCGGCCACCCGAGAGCCGCAGTCGGACGTCCAACGTGTTCCCGCTGACGTCCTGACCGGGGGTCGGCGCCACGAACGCGATCGTGGCCGTCGACCGCGGGCGGACCGCCGCCGGCGCCGGCCACAGCCGCGACGGCACGACGACGGAGGCGGCGAACACGACGGGGGCGATCGCCACGAGTCCCCAGCCCACCGGGCGCGCCAGGCTTCCGAAACCGCGTCCCCGCAGACGGCTCAGCCCGATCCACCCCGTCACGAGGGCGAGCCCGACCAGGCCGGTCGAGACGAACTCGGGGACGCCGCCCGCGTGCGCGAGCATCGGGCTCAGGCCCGCTTCTTCCTCGTCGAGACGAGCGCGACGATCGCGACGGCCAGGCCGACGGCGCCCACCGCGATCCCGACGATCGCGAACGTCGTGGCGCTCGACGCGTCGTCCGACGCGCTTTGCGCGTTCGCGTCGGCCGCGTCGATCGCTTCGTTGATCCTCGGCGTCTCTCGCTCGATGCGCGCCGCGAGCTCACCCGTGGAGGGATCCTGCTCGGGGAACTGCACCGACTGCGGGTTGGCGACGTCGTCGAACGTCTTGGGCCCGGACGTGAAGGTCTCGTCCATGCGCTGCCCGTCGACGCTGCCCGTGAGGTGGAACGAGTAGGTGCCGGCTCTCGTCGGGATCAGGAATGCCCGGTAGTCACCGGGGGTCCCGAACTCGCCCGGCTCGAAGAAGGGCTCGATCGGGAACTCCTGCGTCTTGTCTCCGAAGGAGATTTCGACCTTGAGCGTGTCCCCGAGGTCGGTGATGGGTTGACCGCCGCTGCTCAGCAGGATCTGGACGCTGTTGGTCTCGCCCGCGTACGCGGGCTCGGTGCCCCAGCCGACCTCCATGTCGATCTTCCCCACCGTGCGTGCCTCGTGCGCGGACGCGGGCATCGCGGCAAGGGTTGTAAGGAACAATGCCGCGCCCAGGGCAGCAGCGAGACGGTGTTTGCGTTTGACCATGGTCGAACCTCCGATGTCTCGAGCGCGGACGCGGCCGCGCGGCAGATGCGTTTCGGGGGAGGTTCAGCCGGCGGGGGGCGCCCGGACTTGCCGTGCGGACAGCAGCCGCGGACGCAGCGTGGGGCCCTCGACCGCGGCGACCAGCACGCGCGCGGGCCGGAGGAGAGCTGGGCGCAGGAGGACCGTCTGCTGCGCGAGGCGGGTAGCGGCGCGTGCGACCCACAGCAGGACCCGGGCCGCCACCAGCGCGATCGCGATCTGCATCGCGATGCCGGTCAGCAACACGTGGTCGTGGCCGAGGGTGTGCAGGGGCGTGTGCGCGACGAGGCGCTCAAGCACCTCCTGCGCGACGAAGGCGCACACCTGGATCACTGCGAGCGTGCGCGCCACGGCCGGGAACGTCTCGGTGCACTCGGCACGGCGGCCGAACGCCCGGGCCACCAGCGCGGCGATCGCCGCCACCGCGACCATGAGCGTGACCTGCGTGAGCGCGGGCAGGTAGCCGTGGCCGGTCTGCTCGAGCACGAACTGTCGCTGATGCGGATCGGGGACGGCGATCAGGTAGGAGAGCGCGTGGCCGAGCATGAGGCCGGCCATGGCCGTCCCGAACACCGGGAGACCGCGGAGCCGTGGTCCTTCGCGCACGCCGAGCGCCTTCTCCTGTGAGGGTCCGGCCGATTGTACGCTTGCCCGGCGACAACCGTTGTCGGGCAAGCGTGGAGGCGGGATGCGCGCGGAGGACGTTCACACGGTCGGGGTGGTGGGGTGCGGCCTGATGGGTTCGGGCATCGCCGAGGTTGCCGCGCGAGCGGGTCAGGACGTCGTCGTCCTTGAGACGAGCGAGGACCTGCTCCGGCGCGGCCGAGCCCGTATCGAATCGTCGACGACCACGGCCGTCGAACGCGGCCGACTCGCCCCCGACGAGCGCGAAACCGTCCTCGGACGCATCCGCGGCACCACCGAGGTCGAGGACCTCTCGAACGCCGACCTCGTGATCGAGGCCGCGACAGAGGATCACGCGACCAAGCTCGGGGTGTTCCGTCGCCTGGACGAGGTCACCAAGCCCGAGGTGATCCTGGCCAGCAACACGTCGTCGATCCCGATCGCCGACCTCGGCGCGGCGACCTCGCGGCCGGACAAGGTCCTGGGGATGCACTTCTTCAACCCGGTCCCGGCGATGGGCTTGATCGAGCTGGTGCGCGCGATCACGACGTCGGAGGAGACGATGGCGTTCGGGCGCGCCTACGGCGTGGCCCTGGGCAAGACCACGGTCGAGTCGCGCGACCGGGCCGGGTTCATCGTGAACGCGCTGCTGATCCCCTACCTCAACGGCGCGGTGCGGATGCTCGAGGAGGGGTTCGCGACCCGCGAGGACATCGACACGGCGGTCCATCTCGGCCTGAACCACCCGATGGGACCGCTGCAACTGATCGACCTGATCGGGCTCGACACGCACCTGTTCATCGCCGACGTGCTGTTCGAGGAGTTCAAGGATCCGGCGTTCGCGCCGCCGCCGCTGCTCCGCCGGATGGTTACTGCCGGCCGTGTCGGACGCAAGGTCGGGCACGGCTTCTATGACTACGAGGGGTAGGCGACCCTTACTTCGCGTCGAGCGCGCGTTCGTAGACCTCGAGGGTTCGTCTCGCCGTCTCGTCCCACGAGAAGCGCTCGGCGCGCAGCCGGCCGGCCGCCGCGAGGCGTTCGGCCAAGGCGACGTCGGTGCAGAGCGTCTCGATCGCGGCGGCGATCTCGCGGATCGACGTCGGGTTGACGCCGAGCGCGGCGTCACCCGTCACCTCCGGCAGCGACGACGTGTTCGACACGACCGTGGGGACCCCGCGGGTCATCGCCTCCAGCACCGGTAGCCCGAACCCCTCGTACAGCGACGGGTAGGCGAACGCGTCCGCCGCGCGGATCACTGCGTCGAGGTCGCCGGGTTCGAGGGCGCCGGTCATCACGATCTCGCCGGGTCCCTCCAGCGCCAGTTCGCGCATCAGCCCCTCGTGCTGCCAGCCGAGCGGCCCGGCCAGGACCAGCGCGTGCGGGAGCCCGGTGGCGGCGACGCGCCGGTACGCGCGTACCAGCCGGACCAGGTTCTTCCGGGGCTCGATCGTGCCGACGAACAGGACGTAGGGCGCCCGGACCTTCAGGCGGCCGAGCGCGTCGGCGACCTCTACCTCGCGTTCGGGCGCGGCCGCGGCGAGCGGGACGACGTGCAGCTTCGCCGGGTCGACCTTCGTGCGCGACAGGACGTCCTCGGCGGTGTGGCGCGAGGGCGTGAGGATCGCGTCAGCACGGCGCACGGCCGCCCGAAGGCCCAACCGGTAGATCGCCCGCCACGCGCGCGGGAACATCCCCGGGTAGCGCTCGAAGGCCAGGTCGTGCACGGTGACCACCAGGCGCTGCTCGTCGCCGGCCGGCGGGACCGCCGAGGCGCTCGTCGTGTGGACCAGATCGGCCGAGCGGATCGATGCGGGCAGCGCCGGGCGCCCCAGGGCGTTCCATCTCGGGTACAAGGTCCGGATCGATCCCGGGAGCTCCTCGATCGGGAAGGCCTCCATCCACGGCTCGGGTTCGGGCGCCGGATCGAATCGGGCATGGAACAGCTGGATCTCCAGCGACGGATCGCGCGCGGCGAGCGCGGGGACCAGGTTTCGCACGTAGGTGCCCACGCCGCCGGAAACGTCGAAGAAGACATGGTCGACGAGGGCGGCGATCCTCATCGAGACGCCTCGACGCACGCGCAGCCGCCCGGACCGACGGTGGCCGCGTGTTCGGTTCCCGGCTCGAGGTCCAGCCGGTCGCCCGCCTCGAGCCGCACGTCGCCCTCGTCCAGGTGGAACGTGATCGACCCGTCCAAGCAGAACAGAACTTTGTGGTAGCCGTGGGCGTGCCGTCCGTACGTGTCCCCGGGGGCGTTGCTCCAGGGTCTGGGGCTCGAACACGCCTCGTCCGCGAAGGCCTCGAGCGCGTCATGGCGTCCGCCCACCGCGGACGGCGTCCTGGTCGCGGTCACCCTAGCCGGCGTCGCCGCGACCGGCCTGGGGCGGGACGCCGCGACGCGCGAACGGGACGCGACCGGTGGCGGACCACGGGAGGTCGCTGAGGTGCCGCGCCTGGAGGGCTCCGGCGCCCGTCGCGTCGATCCGGCCGGCAAGGACCCACGGGTGCGGATGCGGGCTCTCCTGCGCGAAGTAGCGCTCGAGCGCGCGGATGATCCCGCGCTCCTCCTCGACGGTGAGGTCCTCTGGCAGCTCGAACCGGCGGTCGTCGCTCACAGCGGGATGTTCCCGTGCTTGCGCGCCGGCACGGTCTCTCGCTTGGTCGAGAGCATCCGCAGCGCCTTGATCAGACGCGGGCGCGTCTCGGCCGGCTCGATCACGTCGTCGATGAAGCCGCGTTCGGCCGCGATGTAGGGGGTCGCGAACTTGTCCTGGTACTGCTGTATGAGTTCGGCGCGCGCCGCGGCCGGGTCCTCGGCCTTCTCGATCTGCTTGCGGAACACCACGTTGACCGCGCCCTCGGGCCCCATGACGGCGATCTCGGCGGTGGGCCACGCGAACGACACGTCGGCGCGCAGGTGCTTCGAGTTCATGACCAGGTACGCCCCGCCGTAGGCCTTGCGAGTGATGATCGTCAGGCGCGGGACCGTCGCCTCGGTGAACGCGTACAGCAGCTTGGCCCCGTGCCGGATGATCCCGTGGTACTCCTGGTCGGTGCCGGGCAGGAACCCCGGCACGTCGACGAACGTGACCAGCGGGATGTTGAACGCGTCGCACGTCCTGACGAACCGCGCCGCCTTCTCCGACGCGTCGATGTCGAGCGTTCCCGCGAGCACCTTCGGCTGGTTCGCCACGATGCCCACCGCCCGGCCGTCAAGGCGCGCGAACCCGGTCACGACGTTCATCGCCCAGAACGGGAAGACCTCGAAGAAGTCGCCGTCGTCCACGATGCGCCGGATGACCTCGTGCATGTC
>Ga0114129_10001174_pt1 | contig 34722 bp, 25 predicted proteins | sample RhiMetdeltSRZDD1_FD_80071 | JGI IMG/M metagenome (GOLD analysis project Ga0114129, IMG submission 80071) | Populus rhizosphere microbial communities from Tennessee, USA - Rhizosphere MetaG P. deltoides SRZDD1 (version 2) (version 2) | ecosystem: Host-associated > Plants > Roots > Rhizosphere >...
CCGGTGAAGGCGCCCTTCTCGTGGCCGAAGATCTCGCTCTCGAGCAGCGTCTCGGGAATCGCCGCGCAGTTGATCGCCACGAAGGGGAACGCCGCGCGCGGGCTGAGCTGATGGATCGTCTGCGCGACGAGCTCCTTGCCGGTCCCCGAGTCGCCGGTGATCAGCACCGACGCGCCGGTCGGCGCGGCCTGCTCGATCACCTGGTAGATCTTCCGCATCTCGGGACTGTTGCCGATCATCGAGCCGAACGTGCCGTGCTCGCGCAGCTGCCGCCGCAGCGCCTTCACTTCCCGCATCGTCTCGAGGCGCTCGACGATCTTGTCGAGCAGAATCTTCAGCCGCTGGACGTCGATCGGCTTGGTCAGGTAGTCGTAGGCGCCCTCCTTCATCGCCTCGACGGCGGTCTCGACGGTGCCCTGCGCGGTGAGGATGAGCGTCGTCGCATCGGCGCCCTGCTGCTGCAGCGCGCGCAGCAGACCGAGTCCGTCCATGCGCGGCATGACGAGATCGGTGATGACGATCGCGGGACGAAACGACGTGACCTTCGCGAGCGCCTCTTCGCCGTCGCCGGCGGACTCAGCCAAAAAGCCCCAGCTCTTGACGAGTTGTTCGAGGCCCACGCGCGCGGCAGGCTCGTCCTCGACGATCAGCACGCGCTCGGCGACGGATTTGGGGAGCGAGGTTTCAGGAGGGATATCGGTGGCGAGTGTCATTTTTACATTGTGGGCGCGGCTGGGCCCGGCTGCAAGCTGAACCTACACAAATTTGCCGACCCGGTCAGCTCGAGCGTTGGCGAACGCCTTGCACTGGATGGAGTTTGACGTCAGGAGGATGGACTTTATGCGACGAACGCTCCTCGTGCTGACGGTGATCGCCGCCGCAACCGCGTGCAATCGCGCGGGCGCCGCGTCATCGCAGTCGGCCGTGAACCAGCCCGCGCCGGCCTCAGCGGCGGCTCCGGTCGCGACCACGGGTAATACAGATCCGGCCGCCGGTGTCAGACCGGCGAACATCCGCGAGGTCACGCTGCCGGCGGGCACGCGGCTGCCGATCGTCCTCGATACGAGCGTCGGATCAGACACGAGCCGCGTCGAAGAGCCGGTGCACGCGCATCTGGCGCGGCCCGTCGTCGTCGGCGGGGCGACCGTCCTGCCGGCGGGCACGCGCATCAGCGGCGTGGTGACCGACGCCACGCGATCGGGCAAGGTCAAGGGACGCGCGCACGTCGCGGTGCGGTTCGACACGCTGGCGCCGGCCGGCGGCGAGGAACACTACCGGATTCACACGACGCCGGTCGGCCGCGTGGCGCCGGGGACGAAGAAGAAGGACGCGCTCGAGATCGGCGCACCGGCCGCGGGCGGCGCGGTGATCGGCGGGCTGATCGGCGGCAAGAAAGGCGCGCTGATCGGTGCTGCGGCCGGCGGCGGCCCCGGCACGGCGGTCGTGTTGTCGACGCGCGGCAAGGAAGTGCACCTGCCGAAAGGCGCCGCGCTCACGCTGCGGCTTGCGGAGCCGGTGACGGTCCGAGTCCGCGGATAGCCGAGCCCTCACTGCCGGCGGCCGGCTGGTTGGCGGCCGGCCGCCGGCAGTTGATATACGCTGGGCGGCGTGTCCGGCCACAACGGCACTGGGCCGCCGACGCCCGACGACGCCCACGCGCAGGCGCTACGACCGACGCCCACCGAGCGCGTCGTGGCGCTGCTCGAAGTGCTGATCTGCTCCGACTACCTCACACAATTCGCGATCGCGTCGAGCTTCGCGGCGTACGGGTACACCCCGTTTGCAGCCGGCAGGCTGCGCGCCTCGTACGTCGCGGCGTTCGAGCTCGTCGACACCGCCGTGCTCATTGCACTGATCCTGCTGTTCCTCGCCGCGCACGGCGAGCGCACGCGCGACGTGTTTCTCGGACGGCGCCCGGTCGCGCGCGAAGCGATCGCGGGCATCCCGCTCGTCTTCGCCGCGCTGGCGATCGGCGTCGGCGTCCTCGCGGGCATCCAGCTGCTGGCGCCGCGGCTGCATACCGTCGAGCGGAATCCACTGAAGGATTTGATGGGCGCGCCGCTCGAGACCGCCGGGTTCGCGGTGGTCGTCGTCATCGCCGGCGGCGTCCGCGAAGAGCTGCAGCGCGCGTTTCTGCTGCGGCGGTTCGAGCTGTGGCTGGGCGGCGCGACGACAGGCATCGTCGTGACGAGCGTCGCGTTCGGCGGCGGTCACCTGCTGCAGGGCGTCGACGCCGCCATCGCCACGGGCGCGCTGGGCGCGTTCTGGGGGTGGATTTATCTGCGGCGCCGATCGAGCGTGGCGCCGATGGTCAGCCACGCCGGCTTCAACCTGCTGCAGATCGTGCAGTTTCTCGTCCTGGGGCGGTGAGAGGCAGCGCTACCGTCGCGTCGCATACAGATTGATGATCTGCGCGCGGCGGCGGAGGCCCGCGATCCAGTCGGCGATCGCCGCGTCACGCTCCGCCGGCGTCGCGCCGGTGAAGCGCTGATCCTCGTACGCGCGAATGCGGAGGTCCTCGCGCAGCGTCTGTCGCAGATGGTTCTCGTCGACGCCGAAGCGGGCGAGCGCGGCGGCGAACGCTTGCGGCGACGGGTACCGCGCGCGGACCTGTGCGACGGCCTGATCGACCGCGTCCGCCGTCGGCTCGGGCGGCGCGTACCGATCGACCTCCGCGAGCACGAGCTCGCGATCGATCAGCGCCGACAGCGTCGCCGCGAGCGGATCGGACCCGGCCGCGGGCCGGACGAGCTGCAGCTCGCGCGCCGCCGTCACGTCCGACAGCAGAATGATCTGTCCGGCTGCGACGGCCACGACACGATCGATCGTCTCGGCCGGCAGCGCGGCCGAACCGAGCGATCCGGCCAGAACGAGCGCCGCGATCGACCAGCGTCTTGCCGCGCTCATCTCAGAACGCCTGGCCGAAGCTGAAATGCCACGCCGTCAGCCCTTCGCGTTTGCCCGGCGTGATCTCCTCGCGACGGAGCTTGAAGCCGACGTCGATCCGGAACGGACCGAGCGGCGACTTGTACCGCAGCCCGACGCCCACGGCGCTGCGCAGCGCCGCCAGATCGATGTCGGTCGCGCGGGCGAACACGTTCCCGGTGTCGAAGAACCCGACCACGCCGACGCCCCACTTGACCGGGACGCGCAGCTCGGCGTTGAAGATGACGAGGCCGTTGCCGCCGAGCGGGAAGCCGTTCTTGATCGTGTCGGGCGCGCCGAGCGTGTCGAGCGCGAAGCCGCGCACGGTCGTGTCGCCGCCGGCGAAGAAGCGCTCGCTCGCCGGCAGATCCTTCACGACGTCGACGAATGGCAGGCCGAAGACGTCGGTGTTCGGCACGTCGCGCGGAAAGCCGGTGGCGAGCCCGAGGCGCGCATCGCCCGCGAGGACGATGTGACGCGTGTGCGGGAGGGTCTTGAAGATCTGCCCGGTGAAGAACGACTTCGCGAACCCGACCTCGGACCCGATGCGCCGCCCGGCGACCTGCTCGAACACGCTCCAGTAGTAGCCCGACCCGGGCTCCACCGCGTCGTCGCGCGTGTCGCCGATGAGCGATCCGGAGAACGACGAGAGACGCACGCGCCCGAACAGGCGGTCGATCAACAGCGGGTCGACCTCCTTCAGATTGAAGGCCTTCGTCTTCTGGATCTGATAGTTGCCGGTGATGCTCACTTCGCGCGTGAGCCGGCGCGTGGCCTGCGCGCCGAAGCTGCGGCGCGAGAAGTCGAAGCTCGATCGGATCTGCTGCTCCTGCGTCGCCGTGACGACCGCGTCGGCGGCCGTGTTGAACAGGCGCGGCTCGCGGAACGAGCCGACGATCCGGTACTCGTTGACCGCCGCCGACTCGCTCGAGTGGAGGCTGAAGCTCGTGAAGAGCGTACCCGATCGGTTCTTGCCGAACAGATTGCGACGGCTGACCTGGAACGACGCGCGCGGCGCGAAGTCGAGCCGCTGGGTCGCGAGGCCGTTCTCCTGCACCACGCGCAGCTTGACCTCGCCGCCGGCGCCGTATCCGATCGTCGTGACCGGCGCTTCCTCGACCGTCACGACGAGGTCGCGGGCGCGCTCGTCGCCGTGCTTCAGCTCGGTGATCGTCGTCCGCCGGAACAAGCCGAGCGCGGCGAGCCGGCGCTGGCTCTCGTTGACGGCTGCGAGGCCGAGCGGATCCCCCGATTTGAGCTGCAGCTCGCGCTGGATCGTGTCCGAGCTGGTCCGCACGTTGCCGACGATCAGCACGTGGTCGACGACGATCTGCGAACCCTCGCGCACCACGAACACCGGATCGGCGCGCGTCCCGTCCTCGCTGAAATTGGCCCTGGCCTCGACGGTCGCGTTCTGGTAGCCGAGGTTCGCGTACTTCACCTGGATCGCATCGCGATCGGCCGCGAGCTGCGCATCGAAGTACGGCTCTCCCGCCTGCAGACCGAGATCCTCGAGCAGCGCGTCGGGCTCCACCGCGCCGGTGCCTTCGACGCGGACCGATCCCACCATCGTGCGCACGCCTTCGCTGACGGCAATGGCGATGACCACGCGGATGGCCGTCGTGCCGGGCGCGGCCGGCAGCAGGTCGATCGTCTGCTGCGCCTTCGCGCGAGCGAAGCCCTGGCGCCGGTAGACGGCCTCGATGAAGGAGAGGTCCGAGTCCAGCCGCGCGTCGGAGAACGGCTGGCCGGCGCGCAGCTGCAGGCTCGGCTCGAACGTCGTGAGCGGAATCGAGTCGTTGCCGGAAAGCGTCACGCGGTCGACGCGGAACTGGGGCCCCTTCTTCACGTTGAACGTGATGACGAGCTCGCCGTTCACCTGCTCGCGCGCGTGCGGCGCGGCCGCCTCACGGTACCCCTGCGCGCGCAGATATTCCTCGATCCGGTTGCTGGAATCCTCGAGCAGATCCTCGTCGGCCGAACCCTCGCGCTGGACCGGCACGAGCTCCGCGCGCTGGTCGGTGGGCCAGGAATCGCCGGCGAAGACGACGCGGACGTGCGGGCCGGAGTCGATCTTCAGCGTCACGTTGGCAATGCGCTCGTCCGGCGTGAAGCGCACATCGCGGGTCACCTTCGCCTCGTAGTACCCGCGCTTTCGCTGCCCCTCGATATATCGATCGATCCGCGCGCCGAGCGCCTCGGGCTCGAACGGCACCCCGGGGGCCAGGTGCAGCTCGGACAACGTACGGCCGCGCTCGGCGGCTGCCACGCCGTCGACATCGATGGCGCCCACGACCGTACGCGCGCCAGGCTCGACGCGCAGCAGCAGGCGCGCGACGTCGCCCTGCACGTCTTCGGACGGCGTCACGATCGCGTGCCGGTAGCCCGCCTCCAGCAGCGCGTCGCTCACGAGCCGCGCGACGTCGGTGCCGCGGCCGGCGGGCGGCGACACGCCGAACCGATCGATGACGACGCGCCGCAGATGCCCCTCGTCGACGCCCGGCGACCGCACGTCGCCGCGAAACTCGATCTTCGAGATGGGATGGACGGGGCTCAGCTCGTAGCGCAGCGTCACGCCCGCGTCGGTCGCGGTCGCATCGACGAGGATGTCGCCGAACCGTCCGAGGCTGAACAAATGCGTGATGCTCTCACGCACGTCGGCGATCGCGAGCGGCTGGCCGACGCGCGTCGCGACGAGCTGCAGCAGCAGCGGCTCGAGCGTGTCGCGGCCGTCGACCGTGAGGCGAACGGCGACGACGGGCTTGCCGAGATACGCGTCCACTTCGCCGGGCGCCCTGCGCGCGGCGCACAGCACGAACGCGACGAAGAGCAGCGCGGCCGGCCGCCGGAACGCGACCATCAGAAGGTATGCCTGAACCGGAACTCGAGCGCGTAGCTCTGATCCTCGTTGCGGGACACGACCACCGACACGCGATCGGTCGCGTCGTACTCGAGAAGGATGATCTGGTCGTACACCGGCGTATTCAGGCTGCGGGAGAACGTCAGGTAGGCGCGGTCGGAGATGCGTTTGCCGATCGTGAGCCGCGCCGACGGGTTGACGCGCGCGCCCTGGCTGTAGGGATCGATGAGCGACGGCGAGAGCTGGAACGTGTCGACGCCAAAGGTCTGCTGCACCACGCGGCCGACTTCCTGCGAGATCGGGTTCGCCAGCGCCTGCGTCGCGCGCGTCGCGAGGATGTCGGTCTGCCGCTGGTTCGGGTTCGCGAGTGCGGCGATCTCCGCGTTGCGCAGACCGGCGGTCGATCCCGGCTGATGACGGATGTCGCTGAAGAGCAGCGCGAGGACGTCGGCCGACGGCAGCGGCGGATCCGATTCGAAGCTGAGCTGCATCCGATCGGTCGGCCCGGACGCGCGCACCGTCACCCGGTAGGTCTGGCCCGGCACCCGCACGTTGGTCTCCGCTTCGGCGTCGAAGAACGGCTCGATTCGCGTGGGGTTGTAGAAGCCGATCGATCCGCGCGTGATCTTGTAGCGGCGTCCCTCGAAGATCAGCTCGCCGCGCTCCACGTCGGCGTGACCCGACAGCACCGGGCGATCCGCCGAGCCGCGAAGCTGCAGATCCGCGGCGGCGACCATCTGCTGGATCAGGTTGTTGCTCACGCGCAGCGTCGACGGCACCAGCACCTGCACGTCGTACCGCAGTGCGAAGGCCGGACCTGGGGGCGTCGCGCCCGCGATCGGCGGCCCCGCCGGCGACTGCCGCCGGGCCGCGACGTCGAAAATCCCGCCGGGCGTGTCGAACGGCTTCGTCCACACCGCGTTCTTGACGGTGACCGTCCCGCCGAGCGTCGGCGTCTTCACGTGGCCGCGGACGGACAGATCAGCGTCGACGACGGAGCGGACGCCGTCCGGGACTCGCAGGTGCATGTCCTGCCCGCGGGCGGTCACGTCGATCTCGCCGGGCACGTATCCCGCGAACCCGACGCGGCCGCCGAACCGCACGCGTCCTTCGCCCATGGTCGCCGTCACCCCGTCGAGGCGGATCCCGCGCGGGTCGAACGCGATCACGCCGTTGATCGCGTCGAGCGAGTTGGGCAGCGAGAAGTGGCGGATCCGCCCGTCGGCGATCTTCGCGCTGCCGGAGAACACCGGGTCGCGGAGCGGCCCGTTCACCGCCGCCGCGAGCTCGGCGCGGCCCGAGCCGCGGACGTCGCGGAAGAACCCCTGCAGGATGCTCAGGTTCGCGTCGCCCGTCGCGCGCAGCGCGATCTGCTGATCGTGCAGCCCCACGGTGCCGGCCACGCGCAGCTTCGTCCCCTCGCCGACCAGCTGCAGATCGTCGATGCGCACGACGTGCTGATCGAGCGCGATGCGCACCGGCGCGGCGTTGGTCAGCGTGTAGTCGATCAGCTTCAGGCTGACCGCATCGACCGCCGCGTCGACGAGCAGGTGATCGAGATCGGTCAGCTCGCCGACGACGCGGATGTTGCCGCTCGCCACCGCGGTCGTGTACTCGGACATCTGCGGGACGAACAGCCGCACGTACGGATCGAGCGAGCTGTCATGGAACCGGAACGTCAGCTCCGCGTCGGCCTGCGGCGTCAGCGCGATGCGGCCCGCGCCGGTGACCGTCAGACGCGGAGAAACGGCCGTGACGTCGCCGCTCAGCTCCTTGCCGCGGCGCGCCAGCTTGCCGCTCACTTCGCCGATCTGCTCGCGCCCGATCGAGACGTCGCTCGCGCGATAGGTGAGATCGAACCGCGGCTGATCGAACGTCGCGTTGCCGGTGGCGGAGAACTCGCCCGTGCCGGTCAGCGTCGGCGAGTTCGGAAAGGTGAACGCCGCCAGCTTCTCGATCGGGATGCGCTGCCCGGTGGCGTTGAACGAATACGTGGAGTCCCACCCCACGTAGGCCGCGCCCGTGACGACCCCGCCGTTCTTGTCGATCGCGATGCCGTCGAGCCGCACGCCGGGACGATCGAACCGCAGCGACGCGGTGCCCTTCTGAAACGGCTCGCCGTACGCCACACCGTCCTCGATCGTCATCCCGCCGAAGCCGACGGGGCGCTCGTACTCGCCGGTCAGGTGGAACTCGCCGGAGAGGAGCCCCGAGACGGGATAGTCGTCGATCTGAAACGCGTGGCGCAGACTGTCGAGATCGTGCCGCACGACGCGGAACCGCGCGTTGATCTCCTCGCCGCCATCGTCGCGCGGATACCCGAGCGCGAACACGCCGCTGGCGCGGATCTCCGAGCCGGCCAGGCGGACGGACGCGTCCTTCACCGTGAGGTATTCGTTCTCGACGACGACGTGGCCGTCGGCGGCGCCCCACAGCGTGTCGAAGCCGCGCAGATCGTCGCCGCTGAATTCGCCCTCGACGCGCGGCCGCTTGAGCGGACCGGTCAGCACGCCGTCGAACTCGCCGCGGCCGCCGAACGCGACCGGCCGCGCGTGCGAGCCGAAGTCGCGCATGATCCCGACGAGCACGAGGTCGCTCTCCTGCAGATCGCCGCTCGTCGCGTGAAACGCGATCTGCGACCGCTCACCCCAGGTGGTCCATCCCTGGAACGTGACGTGCGACTGCTCGGTCGCGAAGCGGCTCGGCGCGACCTCCACGCGATCCGGATCGAACCGATAGGTGATCTCCGCCGCGACCGGCAGATGCGTCGCGAGCGGCACGGGCGCGAACGGTCCCCATTCATGTCGCGCGTGGGCGGCGTCGGCCGCGTTCGCCGCCGCGAGCGACGCCGGCATGATCGATGCGCCGGGCGGCGCCGTGATCTGGAAATGCCCTTCGCCGCGATGTTCCGCGAAGCGGCCGGCCGGCCACTCGAGCAGGCTGCGCCCCGACCACCGGCCCGCGAACCGCTGGCCGGCGAATTCCTCGAAGTCGGTGAACGCCGCGAGGTCGACGTCGGTGTAATTCCAGTCGAAGCGGTGCGTCGGCCGCGTCGGCGAGCCCAGCGGCCTGATCGAATAGGTGAATTGCGCGCTGCCGCCGTAAAACTGCGAGCCGGCGTCCCACACGTCGAACGTCGCCGGCGTCCAGCGGAGCGTCCCGTAGGTGCCGGGGAAGCGATAGTCGTACACGCCGGTGAGATCGCTTCTGAAGCCGCCGCTCAGATCGTGGCCGCCCTTGAACAGGTGGAACGTGCCGGTGAAGTCCGCGTCGCCGGTGATGCGCCACGTCTCGTGGGCGAAGAAGATTTCGCGCATCCGCGGAAAGTGCACGCGCGACTTGACGTCGAACAGCATTTCCGGGAAGCGCTTGAGATCCACGTCGCCCTTGCACACCGACACCGCGCCGTCGGTCTCGAGGTCGATCCGCTCGAGGTGAATGATGCTCTTCGCGATCGAGAAGCTGGCGCGCATGTTCGCCCACATGGGCACGAATTCCTGGATCGCGACCGTGCCGCCGGTGAAGCGCGCCTCGCCGTCGTAGTGCGGCGCGTTCGTGATCGTGATCTCGAGATTGCGCGCGATCGTGCTCCACGGCTTCTCGTGATCGTCGTACGTGAACTCCCCGCGCGTCGCGCGCAGCCACTTGAGGATCGTCCTCGTCCGGCTCGGCTTGTCCGGCTCGTTGTCGTCGCTCTCGATTTTCGGGAAGTTCTGGCGGTCCTCCCATTTCTCGACCACCATCGCCCAGTCGGCCATGTCGACCGATGAGATGGTGATCTCGCGGCGCACCAGCGTCGACCAGTCGAGCCCGACCATGATCTTCCGCGCGGTGAAGAACGGGCGATCGGTCGGCGTCAGGCCGTCGATGCGAAGGTCGTCGACCTCCAGGCGCCCGCTGGCGAGATGGATCCTGAGCGCGCCGATCGCGACCGGGCGCTTCAGCTTCTTCGTCGCGAGCTCGACCGCGTACTTTCGCGCGGCGGGACCGAGATCCACCGTCAGCGTGCAAACGACGACGACTGCGAGCATCGCGGCCGCGATCATCGCGGTGCGCCGCGTGAAGTGCAGCGCCTTGTGCCGCCGGATTCGCCCCAGGACGCTCACTGAATGACCACCAGCAACGCGCCGGCGTCGACCGACTGCCCCACGCGCGCGTGGAGCTCGGCGACGGTTCCCTCGCGGGCGGCACGCAGCTCGTTCTCCATCTTCATCGCCTCGACGACGACGACCGGCTGGCGCGCGCGGACCTGATCTTCCTTCTGCACGAGCACCCGGACGACCTTGCCGGGCATCGGCGCCGTGATGTGCTGCGGTCCGCGGCCGTCTCCGCCGTCGTCGCGGCGGCCCCAGCGGCGCCGGCCGTTGACGGCCACCAGCAGCGGCGTCGCGCCGACCGTCACCGCGAGCTGGCCGGATGCGGCGTCGGGCGTCACGTTGACGTCGAACACTCGGCCTCCCACAAGCAGGGACCAGGTATTCGGATCCAGCCGCGACGCGTCGACGTGAAACGCGCGTCCGTCGACGGTCACCGTCACGCCATCGCTCGATCGTGCGAGCGTCACCTGTCGCAGCGTCCCGCCGATCTCGACCTCGTAGTGCACTTACCGCAACCCTTCGATCCGCGCCTGCGCCTTCCAGCGCTGGGCCGCAGGCGCCGCCGCATCGGAGTCGCCGTCCGCCGTCGTCGTCGCCGTGTGCAGCACCGCGGCAATCGCCGCGACGTCCTCGATCGCCGCCGGCGCTTCGACGAACGGCCGGCCGTTGCGCGCGGCCAGCACCTCGTCGAGATACGTCGTGTGGAACCGGCCGGCGCGAAAATCGGGCTGATCGAGCAGCCACTCGAAAAACGGGATCGTCGTCCTGATGCCGGCGACGACGTACTCGCCGAGGGCGCGCCGCATGCGCGCGATGGCGCGCGGGCGATCGTCGGCCCAGGCGATCAGCTTCGAGATGAGCGGATCGTAGAAGATCGGCACGTCGAGCCCGGCGGCGGCGGCGCCGTCGTCGCGGATGCCGGGACCCGACGGCGTGCGGAGCGACACGATGCGGCCGGGCGACGGGAGAAAGTTGTTGTCGGGATCCTCGGCGTAGATGCGGCACTCGATCGCATGGCCGTTCGGCGTCTGAGCGGCGCGGGGATCGAGATCGAGGCGCTCGCCTCGCGCGATCCGGATCTGCCAGCGCACCAGATCCTGGCCGGTGACCATCTCCGTGATCGGATGCTCGACCTGCAGCCGCGTGTTCATTTCGAGGAAGTAGAAACGGCCGTCCTCGTCCAGCAGAAACTCGATCGTGCCGGCGTTGGAGTACGAGGCGGCCCTGGCAACGGCGGCCGCCGCGCTCGTCAGGCGCTCGCGCAGCGCCGGCGTGACGGCGAGCGACGGTGTCTCCTCGACGACTTTCTGATGTCGGCGCTGGATCGAGCATTCGCGCTCGACGAACGGCACCACGGTCCCGTGCGCGTCGCCCAGCAGCTGCACTTCGACATGCCGAGGCCGCACGAGCCGACGCTCGAGGTACACCGCGGTATCGCCGAACGCGGTGCCGGCTTCCGACCGGGCTGCGCGGATCGCGGTCAGGAGGTCGCCGGGATCGGCGACCGTGCGCATGCCTTTGCCGCCGCCGCCCGCGACGGCCTTGACGAGCAGCGGGAAGCCGATTGCCGAGGCCGTGCGCTCGACGCCGGCATCTGTTTCGTCCGGCGGCAGCGCTTCGGCGGTGCCCGGCACGACCGGCACGCCCGCGGTAGTGGCGACGGCGCGCGCCGCGGTCTTGCTGCCCATCAGCGCGATCGCCTCCGGCGTCGGCCCGATGAAGGTCAGGCCGGCGTCGCGGCACGCCGCCGCGAAATCTCGGTTCTCCGCAAGGAAGCCGTAGCCGGGGTGGACGGCGTCGGCGCCCGACGCGCGCGCCGCATCGATCAGCCGATCGATCCGCAGGTAGCTTTCACGCGGTGTGCTCGGGCCGATGGCGATCGCCTCGTCGGCGAGCCGCACGTGCAGCGCGACGCGATCGCAGTCCGAATAGACGGCGACGGGGACGATGTCCATCTCGCGGCACGCGCGGATAATACGCACGGCGATCTCGCCGCGGTTGGCGATCAGGATCTTCTTCACGGAAGAAATCCATTGTAGCGCGAGGCTTTAGCCGATGCCGCGCGAGGCTTTAGCCGATACCGCGCCAGGCCTAGTCGATGTAGCGCGAGGCTCTAGCCGATGTAGCGCGAGGCTTTAGCCGAGCGGCGAGGAGTTCAGCCGAGCGGCGGCGTCACTTCAAAGCCGGCGGCCGCCGATGGTGCGTCGCCTGCTCGTAGGCATACGCGAGCCGGAACAGCGTCGCCTCGTCCCAGGCGCGGCCGAAGAACTGCAGACCTGCCGGCAGCGTTCCGCCCCGTGTGTACCCCATCGGCACGGTGATGGCGGGAAACCCGGTGCTCGGCGCGAACAGCTGGTTGTTGTCGCCATGCGGCGTGTTCAGGTCGCCGATGGGCCGCGGCGGATTGCTCCAGGTCGGATAGATGAGCGCGTCGAGGCGGTTGGCGTCCATGAGCTCGACGACGGCCTTTCGCAGCTGCACACGAAATTCATCGCGCGCCTTGCATCCCGCCGATTCGCCAGGCACATCGTCGGAGGCCTGCGACGATTCGAGCCGCGGCTGGATCGAGGGGTGGAACCGGCGCGACTTGATGATCTCGTCGAGCGTGTGGAGCGGCGCCTTGTCGCCAAGACCAGCGAGATAGTGATTGAGATCGTGCTTGAACTGGGCGCAGCCGCCCCGCTGCGCGCGACGCATCTCGTCGAGCGATGCGACCGCGACCGGATCGATCACTTCGGCGCCCGCCGCGCGAAGCTCGCCCAGCGCGTGCGTGAACACCTCGACCACTTCCGCATCCGTGGTCGGCGTGTCGTACGCCTGGTGCAGCACGCCCAAACGCGCGCCACGGAGCCCGTCGGCACGAAGCGCTGCTGCGTATGGGGACGGGCCTCGGCCGCGATCGCCACCGAGCCCTGTCCCCGACTGTCGACCCGTGACGGTCACTGGATCGTCTGGATCCAGCCCCGCCATCACGTCGAGGACGGCGACAGCGTCGGCGACCGTACGCGTCATCGGGCCGGTGACGTCGGCGGCCATGCTGAGCGGCACCACGCCGGCGCGGCTCGTGAGCCCCATCGTCGGCCGGATGCCGACGAGCGCCTGGTGCGCGGACGGTCCGCGAATCGAGTTGCCGGTGTCGGTGCCGAGACCGACGGCGCCGAAGTTGGCGGCGACGGCGGCCGCCGTGCCGCCGCTCGATCCTGCAGTGACGCGGCTCGTGTCGTACGGGTTGCGCGAATAGCCGGGCAGGATCGAGTTGACCGTTTCGTAGGGGCTGAACGCGAACTCCGCCATGTTCGACTTCGCGATCATCACCGCGCCGCCCTCGCGCAGCCGCCCGACCACGAAGGCGTCCTTGCCGGTCATCATGCCATTCAGCGACAGCGAGCCCGCGGTCGTCGGCATGTCGATCGTCTCGTAGTTGTCCTTGACGATGACGGGGACGCAGTGGAGCGGGCCGGGCGCCGCGCCCTGCGCGGCCCGGCGATCGAGATCATCGGCCGTCTTCCGCGCGTCGGGGCTGATCATCACGATCGCGTTCAGGAGCGGACCCTTCTTGTCGTACGCGTCGATCCGCGCCAGGTACTGGTCGACGAGGGCGCGGCACGTGATCGTCCGCGCCTTCAGCGCCGCCTCGATCTGCGCGATGGTCGTTTCCTCGATCTGAAACGGCGCGCGCGTTTGCCCTGATAGAGCCGCGAGGGTCGCCGACGCGGCAAAGGCAGACGCGATCGTGAATCGGACGGTCATGTGGTCAGCGCGTGGGTGGGGCCCCACGCGCTTATAACGGAATATTCCCGTGCTTCTTCGGCGGGTTCTTGTCCCGCTTGTTCTCGAGGTTCTCGAGGGCGGTGATCAGCTTGCGGCGCGTCTCGCGCGGCTGGATGACCTCGTCGACGAAACCGCGGCTCGCCGCGACGAACGGGTTCGCGAACTTCTCGCGGAACTCCGCGACCTTCTCCGCACGCGCGCGCGCCGGATCCGCCGCCTCGTCGAGCTCGCGCTTGTACAGAATGTTGACTGCCCCTTCCGGCCCCATCACGGCGATCTCCGCCGTCGGCCACGCGTAGTTGAAGTCCGTGCGAATGTGCTTGCTCGACATGACGCAGTAGGCCCCGCCGTACGCCTTCCGCGTGATGACGGTCACCTTCGGGACCGTCGCCTCCGCGAACGCGTACAGCAGCTTGGCGCCGTGGCGGATGATCCCGCCGTACTCCTGCACCGTGCCCGGCAGGAATCCCGGCACGTCCTCGAACGTCACGAGCGGGATGTTGAACGCATCGCAGAACCGCACGAACCGCGCGCCCTTCACCGACGCGTCGATGTCGAGCGTCCCGGCGAGGACCGCCGGCTGATTGGCGACGATCCCCACCGGATGCCCGTCGAGCCGCGCGAAGCCGACGATGATGTTCTTCGCGTAGTACTGATGGACCTCGAGAAAGTACCCCTCGTCGGCGACCGCGTGAATGAGATCCAGCATGTCGTACGGCTGGTTCGGCGAGGCGGGCACCAGCCGATCGAGCGCCGCGTCCTCGCGATCGGCCGGATCGTTGGTCCGCGCGCGCGGCGGATCGTCGACGTTGTTCGACGGCAGGAACGACAGCAGCTCGCGAATGAGCGCCACGCACTCACGGTCGTCGTCGACCGCGAAATGCGCGACGCCGCTGGTCGCGTTGTGCGTCATCGCGCCGCCGAGCTCGTCCTTGGTGACATCTTCGTGCGTGACGGTCTTGATGACGTCGGGTCCGGTGACGAACATGTAGCTCGTGTTCTTCACCATGATGGTGAAGTCGGTGATCGCGGGCGAGTACACGGCGCCGCCGGCGCACGGGCCCATGATCGCGGAGATCTGCGGCACGACTCCCGAGGCGAGCGTGTTGCGCAGGAAGATGTCGGCGTAGCCGCCGAGCGACAGCACGCCCTCCTGAATGCGCGCGCCGCCCGAGTCGTTGAGACCGACCACGGGCGCGCCCAGCTTCATCGCCAGATCCATGATCTTCACGATCTTGGCCGCGTTGGTTTCCGACAGCGATCCGCCGACGACCGTGAAGTCCTGCGCGAAGGCGAACACCTGCCGGCGATCGATGCGCCCGTGCCCCGCGACGACCCCATCGCCGGGCACGATCTGCTGCTCCATGCCGAAATCGCGGCAGCGGTGGGTGACGAGCTTGTCGACTTCCTCGAAGGTGCCGGGATCGAACAACAGCTCGATCCGTTCGCGCGCGGTCAGCTTGCCGGCCTCGTGCTGGCGGCGGAGCCGCCCCTCGCCGCCGCCGAGCGCGGCGCGGCGCTCCAGATCGGTCAGTGTGTCGTTGTGGTCCAATCTACGCCTTCACCGCGTGCGCCTTCTCCCAGTCCTTCAGGAACTTCTCGAGCCCGATGTTCGTGAGCGGGTGGTTGAACAGCGCGTCGATCACGGCCGGCGGACACGTCGCGATGTCGGCGCCCATGCGCGCGGCCTCGACGACGTGCATCGGATGGCGGCAGCTGGCGACCAGCACTTCGGTCGTGAAGTCGTAGTTGCGGTAGATCTCGACGATCTCGCGTATGAGCTCCATGCCGCTCGTCGCGATGTCGTCGAGCCGGCCGACGAACGGGCTCACGAACGTGGCGCCCGCCTTCGCGGCGAGCAGCGCCTGCGCCGCCGAGAAGCACAGCGTGACGTTCACCTTGATCCCTTCGCCCGCCAGCGCCTTGCACGCGCGGATGCCCTCGCGCGTCAACGGCACCTTCACGACCATGTGCTGATCGATCTGCGCGATGTCGTGGCCCTCGCGCAGCATGCCGGCGAAATCGGTGGCTGTCACTTCGCCGCTGACGGGCCCCTGGACGATGTCGCAGATCTTCTTCAGGTTCTGGCGGAACTCGCCCGGCTCCTTCGCCAGAAGCGTCGGGTTCGTCGTCACGCCGTCGAGAATGCCGAGCGCGGCGATGGTCTCGATGTCCTTGATGCTGCCGGTATCGACGAAGAGTTTCATGGTGTGCCTTCTCGGGCCTGCGAGCTGCCCGCCTCAAGTGGATTCTAGCTCAGCGCGCCGTTTCTTCGATCGTGTTCGAGGGCGCGCTCGCGTTGCCCGCCTTGTCGACTGCCTTCACCGCGTACACATACCGCGTTCCAGCCGCCACCTTGTCGGGAAACGTCGTTTCCTTGACCGGCGCGGCCGTGATCGGCTGCAGCTGGTCCGCGCTCGGCCCCCGCAGCACGATGTAGCCGGCGAGATCCTTCTCGTCGTTCGGCTGCCAGATCAGATTGATGACGCCTTCGCCGGCGACTGACTTGAGCTCTTTCGGCGCGGCCGGCGGAAACGTGTCGACGAGCGTCACGCACGTCGACGGGACCGCGTCGCTTTCGATGGACGCCGACCCGACAGCCTCGACGGTTCGGATGGCGTAGCAGCGCTCGGCGCCCCACGTGACGCGCGTATCGGAGTACGTCGTGCCGCTTACGGGATCCTGCGTCAGCCGCGTCTCGGCAGGCGCTTTGGCGCCGTCGGTTTGCGCACCGGTCGGCGTCACGTCGTACACCGTGTAGGTGAGCGTGGGCGCCGTAGACCACAGCAGCTTCGCCGGAAGCGCATCCGCGGCCGGCGGCGCCAGCGTCGACGCGGCGGACGGTGGGCTCCACGACACGGTAATCGTCGTTTCGGTGTACGTGACGGTGGGACTCTCGGGCGGCGGCGGGGGCGGCGCGAGCGGCACCTCGATGCGCGGCGACCACGGACCTCTGCGGCCGTTGAGACTCACCGGCGACGACACGTATGTGCGCGACACAACCAGTGGCGCCGGCGGAAGCAGCGCACCGGACGCGTTCGACGGCACCGGCGGCGCCTGGGGTTTCTTCGACCGCGTCGCCAGCGGCACCAGCGTCGCCGAGCCGAGCTGTTCGCGCAGGCGCGCCTTGGCGCCCTGCTCGAGACCGGTGCCGATCGTCGGCTCCATGTCGCTCGCCGGCTCCTCCGGCTCGATGGTCGCGTTCGGATCGCGCGGCCGCTTCACCGCCACCTGGCCGACGCGCGTCGCGAGCTTGACGATCTGCTCGTTCCTGACCTCGGCCGATCCGGTGTACGCGAACACCTCGACGCGCTCGACGTTCGCGGGCCGGGTGCCGTCGGTGTTCGCGCTCGGCACCGTGAACGTCAGCTCGACGCTGTCGCCGCGGCGCGCAGCGGCGAATTCGGCGGGCGCCGCGGGGATGCGGACGATCGGCGGCAGCGGCGATCCCGACTTCCCGCAGGCCGAGATCACGGATCCAACACAAAGGACACGAAGGACACAAAGGAACATTCCTTCAATTCCTTTGTGGTGACCCGGTTTCAAAGGTGACCGTTCAGAGAATATACCGGGACAGATCTTCGTTCTTGACGATGTCGGCGAGCATGCGCGAGACGTACGCCGCGTCGATCGTCACGTGCTTGTCGACGAGGTCCGGCCCCTCGAACGAGATCTCGTCGAGGAGCTTCTCCATCACCGTGGCGAGCCGGCGCGCGCCGATGTTCTCGGTCCGCTCGTTGACGATCGCGGCGAAGTCGGCGATCGCGTGCACCGCTTCGTCGGTGAACTCGAGATCGATCCCTTCAGTTTCCATGAGCGCGACGTACTGCTTGACGAGCGCGCCGCGCGGCTCGGTGAGGATCCGCACGAACTCGTCGCGGCCGAGCGCCTCGAGCTCGACCCGGATCGGAAATCGCCCCTGCAGCTCCGGAATCAGATCGGACGGCTTCGAGACGTGAAACGCGCCGGCGGCGATGAACAGGATGTGATCCGTGCGCACCATCCCGTACTTCGTGTTCACGGTCGTCCCCTCGACGATCGGCAGGATGTCCCGCTGCACGCCTTCGCGGCTCACGTCGGGGCCGTGGCCGCCTTCGCGGCCGGCGATCTTGTCGATCTCGTCGACGAAGATGATGCCCGCCTGCTCCACGCGCTCGACCGCCGTGCGCGCGACGCTGTCCATGTCGATCAGCTTCTGCTCTTCTTCCTGCGTGAGGTACGCGAGCGCTTCGGGGACTTTCATCCGCCGCTTCTTCATCTTGCCCTGGAAGAGGCCCGGCAGCATGTCCTTCAGGTTGATGTCCACCTCCTCGACGTTGCCGCCGGTGACGATCTCGAACGACGGGAACGATTTCTCCCGCACGTCGATTTCGACGACGCGGCCGTCGAGACGGCCGGCGCGCAGCTGCTCGCGGAAGCGCTCGCGCGTCTGGTTCTGCTGATCCCGGACCGCGCCCGGCTCCTCGTCCGGCGCCATCGGGCGGGTCGGCGGCAGCAGGATGTCGAGCAGCCGCTCCTCCGCGTTCTGCGCCGCCTTGGCGCGCACTTCGTTCAGCCGCTCCTCGCGCACCATGTCGACGCCGAGCTCCATCAGATCGCGCACCATCGACTCGACGTCGCGGCCGACGTAGCCGACCTCCGTGAACTTCGACGCTTCCACCTTGACGAAGGGCGACTGCGCGAGCCGCGCGAGCCGCCGCGCGATTTCCGTCTTGCCGACGCCGGTCGGTCCGATCATCAGGATGTTCTTCGGCGCGACCTCGTCGGCGAGCTCGGGCGACAGCTTCTGCCGCCGCATCCGGTTCCTGAGCGCGATCGCGACCGCGCGCTTCGCGCGCGACTGACCGACGACGTACTTGTCGAGCTCCGCGACGATTTGACGGGGCGTCAGCGCGTCGGCCGACGTGAGCGTCGTTTCAGGAAGGTAGATGGCCACTACAGCTCTTCTATCGCGATATTCGCGTTGGTGTAAATGCAGATGTCCGCGGCGATCCGCATCGCCTTCTCGGCAATCGCGCGCGCGTCCAGATCCGTGTTCGCCGCCAGCGCGCGCGCCGCGGCCAGCGCGAACGCTCCCCCCGATCCTATCCCGACGAAGCCGTCGTCGGGCTCGATCAGATCGCCGGTGCCCGACAGCAGAAACATCGCCTGCTTGTCGAGCACGATCAGCATCGCCTCGAGGCGCCGCAGGAACCGGTCGGTCCGCCAGTCCTTGGCGAGCTCGACGGCCGAGCGCTCCAGGTTGCCGCGATACTGTTCCAGCTTGGACTCGAAGCGCGCGAAGAGCGCGAAGGAATCGGCGGCGGATCCGGCGAATCCCGCGAGGATGCGGTCGTTATACAGACGCCGGATCTTGCGCGCCCCCTGCTTGACGATCGTCTGGCCCAGGGTTACCTGGCCGTCGCCGGCCAGCACCGCGCGGTCCCGATGGCGGATGGCCAGAATCGTCGTGCCGTGCATCATGAGGTCGGAGCTCGATCGCATCCGATTGGGTCGGATCGGGGTCCGACCCCCATCACACTCCGGCCGCACCCCGGGTGTCAAGAAATCGGGACGGCTGCTGGGGCCGGACGGGGACATTGGGGCGCATTTTTCGCCCCCGGGAGCCAAAAAAGGCCGATACTAGGAGGGAGTTCGGGTCGGGGCCGTGGCAGGCCCATTGCTGTTAGCAGGCTCAGGAGTAGGCCTATGAAGCGACGTCTTCCGGCGTGGTCCGCCCTGGCGGTAGCCGTGGCTGTTCCCGTGTGGCTGCTGAGCGTGTCGCTCTCGGCCGCGGGGCAGCACCACTCGTCCGGCGGCAGCAGCAGCGGATCCTCGTCCAGCGGATCCTCGTCCAGCGGCGGGTCCTCGTCGGGCGGCAGCTCCTCGTCGAGCGGCGGCTCGTCATCGAGCGGCGGCAGCCACGTGTCGAGCGGCGGCGACCAAGCCGTCTCGCGCGGATCGGGATCGTCGAACCGCGGCGGCGACTCGGGCAGCCGGACGAGCGGCGGAAGCGGCTCGCACCGCGGCGGGTCGTCTGACGGCTCGAGCGGCGGCAACACCGCGGTCGAGCGCGGTTCGGGCGGCAGCTACGGCAATCCCGGATCGGTGCGCGGCACGAACAGCGCGACCGGCGAATCGACGCCGCCATACAGCCGCCCGCGCGGCGATCGTCCGACCACCGACACGGCGGTTCCGCGGACGGGACCGGTTCCCAATCGCGGCGGCGGCACCGTCATCATCAGCACCGGCTACGGCGGCTACTACCCGTGGGGCTACGGCGGCATCGGCTGGGGCGGGTATTACGGCGGGTACTACGACCCGTGGGATCCCTGGTACGGCGGCGGCTACGGCGGCTACTACGGCGGCGGCTACCCGGAGTACAGCTCGGGGCGCGACGAAGAAGGCGGGCTCAAGCTGAAGATCAAGCCGCGCGACGCGCAGGTGTTCGTCGACGGCTACTACGCGGGCATCGTCGACGACTACGACGGGCTGTTCCAGAGGCTGCACGTCGAAGCCGGCCCGCATCGCATCGAGGTGCGCAAGGCGGGCTACGAGACATTGACGTTCGACGTGCACATCTCGCCGGGCCATACGACGACGTACAGCGGCGAGCTGAAGAAGATTCAGTAGCGATTGAATCGCCTTCGCGCGATCGCGGCCGTTTCGTGCATCTACGACGGGCTCATCGGCGTCGTGATGCTCGCGGGACGGCCGCTCTTCGCCCGCCTCTTCGGCGTTCCTCTCCCAGAGCCTCCCATTCACGCTGATCTGAACGGCGTCTTCCTGCTCGCCGTCGCGGCCGGTTATCTGATCCCGTACCGGGAGCCGGAATCGACGGGGGGGCGGGCGTATCTCTGGGTGATGGGACCGCTGCTGAAAGGGGCGGGGGCGCTGACCTTCGTCCTCGATTACGTGCTGCGCGGATCGCCGCGATCGTTCCTGCTGTTCGCGGCGAGCGACGGCACGCTCGCGCTGCTCACGCTCTGGGCGCTCGCGTCATCCACCAGTAGAACGGAATTCCCGCGGCGATGATCGCGAGCCCCGCCGCCGACGTCTGCGGGCTGCGCCACAGCTCGTTGGCGACCATCGCCGCGCTCGCGATCACGAACAGCGCCGGCGCCCACGGATACCCCCACGCACGGAACGGCCGCTCGACGTCCGGATGGCGTCGGCGCAGCACGAACAGGGCCGACACCGCGACGGCCGCGAACAGCACCACCGCGAATCCTGTGTAGCTCACGAGCTGCGACAGCGTGCCGGACAGGACGAGCACGCCGCTCCACAGCGCCTGCGCGACGATCGCGCTCACGGGCGCGTGAAAGCGCGGGTGCACGCGCCCCGCTTGCGCGGCGAACAGCCCGTCGCGTGCCATCGCGAAGTAGACCCGCGGTCCGGCCAGGACCATCGCGCTGACGCTCGCCGCGATGCTGACGATCGTGAACGCCGCGACGAGGCTGCCGGTCACGAAGCCGAACAGGCGTTCGGCCACCGTGTCGATGAGGCGCCCGCCCGACACGGCGGCGAGATCCGACAGCGGGATCGCGTAGACGTACAGCGCGTTCAGCGCCACATAGATGATGATGACGGCGGTGGTTCCGAGCCCGAGCGCGAGCGGCACGTTCCGCGCCGGCGACCGCACTTCTTCGGCGACGTACGCCGCGGCGTTCCACCCTGAGTAGGTGAACATGATCGGGACGAGCGCGAGCAGGACGCCGGACGCGGCGACCGGCGAGGCGGCCGCGAGATGCGACGCGCTGCCGCGGCCGATCGTGAAACCGAGCGCGACGAAGACGACGAGGGCCGCGACCTTCGCGCCGGCGAGAAGATTCTGCACCAGCCGGCCGGGGCCGAGCCCGCGCACGTGGACGAGCGTCAGCGCCACGATCGCCGACAGCGCGACGATCGACTTGCGCGACACGACGATCGAGACGAGCGGGACCGTCACGATCGGCGTGGCGTCGGCAGCGGCGGGAATGAATCGACCGAGGTAGTCGGCGAGCGCGACCGAGCTCGCGGCGATCGCGCCCGAGAAGCCGGCGACGAACGACGTCCATCCCGTCAGGAACCCAGCCAGCGGCCCGTACGCCTCGCGCAGGTACACGTACTCGCCGCCCGCGCGCGGCCGCAGCGCGGCCAGCTCGGCGTACGCCATCGCGCCGGCGAAGGCGAGCGCGCCGCCGAGCGCCCAGACGACCAGGACCAGGCGCGCGTCGGGCACGAGCGGCGCGACGATGATGGGGACGAAGAAGATCCCGCCGCCGATCACGTTCGACACGACGATGGCCGCCGCGTCGAGCGGACCGAGCCGACGATCGAGCGAGGGGCCGCCCGCGCCGATCACGCGCGCGCCAGCGCTACTGCGTGATGAGCTGCCGCGCGACCGGATAGTCGGCGAGATGCATCCATTGCGTCGATCCGTACTTCGCGGAGACCTCGGCTTTCGCGTCGACGAAATGCGAGTTGCGCAGCATCTCCTGCCGCGTCTCCGTGCCGGTGTAACCGAGCTGCGACTTGATGATCAACCGTTCGGTCGTCGCGCCCGGCGCGAGGCCCTTGCTGCCCGCCGCCGTGATGAAGCCGCTGCCCCATTCTTCGTTTTCCGCGACGCGGCGGAACAGCACGTTGACCTGCAGCGTGACGAGCGTCTGATCGGAAACGTTCTTCAGCCTGAAGCTGATGGTGGGAACGAGCTTGTTCTGACCGTTGACGAGGCCCGCGTCGAACCAGCCGGTCGTGACGTCGAGGAGCTGAAGACCTTTCGAGAGATCAACGGCCGGCCCGCAGGCGGCCATCGCCAGCAGGCCGCCCGCGAGAAGCGACCGCACGAGCGCGCGCATGCGCGCTATTCTAGAACACTCGGACGAGCATCCGCTTGATGGCCTCCTCGCGCGTGATCTGTCCGGCCTGCATCGCGCGCAGGTCGCTGCCGCGAATCTTGATCACCACGGTCCGCTGATCCACGTCGGCGGGCGCGATGAGCGGCCGCTCGAAGCGTCCGCGCGCGCCGATCGTCAGCCACTCGTCGGCGCCGATCGCCAGCGCGCCGCTGTAGCTCACCATCGCGTCCTGAATCTGACGCTGAATCTCGGCGCGGTACGCCTCGTTGGGATCGCTGAGAATCGGATCGACAGGCGCTTCGGCGACTGCGTCGTTCGCCGCCGCCGCCGTGCCTGCCGCCAGGCGCGCGCCGCTCGACGCCGCGACGACGGTCGGCGGCGGCGCGGCGAGCGTCGGCATCTGCAGCTCGATGCGCTTCAGCGCCTGCTGCGCGTTCGTGTCGTTGGACTTCTCGACGAACGACTTGAGCGATTCGAGCGCGCGGCTCAGGCCGAGATCGTTCTGATCGAGCGTGCGCAGGCTCCAGAGCAGCGACCCCTGGAGCGAGGGCACCTCGATGTCGAAGAAGATGCCGTACCCTTCGAGCCGGAACCCGCGGACGTGCGCGTTCTCGAGATTCTCGGGCACGAAGCTCTGGGCCTTCGTCGCGGCCTGAACCCGCTCGCGAATCGTGGTCAACCCGTGCTCGACCGCGCCCTCGAGCAGACGCTCCATCTGGCTGATCTCGTAGCGCGACTGCTTCTGATCGAGCTTCGCGCCGGCCGGCGCCGGCGTTTGCGCCGCGGACGAGATGCCGGCGGCCACGACCAGACCCGCGATGAACAACGTTCTTCCCCTCACGACGACCTCCCTACTGCGGGACCTTCTGCGACACGTTGACGATATAGTTCAGGCGCTGCAGCGCCTCACGCTGCCTCATGGCTTCGACGCTGGTGTTGGTCTGCAGGTAGCCGAAACTGCGATCGATCTTGACGAGATCGGCCTGGCGCTGCGCAGAGACGTCCCTCATCACCTGCCCGACGCGAAGCGCGAGCTCGTTCTGCTGCCGCCGCTCGCTCGCGTCCACCTGCTGCTCGACGATCGCCCGAATCCGGCGGACCGTGTCGGCGTCGAAGGCGATCGGCGCGCCGGCGCGAACGAGCGTCGCGTGCGCATCGACGCTCGACGGCTGCACCGCGCGGAGCTCGGCGCGCAGACGCTGCTCGAGCGCGGCCAGATCGGATCGCGTCACCGCCGACGCCGGCGTCACGCTGACCGGCGCAAGAGCGTCGACGCGCGCCGCGCGTTCCGGTGCCGTCTCCGTTCGCGTCGGGCTCGAAGGCGTCATCCACCCGGTCCGCACGGTCAGTCCGCTGCCGTCGTACCGCACGTTCAGATTCGCGAGCCCCGCCGCGACGCCGAGCACGAGCAGCGCCGCCGCAACCTGCGCCCACGCCGGCATCGTTTGCCACCAAGCCTGACGCCCGCCTTCGCCCGCCAGAACCACCGCGGGCTCCGGCGAGGGCGCCGACCACCTGGCGAGCTGCACGCGCACGCCGCGGAGCTCGGCCAGCTCCTCGCGGCACTGCGCGCAGGCGTCGAGGTGCGCCTCGAACGACGCCCGCTCGATGGCGTGGCCGTCGTCGTACAGATAGGCGATCAGCGCGTCCTCGCGATCGCCTCGGAATCCGCAAGATGTCTCTGACATGGTTCTATGTCCGGGGCGCGGAGGCCGCTTCCGAGCGGGCCAGCTCGCGCCGAAGCACCGTCAACCCCTGATACAAACGCGTCTTCACCGTGCTCAACGGGCAGCCGACCAGGTCCGCGATCTCCTGGAACGTCAGCCCGTGATATTCCTTCAGGATGATGGCCGTCCGCTGCTCTTCTGGCAGGATGGCCATCGCCCGCTCGACCGCCCGCGACAAATCATGGCGCGCGACCAGATCCTCAATTGGCTCCGACGGCTCGCGCGTGGCCGCCAGATCGAGCAGATCGACGTCCTCGGGCGCCTGGACCACCGGCGCCCGCCGCTCGCGCCGCACCCAGTCGCGACAGAGGTTCAGCGCGATGCGATAGAGCCAGGACGAGAACTTCGCCTGCCCCCGGAAGCCGGAGAGCGCGCGATACGCCCGGAGAAAGGTCTCCTGGCACACGTCGCGCGCATCCTCTTCGCGACCGATCTGGCGGTACGCGAGGGCATAGATGGGGCGCTCCCATCGCAGAACCAGCTCGTTGAAGCTGTCGGCGTCGCCGCCGATCGATCGGGCGACGAGCTCTTCGTCCGTCCACGTCATGCGGAGCGCGGCGGGCCTCTCTACCTTCAATAAGACGGTGTACGGCGGTGGACAGTCGGGCCGGCAGGACCGGTCGCTCCATTATAGTGAACCGGGCGATAACCGACGCGCCAGCTGTCGGTTACGGTCCCGGTGCTTGCGCGGATCTCAGCCCCGGGTGGTTGGCGCACTATAAGACAATCGCGTACAATCCCCGACAACCCGTCCATCCATGCCTCGAGAGCCGCGAAACAGTCGACTCACGCCTTTACACGGCGGCCGGGACGCCGAAGGCGGCGCGGCCGAGGCGGCGGCGCCGGTCCTGTCGCTGCTGGCCCGAACCGAGCGGATCATCGACGTCCTTCCGCAGCTCCACCAGTTCGCGACGGAGGCGACGGGGGGGACCTGCTCGCTCCTCTTCGAGCACAACCCGCGGAACGGCGCGCTGCAAGCCACGTCCGGCTTCGGCGTCGACGAGCTGCCGACCGACCCGCTCGCCGCCGACACTCTCGACGATCAAGAAGGAACGCTCATCCACGATACGTTCGCGCGCGCGACCCCAACGCTCGTGACCGACTCGGCGCGGCAGACGCCGGCGCTGGCGGCACGGCTCGGCACGGCGTCGGCGCTCCTGCTGCCCCTGGCGCGATCCGGCGAGCGCATCGGCCTGCTGGCGATCGGGTTCAGCCAGCCGCCGGCGGCGGGCACGATTCAGGATGCGGCCGAAGTGGGCGACGCCTTCGTGGTGGCGCTCGAGCTGTACCGGCTCCGGCAGAGCGAGGATCTGCAGCGCGACCTGCGCGGGCTGCTCTCCGAGTTCGCCGACAGCCTGGCGGCGACGCTGAATCTGGCCGCCGGTCTCGACATCTTCTGCCACGGCGCGAACACTTTGTTCGGCGCGGATCGAACCGCCGTCTGGATCCACGATCGGCGCGCGCGCCATCTCGTGCTGCGCGCCTCCTCGGATCCCGAGCACGTCGCACGCGACGTCCGCGTGGGCGCCGACGATCCGTTGTCGCCGGCGGCGCTGGCGATGCGGCGCGCGCGGGCCGAGATCGTGACGCCGCAGGCCGATTCGGTCACGTCGACGGTCACCGTCCCGCTGCGCGGCACGCGCCGCGCGCTCGGCACGATCGTCTTCGAGGGCGTGCGCGTGGAGCCGGGCGGCGAGCTGGCGCTGCTCGATCGCGCCGACGAGCTCGGCCGGCAGCTCTCGAGTGCGATCGAGAACATGCAGCTGCTCGACGACGTGATGCGATCGAGGCGCGAGCTCGAGAACACCTTCGACTCGATCGCCGATCTCGTCGCGGTGTCGGATCGCCGCGGCCGTATCGTCCACGCGAACCACGCCTTCGCGAGCCGCGTCGGATCCTCGCGCGATCAGCTGATCGATCGCCCGCTCGCCGACTACATCGGCGCGGATCTCAGGGCCTGGGTTGCGGCGCGCGAGCAGAACGGCGGGAGCGGCCTGCCGGCGACGCGCGAAATCTCTGATCCAGCGCTCAAGGGCAACTTCGTCGTCACCATCACCGATCTGCTGAACCACGAGCGTGAGCGGGCGGGCAGCGTCATCGTCGCCCGGGATCTGACGCCGCAGGTGCAGCTCGAAACCGAGCGGGAGGAGCTGCGCAAGCGCCTGACGCAGTCGGAGAAGCTGGCGGCGCTCGGACAGTTCGTCGCGGGCATCGCGCACGAGCTCAACAATCCGCTGCAGGGCGTCCTCGGCCACCTGGAGCTCTTGCGCACGACCGGCGCGTTCCCCAAGCATCTGCGGCGCGAGGTGCAGACGATTTACCGTGAAGCCGATCGCGCCGCCAAGATCGTGCGCAACCTGCTCGTTTTCGCCGGATCCCGGCGGCTGGCGCGGCGGCGCGTCAGCCTGAATTCGATCGTGCAGAAGGTCGTTTCACTCAGAGCGCCGGCCTGCCGTGCCGCAAACATCGAAGTCGTGCGACACTATGACGACAATTTGCCGCGCGTCCAGATCGATCCGCTGCTGCTGCACCAGGCGTTCCTGAACATCGTGATGAACGCCGAGCAGGCGGTGTCGGCCACCGGGCGAGGCGGGCAAATCGAAATCACGACGTCGGTGGCACGCTCGGGCGATCGCATCGTCGCCACCGTGCGCGATACGGGAAACGGCATTCCGGCGGACGCCCTGTCGCGGATCTTCGAGCCGTTCTACACCACCAAGGAAGTCGGCAAGGGCACCGGCCTCGGCCTGGCGATCGCGTACGGCATCGTCCAGGAGCACGGCGGCCATATCGTCGCAGGCAACCACCCGAACGGTGGCGCGCTGTTCACCGTGGAGCTGCCGGCGGCGCCAGGACGCAGGGCATGATGGACGAAACGTTTCTCACGACCGAGGAGGTCCTCGAGTACCTGCAGGTCAATCTGCGGACGGTGTACCGGCTGATCAAGGCCGGCAAGATCCCCGCCGTCCGCGTCGGTCGGCAGTGGCGGTTTCGCAAGCGCGACATCGACGCGTGGCTCGACAGCCAGCGCCCGCGCGGCGGCACCCGACCCGCTGCGGCGCCGCCCGCCGCGCGGCCGGCCGCCGGCGTCACGCGCCCGCGCATCCTCGTCGTCGACGACGAGGCGAGCATCCGCGATCTGCTCTCGAAGACCCTGGCGCTGGCCGAATACGACGTCGACGTCTCTCCCGACGGCCGCTCGGCGCTCGAGCGCATGCGGCTGTATCCCTACGATCTCCTGATCGCGGACCTCAAGATGCCGGGGATGGACGGGTTGGCGGTCATCCGCGAGGCGAAGCGATACAAATCCGACCTGCCGGTGATCATCATCACCGGCTTCTCGACCGAGTCGAGCGCCATCGAAGCGGTGAATCTCGGCGTGGCGGGCTATCTCACCAAGCCGTTCCGCGTGCCGCAGGTCCTCGCGGCGGCCGCCAAAGCCCTCGGAGAGTAGGCAGCCCTCACTCGATCGCGACGACCGCCGACCGCAGCTCCGCGACGTGCGCCACCTTCATCACGACGCCGCCCGTGAGGTCCGGATCCGTGTAGGTCGGGGGCGTGAGGCTCATCGTGGTGTAGACCTCGGCGAGCGCCGTGCGCAGCTGCGCGACGTGGACGGCGCGAACCGCCGTCACCCCCACGGTGAGCGTCGCGTCGGTCCAGTTGTAAGCCGCCAGTCCATGATTCGTGCGCAGCGTGTCGATGCGATCGCGCAGCTCCGTGATGTGCGTCGCGCGAACCAGCGTGCCCGCGGTCAACGGGTTGTCGCTGAACGAAAGCGGGATCTTCACGACGGCCGTTGCCGAGTCGACCGATCCGAACGCGTTCGTCACACGCACCCAATAGCTCGTGGTGCTCGTGAGCGCCGGCGTCGTATACGTACTCGTCGTCGCGCCGGCGATCGGACTCGACGTCGTGCCGCTTGGCCCCACGTACCATTGATAGCTGAGCGGGCTGGTCCCCGCGACGCCGACGCCGAGGCTCCCCACCTGTCCCGACGTGATCGTCTGGCCCAACGGCTGCGCCGCGATGGTCGGCGCGTTTCCAACTGAGATCAGCACCGTCGCATCGGCGGTCGAGAAGGTGGTCGTGTCCGTCGGCGTGAACGTCACCGACAGCACCTGTCCGACTCCTTCGCTGAGAACCGTTCCGCTCGGCGGCACGTACGTAAAGGTTCCAGGTACGCTGGCCGTCGCGTTCAACTGCGTCGCGCCGAGCGCCGCGCCGTACGCCATCGGCGGGGGCGTCGCCCACGTGATCGTCGGCGTCGTTTTTCCCGCAATCGTGCACAGCAGTCCCGTGATCCCCGCTCGAGTCGTCGGCGTGCACGTCCCCGGCGGCCGCGGCAGCACCGACGCGCTGTTGTGATAGACCTGAAAGTTATCCGAGGCGTTGCCGTTGTGCGCGTACACGCGCACCTCGTCGAGCTTCGCCAGGCATTCCTGCGCGTTGGCGACATCGCGGACCATGGCGATGTCGTCGACCGGCTCTCCCGGCGCCGCGGCGACGATGGTATTGACGAGGACGACCAGCTTGTTCTGCATCCAGCAGCCGTTGACCGATCCGTTGGTGGGCACGACCACGTTCGTGAAGTTGCGGAGGTACGAATTCTCGATCAACAGGTTCGGTTCGGGGCCGAATCCCGCCTCCACCGCCGTGATCCCGTCGTTCGAGCCCTGAAGGTCGGAGTTGCGGATCACGATGCCCTTCGACGAGTAGTCGGCGAAGTAGACGCCGTTGCCGCAGCAGCGCGCGTTCGAGCTGTACTTGTTGCGAATCTTGAGGCCGTCGAAGACGACCTTCTGTGCCGGGTAGGCGTACACCGTCTTGTTGTAGATGTGCCAGAGCTTCAGATCCTTGACGATGCTTTCCTGCGCCACCGCGGCCGGCTGCGGATCCTGCGAGTTGACCCACCAGAAGGTGAATCCACCCTGCGTCGCGCCGTACGCTTCGTTGTTCTGGAACTGCAACAGCGGCAGGTTATTGCTGTCCCTGGTGGTGGACTGCCCGGTCGCCAGCACCGTATCGGCGCCTTTGAAGTTCGGCACCTCGATGTTCCCCAGGAACCGCATCTGATACACGAACCCGTAGGCCGCTTCGGTGGTCGGATTCTGAAAGTTCGCGGCGACGTTGTTTCGCACGTAGTTGTTCGGCCCGTGGAACCAGAATCCGACGCCTTCGGTCCCCAGCGCCATTCTCGCTTCCGACACCGAGTCGCTCGGCTCGCCGATGCCACGCAGGGCGAAGTTGTGATCGAAGACGTTGAAGCTCTCCGATCCGTCCTCGGTCGCGATCGACGCGCCGCTGTAGTTGTAGACGATGTTGTCCTGGAGCAACCCGTAGTGGCTGCCGTGAACCGTGATGCCCCACTTGAACTTGGTCTCGGCCGTGCCGCCGTCGACCGCGGTGCCGATCAGTGTGAACTGATAGCCGTTGGCCGGCGTCGGCAGCGGCCCGCTCACGTGGTGGAAATGGATCGGATAGCGGCCGATGTGATTCGTCACGGCGTCGAGCGGCAGGTACGTCGTCCGCCCCAGGTCCTTGAACAGCGCGTAGCGAATGTCGACGCTGGCGAGGTGGTTGAACAGCACGTGCCCCCGCGTGCCGGACGGATTCTCCGCGCGGATGATGACGTTTCTCGTCAGGTTGCCGACGTGCGGCAGAAACGTGAGGACGTTGTTCAAATCGCGGGCGCCAAGATGATCGTACTGCAGCGCGGCGTTGAGCGTCAGGGTTTTGCCGTCCGCCGAGATTGCCTGCAGCGTCCGTTCTTCCCACTGATTGATGATGTTGGTCCACTCACCGCTGGCGGGGGTCTCGTCCCATTGAATGTGCCGTGTGTCCGGCAGAACCAGGCGATCGCCGACGCGCCACGCGGTGACGGCTTCCGACAGCGTCAACGTCGTGTTTCCTACTTTCGGCTCGGCGGCGACGCGGACGAACGTCGGCGTCTTCGCGCTGCCGAACATGGAGACTTTTCCGAAGGCAATCAGGCCGGTGCCGAACTGGTCCGGATCGGACACGCTGCCGCCGAGCGGTGAATCGGCGATGACGATCTCCGCCGTCACGTTGGCGGCGATCGGGCTCCCGGGAGTGCCGACCTCCAGAACGCCTGGCGTCCCGGATCCCATCGTGCCCGCCATGACCTCGAGATTCGTGACCTTCAGCCGCGTGTTGACGTTCGACGCGAACGTGAGCTTGCCATCGACGGCAACCGTGTAAGCGACCGCGGTCGTGTCGTTAATCGTGACGGTGTGGCCCAGTGTGACCCGCACTACGTGATTCGACGTCGGCACCACTCCGCCCTGCCACGTCGCCGCGTTCGACCAGCTGCCGCTCTGCGCGCTCTGGACGCTCGGTCGCGAGACGTCGGTCGAGAAATCGGGAATCCCTTCGGGCAGGGTGACGAGAATGCCGGCCTGACTGGCGCCGTGCATGTCGTGGGTTTGTGCCGCGGCGGAACCGCCGGACAGGGCGATGGCGAGCCCGATGACAGACAGGGGACCAGCAACCGGTCCGGCGCCCCGGCGCAACACAAGCTGTCCGGTCACGTCTGCCGCCCGACTGCAACTCTCGAACCGGATGGAACAGGAGGCGTCGGGGACGCCAGGTCGGGCCGAAAATGCAGATTCTCGCGCGGTGTGCGATGACAGAATTCGAAGCGTCCCGGTCACTTTTGATGCCACGGTCCGGCCACGGTTTCACGCCGCTGCAACGACGAGCGCGACAGGGCGCGCACGCGAAGTGGACCTCTGCGATCCGCGAACGGCAGGCGGGCGCGGCGCCGCTCGACGGTCAAGGCAACTGACACCGTCTGTTAAACTTGCATCAGAGCACCGCTTCCGCTTTTCATGATTCAGCTTTCGAACCTGACCAAGGCCTTCGGCGATCGCGTCCTGCTCGACAACGTCACCTGGCAGATTAGCGCCGGCGAGCGTGTGGGCCTGTGCGGCCCGAATGGCGCCGGCAAGACGACGCTGCTCCGGATGATGGCGGGGCTGGACGAGCCCGACGCCGGCGCGATCCTCAAGCCGGCCGCCCTCACGTCCGGCTATCTGCCGCAAGACGGGCTGGCGCATTCGGGCCGGACGGTCTTCGAGGAGGCCGCCGGCGCCTTTCACGATCTGCTCGCGATCAAAGAGGAGATGCACACGCTCGAGGCGCGGCTCGGCGACGCGTCGATTCCGGAGCCCGAGCACGACGCGATGCTGGCGCGCTACAGCGATCTGCAGGATCGCTTCCGGCTGGGCGACGGCTACAGCATCGAGCTGAAGACGGCGACGGTGCTGCAGGGCCTCGGCTTCTCGACGGCCGATTTCGATCGCGCGACGGAAACCTTCTCGGGCGGCTGGCAGATGCGCCTCGCGCTCGCGAAGCTGCTGCTCGGCCGCCCGAACCTGCTGCTCCTCGACGAGCCGACGAACCATCTCGATCTCGAAGCGCGCAACTGGCTCGAGACCTATCTCGTCGAGTACCCGCACGCCGTCATCCTCGTCTCGCACGATCGGTTCTTCCTCGACGCGGTCGTGACGCGGATCGCCGATCTGACGCTGCGGACGCTCACCGATTACGTCGGCAACTACAGCGACTACCTCGTCGAGCACCAGGCGCGGATCGACGCGCTCCGCAAGGCCAAGCGCGAGCAGGACGAGGAAGTGGCGCGCGTCAAGATGTTCATCGACCGGTTCCGCTATCAGGCGACGAAGGCCGCGCAGGTGCAGAGCCGGATCAAGATGCTCGAGAAGGTCGTGCCGATCGAGGTGCCGCCGGAGCACAAGAAGATCCACTTCACGTTCCCGGCCTGCGCGAAGAGCGGCCGCACGGTGCTGGAGCTGACGCACGCGCGCAAGGCGTACGGCGATCTCGTCGTCTTCAACGATCTCACGCTGCACATCGAGCGCGGCGACCGGATCGCCCTGGTCGGTCCCAACGGCAGCGGCAAGTCGACGCTCATGCGAATGCTCTCAGCCGAAGAGGCGCCGGACGCCGGGCAGCGCGTCGAAGGCCACCACGTCGTGATGGAGTACTTCGCGCAGGACGAGGCGACGCGGCTGGACCCGAAGCCGACCGTGTACGAGACGCTCGCGTCGGGCTCGCCCGTGCACGTGGTCCCGGCGATCAGGAACATCCTCGGCGGCTTCCTCTTTTCCGGCGACGACGTCTACAAGCCGGTGCGCGTGCTGTCGGGCGGCGAGCGGACGCGTCTGGCCGTCGCGCGCATGCTGCTGCGGCCGTCGAACACGCTGCTGCTGGACGAGCCGACGAACCATCTCGATCTCGATTCGAAGGAAGTTCTGCTCGACGCGCTGATCGACTACGGCGGCACGCTGATCTTCGTCTCGCACGATCGCTATTTCGTCGAACGGCTCGCGACGAAGATCATCGAGGTCGGCCAAGGCGAGGCGATCGTCTATCCCGGCACGTATCGAGAGTTCCTCTGGCACAGCGCCAGCGGCCGGCGCGAGGAGAGCGAGTCTTCGAGCGCCGCAGCGCCGGCGAGCGGGGGTGGGGCGCCGCGAGCATTAAAGAAAAAAGAGGATCGATCGCAGCCTGCGCCTGCGCCAGCGGCGGCCCGCAACGCGCGATCGAGCAAATCCCCTTCGTCTGCGATGAGGCATCGCTCGGCTGAAAGCCTCGCGCTACAACGTGAACGGAAAAAGCGCAGCGACGCCGAGGCCCGCAAGCGCGCGCGCGCGGATCAGGCCCGCCGCGCGCGCATCGACGATCTCGAAGCGCGCATCGCCGAACGCGAGAGCGCGATCCGCGAAATCGAGCAGGCGATGTCCGCGCCGGGCTTCTATGACGATCGCGCCACGGCTCAGCCGCTGATCGATCGCCACCAGGCGCTCATGTGGGAGGTGGGCGACCTGATGCACCAATGGGAAGCGCTCCAGACCATGGAGCCCGCCTGACGAATCCGTAAAGCGATTACATTCTTGTTATCATAGGGACCTCGAATCGTCGCCGATTCGAGCGTTTTGGCGCGGAAACGCGCCCTCCGGCTTGCTCCTCCCTGGGTACACGTATTGCCCCGCTCAGCCCGAGCTGAACAGCAGCGTGTGACCTACATCTGTACGAGGATGAGCCGCGCCGACATGGCCGAGATGCCCGAGCGACTTGACGCGCCCGCTCCCCGGCGGCCCGCTTCGCCGGCGGCGCGCCGAGCGGCATCGCCACGCCCCGGCGCCCCGCCCGACGACCGCTTTTTCCGCCACATCGTCAGCAGCATGCGCAATGGCGTCATCGCGATCCGCCGCGACGGCACTCTGGCGCTCATGAACGATGAGGCTTACCGGATTTTCTCAGTGGTGCGCACGGCCGAGGATCTCGGCCGGCCCTTCACCGAGGTGCGGCGGAGCCGCCCCGACATCATCCGCGTGCTTGCCGGCGCCTTCGAGCTGAGCCACTTGCCGAACCGGGCCGAGCTGCGCCTCAAGGACGTCGACCGCGTCATCGGCTACACCCTCTCCCAGGTCAAGGACGACGAGGGGCACGCGATCGGCGCGGTGATGTTCTTCAAGGACCTGACGCGCGTCGAGCAGCTCGAGGAGCGCGAGCGCCTGCGCGATCGGCTGGCGTCTCTGGGCGAGATGGCGGCCGGCATCGCGCACGAGCTGAAAAACCCGCTGGCGGGGATCGAGGTGATGGCGGGGCTGCTCCGCCGGCAGGTGCCGGCATCAAAGGACGCGCAGTCGCTGCTCGCCGACATCATCAGCGAAGCCAAGCTGGCGAACGCGATCGTGGTCGAGATGCTGGAGTTCGTCCGTCCGATCCGCCTGCAGGTCGAGCGCACCCGGGTGGCCGACATTCTTCATCAGGCGATCACGCTCGCGGAGTCGAAGGCGACGCGCGGCGAATCGGTCGTCGAGGTCACGGTGGCCAACGATCTGCCGATGATCGAGGGCGATCATCATCAGCTCTGCCAGGTGTTCACGAACCTCGTCGCCAACGCGTTCGACGCGCTCGACGGGAAGGGCCGCATCGCGATTTCGGCAACGCTCGGCTCCATCGACGAGGATCCGGCGTTCACGCCGCCGCAGGGGGCGACGCCGACCGTCGTCGTCGAGGTGGCCGACAACGGGCCGGGCGTGCCGCCGGAGCTGACCGATCGGATCTTCAACCCGTTTTTCACGACCAAGCCCCAGGGCTCCGGGCTGGGACTCGCCATCGTCCGGAAGATCGTCGACGCGCACGACGGGCAGATCGACGTCAGCAGCAGCCCGAACAACGGCACGCGCTTCCGCGTGACGTTGCCGGTCTCGACGACGTCGGGATGGTTCAAATAACGGAAGGACCGATATGGGCCGCATTCTCATCGCCGATGATCACGATGCGCTTCGCCGCGGGCTCGTCCGTGGATTGACCGAGGCCGGCCACGAGATCGAAGAGGCGTCCAACGGAAATCAGGCCATCGAGCGACTGCACGACAGCTACTTCGACGTCATCCTGAGCGACCTGAAGATGGGCGGCAGCGACGGCCTCGACGTCCTGCGCACGGCGCGCGCGCTGCACCCGACGACCGC
>Ga0114129_10001176_pt1 | contig 34702 bp, 27 predicted proteins | sample RhiMetdeltSRZDD1_FD_80071 | JGI IMG/M metagenome (GOLD analysis project Ga0114129, IMG submission 80071) | Populus rhizosphere microbial communities from Tennessee, USA - Rhizosphere MetaG P. deltoides SRZDD1 (version 2) (version 2) | ecosystem: Host-associated > Plants > Roots > Rhizosphere >...
CCGACCTCGCGGCGCTGCGGCCCCCGGTCAGCGCGACGTTCGACGTGCGCGGCGGCCGCATAGAAGACGCCAGGCCGTTCGCCGACGCGCTCGGCCTGCGCCTGTTCCGCGTGGCGGGCGGGCACGGAGCGTTCGCGCTCCACCTCGCGGGTCCGCCGCACCGCATGTCCGGATGGGTGCGGGCGTCGCTGGCCTCGGCCCGGGCAGCCTTCCAGCAGACGACGTTCGTCGGCGACTTCGCGCTCGACGGCGCCGTGCGCGATTTCGATCCCTGGCGTGGAGGCGATCTCTCCGGCACGCAGGTGCGCGTGGACGGCGCGCGCGCGATCCACGCCGGTGGTGAAGAAGACGCTGCGCCCGGATGGTGGGCGCGCATCATCGCCAGGCGCGCGCGGCTGCGCCTTTCGGGGGAGCGCGGCGCGCCCGACCCCTCGGTCCTGCGCGAAGACCTGGGCAGGCGCGTGGTCGTCGAGGGCGACGTGGTGGCGCGTTGCCGCGACGCGCGTCCCATCGTGGGCCTCTACGCCCGCCGGAGCGATCTGCCGGGGTTCGTCTCGGGTCTCTTTTCCATGGACGGCCTCGCGCTGCGCAGCTCCGTCGCGATCGGCGAGGGCCTCGTCGCGCTGCGCGACCTGGTCGCGGACGGAGACGGCGCATCGATCCGCGCCACCTATCTCGCCGCGGGGGAACGCAAGGAGGGCGCCGCCCTGCTCACCGTGCGCGGCCTGCCGGTCGGCGTGGGGCTGGGCGACGGCACCGGCGGCATCCACTTGTTCGGCCCGGGCGACTGGTTCAGCCGGGAGCAACGCCGGCTGCAGTCGCAGGTCGGCACGCCGGCGCAGGCGGAGGCGCGCAGCGCGCCGCCGCGCCGGCGCCCGCTGCGCGCCGCTAGGCCGGGACCGGCGGCGCGGCCTCCAGCTCCCGGCGGCGGTGCGCGAACCGATCCAGCGCCAGGTACACGACGGGAGTAGTGAACAAGGTGAGCAGCTGGGAGATGAGAAGGCCGCCGACGATGGCGATGCCGAGCGGCCGGCGCAATTCGCTGCCGACGCCGTGGCCGAGCGCGAGAGGCAGGCCGCCCAGCATGGCCGCCAACGTGGTCATGAGGATGGGGCGGAAGCGGAGCAGGCACGCCTGGTGGATCGCTTCGCGCGTCGACAGCCCCTGCGAGCGCTCCGCCTCGATGGCGAAGTCGATCATCATGATCGCGTTCTTCTTGACGATGCCGATCAAGAGGATGATGGCGATGAGCGCGATGATGCTGAGCTCCGCCCTGAAGAGCAGCAGCGCGAGGAGCGCTCCCACTCCTGCCGACGGCAGGGTCGAGAGGATCGTCACCGGGTGGATGAGGCTCTCGTAGAGCACCCCGAGGACGATGTAGACGGCGAACAGTGCGGCGAGCACCAGCAGCGGCTCGCTCTTGAGCGAATCCTGGAACTGCTGCGCGGTGCCTTGGAAGCTCGCGCGCACGGTGGACGGAAGCCGGATCTCCTGCTCGGCGCGCTGGATCGCGGTCACGGCCTGGCCCAGCGACGTCCCCGGCGCCAGGTTGAAGGAGAGCGTCACGGCGGGAAACTGGCCCTGATGGTTCACCGACAGCGACGTGCGCTGCGAATCGAAGCGCGCGAACGCGGGAAGCGGGACCGGACCGCCGTTCTGGCCGCGCACGTACACCGACTTGAGCTGGTCGGGATGCGCCGCGAGCTCCGGCTTCACCTCCAGCACCACGCGGTACTGGTTCGTCTGCGTGAAGATCGTGCTCACCTGCCGCTGCCCGAAGGCGTCGTAGAGCGCCGAATCGACGGCGGCGGGCGAGATGCCGAGCCGGGAGGCCGTGTCGCGATCGATGTTCACGTAGAGCTGCAGGCCGGCCGTCTGTTGGTCGGTATTGACGTCGCGCAGCTGCGGCAGCGTGCGCAGCTTGTCCACCACGCGCGGCGACCACTGCAACAGCTCGTCGAGGTTCGCGTCCTCCAGCGTGTACTGGTACTGGGTGCGCGAGCTGCGCCCGCCGGTGCGGACGTCCTGCACGTTCTGCAAGAACAAGGTGATGCCCTCGACGCGCGCCAGCTTGGGCCGCAGGTCGGCGATGACCTGGTCGGCGGTCTGCTTGCGCTGCGAGAGGGGCTTGAGCTGGATGAACATGAAGCCGGTGTTCGGAGCGCCGCCGCCGCCGATGAACGAGACCATGTGCTCGACGGCCGGATGCGACATCACGACTTTGTTCAGGGCGTCCTGCCGCTCCTTCATCGCTGCGAAGGAGATGTCCTGCGGCGCGTCGGCGAAGCCGGTCAGCGCGCCGGTGTCCTGCTGAGGAAAGAGCCCCTTGGGCACGACCACATAGAGCCAGACGGAGATGGCTACCGTGCCGAGCGTGACGGCGAGCATGAAGGCGTGGTGGCGCAGCACCCACTGCAGCGCCCGGTCGTAGCCGCGCACCAGTCCCTCCAGCGCGTTGCCGGCGGCGCGGCCCCACCGGCCCTGCTCCGATTCGTGCATCGGTCGGAGCAGGCGCGAGGCCATCATCGGCGTCAGCGTCAGCGAAACCACCGCGCTCATCGCGACGGCCACCGACAGCGTCACCGCGAACTCGCGGAACAGGCGCCCGACGATGCCCCCCATCAGCAGGATGGGGATGAACACGGCGAGGAGCGATGCGGTGATGGAGATGATGGTGAAGCCGATCTCCTTGGCACCTTTGAGGGCCGCCTCCCGCACCGGCATGCCTTTCTCCACGTAGCGGGCGATGTTCTCGGTGACGACGATGGCGTCGTCGACGACGAATCCCGTCGAGATGGTCAGCGCCATCAGCGTCAGGTTGTTGATGCTGTAGGAGAGCAGGTACATGACGCCGAAGGTGCCCACCAGCGAGAGCGGCACCGCGACGCTGGGAATGCTGGTGGCCCAGACGCTGCGCAGGAAGACGAACACGACGAGGACGACGAGGCAGACGCTGATGACCAGCGTCAGCTCCACGTCCGCGACCGACGCGCGGATCGTCTGGCTGCGGTCCTGCAGGACGCGCACGTCGACCGCGGGAGAGATCGATCCGGCGAGCTGGGGCAAGAGCGATTTCACCCGGTCGATGACGTCGATGATGTTCGCGCCGGGCTGCCGCCGGATGATGATGAGCACCGCGCGCTGGCCGTCGGCCCAGGCCGCGACGCGCTCGTTCTCCACGCTGTCGATCACGCGCGCCACGTCGGAGAGCCGCACGGCGGCGCCGTTCTGGTACGAGATCACCAGCGGCGCGAAGTCCTTGGCGCGGAGCAGCTGATCGTTGACGGCCAGCGTGTGCAGGCGCGAGCCGTCGCTCACGGCGCCCTTGGGCTGGTCCACGGTCGAGGTCGAAAGAGCGTTGCGCACGTCGTCCATCGAGAGCCCCAGCCCGGCGAGCGCCTGCGGATCGACCTGCACGCGCACCGCGGGCTGCTGTCCGCCGCCGACGAAAACCTGCCCGACGCCCGGCACCTGCGAGATCTTCTGCGCCAGCACCGAGTTCGCCTGCTCGAAGACCTGGCCCAGCGGGACGGTCTGCGACGTGAGCGAGAGGATGAGGATGGGCGCGTCCGCCGGGTTCACCTTCCGGTAGTTGGGGCGGTTCGGCAGGTTCGCCGGCAGGTCCCCGCCCGAGGCGTTGATGGCCGCTTGCACGTCGCGCGCCGCCGAGTCGACGTCGCGGTCCAGCTCGAACTGCAGCGTGATGCTCGTCTGACCGAGCGAGCTGACCGACGTCATCTCGCGCAAGCCCGCGATGCGGCCGAAGCGTCGCTCGAGCGGGGTCGCCACGGCGGCCGCCATCGTCTCCGGGCTCGCCCCCGGCAGGGCCGCGCTCACGGAGATGGTCGGGTTGTCGACGCGCGGCAGCGGCGCGACCGGCAGCTGCGTGTACGCCACTGCGCCCGAGAGGAGCACCGCCGCCGCGAGCAGCGAGGTGGCGATCGGGCGCCGGATGAACGGCTCGGAGACGTTCACGGCGACAGCTGCGGCTCGGGCGCCGGTTTGCGCTCCCTGCGCAGGAGGCGGCCGAGCCTGCCCATGTAGAGGTAGACGACGGGCGTCGTGTAGAGCGTGAGCACCTGCGAGATGAGCAGGCCGCCGACGATGCTGATGCCGAGAGGACGCCGCAGCTCGGAACCGGTGCCGCGGCCCAGCGCGAGCGGCAGTCCGCCGAGCAGGGCGGCCATGGTCGTCATCATGATCGGCCGGAAGCGGAGCAGGCACGCCTGGTAGATGGCCTGCGTGGGCGCGAGCCCCTGGTCGCGCTCCGCCTCGAGGGCGAAGTCGATCATCATGATGGCGTTCTTCTTCACGATGCCGATGAGCAGGATGATGCCGATCAGCGCGATGACGCTGAACTCCGTCCGGCACAGCATCAGCGCGAGCAGCGCGCCGACGCCCGCCGAGGGCAACGTGGAGAGGATGGTCACCGGGTGGATGTAGCTCTCGTAGAGCACGCCGAGCACGATGTAGACCGTGATCAGCGCAGCCAGGATGAGCGCCGGCTCGCTGGCGAGCGACTCGCGGAACGCTTGGGCCGTGCCGGCGAATGCGGGACGCAGCCCAGCCGGAGGATCCAGCTCCGCCGTCGCCCGGTTGATGGCATCGACGGCGTGGCCCAACGACGACCCCTTGGCGAGGTTGAACGAGATCGTCACTGCGGGGAACTGGCCCTGGTGGTTGATGGCGAGCGGGCCTAGCGTCTCCGTCGCTCGCGCGAAAGCGGAGAGCGGCACCTGCTCGCCGGTCTGCGAGCGCACGTAGAGCCGATCGAGCGCGGTCGGCTGCTGCGCCTCGTCGGGCTTCATCTCGAGGATGACGCGGTACTGGTTGAGCTGGGTGAAGATGGTGGAGATCTGCCGCTGTCCGAAGGCGTCGTACAGGGTGTCGTCCACGGCCTGCGGCGTGACGCCGAGCCTTCCCGCCGTGTCGCGGTCGATGGTCAGCCGCAGCTGGAGTCCGTCCGAGACGTCGTCGCTCGCGACGTCCGCCAGCTGCGGCAAGCTGTTCATCTTCTCCAGGATGCGGGGCGCCCAGTCGGCGAGCTCGCCGGGGTCCGCGTCCTCCAGCGTGTACTGGAACTGCGTCCGGCTGGTCCGGGTCTCGATCTGCAGGTCTTGCACAGGCTGCAGGTAGAGCGCGATCCCGGGCACCTGCGCGAGCTTCGGCTGCAGCCGCGCGATGATCTCGCTGGCGTCCGCGTCGCGGTCGTCGCGGGGTTTGAGCGTGATGGAGACGCGCCCGCTGTTGCTCGTCGCGTTGATGCCGTCCGCGCCGATGGAGGAAGCGACGGAGACGACGTCGGGATCGGTGAGGATCACCTCGTCGAGGGCTCGCTGTAGATCGGACATGCGGAGGAAGGACACGTCGGCGGGGGCCTGGGCGACCCCCACCAGCAGGCCGGTGTCCTGCAGCGGGAAGAAGCCCTTCGGGACGACGAAGGCGAGCAGCCCGGTGACCACCAGCGTCGCAACCGTGACGGCGAGCGTGATGGCCTGGTGGGCAAGGACCCACTTGAGGCCGCGGTCGTACACGCGGACCATCCACGCGAATCCGGCCTCGAATGTGCGCGCGAGCCTGCCCTCCTTCTCGGCGCCGTGCGGCTTGAGCAGGTGCGCGCACATCATCGCGGTGAGCGTCAGGGAGAGCACCGCCGAGACGCCGATGGCGATGGCGAGCGTCACGGCGAATTCGCGGAAGAGCCTTCCGATGATGCCGCCCATGAACAAGAGCGGGATGAGCACCGCGACCAGCGAAACGGTCAACGACACGATGGTGAAGCCGATCTGCCGCGCGCCCTTGAGCGCCGCTTCGAAAGGGCGCTCGCCTTCCTCGATGTGGCGCGCGATGTTCTCGATCATCACGATGGCGTCGTCGACGACGAAGCCCGTCGAGATCGTGAGCGCCATCAAGGAAAGGTTGTTCAGGCTGTAGCCGCACAGGTACATGATCCCGAACGTGCCGATGAGCGAGAGCGGCACCGCGACGCCCGGGATGATGGTGGCGCGCACCGAGCGCAGGAAGACGTAGATGACCGCGACCACCAGCGCGATGGTCAGCACGAGGGTGAACTGCACGTCGCTGACCGAGGCGCGCACCGTCTCGGTGCGGTCGTTCAGGATGCTGACGTCGAGGCCTTGCGGGAGGCTCGATTGCAGCCGCGGCAGCACTTCTTTCACTCGCTCGGCGACCTGGATGACGTTCGCGCCCGGCTGCCGCTGCACGTTGACGATCACCGCACGCTTCTTGCTCGCCCAGGCGGCGAGCTGCGCGTTCTCGACTCCGTCGATGATCTGCGCCACCTCGCGCAGCCGGACTGGCGCCCCGTTGCGGTAGGCGATCACCAGCGGCCGGAACGACTTCGCCTCGTAGAGCTGGTCGTTGGTCGCGAGCGCGTAGTCCTGCCTCGGGCCGTCGAGATTGCCCTTCGGCTGGTTGACGTTCGCCGCGGCGAGCGCCGCCCGGACGTCCTCCAGCGTGAGCCCGCTGCCCGCCAGCGCGGCCGGATCGACCTGCACGCGCACGGCGGGCTTCTGCCCGCCCGCGATGCTGACCAGGCCGACGCCTGCCACCTGCGAGATCTTCTGCCCCAGGATCGAGTCCGCAGCGTCGTTGACTTGCGGCAGCGGCAGCGTGTCCGAGCTGACCGCGAGCGTCAGCACGGGCGTGTCGGCGGGGTTGCTCTTGCTGTACGTCGGCGGATTCGGAAGCGTGCGCGGCAGCAGGTTCGACGCCGCGTTGATGGCGGCCTGTACGTCCTGCTCGGCCGCATCGATGCTGCGCGACAAGTCGAACTGGAGCGTGATCTGCGAGGTGCCGAAGCTCGACACCGAGGTCATCTGGTTGAGCCCGGGCATCTGCCCGAACTGCCGTTCCAGCGGCGTGGTCACCGCCGACGCCATCGTCTCGGCGCTCGCGCCCGGCAGGACGGTCGACACCGCGATGGTCGGGTAGTCGACCTCCGGGAGCGCGGAGACGGGAAGCTGCCGGTAGCCGATCAGGCCCGCGAGCAGCAGCCCGACCGTGAGGAGCGAAGTGGCGATGGGCCGCCGGATGAACGGCTCGGAGATGCTCATCGCTCCGCACCCAAGGCGCGCCCGCTCGGCTGCGCCGGCTTCTGCGCAGGCGCGCGCGGCGCGACCTTGGCGCCCGGCCGCAAGCCGGACGCGCCGTCCGTGACCACCACGTCGCCGGGCGCGAGTCCGCGCGCGATCGACACCAGATCGCCCTGGGTGAGATCGACCTCGATCTTGCGCGGCTGCACGGTCTCGTCGGGCAGGACGAGCCAGGCGAACGTGCCGTCGGGACCGCGCTGCACGGCCGTCGCGGGGACCGCCAGCGCACCCTTGCGCACCGAGACGAGCAGGCGCGCCTTGACGAACTGATTCGGCCAGAGGAGGCGCTGCGGGTTCGCGAACGTCGCCTTGAGCCGCATCGTCGCGGTGTTCTGGTTGATCTGGTTGTCGATGAGGAGCAGCTCGCCCGTCGCGAGCTTGGCGCTGCCGTCCCGGCTCCACGCCTCGACGGCGAGCGTTCCGAGCTCCATCTGCTGGGCGACGTTGGGCAAGTCGTCCTGCGGGAGCGTGAACAGCACCGCGATCGGATCGAGCTGCGTGATCACCACGATCCCGTTTGCGTCGGTCGCCTTCACCAGGTTGCCCGGGTCGACCATCCGCACGCCGGTGACGCCGTCGATGGGCGAATTGATGCGCGCGTAGTCGAGATTCAGCCGGGCGCTGTCGATCTGCGCCTGGTCGATGCGCACGGCGCCCTCGAACTGGCCCACCAGCGCGGCCTGGTTGTCGACGTCCTGTTGCGAGACGAGCTTGTCGCGCAGCAGGGTCTCGTTGCGGGCCAGCGCGAGCCGCGCGACGCGGAGCTGCGCGCTGTCGCGGGTCAGCGCGCCGCGCGCCTGCTCGAGCTGCACCTGGAACGGCCGCGGATCGATCTGCGCGAGCACGTCGCCGCGACGGACGACCTGCCCTTCGCGGAAGAGCACCGAGTCCAGCCGGCCGTCGACCTGCGGCCGGACGGTGACGGTCTTGGCGGCGACCACCGTGCCCAAGCCGTCGAGGTAGATCGGCAGGTCGCGCTGCTGGACTTGCGCCGTCACCACGGGCACGGCCCGCTGCTGCGCCTGCGCAGCGCCGGGCGCCGGCGCCTGCTTCGCCGCCGGCCCGCGCACGAGCCAGAAGATGGCGGCCGCGATGGCGAGGATCCCGACTCCCACGACGATCCACCGCTTCATCGCCGCCTCCCTTTCTGGGCCGCTCGCAAGAGCCGCGGCGCATCCACGCCAGACGGCTCGAGCCGCGTCACGCGCGCGCCTTGCAGGTTCCCGATCACCTTGCGCAGCGAATTGCGCAGCGCCGTCTCCTCCGCAGGGTCCATGCCCCACACGACGCGCGAGCGGAGGTCGTCCGCGATCGGCCGGAGCTTGCGAACGAGCTCGTCGCCGCGACGGGTGAGGCTCAACCGCGACCGGCGCCGATCGCCCGGGTCCAGCTCGACGCGCACCAGCCCGCGGCCCGCCAGCGCCCCGACGGTCCGGGAGGCCGCGGGAGCGTCGATCCTCTGCCGGCGCGCCAGCTCTCCCAGCGAGACGCCCGCTTCCTCGGCGACCGCGAGCAGGGTCCAGAACTGCGGCGGGTTGAGGCGCAAGCTCGTCACGCGCTCCTGCACGGCGTGACGCAGGGACCGGCGCGCCGCCGCGATCAACAAACCGACAGGCTCTTGCGAGAGCAACATTTGCGGAATGCAACTAGTCCCCGGCCGGTCCGCGGTCAAGCGCGGGGACGCCCATTTCGTATTTCACATTGTTGCGAACCTTGCGCCCGTGCTGCAAAACGCGCCGGGCGGCGCGGAGATCAGTGGGAGCCGATCCAGCGCGACACGCGATCGAAAAACCCGATCACGCCGCCGTGGTGCTCGGTGCAATCGGGCGGCGCGGTCCCGGGGACGAACAGCTCGCGCGCGACGCGGTCGGGTGGGCACCCCGCAATCGCCAGGCCGCCCGAAGCGACGTCGACGTCGCGCTCCTCCAGCTCCGCCGGCCGCGTCCACGGCGCCGGCGCGGGCCGCTTGCGGTAGTACTCGCGCAGGATGCGCCCGAAGAGCGGCGCGGCGAGACGGCCGCCCGAGGCGGGAGGGCCCAGCGGCCTCGGGCGATCGTAGCCGAGCCACACCGCTCCGACCAGCTCGGGAGTGCCGCCGACGAACCAGACGTCCTGCGCATCGTTGGTGGTGCCGGTCTTGCCGGCGAGAGGCACGCCCGCAGGCCCTTCGGCGCGCGCTGCCGCGCCCGTGCCGCGCTCGACCACGTCGGTGAGCACGCTGGTCATCAAGTAAGCGACGCCCGGCGAGACGGCCAGCTTCATCTCGACCGACGGCATCCACAGAACGTTCCCGCCCGGCCCCTCGACCGAGTTGACGAACCGCGGAACGACGCGCATCCCGCCGTTCGCGAAGGAGGCGTAGGCGGCGGCCAGCTCGACGGGCACCACCTCGCCGGCGCCGAGCAGCGTCGAGGGGAAGTCCGGAATCGGCGTGCTGATCCCGAGCGCGTGCGCCTGATCGATGACGTGGGACAATCCCACGCGATTGCCCAGCGCGACCGCTGCGCGGTTGGACGAGACGCGCAGCGCCTCGCGCAGGTTGAGCGTTCCCACGGGCAGCGCGATGCGATCGGCGGGCTGGTAGTCGCCGCCGTCCGGAGCGAGGACCGTGGTGAGCGGGATGCCGGACTCGAGCGCCGCCGCCCACACGATCGGCTTGAAGGCGGACCCGGGCTGCCGGCGCGCCTGCGTGGCGCGATCGAATTCGGACATCGAGTAGTCGCGCCCGCCGACCAGCGCCCGCACGTCGCCGGTCAGCGGATCGAGCGCGACGAACAGCCCCTCCAGGCAGTCGGCGTGATCCTCGCCGCAGGTCTTCTTGCGGCGCTTCTCGAGGCCCGCGATCTGGCGGACGAGCTCGCGCTCGGCGGCGCGCTGCAGATCGGCCTCGAGGCCCGTGCGCACGCGCAGCCCCATCGTGTCGGCCTCGGGCCCGAAGCGATCGTGCAGCTCGCGCCGCACTGCCGCGATGAACCACGGCGCGCCCGACGCCTCTTCGGGTGGCGAGAGCTGCAGCTTCTCGCGGACCGCCTTGCGCAGCTCGGCGGGCGGGATCGCTCCCGTGTCGGCCATCATCCGCAGCACGAGGTCCCGGCGGCGCCTGGCCGCGTCGGGAAAGCGGCGCGGATCGTAAGCCGTCGGCGCCTTCGGAAGCGCCGCGAGGGTGGCGGCCTGCGCGGCCGTCAGCTCGCCGACGGGCTTGCCGAAATACCCACGCGCCGCCGCCTCCACGCCGTACAGGCCGTTCCCCAGGTAGATCTGGTTGAGATACAGCTCGAGGATCCGGTCCTTGGGAAGCTTCTGCTCGATCTCGCGGGCGAGCACCAGCTCCCACAGCTTGCGCCGCAGCGTGCGCGCCGGGCCGATCTGCTGCGGGAACACGTTGCGCGCGAGCTGCATGGTGATCGTGCTCGATCCCTCTCGCAGGCTGAGCGTGCGCAGGTCGCGCCACAGAGCGCCGAGCGTCCGGTGGAAGTCGATTCCGTGGTGCTGGTAGAAGCGGCGGTCCTCGACGGCCAGGAACGCCCCCGTGACGCGCGGCGGGATGGCGGTGATCGGCACCACGATGCGCTGCTCCGGCGCGAGCCGCGCGATGAGGCGCCCCTCGCGGTCGAGCACCTCGCTCGCCTGCGGCGGCTTGTAGGCCTCGAGCGCAGCGACGGAGGGGCAGGAGCCGCCCTGGCAGCGCGGCCAGAGCAGCGCGAGGGCGATGAGCAGGCAAGCCGCGGTCGCGAGGGCAGAGATCCAGGCCCCATGCAGGATGCGCCGGCGAAGCTCCGCCCGTTCCATCGACTCCTCAACCTCGGCCGGCCCGGGATTCGTCCGGCCATGCGAGCGACCGCCGTAGATCGGACGCGCTTACGCCGCAAGATACGCGCCGCGGCGCTCGTCCATTTCCTCCCTGCTCCCTACCCGGTCCGACATGGTTGCCGCGGTACAGTCTGCGCATGCACGGTTGTCCGCGCTGCGGCGCGCCCCGGCCGGACGCCCTGCTCGAATGCCCCCGCTGCGGCGTCATCTACGCGAAGGCGGAGGCGCGGGCCGCGGCGCTGCAACCCACCGCGACGACCTTCGACCTGGACGAGGACGCGCTCGAGCTGCGGATTCGCAAATGGGCGCTGCCCGCGGCGCTGCTCTGCGCGTTCCTGCTCGTCAGCGGGCAAGCGGGACGCGCCGTGGTCCGCATCTTCTTCGGCATGTGGATCCACGAGCTGGGCCATGCGGCCGCCGCGTGGCTGTGCGGGTTTCCCGCCCTGCCCGGGCCGTGGCGCACGCTGACCGCGTCGGCGCGCTCGCCGGTCTTCGCCGCGCTGCTCTCCGGCGCGTTGATCTACGCGGCCGTGCGCGCCTGGCTCGCCGGCCGAAAACCGCTGACCGCCTGCGCCGCCGGAGGGCTGCTTCTGCAGCTCTGCTGCACGTGCCTGCCCGGCGCGCGCTCCGCGACGGCGTTCATCGTCTTCGCAGGCGACGGCGGCTGCCTCGTGCTGGGGGCGCTGCTCATGGCGAGCTGGTACGCGCCCGCCGGAAGCGCGATCCGGCGCGGCTGGCTGCGCTGGGGCTTCCTGGTGATCGGCGCCGGGGCATTCGCGGATGCATTCGAGCAATGGTGGAGCGCACGGACCGATCCGGACCGGATTCCGTTCGGCATCAACGAAGGCGTGGGCTTGAGCGACCCCAGCGTGTTGAGCGACACCTTCGGCTGGAGCGCGGCGACGCTCGTGCACCGGTACGTGCTCCTCGGCTGCGCGTGCCTTCTGGCGCTCGCCTGCATCTACGCCGTCGGTCTTGCTCGCGCCCGCACCGCAGCGCGGCGGCGACCCTGAACGGGCGTCCCGCGCGCCGGTTTTGGGCCGTGCGCATCTTCACACGGGGTGGCGCGCCCCTTGGCTGCGCCTTTCGACCGGAGGTTACCCGTGAAGCTCTACTTCAAGTCCGGCGCCTGCTCGCTGTCCCCGCACATCGTGCTCCGCGAGCTGGGCCTTCCCTTCGAGCTGGAAGCCGTCGACACCAAGGCCCAGAAGACGAAGAGCGGCGCGGACTTCACCGCCATCAACCCGAAGAAGTACGTGCCGACCCTGCAGCTCGACGACGGACAGGTCCTCACCGAGGGCGCGGTCATCGTGCAGTACCTCGCCGACCGCAAGCCCGACGCGATGCTCGCGCCCCCCGCCGGCTCGATGGATCGCTACCGCCTGCAGGAGTGGCTGAACTACACGGCGAGCGAGCTGCACAAGTCGTTCGGACCGATCTTCCGCGCGCCCGAGGATCAGCGTCCGGCGCTGCGCGAGGGCCTCACGCCGAAGTTCGACTACCTGGCGAAACACCTCGACAAGCGGCAGTACCTGATGGGCGATCGCTTCACCGTCGCCGACGCGTACCTGTTCACGGTCCTCAACTGGACGAACTACCTGGGCATCGACCTCGGGCGCTGGCCCGCGCTGAAGTCGTACCTGCAGCGCGTCGCGGCCCGTCCGGCGGTCCGGGCCGCGATGGAGGCCGAGGGCCTGCTGCGCGGCTGAGCCTGCCGTTGCTACTGTGCCGCGACGTGGGACGCGGCACGGCCATCCTGCTGGTGGCGTGCGGCGGTGCCGCAGGCGCCGTCGCACGCTTCCTGGTCGGCGACTCGTTCTCGCGCCGATTCGGCACTGGCTGGCCCTACGGGACGCTGTTCATCAACGTCACCGGCTGCTTCGTCCGACGTCGACGTCATCCTGTATCGCGAGACGACCTGAGCGCGACCAGGTCCTGCGCGATCCGGCGGTGCGCGAGCCACTGGCCGTGCATCTTTCCTTGCGACTCGAGGCGCAGGAGGGCGGCGCGCGCGGGCTCCTCGATCTGCTCCGGCCTGGCATCGGCGAGCGGCGTCCCCGGCAGCGGCATGAACGAGTGGCCGTGGATCCGCGCGCCGAGATCCACGATCTCGCGCGCGAACGCGACGGACAGCGCGCGATCCTCGGGCGTCTCGCCGGGCAACCCGAGCAGGAAGTCGACGTCGGGCACGAACCCCGCCTCGATGCACGCCCGCACTGCCCGCCGCACGTCTTCCACGGAGTGGCCGCGGTGCATGGCGGCGAGCACGCGGTCCGAGCCGCTCTGACCGCCGATGACGAGCTGCCGGTTGTCGACGTACTTGCGCAAGACGCGCAGCGCCTCGGGAGTGACGTGCTCGGGCCGGCACTCCGACGGGAACGTGCCGAAGTAGATGCGGCCGTGGGGGAGCTCGTCGCGCACGGCGGCGAGCAGATCTTCGACGGCGTCGAGGTTCATCGATCGATCCGCCGAGCCGTAGGAGAGGCAGGTCGGGGTGAGGAACCGCGCGTAGCGCACGGTGCCGCTGCGTCGCATGAGGGCGACGTGTGCGCGCACGTTGGCGATGCTGCGGTGGCGGAACCGCGCCTTGAACATGAACGGCGTCTGGCAGAACGAGCAGGCGTAGATGCAGCCTCGGGTGATCTCCAGCGCGTTCCACTTCCTCGCGCGGGCATTGAACGCGGGAAAGTCGTCGAGCGGGCGGCGCTCGCCCGGTCCGTTCGAGCAGAGCTTCCCGTCGCGCAGGTGCGCGAGCCCGGGAACGGATCGCGGGTCGCGCCCGGCGATCAGCGCCGCCAAGAGGCCCACGGCGGTCGCCTCGCCTTCGCCGATCGCGACGAGGTCGAACCCTGCGCGCAAGGTGGCGAGAGGCTCCGCGCTCGCGTGCACGCCACCGGCGACGTGCAGACCCGGAGCGCGCCCGCGCACCCAGGAAAGGTCCTCGGCGCTCGTTCGGAAATCGGGCGAGTAGAACGACCACGCGCCGACCGGGACGCCGCCCGACTCCGCGGCGGACCGCAACTCGCGAGCGAGCTCTTCGCGGTCGCGTGCGAACCGCACCTCCACGTCGGCGGTGGCCGCGTCGGTCTGCAGCGCGGCGGTGACGACGTTGAGTGCGGCGAGGCCGCTGCGCGTGTGGTGGGCGACGACGACCGGCCGGGGCATCGCAGCAATGATACAGGGCGGCATGGACTCCGCGCGCCAGGCGGAGATGCTCGCCAACCGGGTGCGGAAGAACTTCCGCCGCCTGCACCGCGATTTCGAGCGGCAGGAGATCGGCGCCTTCCGCGTCTACGACTGGGACGTCCCGGAGATCCGCGCCGCGATCGACTGGTACGAGGGACACCTGGTCGTCGCGGAGTACGAGCGGGCGCAGACGCGCGACTTGCCCGGTTGGCTCGAGGCGATGGGCTCGGCGGCCGCCGCGGCGCTGGACGTGCCCGCGGCGCGCGTCCACCTGAAGAAGCGGCGCACGCGGCCTGCGGCAGGGCAGCGTTACGGGCGCCTCGGCAGGAGCGGCGAGCGCATCGCGGTGCGCGAGCGGGGGCTGCGCTTCTGGGTCAACCTCGACGACTTCATCGACACCGGCCTCTTTCCCGACCATCGCGACACCCGCGCACGCGTGCGGGGCGAGGCGCGCGGGAAAGCGGTCCTCAACCTGTTCGGGTACACCGGCAGCTTCACCTGCGCCGCGGCGGCGGGCGGCGCGCTGCGCAGCGTGACCGTCGATACGTCGCAGCCGTACCTGGAATGGGCGCGCGACAACCTCGCCTTGAACGGCCTGGCGGGCGGCGATCACGAGCTCGTCCGGGCGGACGTGCGCGACTACCTCGCGCGCCCCAGCGGCCGGTTCGACATCTGCGTCCTCGATCCTCCGTCGTTCTCCACGCGCGCCGGCGCGACGGCCTTCGACGTCCAGCGCGATCACCGACCGCTCGTCGAGAGCGCGCTCGCCAGCCTGGCGCCGGGCGGCGTCCTCTACTTCTCGACGAGCCACCAGCGGTTCGAGCCCCGCCTGGACGGACTCGGTGCCGAAGAGATCACGCGAGACACGGCCCCGCCGGACTACCGCCGGGCGCCGCACCGCTGCTTCCGCATCGTCACTGCTTGACGGGCTGGCTGGTCTGCTGCCGCTGCGTCTGCGTGATGGCGATCGACAGCCAGTACCGCGCCGCCGCCAGGTCACCCGACTGGACCGCCGCCTTCGCGCTCTGCACCGCGCCCTGCGCGGGCGCCGGGAGGGATCCCGAGGCCGATTCGAGCTGCTCCAGCACGCGGGAGTCGCCGGAGGCGAGCTGCTGTTGCGCCGTGCTGAGCGCGGTCACCGCCGCCTGCTCGTTGGCGCGCGCCTTCTGCGCCGCGAGCTCCTCGGACTGGCGGCGGGCCTGCTCCTGGGCGAGTTGGTCGCGCAGGGCCGCGACCTGCCGGTTCAGCTCGTCGATCTGCCGCGTCTGCGCATCGGAATTGGACCGGGCGAGCTGCTGCTCGAGGATGGTCACGCGCTCCCGCAGACGCCGCACCTCCTGCGCCTCCGCGGCCGAGGAAGCGCCGGCGCTCGCAGCTCCCGCATCGGGTGCGCCGCCGTCGTTCTCGGTTCGCAGCCGCCCCGGGAGATCGCCGACGTAGATGGTGGCGCCGTCGGCGGATGCCGTCACGCGCAAACCGGCGTCTGGCGCTGGGGCCGGCACCGCGAGCGCGCCGCCGTCCGGCGTCGCGCTGGCCGTCGAGGCGTCGGCTCCGCCCTCCGGGACGGCGGCAGCGGTCGAGGCGTCCGGCGAGGGGGGCGCATTTGCCTCGCGCGCCTCGGGACGCAGCTGGAACAACGCCAGGGCCGCGCCCAGGCCCGCGAGACCGGCGAAGGCTGCCTTGATCATGCGCGTAGAGTGCGCATGAGCGGCGCCAAGAAGCAGCAGTGGCGGGCGCTCGCGCGCCAGAGGTGCAATCAGGCGGGCGCCGGCACGGGCAGGACCTCTTCGCTGTGGGCGCGGAGCCAGGTGACGACGCGCGGGAAGATCTCGTCGGGGGCGTTGCGTCCGAAGATCAGGTCCGAGTGGCCGTAGTCGACCGACAGCCCCGCTTCGCGGCCCGCGTTCCAGTATTCCTTCTCGCCTGCCCACAGCTCGTAGCCCGCGCGCACCGCCGGCGGCGGGGCGAGCAAGTCGACGGCTCCGGAGACGAACAGCGCCGGTTGCCGCGCCCCGGAAAGGCCCGCGCGATAGTCGGTGAGGCCGTCGAGAGAAGTGAACCGATCGCGCCGCATCCAATCGAGGAACTGCTTCAGCACTTGCGGCGGGACGTCTTCCACGACGTTGGCGAGCACCTGCCGGTACACGCGACGGTCGATGTTCCGCGAGTTCCAGGCGAACTGCGCGAGGCCGGGATGGAACCAACCGGCGATCGGCGTCGCCGCGCGCGCGAAGAAGCGGTGCCCGCGGCCGGTGGCGAGAAACGCGTACGGCAACAGCTTGCGGAGGGCGTCTTGCGCGTGGAAATGGGTGGGCGGCGCGAGCGCGACCACTCCCGCGATCCGCGCCGGGTACATCCCCGCCGCGACGAGGCCGAGCAGCGCGCCCTGGCTGTGCCCGACCCAGAAGACGCGATCCGCGCCCGTCGCCGCACGGACCTCCTCGATCGCCGCAGGAATGTCTTGCGCGAGGTAGGTGTCGAAGGTCCACGCCGGCGGCGAGCCGCGGCGCGAGTCGCCGTGCCCGCGCAGGTCCATCGCAAACGTGTCGAACCCAGCGCCGGCGAGCGCCAAAGCGAGCGAGTACCGCGGAACGCCGAAGTCCAGGCTCGCCCGGTTCGCCGACAAGCCATGGCAGAGCAGCACCGGCGGCCAGCGCGGCTTCCCGCGCGGCACGCGGCGCGCCACCGCCACGCGCCAGCCGTCCTGGGTCTTCGCGAACCTCAGCTCGTCGTGCGCCGGACGCAGGCGGTAGACCCACCCCCAGAAGAAGGTGTGCGCCACCGCGAGCAGCGCGAGCACCGCGACCGCGGCGAGGGAGAGAAGCCAAAGGCTGCGCAAAGCGCGCGCAGTGTAGTCGCCGGCGTGGCGCCGTGTTGAGCGCGGCTCAGTGGATCGAAGGGGGAGCCGTCTCGCCGGGCTGATCGGCGGCGTGCTGAAGCCGCAAGTCCACCCGCTGCGCGGCGGCGTAGCGCTGCGCCACGTCGTTCCAGTTCCACAGGTTCCAGATCGCCTCGAAGTAGCGCGCCTTGTCGGTCTGGTACTGCAGGTAGTAGGCGTGCTCCCAGGCGTCGAGCACGAGGAGCGGCACGCTGCCTTGCGTGACCTCCGATTGGTGGTCGTGGATCTGCGTGGTGCCGAGGCGCCGGATCACGGGATCCCACACCAGCGCCGCCCAGCCCGAGCCCATGATCGTCGATGCGGCGTGGACGAGCTGCTGCTTGAAGCTCTCGAAGCTCCCGAAGTCGCGGGCGAGGGCCCGCGCGAGCTCGCCCTGCGGCTCGGCTCCGGCCCGCGGTGCCAGGTTCTGCCAGAACAGGCTGTGCAGGACGTGTCCGGAGACGTTGAAGGCGAGCTTCTGCTCGAGCGCCGCGATACCGTCGAAGTCGCGCTTGCGCCGGACCTCGATGAGCTTCTCGATGCACTCGTTGGCGGTCTCCACGTAGAGGCGGTGGTGCTTGTCGTGGTGAAGCTCCATGATCTTCCCGGAGAGGTGCGGCTCCAGGGCACCGTAGTCGTACGGCAAGTCGGGCAGGACGTAGCGGGACACTTGGTGCGCTCCTTTCTGACGGCTGCGCACGAAGATCCGCATCGCGCCGCGGCGGTGCAGCGGAAGAAGCGGACGGACGAGCGCATGGAGCTGGTGATCTTCGTCGGGCTGCAGGGATCCGGGAAGAGCGGCTACTTCGCGAACCGCTACGCGGCCACGCACGTCCACGTGAGCAAGGACCTGTTCCCCCGCCACACGCGCGACAAGGCGGAGCGCCAGCTGCGGGAGGTCGAGCAAGCGCTCGTCACGGGACGGTCCGTCGTGGTGGACAACACGAACCCGCGCCGCGCGGATCGCAAGGTCCTGGTCGAAGCGGCCCGGCGCGCCGGCGCGCGCGTCGTGGCGGTCCACTTCCTCGCCTCCGTCGGCGAAGCGCTGCGCCGCAATGCCACCCGAGAGGGGCGCGCCCGCGTGCCCGACGTCGCCATCTTCACCACCGCGCGGCGCCTGGAGCCGCCGGCGCCGGAAGAAGGGTTCGACGAGATCGTGCGCGTGCGGTTGGGCGAAGGCGGCTTCTCGGTGGAACCCGCGACCGCGCAGACGCCGCCTTGAGTCCGGCGGCGCTGCGCGGGACGCGAAACCGGATTACTCGAACGCGACCGCGGTGACGCGGACCACGCCGTCCTTGTCCTCGGTGCTGAGCCGCGCCTTGCCGCGCTTCTCGGCGCCGTCGGCCTTCACCAGAAGGTCGGAGACGGCGATGCCCACCACCTTGCCCTGCTCACGCACGGTGGACAGGCCGCGGAACGGCAGGACCGCGCGGACGTCGGCCTTCCCGCCGGCGACGTCGACGTCGTAGGACTTGTCGCCCATCTTCACGGCGACCTTGTCGGCGGCGACGGGCTTCAACTCGTCCCAGTGGCCCTTGCCCCACGCCTTGAGGAAGGCGATGGCGGCGTCCATGTGCATCTTGCCGTCCGGCGAGATGGACGCGTCCGCGAGGGGCTTGTCGGCCGGTGCAGCGGGTTGTGCCGCGGCGGGTTGTGCCGCGGCGGGCTGCGCCGGGGCGGGCTCGGCAGCGGGCTGAGCGGGGGCCGCAGACGGCTGCTGCGCGGCGGCGGCGAACGACAGACAGAATACGATGGCGATTTTTCGCATGGGTAATCCTCCCGCCGGAAGCAAATCCACAGAGCACAGTCGGTGATCAATCCGGCGTGGTAGGGTGCGCCGCCCCGGAGGTGGTGGCTCATGCTCGTTTCTCTCACTTGCATCGCGCTCCTGGCGGCGCCCGTCGAGATCGAGGCGCGGGAGATCCTCGACCAGCTGCTGCGGGTGGACACCAGCCACGGGAACGAGACGGCGGCGCTGCAGCCTCTGCTGGCGCGCTTCCAGCAGGCCGGCGCCGAGGCGCAGCTCCTCGAGTCCGCGCCGGGCCGCGGCAACCTCGTCGCACGCGTGCGCGGGACGGGAGCGAAGCGGCCGCTGCTCCTGCTCGCGCACGTCGACGTCGTGCCCGTCGAGGGGCAGCCGTGGACGGTCCCCCCGTTCCAGCCCACGGAAAAGGACGGCTACCTCTACGCGCGCGGCGTGAGCGACGACAAGGCGATGGCGGCTGCCTTCACCGCGATCGCACTGGAGGCGGCGCGCAGCCAGCAGAAGCTCGGGCGCGACCTCGTCGTCGCGCTCACCGCGGGCGAAGAAACCGGAGGCCTGGTCGGCGCCCGGTGGCTGGCGCAGAAGCACCGCGAGCTCATCGACGCCGAGCTGGCGCTGAACGAGGGCGGCGCCCTCATCGCCGCGCCCGACCTGTCACGCATGGAGTCGGTGACGATCGGCGTGGCGGAGAAGACCTTCCAGAGCTTCCGGCTGATCGTGAAAGGCAAGGGGGGGCATTCCTCGGTTCCCCCCACCGATTTCGATCCGGTGGTCACGCTGGCGCGCGCGCTGCAGCGCATCGGGGAGCTGCGATTCCCCGCCAAGGTGCTCCCCGAGTCGCGCGAAGGCATCGCGCTCCTGGCGCGGCAGGAGAAGCCGCCGCTCTCCACCGCCCTCGAGCACGTCGCGCAGACGGGGACCGTCTCGCCGCAGGACGAGGCCGTCGTGGGCAAGGACCGGCTCGCGAACGCGCAGGTCCGCACCACCTGCGTCACTACCATGCTGCGCGCAGCGCCGCAGGACAACGTGCTGCCGACCACCGCGGAAGCGACGGTCAACTGCCGCATCCTTCCCGACGAGACGCGCGAAGCCACGCAGGCGCAGCTCGCCCGCGCCATCGGGGACCCCGCCGTCGAGCTGAAGCCGCTCGAGGACTTCGGGTTCGCCAAGCCGTCCGCCATCAGCGGTCCGGTCAACGACGCGGTGCACGCGGCGGCGCGCGCGCTGTGGGGCGAGGTCGCCGTGTCGCACGCGATGGGGACCGGCGCGACCGACTCGCGGCACCTGCGCGAGATCGGCATCCAGTCGTACGGCCTGGGCGGCGCGCCGGGAACGCAGGACGATCAGCGAGCCGGGCGCGCCGCGCACGGCGCCGACGAGCGGCGGCCGGTCCGATGGATCGGCGAAGGCGTCCGTTTCCTGCGCGAGGTCGTCGTCCGGCTGGCGAGGTAGGCGGACTAGAACCTGGGCGCCGCGAACTCGCGCTCGGGCCTCCCGAACAGGTAGCCCTGGAGCAGCGTGCACCCGAGCTGCTCGAGCACGTCGCGTTCGGCGGCGGTTTCGACGCCTTCGGCCACGGGCTCGATGCCCAGATCGCGGCAGAGCGCCACGATGGACTGGATGAGCTTCCGCTTGGTGGGCGCCTCGTGGACGTTGCGCACCAGCGACATGTCGAGCTTGACGATGTTCGGCTCGAGCTGCGCGAAGCTCGTCAGCCCGGCGTACCCGGCGCCGAGGTCGTCGACGGCGATGCGGTACCCCATCCGCTTGAGCGACTCGACGCGAGCGCGGGCGTCCTTCACCTCGTCGAGGCCGGCGCGCTCGGTGATCTCGAGCACCACGGTCCGGGCGTGCGCCGAAAGAGGAGAAGCGGGATCGAAAAGGTGGTCGTCGAGCAGATCGGCCGCGTGCAGGTTGACGAAGGCGCTCCCCGACGCCGATGCAATGCGCGCCGCGACGGCGTTGCGGATCGCGCGTCCCAGCTCGGGCAGCTTGCGCAGGCGTTCCGCCGCGCCGATCAGGTCCGGCGGGCGCGCCAAGGCGGGCTCGCTGGTGCGCACGAGCGCCTCGTAACCGAACAGCGCGCGGGCGGGCCACTGCACGATGGGCTGGAACGCCATCCACAAGCCTTGCAGCGCGCGCTCGAAGGTCCGCTCCAGGCCTGCGCGGTCGTCCTTCAGCGCGGCGTTCTCGCCGAGGATGGCGAGCGCCTCGCGCTTGAGCTGCGCGAGCCGGTGGAACGCCGCCGCCCGCCGGACGATGTTCTTGAGCTCGGCCAGCTCCACTGGCTTGACCAGGTAGCGGAACGCGCCGTGCTCGATGGCCTGCAGCGCGGTCGCGAGCTCGGGTCCGCCCGTCATCAAGACGATGGGCACGTCGGCGTCGTGCTCGCGGACGGCGCGGAGCAGGTCGATCCCGGACAGCCGCGGCATCGCGATGTCGGTGAGGATCGCGTCGAAGCGATTGTCGCGCAGCAGAGCCAGGGCGGCCTCGCCGTCGGCGGCGACGTCGACCTCGAACCCTTCGGCGCGGAAGGCGCGGGCGAAGACGCGGCGGAGGAGCTCGTCGTCCTCGGCGAGGAGCAGCCGCGTCGGGCGGGACGGGTCGGCCCCCGTCACACCCTGCCCGACCGGTGTTGCAGCCATGCTCATCGGCAGGGATCCATTCGGCAGCCCCGCGGCCCCCTTGAGCCGCCGGCCATTAGATTCGCGTACCCGGTGGGGGGTCCGGCAAGGCGCACACGTAGCAGCGCATCGCACCTCCCGAGCGGGAGGGACCGCGCTCAGCTCTTGGGCGGTTGGCCGGCTGCGGGCTTGTCCTGCAGGGGGGGACCGCCGACGACACGCTTGTACCGTTGTCCCGCCTGCATCGTCCCGTTCTTGTCGTCGAACCCGTTGATGAGCGCGAGCTCCTCCAGCTTGAGATTCGACGGGAAGCGCTGGTTGAACTGCTCGACCGTCATGTTCGCGTCGACGCGAACGATTTGGATCCTCGCGGGCTGGACCGACAGCGCAGCCTGGTCGGTGAGCGGGGCGAAGCTGCCGATGAACGCCTTGAAGACCGGGTCGTACTGCTGCAGGGTCTGGGCGCCCGTGTACCCGAGCAGAGCGAAGGTGGTGCCTTCGTGGCTGACGAAGGCGACGAGCCCGGCGATCTGCCCTTGCTGCGTCTGTGCCGCGAAGTAGGCGGCGACGGCGGGATGGCCGCCGATGGTGACCTGCGCCGCCTGGCCGCGCTGGATGCCCTGCTGGCTGAAGAACTTCGAGATCGCTTCCTGCGGCGACATCTTGCCCGCGGCGGCGAGCTCCACGATCGCGTCCTGCTTCGGGCTCATGCCGGCCACCGCCTGCGGCGTGTTCTGGGTCTGCCACCCCGCCGGGAACGCGATCTGGAACTTCAGGTCGGGATGCAGGAACCGCGATCCCTGGAAGTAGCCTTGCCGCGGGTCCTCCCCGTAGACGAGCCCGTCGATGACGGAGAGGTACTCGTCCCGGTTCACCTTCGCACGGCTCCAGTCCACCTTGAGGCCGCCCAGCCGGTCCTCGGCATCCTTCTCGCGGTTCTCGGGATCCGGGTGCGTCTGGAGCCACTCGGGCAGCTTGCCGCCGCCGGCGAGCTTCGAGACGCGCTCCAGCGTCCGGAAGACGTCGACCATCTGCCGCGCGTCGTAGCCGTCGTTCGCCATGTAGGCGAAGCCGAGCTTGTCGGCCTGCTTCTCGTCATCGCGGCTGAACTTGAGGAAGAGCACCTGCAACCCGGCTCCGGCGATCTGGCTGAGCGAAGCGAGCTGCGGGCTCAGGACCGACCCGAGGCCCAGCCCCACCTGCGCCAGCTCCGCCTTGCTGATCTGATTCGCCGAGTGCCGCGCCGCGACGTGGCCGCACTCGTGCCCCATCACGCCGGCGAGCTGCGCCTCGGTCATGAGCGTGCCGAGGATGCCGCGGGTGACGAACACGGGCCCGCCGGGGAGCGCGAAGGCGTTGACGGCGGCGTCCTCGACCACGTGGAACTGCCAGGGGAGGTTCTGGCGGTTGGTTTTCTGCGCGAGCGACTGCCCGAGATTGCTCACGTACGCCTCGACCTTGGGATCCTTGTACAAGCCGATGCTCTGCTGGACCTCCTGCGCGGCCTGCTTGCCCATGTCGATCTCCTGGGCCTCGGAGACGAGGTTCAGCTGCAGGTTGCCGGTCGCTGGGTTGCGGACGCAGGCGACCGCGGCGCACGCCGCCGCGGCGCAGAGAATGCGGAACATGGAGCCTCCTGGGAGGCGACGGTTGGCACGGGCGCGCCTCCGTGAAAAGGGCCGAACGCGCGTCCGTTCGACTGCCGGACAACGGTCTTCCTCCAATTCCGACGCGGGCGAGCCGCCGGGAATTCACGTACAGTCCGCCGCCAATGAGCGGAATCCGAGGGCTCGCGCCGTCGCTCGCCTGCTGCCTGCTCGCCTGCGTGCGCGCGGCGCAACCGCCCGCGAAGGTCCCCGCCGCGGCGCGCAGCGAGCCGGCGCAACCGCCGCAACCGGAGGCCGAGGCCGCGCCCGTGCTGCAGTTGCCGCGAGACGTGAAGCCCGTCCGTTATTCGCTCTCGATGCGCATCGTTCCCAGCGAAGAGCGTTTCTCGGGAACGGCGGACATCGAGGTGGAGCTCGCGAAGCCGCGCACCGTCGTGTGGCTGCATGGCCGCGGGCTTCGGGTGTCCGTCGCGCGTGTGGAAGGCGAGCCTGCCGCGTACGAGCAGGTCAACGCCGAAGGGCTCGCGCGCGTTGCGCTCAGGCGTCCGGTAGGGCCCGGCAGGGCGACGCTGCACCTCGAATGGGAACGCGAATTCGATCCGCAGATCGTGGGCCTCTACGTCGCGCAGGAAGCGGGAGAGAAATACGCGTACACCCAGTTCGAGGCGGTCGACGCGCGCCGCGCCTTCCCCGGATTCGACGAGCCGGACTTCAAGACGCCCTTCGACGTGTCGCTGACCGTTCCCCAGCGCGACGTTGCGGTCGCGAACACGCCGCCGGTCGAAGAGACGCCAGCGGGGGACTCGCTCAAGCGCATCCGATTCGCCACCACCAGGCCGCTGCCGACGTATCTGTTGCTCTGGGCGGTCGGTCCCTTCGACGTGGTCACGCCGCCGCCGCTGCCGCCGGACGAGGCGCGGTCACGGCCCTTGCAAGTCCGTGGCGTGGCGCCCCAGGGCCGGGGGCCCGAGCTGAAATTCGCGCTCCAGGCCGGCGCCGACCTCGTGACCCGCCTCGAGCGCTACTTCGGCATCGAGTTCCCGTTCGAGAAGCTCGATCACGTCGCCGCGCCCGACTACACGTACGGCGCGATGGAGAACGCGGGAGCGATCCTCTATCGCGAGGAAATCCTGCTCTTCGAACCGGGCGTCAGCGCCGAGCAGACGCGCAAGTCGATCGCCGGCGTGATGGCGCACGAGCTGGCCCACCAATGGTTCGGCGATCTGGTCACGCTGCGCTGGTGGACGGACGCCTGGCTCAACGAGTCGTTCGCCACCTGGATGGGCAACCGCACCGTGCAGGAGTGGGATCCCGCCTATGGGGCGTGGAATACGTTCCTCTCCGCGGTCGAGAACGCGATGGAGAAGGACGCGCTCGCAAGCGCGCGGGCCGTGCGCCAGCCGCTCGACGACATCCGGAACGTCTGGAACCAGTTCGACTCGATCACCTACCAGAAGGGCGGCGGCGTCCTGGCGATGTTCGAGCGGTTCGTGGGGCCGGATCGCTTCCGCCAGGGCATCCACCAATACCTCCGCGACCACGCCTATGGCGGCGGCGACACCGACGACCTGCTCGACGCCATCTCCCGCGCGGCAGGACGGGACGTGAAGGCGCCGTTCCACACCTTCCTCGATCAGCCCGGCATCCCGCTGGTGAGGGCGAGCATCGACTGCTCCGGTTCAGGTCCGCGACTGCTGCTGCGGCAGGAACGCTACGTCCCGCTCGGCTCCAGTGCCGAGCGCAACCGCGCCTGGCAGATTCCGGTGTGCGCTCGCTATTCCGCCACCGGCACGGAGAAAGAGGTCTGCGAGCTGCTCTCCACCGCGGACGGGTCGTTGCCGCTCGACTCGTGTCCCGACTGGGTGATGCCCAACGCGGATGGTTCGGGCTACTACCGGTGGACGTTGCCGGCGCGGGATCTGCAGAAGCTCACCGGAGTGGCGTACCGGCGCCTCTCCGCGCGCGAGCGGATGGCGGTGGCCTCCAACGTTCGCGCAGCGATGCGCAGCGGCGCCCTGGCGTTCGGCGACGGAATGGCGGCCGTCGCGCCGCTCGCCGCGGACCCGGACCCGCAGGTCGCGGAGATCCCCATCGACGTGTTGACCGCGGCGCGCGACGATCTGGTGCCCGACGCGACGCGCGAGCGCGTCGAGCAAGTCGGCCGGCAGCTGTACGGGCCGGTCGCGCGCCGCCTCGGTTGGACACCGCGCCGCAACGAGGCGATCCCGCTGCGCGCCTTTCGTGCGCGGGTGCTCGCGTTCCTCGCCTTCACCGCGCACGACTCCGCCGTGCTCGCCGAAGCGGCGCGCCGCGGCCGCGCCTACGCAGGATTCGGCGATGGTCGGTTCCATCCGGAAGCCGTGGACGCCGGCCTCGCTTCCGTCGCCCTGGGCGCTGCCGTACGCGAGAGCGGCGCGACGGCGTTCGAGGCGCTCCTCGAGCGGCTCCCGCGCGAACGCGACGCGGCGGTGCGGCGGCGGATCCTGTCGGCGCTGGCGGCGACCGACGATCCGGCGCTGCGCGAGCGCGCGCTGGCGCTGCCGCTCGATCCGCGGCTGCGGAAGAACGAGCGTGTCTCGGTGTTGTTCGCGGTCGCGGACCACGCGGAGTCGCGGAACGCGGCATGGGAGGCGCTCAAGCGCGAATTCGACCAACTGGTCCCGCAGATTCCCGAGGCGCACGCGCACAGCGCCATCGCGCTGGCCGGCGAGTTCTGCGATCCGGCGCACCTCGCCGACGCGCAGGCCTTCTTCGGCGAGCGGGTGCCGCGAATTCCCGCCGGCCCCCGCCAGCTCGCCGAGACGCTGGAGAAGGTGCGCTTGTGCATCGCGTATCGCGACGCGCAGGGGCCCGACGCCGCGCGCTTCTTCGCGCGAGCATCCACGCCTCCCCGGCGCTAGCCGACGACCAGGAACACCGCGAAGGCGAGCGAGGCGCCGAGCATCAGCGGGTGCACGGACCTCGCGCGCCCAGAGAGAAGCTGCACGACGGTGTAGGTGATGAACCCGTACCCGATCCCGTGCGAGATCGAGTAGGTGAACGGGATCGCCACGGCGACGACGAATGCCGGGAGCGCGGTCTCCACCGCGGCGAAATCGACGCGCGTGAGCTGCTTGCACATGAGGAAGCCGACGGCCACCAGCGCCGGCGCGGTCGCCGCGGCGGGGACGATCCCCAGGATCGGCGCTGCGAACGCCGCGATCGCGAAGAGGACGGCGACGACCAGCGAGTGGAGTCCGGTGCGCGCGCCCTCGGCGACGCCGGCGGCCGACTCGATGTAGCTCGTCACCGAGCTGGCGCCGAACAAGCCGCCGATCGAGGCCGCGATCGAGTCGACGACGAGCAAACGTCCCAGCCCGGGAATGCGGCCCTGCTCGTCGATCAGCCCCGCCTCCTCGGCGATCGCCGTCGACGTGCCGATGGTGTCGAAGAAATCGACGAGGAGGATGGAGAAGAGCAGCGGCAACAGATGCGGCGAGAACGCGGCGCGCACGTCGGCCTTCGCGAAGGTCTCGAACCGCGGCACCGCGAACCATGCACCCTGCGGCGGGTGCGCGACGCCGAGCACCAGGGCGAGCACGGTGGAGAACGCGATCCCGAGCAGCAGCGCCCCGCGGACGCGCCGCGCGAGCAGCGCCGCCGTCACCACCAGCCCGGCGAGGGCGACGAGCGTCTCGGGCTCGCGGAGCGACCCGAAGGTCACGGGCGGCATCACCGCCCGAGGCTCGCGCGCGAGCGCGGCCACGGTGCCGGGCGGGACGACCACGATGCGCGCATTCACCGCCCCGATGAAGGCGATGAACAGCCCGATCCCCGCTCCGATGGCGCGGCGCAGGTCGCGGGGAATCGCGTGCAGCAGCGCCTCGCGCAGGCCGACCAGGACGAGCACCAGCATGAGCAGGCCGTCGACGACCACCAGCCCCATCGCCGCCTGCCACGAGCCCGCCGCGGGAGCCACCTGGTAGGCGATCACGGCGTTGAGGCCCATTCCCGGGGCGAGCGCGATGGGGAAGTTCGCGCCGAACGCCATCAGCAGCGACGCCAACGCCGACGCGGCCGCCGTCGCCGCCACCACCGGGCCGAACGGCATGCCGGCCGCGGAGAGGATGGCCGGATTCGCGAACAGGATGTACGCCATCGTCAGGAAGGTGGCCGTCCCGCCGCGCACTTCGGCGGCCGCGGTGCTGCCGCGTGCATCGAGATCGAAGAGCTTCACGAAAGCTGCGGGCGGCGGTCCGCCCAGGGCTGGGCCTGCTCGAGCTGCGAGGCGAGCCGCAGCAGCGTCGCCTCGTCACCGAAGCGGCCGAAGAAATGCGACCCGATCGGCAGCCCCGCCTCGTTCCAGTGCAACGGAACGGAGATCGCCGGCTGTCCCGTGAGGTTCGCCAGAGGAGTGAAGGCAGCGAACTCGAACGCCTGCTCCGCGATCTGGTCGAGGAGCTTTCGCATCGCCATGCCGCTCGGCACGGCCCGCAGCAGCGCCAGAGCGAGCCTTTCGGCGGGCTTCTGATCGAGCGCGCCGATGCGCAGCGGAGGCGAGGCGAGGGTGGGCGTGAGGAACGCGTCGCGCTGGTCGAACCACGCCGCGAGCTCGCGGCCGGCGGCACGGATGCGGTGCACGGCGGCGGCGAGCTCGTCCGCGCGGAACTTGCGGCCGATCTGCGCCAGCATCCAGGTGCCGGGCTCGAAGTCGCGGGCCTTGGGCGTCCTGCGCATCGCCTCCGCCGCGCCTTCGATGTCCGCGGCGGTCTCGGCGGCGACGAGGACGAGGAACGCCTTCGAGAGCGCGATGCGGTCGATCCGGGGGGCGTCCTCGTCGACGACGTGGCCGAGCTTCTCGCACAGCGCGGCGGCGCGTTCGACCGCCGCGACGCAATCCGGGTGGATCGCCTTGCCCAGGAGCGACTTCTTCGTGAACGCGATGCGCAGCTTGCCGGGATCGCGCCCGACCTCCAGCGCGAACGGCCGCTCCGGGGGCGGCGCGACGTAGGGCGCGCCGAGGTCTGGACCCTGGGTCGCGTCGAGGAGCGCGGCGCTGTCGCGCACGCTGCGCGTGAGCGCGTGCTCGACCGCGATCCCGTGCCAGCCCTCGCCGACGTACGGTCCCATCGGGTTCCGCGCCCGCGTCGGCTTGAGCCCGAAGAGCGCACAGCAGGACGCCGGGATCCGGATCGACCCTCCGCCGTCCCCGCCGTGGGCCATCGGCACCATCCGCGCGGCCACCGCGGCAGCGGACCCGCCGCTCGAGCCGCCTGGCGTGTAGGCGGTGTTCCACGGATTGCGCGTGGGACCGTACAGGCGCGGCTCGGTGACCGGCAGGATGCCCATCTCCGAGGTGTTCGTCTTCCCGACGATGAGGAGCCCGGCCGCCTTGAGGCGGCGCACCAGCTCGCTGTCGCGCGGCGCCGCGAACCCCTGGAAGAAGCGGCAGGCGTTGGTGGTGCACGACCCGCCTTCGATCGCGAGCATGTCCTTGAGCAGGAACGGCACGCCGGAAAACGGCCCCTCGGGAACGGAGCCGCGCGCCTGCTGGCGCGCCCGATCGTACGAGCGCGCCACCACGGCGTTGAGCGCCGGGTTGCGCTCCTCGATCCGCTCGATCGCCGCTTCGACCAGCTCCGGGGGCGAGACCTGCCTCTTCCGGACGAGCGCCGCGAGGTCGGTCGCGTCGACGCGGTCGTACTCGGGCAAAAGGGCCATGGCCGATCCGGATCAGGGGGTGGCGATCGCCTCGCGCGGGTCGCCCAACACTTCCGGCCCGTGCTCGCCGAACGCGATGCGTTCTCCCGTGCGCAGGGCGAACACGCGCCCTGCGAGCCCGCGCCGCTCCACCTCGGCGAGCAGCCGCCGGCGCGGGCCGCCGTGGTCCGTGCCGCGGCCGTAGTACGCCTCGAAATGGATCGGCACCATCGCCGCGGCACCGACGTCGCGGAAGATGTCCAGCGCCTCTTCGGGGGTCACGTGCCCCCACTTGTCCCTGGTCCGCCCGGACCGCGCAGGAGCGATGGGGATGAAGGCGAGATCGATGCCCGGAAACCTGGCGCCGATCTCGCGGAACATATGCGGGTCGTAGCCGGTGTCGCCGGCGAAGTAGACGCGCCGGCCCGCGCCTTCGATGACGTAGCCCGTCGCGGCGTGGTTCCAGAGCGCGTCGACCCAGTAGCGCCCTCCTTGGTGCCGCGCCGGGACCGCCGTGACGGTGAGGCCGCGCACCTGGACCGACTCCCAGGCCCTTAGCGCCCTCTTGTGCGGCTGCAGGATCTCGTCGGCGTACGCCTGGCCGCCGTCGGGGAACAGCACCGCCGGGTAGCGGCCCAGCTTGCGCAGCGTCGGCGCGTCGAAATGGTCCAGGTGCATGTGGCTGATCACCGCCACGTCGATGGGCGGCAGCTCCGAGGGACGCAGGGAGGCGGGCGTTTCCCGAGGCACCACGAGGATCGCGTCTCCCAGGTTCGGATCCGTGAGCACGGTCCGGCTGCCGATGCGCAGCAGCACGGTCGCGTGGCCGACCCACACCGCGGACAGGGGCGCGGAACGATCGTCGCGGGGCATGCCGCGCACCGCGGGTTCCTCGTGCGCGATCATGCAGCCGCAGACGAGCGGCAGGAAGGCCAGAAGAGCGCGCATCGTTCGATGTAGCCATGCAAAGCGCGCTGCGGGCAAGTAGGATTGGGTCGATGCCTCGCAAGCGGCCCACCACCAAGTCCGGCCGGCCGCGAGCGCGCAAGGGAGTCAAGCTCAAGCCCACCGAGCTCGGCCCCGCGCAGCTGCTCCTCGCCGACCCGCCCGCCGAGCTGCAGGAGCTGTCGCGGAAGGTGCAGGAAGACGGCGGCGCGGTGCTCGCCGCCTACCGCGAGCCGCTGGGAGGGCACGCGCTCCTCTTCACGGCGCTCCCCGTCGACAAGGTCGAGCCGACGCCGTTCCAGCGCGACGTGTCCGACGCGCACGTGCTCAAGCTCACCCGCGCGATGGACAAGACGCGCCGCTATCTCGACCCGATCATCGCGGTGCGGGAGGACGGCGTCTACCGCACGCCGAACGGCGGGCATCGCCTGACGGCGTTGAAGGAGCTCGGCGCCAGGGCCGTGCTCGCGCTGCTCGTGCCGGAGCGGGCGGTGGCGTACCAGATCCTCGCCTTGAACATCGAGAAGGCGCACAACCTGCGGGAGAAGTCGCTGGAGGTCGCGCGCATGATGCGGGACCTCGCCGCCACCGACCCGGACCGTCGCGAGAGCGAGCTGACGCTCGAGCTCGAGGAGCCGGCGCTCGTGACGCTCGGATTCGCGTACGAGCAGCGCGGCCGCTTGTCGGGAGGCGCGTACGCCCCCGCGCTGCGGAAGGTGGATCAGTTCCTCGACTCCAAGCTTCCCGACGCGCAGCGCGAGCGCGAGCGGCGCGCCGGCCTCGTCCTGGAGCTCGACGACGCCGTCGGCGCGGCGGTGGAAAAGCTGAAGGCGCGGGGGCTCACTTCGCCGTACCTGAAGGCGTTCGTCGTCGCCCGCGTGAACCCGCTCCGCTTCATGAAAGGGAGCGTCCCGGGGTTCGACGAGCTCCTGGCGACGATGACGAAGCGCGCGCGCGGGATGGACGCTGCACGCATCCGCACGGAGGACGTCGCGCGGAGCGGCGGCCCGCCCGACGCCGAATGAGCACCGCCGCGGCCCGGTGAGTAGCTTCACGGGCCTGACCGGAGGCAGACGTGGCCACGCTCGCTTTGACGAAGGACAACTTCAAGGACACGATCGAGAAACGCGGGATCGTGTTCATCGACTGGTGGGCCGCCTGGTGCGGTCCGTGCAAGATGTTTGCGCCCGTCTACGACCGGGTGGCGGAGGCGAACCCCGACATCGCGTTCACGAAGATCGACACCGACGCGGAGCAGGAGCTCGCCGCCGCTTTCGGCATCCGGTCGATCCCGACGCTGATGATCTTCCGCGACGGCATCCCCCTCTTCGCCCAGCCCGGCGCGCTGCCCCAGGAAGCCGTCGAGGAGCTGGTGCAGAAGGTGCGCGCACTCGACATGGACGAGGTGCGCCGGTCCATCTCGGAGCAGCAGGCCGGCCCGGGTTCCGGGCCGGATCCGACGACCTAACGCCCCTTTCCGAGGGCCTTCGCCACAGCGCTGACGATCTCCTCCTCGTCCGGGAAGCCTAGCAGGCGCTTCTCGGCGACCACCTTTCCGTCGACGTCGACGAAGAAGGAGCCGGTAGGCCCCACCTTCATCTCGGCCGCGACGCCGAGCTCGTTCTGCAGCGCGGCTGCCGCCCGGGCAGCCCGCGGCTTGTACCCTCAGGAATTGCAATAGAAGATCGTGACCATGAGGCGAGAGTAATCGGCGGGCCGTGCGGCGGCCACAAGTGGCGAAGCGGCGAATCCATGTGCGCCGGCGTGCGTCCAACTCGCCTCCCCGAAAGGAGACGCGATGATCACCGTCCTTCCGGCGTCCGAGCGGTTCCACACCGACGCCGGCTGGCTCGACAGCCGCCATACGTTCTCGTTTGCCGAGCACTACGATCCGGAGCGGCTGGGGTTCAGGGCCTTGCGCGTCATCAACGACGACCGCGTCGAGCCGGGGCGCGGGTTCGGCTCGCACTCCCACCGCGACATGGAGATCATCTCCTACGTCTTGTCCGGCGAGCTGGCCCACAAGGACAGCATGGGCAATGGCTCGGTGATCAAGCCGGGCGACGTCCAGCGCATGACCGCGGGAACGGGCGTCGTGCACAGCGAGATGAACCCGTCGCGCGCCGAGCCCGCGCACTTCCTGCAGATCTGGATCGTCCCCGACCGCGCCGGCCACCGGCCAGGGTACGAGCAGAAGAACTTCTCCGAGGCCGAGCGCCGCGGCCGGCTCCGGCTGGTCGCCTCGCGCGACGGCGGCGACGGGTCCGTCACCCTCCACCAGGACGCATCCGTCTACGCGGCCCTGCTTGCGCCCGGCGAGCGCGTGGCACACGAGCTGCGCCCCGGGCGCCACTCGTGGGTCCAGGTGGCACGTGGCGCAATCGACGTGAACGGACGGACCCTGCGCGAGGGCGACGGCGCGGCGATCTCCGACGAAGGGCGGCTGGAGCTGACCGGCAAGGACAGCTCCGAAGTCCTGCTGTTCGACCTGGCCTAGCTGCCGCCTGGGCGGCCTCAAGCCTCCTGGTCGAGGCGGAAGCCGGCTCGTTCCAGCGCGACCTTCAGGTCCGCCTTGTGGACGGCCTTGGAGAGGGCCTCCCTGGGCAGGACCTGCTTTCCCCGGACGAGCTCGAGCAGCGCGTCGTTCATCGTCTGCATGCCGGCGCCCCGGGACGTCTGCATGATCGAGGCGATCTGGAACGTCTTCCCCTCGCGGATCAGGTTCGAGACCGCGCCGTTGCAGAGCAGGATCTCCTGCGCCGCCACGCGCCCGCCGCCGATCTTCTTGCACAGCATCTGCGTGATGACGCCCTTGAGCGATTCGCTCAGCATGGTGCGGATCTGCTCCTGCCGATCGGCGGGGAACTGGTCGATGATCCGGTCGACGGTGCTCGGCGCCGTGTTGGTGTGCAGCGTCCCGAACACCAGGTGACCCGTCTCGGCCGTCTCCAGCGCGATGGAGATGGTCTCCAGGTCGCGCATCTCGCCGACCAGCACGATGTCGGGATCCTCGCGCAACGCCGCGCGCAGGGCGTGCTTGAAGCTCTGCGTGTGCACGCGGATCTCGCGCTGGTTCACCAGGCACTTCTTGTTCGGGTGCACGAACTCGATCGGGTCCTCGATGGTGATGATGTGGTCGTTCCGCGTCCGGTTGATGTAGTCGATCATCGCCGCCAGCGTCGTCGACTTGCCCGACCCCGTCGGGCCGGTAACCAGCACCAGTCCCTTGGCCAGGTGGCAGAGGTCGAGCACGTGCTGCGAGAGGCCCATCTCCTCGGCGGACCGGATCTGGTTGGGGATGACGCGCAGCACCGCTCCGATGCCTCGCCGGTCCGCGAATACGTTGACGCGGAACCGCGCCGCCTCCGTCTCGTGGGCGAAGTCGGTGTCCTTGATCTGGTCCCACTCCTGGCGATTCTTGTCCGGGGCGATCGACCAGATCATCTCTCGCAGGAGGTCCGGCGAGGGCGCGCCGAATCCGAGCAGCGGCACGACGTCGCCGTCCTTTCGCAGGCAGGGATCGCAGCCGCTGGAGAGGTGCAGGTCCGAGGCGCGGTGCTCGAGCATCAGCTCGAGGAGCCGCTCCATCGCGGCGGACGCGTCGGTCGGAGCGGCGCCTACCGCGATGCCGTGCGAACCGTCTGCCGCCGCGGGCACGGGTGCGGGCGGCGGCGTGATGATCGCCTTCGGACGCGGTTCCTTGCCTTGCGCGACCGAGACCACCGCGGAGATGCGGTCGCCCGTCTTCTCGAAGCGGACGTTCACGTCGCCGGACGGGGCGGCGTAGCGGAACTTCATCGCGCCCTGGCCGGGGTAGGCGGCCTTCAGGTCCGGGGGCACCAACTCGCTGAACGCGCCGACGATCTGCGCGGAGGTGAGCGACTGGCGCAGCACCGGGCGCGTTCCGGACGCGCCGCGCAGGACCGCCCCGGTCCCCGTCTCCATGACGAGCTCCGCGCCCGCCTCCTTGAAGAGAAGATCGATGTAGGCGTCGAGCCGCGCCAAAGAACCCTCCGTCAGCGCAGCGCGACGCGCTGCACGTATCGTTTGTTGACGAGCGCGACCCGGTCGCCCTCCACGACGGCGAAGAAGGGAGCCGCATCGTTGAGGTAGTCGACCACGCGGCAGTTCTCGACCGGCAGGACGTAGCTGATGAGCCCCGTGAGCGCCTTCCCGTCCGCCAGCACGACGTCCACCTCGTGCTCGATGGGCAGGTTCATCTCGTCGACGTCCCAGAGCGGGCCCGCGACGCGCGCCACCGCGATCGACGAGCGTGCGAGGAACGTCATCCCTTCGGTCTTGCAGTCGATGGCGGGCAGGAACTCGCGCGCGCCGTTGAGCAGGTCGCAGACGCGCTCGCGGCCGCCATGGCTCGCCTGCTCGGCGAGGAACACCGCGTAGAGCCGCACCTCGCCGTCGGCGCCGGTGATCTCGATCTCCTCGCGATGCTTGGGTACGCGCAGCCGGTCCACGGCTCGGCTGATCGGCCGGTGTGCGGTGGACTTGAGGGCCGATGCTTAACGTAGGTGCGTGAAAGTGGTCGCCTTGGTGCTGCTCGCGGCGCTGCCCTCCGCAGCGGTGGAGACGCGGTGGGTCGAGGGGACGCTGCGCGGCTTCCCGGTCGTGCGCGACGCCCAGGGACGCGCGATCGGGGAAGGCACGCTGACGCAGTATCTCGAGGACGGCAAGCTGCACTCCCAAGGCGTCTTCGAGCTCCGCGACGGCCGCCGCCTGGTGGAGAAGACGGTGCTCGAGCAGCGCCCTCGGCTGCGGCAGCTCTCGTGGAGCTGGGAAGAGTACCGGGGTAAGGACCTGCAGCGCGCGTTCGCCGTCGACTTCTCCACCGGGCACGCCACCGCCCGGAAGCGGACCGGCGACGGCTTCGATACCTGGGACGAGCATCTCGACGACACGAAAGAGGCGTTCGCCGGGGTCGGGTTCATGTACGCGCTGAAGAACCTGACCGGGCGTCTCGACCGGGGCGACAAGATCCAGATGACCGCGGTCGTCTTCACCGCGAAGCCGCGCACCGTCACGGTGACGGTCTCGCGCGACCAGGTCGGGGACCTGTCGATGGGGGGCCGGACCCTGAG
>Ga0114129_10001177_pt1 | contig 34690 bp, 22 predicted proteins | sample RhiMetdeltSRZDD1_FD_80071 | JGI IMG/M metagenome (GOLD analysis project Ga0114129, IMG submission 80071) | Populus rhizosphere microbial communities from Tennessee, USA - Rhizosphere MetaG P. deltoides SRZDD1 (version 2) (version 2) | ecosystem: Host-associated > Plants > Roots > Rhizosphere >...
CGCAGTATCAATACCGCATTAAGCAAAACAGTTCCCGGTGATACGGTGTTTGTTCGCAATGGCACATACAACGAAAAGGTGCTGTTCCCAAAATCGGGTCGCCTCGATAAATGCATTGCACTAAAGGTTTATGCCGGTGAAAAAGCGATCATTGATGGTACCGGTCTTGCTATAAGCGGCAAAGAAGCCCTGGTAACTGTTCGTAACGTTAGTTATATCATTTTCGAGGGTTTTGATGTATGTAATTATAAAAGCAGCGCACCATGGGTTAATGTCAATGGCATATTGGTTGACCAGGGATCGAAGAACATACAGATCAAAAAGAATCGGATATATAATATCGAACACAATGTAAAACCCGAAGATGGCCGAAGCGGTCATGGTATTGAGATCATCGGCAACACCGATGTAATGATAACGAGTATACTGGTTGAAGAAAATGAGATCCACGACTGCAATACCGGGTACAGTGAAAACCTTACTATCAATGGGTATGTCGATGGTTTCATCATCAGAAAGAATAAAATATACAATGCCGAAAACATTGGCATAGATGCAGCCGGCGGTTATTGGGCCAATACGAATGCCGCTTACAATTATGCCCGCAACGGGGTTATCAGCGAAAATGAATTGTATAATATCGACATGACGACCGGCCCCATTGGCGGTGCGCATGGACATGGCGCCATTGGCATTTATGTAGACGGTGCAAGAAATATTGTTGTGGAACGGAACAAGCTGCATGAGTGCGACCGCGGCATTGGCATTGTAAGCGAGAATGATGCGTATCCTACCAGCAATTGCATGGTGCGCAACAATTTTGTATACAACTGCTGGCGTACCGGTATTTACCTCGGCGGCTATCTGAATTACACATCGGGCGGTACCAATGATTGTTATGTGGTGAACAATACTTTATACTTTAACAATATAGAGCCGGGCGCCTTTGGCGAAATAGAAGGGGAAATACGCCTTACAGAACGCTGCAATAACAATGTTATTAAAAACAACATCGTGTATGCACGGCCCACTGATGTGTTTGTGCATAAGTACACCACAACCGGCACAAACAATATTGTTGATAACAATCTGTATTATACCACCGGCGCCGCCAAATGGATCTGGAATGGTACAGAATATACTGATTTCACTGCGTGGAAAACAGCCTGTGGCGGGGATGCTGCTTCAACCAATGGTACAGATCCTTTATTACTCAATACCTCGCTGCCCGATCTGCATATTCAATCCGGTTCTGCTGCAAAAAATTCAGGAGTTATTATTTCCGCAGACGTACATGGCAATGTAGATATAGATGGCAACCCGCGTATAGTTAGTAATAAAATAAGCAAAGGAGCGGTTCAATAGGCAATAGACAATGGTAGGCATTTTTTTTGCGCCTTCGTGCCTTTGCGCGAATTATTTAATAAATCATTATCGAATGAATGAATATTTATTTATCAAACACAAACTCATCTTTTTTATATTCTTTGTAATAGCCGTACCCGCCTGTTCAAAAAGCAACAGCGATCCGTCGACCGAAACTCTGGCCACTAAAATATATTACGTATCACCCAATGGCAGCGATGGCAATGCAGGAACTATGAATGCGCCTTTTAAAACCATCACTGCAGCATTAAATAAAGCAGTGGCAGGCGATACGGTAATGGCAAGGGGCGGCGCCTACAATGAAAAGATCAGTTTTCCCAAATCAGGTACATCTGAAAAAAATATCACGTTAAAAGCATACTCGGGTGAAAAGCCAATTATCGATGGCAGTAGTATCACGGTAAGCGGGTGGACGGCCCTTGTAACCTTCAGCGGCGTTCGCTACATAACCCTCGAAGGATTCGACATCTGCAACCTGTATTCATCGGCTTTTAATACCGATCCCGAAGGCATAGCGATCAATGGCAACTCGAAAGATATAACCATAAAGAATTGTAATATCTATAATATAAAAAACAGCGCCAGCTTAGCCAACTGGCGAAGCGGCCATGCCATTTTTGTGATTGGTAATGGAACGGCTGCCATCAGTAACCTGGTTATTACCGGTTGTACGGTTCATGACACGCAAACCGGCACCAGCGAAAACATCACCCTTGCCGGCAATATCGATGGTTTTACCATAAGCCATAATACCATGTATAACACCGAGAACATCGGCATCATAATCGCCGGAGGCGATAATTTAAATCCAACTGGTAATGTGGCTACCAATTATGCGCGTAACGGCGTGGTGAGCGATAATGTATTATATAATATCTCCATGGCAAACAGTGTTGATGTATGGGGCGCCAACAATTACGGCGCTATCGCTATATACGTTTGCGGCGGCGCCAATACGATTGTTGAAAGAAACAAAGTATACAACAGCGACCGGGGTATTGGATTGGTGAGCGAAAGCAAAACCTATGCAACCAGAAGCACTATTGTGAGGAATAATTTTGTGTACAACTGCTGGCGTACCGGTATATACATGGGCGATTATTTAAACTATGTCGGCGCCGGTACTAAAAGTTGTTACGTTATTAATAACACTTTATTTCAGAACGACCGGGTTACCGGTGCATTTGGTGAAATAGAGGGGGAGATACGCCTTACTGAAAATTGCGACAGCAACGTAATTGAAAATAATATTGTATATGCCCGCCCAACCGATGTATTCGTGCACAAATACACCACCACAGGCAGTAATAATAGTATAGATAATAACCTGTATTATACAACAGGTACCGCCAAATGGATATGGAACGGCACAGAGTATACCGACTTTACCGCATGGAAAAACGCCTGTGGTGGTGATGCCAATTCAGCCAATGGCACAGACCCGTTATTGACGAATGCTACATCGCTCGATTTGCATATACAGTCTGCTTCACCGGCAAAAAATACGGGTGTTGTTATATCAACCGCTATAAATGGCACTACAGATATAGATGGAAATGCAAGGATCGTTAATAATAAGATCAGCAAAGGGGCACAGCAGTAGCGAAAAAAATCCTGTCTGCCCTGAGTTGAAATCATAATTCCAGTGTCTATAAAACAAAACAAATGAGTTTCAGTCGTAGAAATTTTTTAAAGAACACAACGGCCGCAGCCGGTGGCCTGCTGCTGCCGGGTTTAAGCGGATACGCTTCAGCAGATGCATTACAGGATGCTGTTTTGGAATCGGCCGGTAAATCGAAAAACAGAAAGCAGGTTTTTAATATGTGCGGTTATGCGGCCCCAAAAATTCCGGTGGTTCGTATAGGTTATGTGGGTATTGGTGGACGTGGCAGCTGGGCGGTAAACAGAATGACCAATATAAAAAATGTACAGATAACCGCTCTTTGCGATGTGCGCGAAGCGGCCGTTAAAGCCAATCAGCAAACATTAAAAAAAGTGGGTTGGCCTGCCGCAAAAGAGTATTATGGAAATGATTATGCCTGGAAAAAATTATGCGAACAGGATGATATTGATCTCGTTTACATAGCAACGCCCTGGGAATGGCACGTGCCCATAGCGGTATATGCGATGGAGCATGGAAAACATGTGGCTGTTGAAGTGCCCGGCGCCCGCACGTTGCAAGAATGCTGGCAGCTCGTTGAAACATCCGAACGTACGCGCAAACATTGCATGCAGCTCGAAAACTGCTGCTATGATTTTTTTGAAACATTAACGATCAATATGGCGCAGCAGGGTGTGTTGGGCGAACTGGTGCATGCAGAAGGCGCTTATATACATCCGTTGCTGGAATTGATGTTTGCCAAACCCAAAGATGCTAATGATTATCCCGGTGAAGGCGCCTGGCGCTGGAAAGAAAACCAAAAAAGCGGTAACCTGTACCCAACGCACGGATTAGGACCGGTAGCACAGGCTATGAATATTAACCGTGGCGATAAAATGGACTACCTGACCTCGATGTCGTCGAACGATTATATGATGGAAGCATTGGCCGAAAAGCTGGCTGCCGGCGATTCGTATTACAAACAATTTACGGGCAAACATTACCGCGGTAACATGAACACGTCGGTCATTAAAACCGGTAAAGGCAAAACCATTATGGTGCAGCACGATGTGTCGTCGCCCCGGCCGTATAGCCGCATACATGCAATAAGCGGTACCAAAGGATTTGCACAAAAATTTCCTGACCCGGCGCAAATTGCATTGGGGCATGAACCGGTGGATGCACAAAAGCTAAAACAGCTCGAAGAGCAATACACGCCCGAGCTGATTCGCTATGTTGAAGCGGCTGCAAAAAAGATCGGTGGTCATGGTGGTATGGATTTTATTATGGACTGGCGCATGATAGATTGTTTGCGTAATGGCCTGCCGTTGGATATGGATGTGTATGATCTGGCGGCCTGGTGTGCGGTTACTCCGTTAAGCACCTGGTCGGTGACCCATCGTTCCAATTCAGTTGATGTGCCCGATTTCACCGGTGGCTCCTGGAAAACCAACAAACCGGTTGATTTAACCCTGCGCGGCGGTGGTGATACAGAGATTGTGAAGCAATAAGAAATGGGCAATAGGCAATGCCGAACCAATGTCGTTTAATTAAAACCTTTTCACCACATAGGCACATAGATCCCGATAGCAAACGGGACACATAGGAATTTCTATGTATTTTCTATGTGCCCTTTGTGCCTATGTGGTGCAAATAACCACATCGTTCAAATGTGATATGAATGAATTATAAAATTTCCATACTTTTCACAACACTGGCATTTTTAGGCATCAATGCCTTTTCACAAAGCAATTATCAAAAGATGATTGCAGAAAAAAGTATTGATTACAGTGAACTGCCCGATCCGCGCCCGGTAAATAGGGCATTATGGAAAGAGCTGCCTGCTGCTGTAATGGTAAGCTTTGGCACCGCCGATATACGCTTTGCCAAAAGCAATCCCCCGGCTGCTGAGCATACTGCTACCCAATGGTCGGCCATTGCGTGGAAAGGAGAAAGAGTGCATACGCAACTTTTGATAAGCACTAAAACACCAATTCAGCATTTGCGCATCGCTGCCGGAGAACTGAAAGATAATAAAGGGCACAGCATACCTGCTGCTGCTGTTACAACGGGTTTTGTACGATATGTATTAACCGACAGTTTGAATAAAGAAGGACATGGTTGTGGTATTCAGCCTGCATCCGATTCATCGCTGGTTGCCGACGGCATCGACTTCATAGCGCAAAAAGAGGTGGCTGCATATACCACACAACCGGTTTGGGTAAGTGTAGCTGTTCCGCAACAGGCTGTTGCCGGAAATTACACCGGCTCATTGACTGTTCATATCAATGGACGCAAACATTCACTGAATTATAATATTCACGTAAAACCATATACGCTTCCTGCGCCTGCCCAATGGGCATTTCATCTTGACCTGTGGCAAAATCCCTATGCGGTTGCAAGGATCTGTGGAGTAAAGGATTGGTCAAATGAACATTTCGACCGGCTGCGCCCGTATATGCAGCAACTGGCCAATGCCGGTCAGAAAACGATTACCGTAAGTATGATCTATGATCCCTGGCGCGGACAAACCTACGATATCTATAAATCAATGATCAGATGGATAAAAAAGAGAGATGGTTCCTGGCAATACGATTACAGCATATTCGACCGCTGGGTGGCTTTTATGCAATCGCTGGGAATTAATAAGCTGATCAATTGTTACACGATGGTGCCATGGAATAATAAGTTCTATTATTTCGACGAAGCCATTGACAGGGACACCCTGCTGATAGCAAAAACAGGTACTCCTGAATATGAAGCCCACTGGCGACCCATGTTGACTGATTTTGTAAAACACCTTAAGCAAAAAGGATGGTATAACAAAACAGCCATTGCCATGGATGAGCGGCCATTGGAAGATATGCAAAAGGTGATAAAGCTGGTGCGAAGCATAGATAAGGATATTAAGATTTCACTGGCAGGCAGCTATCATGGCGAAATTGCCGGTGACATATATGACTATTGTATTGCTTCAGAAGAAAAGTATGATTCCCTGGTATTGCAAAAAAGAATTGAAACCGGTTTACCCACTACGTATTATACCTATTGTTGGGAAGGACATCCGAATACATTTACTTTTTCGCCACCGGCCGAAAGCGCCTGGCTGGGATGGTATGCAGCCAATAAACGATTCAATGGCTATTTGCGCTGGGCCTACAATTGCTGGCCGAAACATCCCATGCAGGATTCCCGCTATAGCACCTGGTCGGCAGGCGATACCTATCTTGTTTATCCCGGCGGAAGTTCTATTCGCTTTGAAAGACTTATTGAAGGAATACAGGATTATGAAAAGATCCGCATGATAAAAGAAAAATATAAAAATGACCCGGTAAAGCTGCAACCGTTGTTAGCAGCGATCAGGGAATTTGAATCAACAGCCATGAAAGATAAAACAGCCGCAGGGCCATTGAACAGGGCCCGGGCTGTTTTAAATGCTTATTAACTGCTCTTCGAGACTTGCAGTCTCGAAGGCCTATTCTGTTGCCTGTGGCAACTTCCGAAGTGTCGCTACAAGCGACATAATAATACTGCGAGACTTCAAGTCTCGCAGAGCATAACTTATTAATCATTAAAACGTATATGCACGTGAAACCTGAAAGGCTGGTAGTTTTAATATACAGTTTGCTGTTATCAGCAGCATCATTCGCACAACCACCAATTAAATGGTATGATCCTGCGGGCAATGCCTTTCCGGTTATTGAAGGACAGGCCTGGCCGGCAGAAGTTGCCTCGCCCTACGACCGCTTTCCGGCGCGTGCCGAAAAAACGCTGAATCCAAATGTTTGGAACATTTCCCATAGCAGTGCCGGGTTATATATAAAGTACAAAACAAATGCTGCCAATATGGTTGTTCGATATGTTGTAAAAGGCGCTTTGGAAATGACGCATATGCCTGCTACCGGTGTAAGTGGCATAGATTTATATGCTATTGATCCCAACGGACAATGGAAATGGGCTCCCTCAACCCGGTCATTTGGCGACACCATTGAATACCGTTTTTCGAACCTTGTGGTAAGCAGCGAATTTCCCGGCAGGGATTATGAGTACAGACTGTATCTGCCATTATACAATAGGGTTAGCTGGTTTGCTGTTGGCGTACCCAACAATAGTTCGTTTGCCTTTATGCAATTATCGTCTGAGAAACCTGTTGTTGTTTACGGAACTTCCATTGCACAGGGCGCTTGTGCCTCAAGACCCGGTATGGCGTGGACCGCTTTATTGCAGCAGCGGTTAGATCGCCCACTAATTAACCTTGGCTTTTCAGGTTCTGGTAAACTGGAGTCATCTGTTATTGACTTAATGAATGAAATCGATGCAAAAATATATGTGCTCGATTGCCTGCCGAACCTCACTGCACGTGCAGGCCTTACAGAACAGGAACTGGAGAAACGGATATTGAACGCAGTTAAAGCATTAAAAGAAAAACATCCTGAGGTGCCGGTATTGCTCGTTGATCACAGCGGCGGCGCCAATAACGGTATTATGGATACTGCTGCGCAACATGATTTTGAAAATGCCAATAAGGTACTAAAGCGCAGTTTTGAAAAAATGAAAATGGCCGGCACGGCAGGCATATATCATTTAACCAATAAAGCGATTGGCCTTTCTGAATACAGTACAGTAGATGGATTGCATCCGAATGATGTAGGCATGATGGATTATGCAAAGGCATATGAAAGAATTATTCGCACGATCCTGCATGAACCGGTAGGTCAGACTGCTACCACCATTCCTGTTGTACAAAGCCGGGATGGTTACTACAACTGGCGCAACCGGCATAGTGAGATCATTACAAATAATAAAATTCAGGCGCCACGGATCGTTTTCTTCGGCAATTCAATTATTCATTATTGGGGCGGAAAACCGGTGGCGCCGATAACACGCGGCGCTGATTCCTGGAACGAATATTTTGAACCCGCCGGTGTAACAAATTTTGCATTTGGGTGGGACCGTATAGAAAATATATTGTGGCGGGTATATCACGATGAGCTGGATGGTTTTGATGCAACACAGATTTGGGTAATGGCTGGTACTAATAATTTAACCATTAATACAGACGCGGAAATAACAGAGGGATTAAAGATGTTGATTGAAGCAATAAAGATCCGTCAGCCGAAAGCGGCCATTGTGGTGTCTGCAATATTGCCACGGAGAGATATGGAAAACCGCATTACTGTACTGAACACGGCTATTGCAGCATTGGCTGGCCGGTTAAAAGTGCAATATGTAAATCCCGGACCTGTACTGCTGAACAATCAAAAGAAAATAAATCCATCATTATTTGAAGATGGATTGCATCCTAACGCGGCCGGTTATAAAAAACTGGCGGTAGCCATTAAACCTTATTTAAAATAATTACTAATGCTCTTCGGGGCTTGTAGCCTCGAAGGCCTATTCTGTTGCCTTTGGCAACTATCGAATTTTGATAAGAAATTACCTTCATGTTACATATGAATAATCTGATGCGACAAAGTATTTACCTTTTATTATTGTTAATGCCTTATTGTGCTTTTGCAGGTGAGTTTGACGGTGTAACCCAGTTAGCTAAACGAAGAGTACCATGGCTGGTGAATAACCTCTCTTTTGCAAAAATGGAAGCTGCCGGTAATAAAGAAGTCTTTCAACTCAAAACGCAAAATGGCAAAGTGGTAATTACAGCAACCGGTCCCAATGCGGCTGCTGTTGGTTTGAACTGGTACCTCAAATATTATTGCCATCGTTCTATGTCGCACATGGGCGATAATCTATCGCCGGTAAGTCCTTTGCCAACCGTAACCAACCCGGTAACCATCGATGCTATTGCACAATATCGCTTCGCCCTTAATTACTGCACCTACAATTATACCATGAGCTTTTATAACTGGAGCGATTGGGAGCGTGAGCTCGACTGGATGGCATTGAATGGTGTAAACCTGATGCTGGTAGCAAACGGAGAAGAAGCCGTTTGGCAAAACGTGTTGCGAAGGGCAGGATACAGTGAAAAAGAGATTGCTGATTTTATTACCGGGCCGGCTTACAATGCGTGGTGGCTGATGGGTAATATCGAAGGGTGGGGCGGACCGATGCCGCAAAACCAGATCGATAGCCGCAAAACAATGGTGCAGAAAATGATCGTTCGTATGCGCGCATTGGGTATCGAACCGGTGATGCCCGGCTTTTATGGCATGGTGCCGCATAACTTCAATACCAAAACAACAGCGCATATTATAACCCAGGGAAACTGGGGCGCTTTCATACGGCCTGCCATACTCGATCCTACCGATACCGCTTTTAGACGCGTGGCCGGTATATTTTATGAAGAAACGAAAAAACTGTATGGAAAAGATCTTCACTTTTTTTCTGGCGATCCGTTTCATGAAGGAGGAATAACAGAAGGGGTTGATCTGGGAAAAGCCGGCGCCAATATTCAGAAAGTAATGCAGCAACATTTTCCGGGCGCCATTTGGGTATTGCAGGGATGGCAGAATAATCCGCGCAAAGAATTACTGGCCGAAACAGATAAATCGACCTTGCTGATACAGGAATTATTCGGTGAAAATACCAATAACTGGGAAACGCGTAATGGATATGAGGGTACGCCATTCATCTGGTGTTGTGTGAACAATTTTGGCGAGCGCCCCGGCTTAAACGGTAAGCTGCAAAGATATGCCGGTGAAGTGTACCGGGCTTCAACCGGACCATTTAAACAATTTATGAAAGGCGTAGGCATTATGCCGGAAGGAATCAACAACAATCCTGTTTCGTATGAGCTGTTGTTGGAATTAGGATGGCATAGCGATCAGGTTGACATGGATAAATGGATCCCTGATTATGTACAGGCACGATATGGAAAATACAACGATAATATAGTTAATGCCTGGAAAATGCTGTTGCAAACCATTTACAGCAATCCCGGTTATCAGGAGGGCCCGCCGGAAAATATATTGTGCGCACGACCAGCCCTGCAGATAAAATCGGTATCGAGCTGGGGAAACTTAAAGAAAGGATATGATACTGCCTTGTTTGTAAAAGCTGTTAAGACCTTTGCCGCTGCAGCGCCTGCCTTTACCAATAGTGAAACGTTTAAAATTGATCTGATCAATTTTGCCCGGCAGGTGTTATCGAACCGGGCCGATACAATTTTTGCCGGTATGGTAGCGGCATATAATGGAAAGGATACTGTTGCATTCAATAAATCGGCCAATGCGTTTTTATCATTGCATACCCTCACCAACGATTTACTCAATACCCATTCGTATTACCGGTTAACCGGCTATCAGCAACAGGCATTGAAGGCTGGTAATACTCCTGTTGAAAAAAAGAATAATTTGCATAATGCCATGATGTTGATCACCTACTGGGGCGAAAACAATCCGAAAGAAGATTACCTGCATGAATATGCTTATAAAGAATGGGCCGGCCTGATGACCTCATTTTACCGTGAGCGGTGGAAATTATATTTCGAACATTTGCGAAATACCCTGAATGGTAAAACAAGCACACCGCCTGATTTTTTTTGGTGGGAGCGGGAGTGGGTGAAGCAGCATGAAAAAATAAATAATACACAACAATTATATCCTTCATTGGAAAAAGTGGTGCAGAAGATATTGTATTAAGAAATCAGGGCGGGAAAAAAACATATAATGCTGATTAAACGAATAGCTGTAATAATACTGATCACCTGTTCAATACAGGCACACGCACAAAATACAACAGCACTCAATGCTTTGATCCAACGCCGGGTACCTTTTTTAAATAACAAAGTTGTTTTCACCGGCATTCCAAATGTGCAAAAGGATACAGCCTCCTATTACACAAAAGCGCAGAAATTATATATACAATCATCCAATACAACTGCTGCTGCATTTGCATTGAATGATTATCTGCGCACGTATTGCGGTATCAGTTTTTCCCATACCGGTGATCAGGTAAAAGCGCCTGCTGCATTACCGGAGGTAAAAAAAGTGGTGCCTGTTGCAGCATCATACCGGTACCGCTATGCTTTAAATTATTGCACGTATAATTATACCATGAGCTTCTGGACATGGAAAGAGTGGGAACATGAATTAGACTGGATGGCGTTGAATGGTGTGAACCTGATGCTGGCGCCGGTTGGTACGGAAGTGGTTTGGCAACAGGTTTTAAAAGAGATGGGATTTAGTGATGAAGATATCCGGGCTTATTTACCCGGGCCGGCTTTCAATGCCTGGTGGCTGATGGGAAATATACAGGGATGGGGCGGCCCGGTAACTGATGCCATGATACAACAGGGGCGTAACCTGCAACAAAACCTGTTGCAACGAATGCATGAACTGGGCATACAACCGGTATTGCAGGGTTTTTGCGGACTGGTGCCATCAACCATAAAAAAATATTTTCCGGCTGCACGTATTGTTGAACAAGGCTCATGGGGTGAAGGATTTATACGGCCCGTGTTTTTATTACCGCAGGATAGTTTGTTTAAAACAATAGCCGGTAAATATTACAACTATTTGCATAAGCTCTATGGCAAAGCGCTGTTTTTGGGCGGTGATCTGTTTCATGAGGGAGGCGCCACCGGTAATATCAATTTATCTGAAACAGCTGCATTGATTCAGGCAAATATGCAACACTACTACCCGGGCAGCACCTGGGTATTACAGGCCTGGCAGGATAATCCGAAAAAAGATTTTCTGAAAGGGCTCGATGTTAGCCATACTTTAATACTTGATTTGCGGGGCGATGCCGATAACAACTGGGAGCGCACCAATGGTTTTTCTGGTTTTCCCTGGATATGGTGCTCAATGGTAAACGGAGGCGGTACATTGGGAATGGAAGGCCGCTTGCTTCGCATACTAAAAGAGCCGGCGCGCGCCAAAGCAACCGCAGCCGGGAAAACTATGATGGGCGCCGGCATTGTGCCGGAGGGTATTGCCAATAACGATATCATGTACTCATCGTTGTTATTGGCAGCATGGCAAAAAGAGGTTAATGATGTAACTGTATTTTTAAAAAGATATGTAGTTGCACGTTATGGTAAATACGATGCCGATATTTATGATGCCTGGCAATTGCTGCTGCAATCGGCCTATATATCACATACCAACGAATTAACAGGCGCTTTTGAATCTATCTTTTGCGCAAGGCCTGATACCAATTTTATTATCAGCGCCTCTACCTGGGGCAGTAAAAAATTGCCTTACGACACATCCATCTTTTACAGCGCAGCTACCTGTTTTGCAAAAGCAGCGGCAAGGTTTTCTTCATCTGAAACGTATCGTTACGATCTCACTGATATATGGCGGCAGGTAATAGCATTAAAAGCGCGTCAGCCTTATGCCGCTTTGATGAAAGCATTTTACGAACATAATGCAGTTGCTTTCAAAACCAATAAAGAACAATTTATTGCCCTGCTGCAACTGCAAAACCGGTGGACGGCAACCAACAGCGGATTTTGTTTGCGTACCTGGTTGCAACAGGCCATAAATATGTTGCCCGGTGAAAAAGACAAAGCGCTTGCATTATGGAATGCCAAAGTACAGATCACTTACTGGGGCCATTCCAGCAATCCGGCAACCCTGGGACATGATTATGCCAATAAAGAATGGAGCGGGCTATTAAGTGATTATTACCTTCCAAGGTGGCTGGCGTTTTTCGATTATGCCGAAAAACGTTTGCAGGGTGAATCACCGGCCTGGCCCGATTTCTTTGGTATGGAAAAAGCGTGGACAGAAAAGCCCGATAGCTATGCAGATAAAAAAGGGGAAGATGGGATAACCATTTTACCTGTGGTGATGAAAGAAGTTCTGAGTTCTAAGTAGTTTTAACAACATAATTTCGAACTGGAAGGCGTGAACCAGGGAGGGCTAAAAGTTTTCCTTTGCGGCTTAGCGCCTTTGCGCGAACTATTAAATAAAACAACTAAATCATGAATAAGGCAACAGCTGTTTTTATTCTTTCTCTTGTAATGCTTCAATCTGTGCAGGCGCAAAAGAAAATAGGCGCCGAAACCCGTGAACAAAAAGCGAAACGCATGGCCTGGTGGACGAACGACCGTTTTGGCATGTTTATTCATTGGGGATTATATGCGCAGCCTGCCCGCCACGAATGGGTGAAACGCTGGGAGCGTATGAGCAACGAACAATATCAACCTTACTTTGATATGTTTAACCCTGATATGTTCGATCCTAAAACCTGGGCTAAACAAGCCAAAGCGGCCGGTATGAAATATGCCGTTTTAACTACCAAGCATCACGAAGGCTTTTGTTTGTTCGATTCAAAATTTACCGATTACAAAGCCACCAATACAAAAGCCAAACGCGACCTGGTAAAAGAATATGTGGATGCATTCAGGGCCGAAGGCATTAAGATCGGTTTTTATTATTCACTGATCGACTGGCATCATCCCGATTTTACGGTAGATGGCGTGCATCCTTTGCAACCGAAAAGTGAAGCTGATGCTGACTATGCCAAAATAAATGAGGGTCGCAACTGGAACAACTATAAAACCTATCTGCACAACCAGATCAGGGAACTGCTCACCAATTATGGAAAGATAGATATCCTTTGGCTCGACTTTTCATATCCAAATCCTAACGGACATGGTAAAGGCAAAAATGACTGGGGATCGGTAGAGCTGCTGAAATTGATTCGTAAACTGCAGCCCGGTATTATTGTCGACAACCGGCTCGACCTGGAAGAATATGAAGATGGCGCCGATTTTGCAACGCCCGAACAGGTGAAGCCATCCGAACTGCAAAGTGAATATGGTGGTTTGCCATTTGAAACCTGTCAGACGTTTTCCGGATCGTGGGGTTATTTCCGTGACGAAAACAGCTGGAAGTCGAACCATGAACTGCTTACCCTGCTGATCACTGCCGTAAGCAAAAGCGGAAATTTGATCTTAAATGTTGGCCCCACTGCCAGAGGTTATTTCGATTACCGCGCCGTTCGTGCTTTGGATAGTTTAGGCATGTGGATGAAATATAACAACCAATCGATCTATGGCTGCAAACAGGCCCCGGCAGAATTTAAAACGCCTGAAAATACATTGCTTACCTATAATGCCATTACAAAAAAATTGTATCTGCACATTATGCAATACAGCCAGGCTGGTATTACATTATCCGGTTACAAAGGCAAAATTAAGTACGCCCAGTTTTTGCACGACAATTCAGAAATTAAATACCAGCCGGCCGGTGATAATTCATCCGACCTGTTGATTAAATTGCCACAGAAACCGAATGTGGAGATACCGGTTATTGAATTGACGTTGTTTTAGCTATCAATCATAAAGTATGAAACAATTATTAGGGGCCATCCTTATTATTGCCTGTTGTAGCAACCTTCATGCGCAATACCAGCCACCCAAAGATTCGCTGGTAATTAAAAAACTGGCCGAATGGCAGGACCAGAAATTTGGACTGTTCATGCATTGGGGACCTTACAGTCAGTGGGGGGTAGCCGAAAGCTGGACGATTTGTCCGGATGACTGGGTAGTGCGCACAGGTCCTTATTCAAACAATTATTTCGAATATAAAAAAGCATATGAAAACCTGCCTGCAACATTCAACCCGGTAGCTTTTAATCCTGAAAAATGGGTAAAGGCTGCAAAAGCGGCCGGCATGCGGTATGTGGTATTCACTACCAAACACCACGATGGCTTTTGCATGTTCGATACCAAACAAACGGAATATAAAATAACGGGTAAGCAAACACCGTTTGCCGGCAATGCCAACAGCAATGTATCAAAAGTTATCTTCAATGCATTTCGTACGGCAGGATTTATGACCGGCGCCTATTTTTCAAAACCCGACTGGCATAGTGAATTTTTCTGGTGGCCTTATTTTCCTCCCAAAGATCATAATGTTAACTACAGCACTACCAAATATCCCGATCGCTGGAAAATGTTCCAGGACTTTACGTACAATCAGATCGAAGAACTGATGACCGGATATGGCGCCATAGATATTTTATGGCTCGATGGTGGATGGGTGCGTCCATCGCAAAAAGCAAATGATGCTTTTAACATGGATATAAATATGCCACGCATAGCTGCTATGGCAAGAAGTCACCAGCCGGGGTTAATTGTGGTAGACCGAACAGTAACCGGCGAATTTGAAAACTATACCACACCCGAACAGGAAGTACCTGAAAAGCCGTTGCCATACCCCTGGGAAACCTGTATGACCATGGGTAACAGCTGGAGCTATAGTAAAAATGATCAATACAAAAGCGCTCATCATTTACTTGATTTGCTTGTAAAGATCGTATCGCGCGGCGGTAACTTTTTATTGAATGTGGGACCCGATGGAAATGGCGACTGGGATCCGGTTGTTTACCAGCGTTTACAGGAAATAGGAGCATGGATGACGATCAACGGTGAAGGCATTTATGCATCGCGGCCGGTAGCACCTTATTCTTCCAACAATATTTATTATACGCAGTCGAAGAACGGAAAGAAAACATATGCCTTTTGGCTATCTGAAAAAGATACGGTTGAGTTACCGGCTGCTATTCAGATACCGCTGGCAGTATCAGGCAAATTGAAGAACGTTACCATGGCTGGTGCACAAAAAGCAACAATTAAGTGGACATATGCTAATGGCATAGTTACTGTTCAGGTGCCCGCTTCATTGCAGCATGCGTTCCTGCACAGCGTCATGTTCCGGTTCGACCTGTAAGAATGCACGCTTACAGGTCTTGTTCCAGCCGCACCACAATACCTTCATCGCCGCCTAAACAAATGGTGCCGTTTACCTGGGTGTTTTCGAGATCGGCATGGGTGGCTATTTCAATGGTTCCATTTACGGAAAGATTTTCGGGATCGAAATAACAGGTGCTGTGGCTCAAATTCAGCACCACCAGTAAACGCTGATTGTTGTATTCCCTGATATAAGAAAATAGTTTAACATCGGCAAAAACCGGCCTGTAATTGCCCATCGTAAGGGCCGGTTCCTTTTGGCGGTAATGGATCAGGCGTTTGTACAACAACAGCATAGCATCTTCTTCCCTTTTTTGCGCCTCTACGTTTACTTTCTTATAATTCCTGGCTACACGCAGCCATGGTTTTGTATTGGTAAAACCGGCGTTTTTGCCGCTATCCCATTGCATGGGTGTTCGGGCAGGGTCTCGGCTCAGGTTCTTGCCCGGCATATTCAATCCCTGCGGGTCCTGCACTTCGTCAGGTGGAATAGGTACATCCTGCATGCCTGTTTCATCGCCGTAATAAATGGTGGGTGTGCCGCGCAATGTTAATAGCAGCATGGCGGCTACACGTGCCTGTTCAAGACCAACCCTGCTCGCAATGCGTGTATTGTCGTGGTTGCCCAGCACCCAGTTGGGCCATCCGCTGGCGGGCAGGGCGCCTTCGTATTCATCCACAGCTGCTGATATTGGCACGGCATCCCAGGGCAAAGTGATCAGTTGAAAATTAAACGGCAGATGGGCGCCGTCGTTATCCGATCCATAGTATACGATCAGCCTTTCGATGGGTAAATAAATTTCACCAATGATCACCCGTTCATCATAGCCGTCGGTGAGTTTGCGCATCTTTTGAACAATATCATGCACTTCGGGCTGATCGGTTGAGAATACAGGCAACAGTTTATTATAATCGGCCATGTGCTCTTCATAATGCGGATTGAGCGGGTTATCGCGCAATTGTTCATCTTTGATCATATGCCACATTACATCAACCCTGAAACCATCAACTCCTTTGTCAAACCAAAACCGCATTACATCGAGCATGACTTGTTGTACTTCGGGATTGCGCCAGTTGAGGTCGGGCTGCTCTTTTAAAAAAGCATGATAATAATACTGGCCTGTTTGTTCGTCCCATTCCCAGGCCGGTCCACCAAAAACAGATAACCAGTTGTTCGGCACATTGCCGTTTTCAAGAGCATCCTGCCATATGTACCAGTTGCGTTTGGGATCGTCTTTTGATGAACGCGATGCTAAAAACCACGGATGCTGGTGCGAACTATGATTGGGTACAAAGTCGAGGATGAGCTTCATATCGCGATCATGCACTGCGTTCAGCAATTCATCAAAATCATCCATATTGCCAAACAGGGGATGAATGCCGGTGTAATCGGCCACATCATAACCAAAATCGTACATGGGAGAGGGATAGATCGGTGATATCCATACTGCTTTAATGCCCAGCCATTGCAGGTGATCGAGTCTTTCGATAATTCCTTTCAGATCGCCGATGCCATCGCCATTGCTATCCTGAAACGAACGCGGATAGATCTGGTAAAAAACACCGGTCTGCCACCAGTGATGTGTTGCTTTTTCCATACAGCTGTATTTAAATCAGAAAAACCAATGCATCTTTTATGATCTTCACATGCACGGGCGCCTGTTCGGGTAAGGTAAGCTTTTCATCGTCTACATGCACATGGGTGCCTTTCCATTTTATATGCACGTCTTCTGCTTTAATTGTTATAAAAGAAAAAACCAATTCGGCATTGTTGAGCTTGCTATCGATATACGCCGTAAATTTTTCCTGGTCTTCACCGGGTATCAATACAACTTCAAAGGTGCCGTCGCCGGGGTGGCCATGGGGCGATAAAAACAAATTAGGACCGATGAACCGGGTGTTCATGATCTCGGCCATCAGGAACACGCCGGAATGATCTTCGCCATCGATGATCAGTTCGCAGTGACGTGGCTCGTAGGTGTGCGAAATGGTTTGCATGAGTTGTAAGGCTTCTTTCATCTTCTGCTCTTTGTCGTCAATGTCGTTTTTGCCCTGTTTCTCCATTTGTTTCATCAGGTAAGGGAACAAACCGTATCCAAAGCTTTCGATAAAGAAAGCCGGTTCTTTGGCGCCCATGATTTCACCCACATCAATAGAGGTCGTTTGGCCTAAACGCCATGAGCGAATGATATCAACCGGTTCTCCCCGTATGTTTAACGATTCGGCAATATTGTTAGCTGTGCCAAGCGGAAGTAATGCAACCGGGCGGCGTTTGGTAGCATGATCTTTTTTCAGCAGTTCCGAAACAACCGTTTTTACCGTGCCGTCTCCCCCCGCAATAACAATAAAGTCGGCCTGCGGGTTGATGTTTTGCCATTCTTTCCCTTCTGTGGAACAATATCTACACACATAGCCGGCAGCTTCCAGCAGCTTTATCAAAGCTTCTTTGGAATGCCCTTCGTCGCCGGCGCCGGGGTTATGTATTAACTGAATTGTTTTCATGTTTATATAAAAGTTACTTATAAAACTATACCACGCACATTCTGTTTGTAGTTTGTTGTTTGTTGTTCTTTGATAGCTGTCAACCCGCCTGCCGGCAGGCTGCCAACCGCGAATCGCCAACTGCGAACTGTCCCGCCGCATTGCGGCACCAACTTTTATTCGATGTGGCATGAAAATATAAGGCATACCGGTATGAGAATTCTTATTACCAATGATGATGGCATTTATAGTCCGGGTATTGCCGCCCTGGCTAAAATTGCCAGCCGGTTTGGTCATGTTACCGTTATTGCGCCCGATGTTGAGCAAAGTTCCATGGGGCATGCGGTAACTCATTCACGACCGTTGTCGTTAAAAAAATCGCCCATTAATTTCGAAGACATTGAAGCTTTCAGGGTGAATGGCACACCGGCCGATTGTGTGGCCCTGGGCACACACTTATATGCAACCACCGATATTGTGTTATCGGGCATTAATATGGGGCCGAACCTTGGAAATTCGATGTGGCATTCCGGTACACTGGCAGGCGCCAAGCAGGCTGTTTTATTAGGTATCAGAGGCATTGCGTTGAGCACACCGGTAGGCAAAACCGAACCTGATTTTGACGTATTGGCGCCTTACGTAGAAAAAACGCTGGGCATATTATTTGAGAATAAGGAACTGGGCTTATATAATGTAAATTTTCCGCAACAGCCTAAAGGCATTCAATGGACGCGACAATCGGTGCGTTTATACGATGGTAAAATTGTTCCGGGGGTTGATCCTATGGGTCGAAAACATTACTGGTTTACCGTTTCGCCGCTGGAACCGGCCGAACAGGGTACCGATCGCTGGGCAGTGGAAAATGATTACGTTTCCATTACCCCGCTGCGTCTTGATTTAACCGATGAACAACAATTGCGAAAGGTGCAGCAGCGGCAACCGGAGTTTAGTTAGGAGAAGACATTGTGCTTACTTCCATCAACACATTTCCCGGAGCATGAAAATAAAAGCCAAACACGCCGCGCATATTGCGTGGTTCCTGGTCAAGGGTTACCCCATCGTTTTTTAGGTTATTCCATATGGCGTGCACCTGCTCCTGGCCATTTACCAAAAATCCCATATGAAATGCGTCGGGATACTGGTTGTTGCCATTCCGGTTAAATGAGGCCGACATAAGCGTTAGCACAAAGCCGTTTTCGCCATGTAAAACCACCAGCATATCGTTGCCTTTTACATCAGTACAGGTGAAGTTAAAATATTTCTCAAAAAATGCACGGGCCTGCGGTACGTTTTCAACAGGCAGGTTAAGATGATTGAGTTGCATAGTATTTGGTTTTTATAAAAGAACAATTGTTCTTTATTTAGATAAAAAAATTTATGGTGTTAAAGAAATCAGCACGCGGCTGAACGCCTGGTTTATTTGTTTTTCGGTTAATACATACTTTTTCCCTGTCATGCTTTTTCGTTGCCGGTGAAATTTAAGCAGCTGAAAAAAAGGAGCATAGGCCAGCGACCAGTACACTTCGAGCGGAAATTTTATCAGCTGTTTGTTTTTGATGGCCCTGTTATAGAACTTTTCCATGGTTTGGGTAAAATGCTTTCCCTGTTGCTGCATTACCTTTTCGTAAACGGGTGAGCTTCGTACCTGTTCGGCAAAATCAACATGCAACGGGTACTTTGTATAATATTTCAACCGGTTCTTCCATTGCAGCTTAAGCCCTTTGGCAAAATCCATATCGGCACTGAAGCCTTCCAGTAATACCTGCTCCATTTTCTTTACCACGCCCAGGTAAACCTGTAAGATCAGGTCTTCGCGGTTTTTAAAGTTCAGGTAAATGGTGTTCACCGAAATGCCGGCGGCATCGGCCAGTTTGTGCATACTGAACCCATCAAGACCCTCCTTTACAACGATCTCCATTGTTTTTTGCCTTATCAGCAATTCTTTATTGGCGTCTTTTGTTCGCATGACGCTGCAAATATAAAAGAATGGTTGTTCTTTTACGAATTTAAATATAACCAAAACCGAAGTCTGAAGTCGGATGTCAGAAGTATGAAGAACCTGATTTGTTTAGCCCATGACTATTTCTCTTCCCCTTCAATTTCTATCTTTTGACCCGCCGGCAGGCGGGCAGGCTTTCCGACTTCTGACTTCCTGATTACTTAGTGTGTTTTGCGGTGAGCCAACTTTTGCCAACTGCAGTTCATTGATTAAATAGTGTCGTTTGCTGAAACAACCTTTGCTAATACATTAAAATATCGGTGATATATACAATTATTGTCTGCGTAATGCGTTTGGAAAATTTGGATTACTTATAACACACAAACTTCATCTATGAAAAGGTCCTGGTCTTTAGCATTGGTAATATATATCGCGTTGACTGCCTGTCAGAAATCATCTGATCCGCAGGCGAATACTACCCAGTCAGACAGTGCTACGGTAACTGTGTTGAATGGTTATGGAAGCGGTAAGTATAAAATTGGCGATACGGTTCATATATGGAGCAATGCAATTCCCGATAATTATGTGTTTGACCAGTGGACGGGCTACAGCAACCTGTTGCAGAACAGCGGCGAATGGCATAACCTGTTTATTATGCCGGCGCAAAATGTTACGATCACTGCTACACAAAAAGCGATCACCGCTTTTTCCCTGAAATACGAAAAGATCAAAGGCGCCAATATATTGAAGAATGTATACTACTATTTTCCTGCCACACAAAAAGGGGTTGTTTATTTGTTGCATGGTTCAAATGGCAGCGCGCTTAACCTCGTAACCAATACAGAGTGGATACAAATGATAAAGGACCTGGTTACTGCTAATTATGCAATTGTTGTAACTGAAGCGGAAGAAGTATCATTGAATACTGATGTGAATAGCAATGGCATGTTACAATGGAAATATGCCCCGCTCGACAGCACCAGCAATGTTGATTATGCTAATATCAAAGCTATTCGCGATACCTTTTATGCACGCGGATACACCAATGTATCGGTTCCTTTGTTTTCTATTGGCATGAGTAACGGGGGCGCTTTTTCCAGTACGTTATCGTGGTTGTATAAATTCAAATCGGGCATATCGTATTGTGCACAGGCGCTTAAAACCATTTTCGATGTGAGTACCGTTCCTTTTCAGTTTTGTATGGCGAAATACGACGACCGGGAAGAAGTAGGCCCAACGGGCAATGCAGCGGCCTTAACCTATTCGCAGCAACTGATAGCACGGGGCGTATGCAGTAAATATTTTCTGCTCGATAAATCACCGGTATATCCTGAACGTTTTGCCCGAATATCAGGCATCAGTATTGCTACTTCAACGGCCCTGTACAATGAGCTGAAAAATAATAACTGGCTCGATGCAAAAAGATATCTGAAAGCATCATCCGACAGCATATCTGGCATTTATACAGCCAGTCCATCGTTGTATCCAACGTTCAATAGCCTGAACGTGCTGCAACAATATTATGTGAACTGCCAGATCGATAATATGTGTGCCGGACACCAGTTTTACAGCGATCTGAATAAAACCACTATTAAGTTTTTTGATACCGGATGCCAATAAAAGGCAACGAGGCAACAAGGCAACAAGGTATAAAGGCAACGAGGAATACAGAAAACAAGGCAACGAAGCATAAAGGCATAGAGTCTCTCTCGTTGCCTTGTGCCTTACACTTCTCCTTCCCACTCCTTATAAAACTGATTGAGGTATGTTTCCATGAAGGCATGCCGTTCTGCTGCCAGCGCTTTGCCGGTTAAGGTATTCATTCTGTCTTTAAGCAATAACAGCTTTTCGTAAAAGTGGTTGATGGTAGGGGCCTTGTTGCTCTTATATTCTTCCCTGCTCATGGCAAGGTTGGGAGTTATAGCAGGATCATACAGCGAGCGGTTTTTAAAACCACCATAATTAAATGCACGGGCAATGCCAATGGCGCCGATGGCATCTAACCGGTCGGCATCCTGCACCACATCCAGCTCTTTTGATCTGAATGCCTGCTGATGATTGCCGCCCTTGAAAGAAATATGTGAAATGATATTTTGTACATGGGTAATAACCGGTTCATCAACCTGAAGCGATTGCAGCCATTCCCCCGCTTTTTGAGGACCAATGGTTTCATCGCCGTTATGGAACTTTGAATCGGCAATATCGTGTAACAGGGCGCCCAGTTCAACTACAAAAACATCTACCTGCTCGCTGGCCGCAATGTGTTTGGCTGTTTTCCATACCCGGTAAATATGCCACCAGTCGTGCCCGCCTTCGGCATCGATCAGCATTATTTTTATTTTTTCAACCGTTTGATCTATTATCAGTTCTTTGTTCATAAATGATGTAAACCCCAAAAATATGGTGTTGCGCGGTAATATGTAAAAATATTCTATGCAGAGGTCAGAACCGACGTCACCAGCAGAACAGCCATTGCATCGTCCATACCGAAGCGGATCTCTTTAAGCGCATGGCTCATTTTCTTTTCAACTGTTTTTACAGATATATTCTTTTGTTCTGCTATCTGTTTATAGGTTAAACCGGCATCGCGGTGAAGGAGAAATATTTCCTGCTCGTCGGCGGGCAATGATTGTATGAGTTGATAATATAAAGTTTCCAGCTCCTTGAACAGCATTGGATCTTCGGTGAGAATATCTTTTGTGATAAGCGCCAGGCGGTTGAAGAAATTATTATCTGTTTTTTCGGCCCTGATGGCTTTGAATACCTGGAAACGGGTTGCCTGGTATAAATAGGATTGTAAACATTCTATTTTTACCAGCAGCCGCCTTTTCCATAAAGAAATAAATACTTCCTGCACGGCATCCTGGGCCGCTTCTTTTACCTGAAGAATGTTGTGGGCTGAGCTGTACAGCGGTTTCCAGTAACGGTTATATATTTCGGCAAAGGCCCATTCATCGTTTTCACGAAGCAATTGTAACAGCTGATCGTCGGTATTTGAGGTAAGGTTTTGCACGTTGTTATCGGAAAGTTAAGACAAATTTAACCTACATGAAAACGTCACGGGCAGAAAAACGCAGCGGGAATGTATTAACTATTTTCTAAAAGCGTATGTGCAGTAACGCTAAGTGCTTACAGGAAGCCCTAAATGTTTAAATGTGGAAAAGAAGTATGCTAAATCTCTTTTAAACTTTTAGCTCTTAGCCTTAAAAGAGAAAAGGAGCACAAGAGAGAACTCTATGCTCCTTTAACTCTTCTTAACCCTAATTAAACCAAACCCTTAGTCGGAAAGGACCATGACTAAAGCTTTTTATAGTAAACACTCTCTTTTTTTCTCTTTCTTCTCTTTTATCTCTTAGCTTAAAAAGAGAAAAGGGAACAAAAGTGACCTTCTTCAAACACTTTCATCCCCTTAACTCTTTGCTGCTGCAAAACCGGATTGAAGCCGGTAAATGAACAAAAGTGACCTTCTTCAAACACCTTTGCCATTTGTGCTTCCCGTTCCTGCAGCATTAATAGAAATCTGCAGATCAGCAAAAGAGACTTCCCCTTTTAAACTCTTTTGCCATTTTACCCTTAGCCCTCTGCAATTGGCGACTTTCTTTATTATATTTTATAGCGTGCCTTAACCGAAGAGATGGGAGCGAAGAGGTAAACTCAACCCTAAACTCTTCGCTCCGCTAACTCTTTCCCGATTTTGAGGCGCTTAGCCTATGGTTTATCCCACCATAACCTCGTTCCGCCATTATCAGGTCCGCCGAGCGTGGCCACTGCTCTTTTGGCGCCCTGCGGATTGGTTAAATATTCATCGGGTGGAATATTTATTCGTCTGATGAATGTGTTGGTAGATACCTTTCCGCCACTGGTATTTACTACCACCGGAAATAATACCGGATAACCTGTTCTGCGAAATTCACTCCATGCTTCCTGTCCTTCAGGGAACATCGATATCCACTTTTGGGTTATTATTCTTTCCAGCTTCCTGTCAAAAGCATCTGCATCCTCCCATTTAATAGTAATGGTGCTGAGCCTGGGCGTGCCGGGCGCACCGGTAACATCATTTTCACCTGGGGTGATGGCATTGGGATCAATATACGGTGCAGGTTTTTTGGTATCATCAGTCAGGTAGGTACCGGCAGTTGTTAAGTCATACTGATCGAACGATGCTTTAATACCGTTCTCATAATTTTCCTGCGGCGATCCTGCGCGTGTCCATCCGCGTAACGCTGCTTCTGCTTTCAGGAACCATGCTTCGGCAGCTGTCATCAGTTGAATTTTGCCGGGTAATGCAACGAGGGCCGAATAACCCTGGTAACGGCTTTTTGCATCTATGTTAATGCCATTGCGTATGCCTTTGTATTGACCTTTCAGTAAAGAATCTTTAGCCGGTAAAAAGTATTTTGGTAACCGCGGATCATCGTATCCTTTTAAAATACTTTCCATGGGAGCGCCCATACGAATATCGCCCCAGGCATCGCTGATGGTATTCAGCGGGTGAACGGTGGCGCCTATGTTAACATCGAAATCATCGGCCGGGTCGCTTAACAAACCGCCGGCATTGGCCAGCGCTGCTTCTCCTTCGGTTTGTGCTTTGGCTGCATCGGCTTTTACAATGCGCAGGGCTAACCTCAGCCGCAGGGTGTTGGCAAACTTCAGCCATTTGGCATAGCTGCCGCCATAAGCCAGATCGGCTTTGGTAAATATATCGTTCGATTTGCTGTCTTTTAATGGTGTAAGAATAGCAATCGCCTCATTCAGGTCTTTAAAAAAATTATTGTATGCTTCCTGCTGGCTGTCGTAGTCGTATCCGCCATCTGCTGCCCTTACTTTATATTTCGAATACATGATGGGACCGAAAATATCACTCACCCGGTGCATGGCTTCTACTTTAATGATCTTAGCCATGGCATACAGATCGGGCACGGCGGTTTTAGTAGTTGCTTCCACATTCGAAATGGGACTCATAACACTGCCAACTGAACTTGAATAAGCCGGGTTCAATGCCCATACATTCCATCCATCTACCAGGTCGTAGGTCATATTGTTGCTGTTGCCACGGAATGGGGTAGGGGGCATCATGTAACCGCTGTACACATCGCCCATGAGGTTTTGTTGTAACTGTGTTACCCACGCCGGCTGGTATACGTAAATGCTTTTCTGCGCTTCCTGTAACTGGGCTACCACCAGGGCGTAATCGGGCGATAGCTGATCATTGGTAGCGCCATACGGGTTGCTGTTGTAATCTTCAAAATTTTTGGTGCAGCTGCTGCTTAGTACGGCCGCTACCGCAATTGAAGAAAATATTTTTGATAGGTTGTTTGTCATTGTTTCGATTTTAAGAGGTTAGAACGAACATCTGAAACTCAATCCAACACTGCGTGTTGCAGGCAATGAAAACACATCGATGCCCTGCAGCCCGTTTCCGGTGCTCATGCTCAGTTCAGGATCATATGGCGCTTCTTTTTTAATAAAGAAAAGATTGCGGGCCACCAGCGACAACCGGATATCTTTAATGATCTTACTGGTTGCCGGTACTTTATACCCAACCGATAATTCACGCAGCCTGATGTTGGTGGCATCGTACATATAGTACTCTGTAATACCTGCGCGGCCGCCTACTGTAGTATAGAAAATTTCTGCAGGAATAGCGCCGCTCCATTTACCGCCGCTTATTTTGGTGGCATTCAACTGCACACCGCCGGCATTGCGGGCGTCGGCAGTTACTTTCGATACACCATATTCATCGAGCAAAGCCTGTGTAATGCTCATTACTTTGCCGCCAAAACGGCCGTCTATCAATGCAGTGATCACAAAATTGTTTATATCAACGGTATTGTTCCATCCGGCCAGCAGATCGGGATTGGGATTGCCGAGGAACTTAAATTCTCCGCCCTGTGGTTTGCCATTATCATCAACCAGGATAGAACCATCCGGTGCACGCAAAAATGTTTTACCATATATATCACCGTAAGAACCTCCTTCGCGAATACGCAGCGAGTAGTTGTTTACACCGGCGCTGGTAATTTCATATTGTCCACCGAGCTCGGGCAACAGCTCTACTACTTTGTTTTGATTTCTGGTAAGGTTCAGGTTGGTTGTCCATTTCAGGTTAGTCTTACGCAATACATCATAACCCAGTGCTATTTCAAAGCCTTTGTTTTCTATTTCTCCGGCATTCACAAAGAACCGTGATAAGCCGCTGCCCAAAGGAGCGCTGAATTCGAAATACTGATCTTTGGTATTGGTTTTATACCAGGTAACATCAATCGATAACCGGTTATGCAACCCTTTCCATTCTGTACCTATTTCAATCGAACGGGCGTCTTCGGGTTTCAGCCAGGCGCCGAGATAGGGGCCCACCTGTATGGAGCCGTAATTGCCCGAGCTGATGGTATTGGTAGGCAGTGTTGAAAATGCTTCCACATCGTTACCTACTTTGGCATAGGAAAACCGTACTTTACCATAATCAATAAGCGAAGGCAGTTTAACCAGCTCACTGATGATGGTGTTTAAACCGGCAGAGAAATAGGGATAGCCGCTGTTCTTTTTCGGTGTAAAGGCAAGGGTAGATGACCAGTCGTTACGGGCCGTGAGATCGAGATATATCTTTTCATCGAAATCAAAAGTTGCGGTACCGAATATTGACTGCACCTGGCGGCGAAGGCCGGTAGGTTGAACCGTTGCGGCAGGCGTAAGGTTCAGGTTACCCTGCGTAAAGATATTCGCGAAGCGAAGGTCGCTGCCTTTTGAATCGAAAAATTCGCGGTCCTGTTGCTGGTCGTTGATGCTGGTACCGGCGTTATAACTGAACCCGATGTTGTGTGTAATATTTGTATTACCCGAAACAATGACGTCGCCATACAACAGGGTGCGGGTTAAACGATCATTTGTATACCTGCCGTTAAAATCGGCCAGTGTTATCTGTGTGCCGGCATAGGCCTTAAACTCATAGTTATCGTAATTGCGGTTCACACTGCCACGGGCCTGTATGTTCAGCCATTTTGAAATGGGATATTTTACAGTAAGCGAAGCAAACAGGTTGTCTTTTCTGCCTTCATTTAAGTTGCGATGAAGGATCCAGTAAGGGTTCTGCTGGTTATCTGCCCCGGTTTGTTCTTTGTCGTAGTTGATGTTCCACCAGTCCTGCAACATTACATTGCGCTTATCCGACCAGTATTCATACGTTTTATACTGATCGAAGTTGAGCCCTCTGGGGAACAGGTATAAACCGGTCAGTGAATTGTAGTATAAACCGGTTGAAGGGCGGTTATTTGTTTTTTGGGTCGAGAACAGGATGTTTCCATCTACACTCAGCTTATCGTTAAAGAACTTTGCTGTTTGCCTGAAGTTAAAAGTATGCTGACCCAGTTCGCTGGTTGGCATAATACCTTTATTGCTGGTGTTGGAATAAGAAAAATACGTTTGCGCCTTTTCGTTACCAGCTGTAAATGCCACGGTATTGATCCAGGTGGTGCCGGTGTTGAAAAAGGGTTTTACATGATCGGGGCTTGAACCGGCAGGGCCCCAGCTGTAAATATTATCTTTTTTGGTTTGCTGATAATCGTACTGCAGTTTGGGAAGGTACATGGGTTTCTCCATAGTGAAGCTCGACGAGAAATCGACTTTGGCGGTGCCTGAGCGACCTTTTTTAGTGGTGATCATGATTACGCCGTTGCCTGCCTGGCTTCCGTATAAAGCAGCTGCAGAAGCTCCTTTCAGCACGGTCATGCTTTCAATATCCTCGGGGTTCAGCGAGCTCAGCACATCACCGCCATCGCGTCCTACGGCATTGGCGGTACCGCCGCTTTCGCCCCACACATTCATGGGTTGTGCTGATGTAAAGTTGGTCAACGGAACACCGTCTATTACATACAGCGGCTGATTTTCGCGGGTTGATTTTTGTCCGCGTAATATAACCCGTACCGAACCGCCCAGGCCCGATGCGCTGGGGTTGATCTGTAACCCTGCCACTTTACCATTAAGGCTGTTGATGGGGTTCATGTTTTTCACGGTGGTGAGATCGGCATTGGTTACTTTTTGCGTACTGTAGGTTAAGCTTTTTTGACGGCGCTGGATGCCCAGGGCGGTTACCACCAACTCGCCCAGTTGCTGGCTGTTGGGGGCCAGCGAAACGTTGATGCTTTTATCGTCGCCTACAGTAACCTGGCGGGTGGCATAGCCTACGTAGGATATGATCAGCACATCGCCTTTATTAGCTGCGATCGTAAACTCTCCGTTGAAATTGGTGGTGGTTCCTTTTCCGGTACTTTTTACCTGCACATTGGCCCCTACAATGGGTTCGCCTTTTTCATCGGTGATTTTACCTTTTATGTCAACCAATGGCGCCACAGGCGTGCTAACGGCAGCCGGGGCTTCGACCATTGTTTTCTTTTTAATTACAATCGTATTTCCCTGCACGGTAAACTCAAATGGCTGGCCGGGCAGGCATTGTTGCAGTACCTCTTTTACAGGCGCATTTTTCACGTTAATAGTTACCCGCTTCATTCCCTCAAACATCGATTCACTGTATACGATCGATACGCCCGATTGCCGTGATACTTCCTTAATAACTTTTTGTACCGGCACATCTTTGAGCGATAATGTGACAGTTTGCCCGTTGGTGCGGGCAACTGCATGCAGGCAGGTGATAAATAACAGGATAGCAGTTAATTTCATGACCTTTAGCAGTTTGTGCTTGTCGCGGTAATTATGTTCACCGGTATTTTTAGCCCGGCAAACAATAGCCTCGCCTAAGCCTTCACATAGGCGGACAAGAGCAGTTTTTTGCATACTTTTGCTTTGGTTTTGTGATTGAATAAATGATTCCTCAACAGTTTTGTTTATTGTTACTGAACCCAGCCGTTTCGTCTTGACCACGAAGCGGCTTTTTCTTTGTCGGCAATCGGGAAGCCGTGCCACGGTTTCAAACCGTGGCACGACTACGGTGAATCGTGAATTCGTCTATTCGTGAATGGTTAATCGTCAATTTGTTAATCCGCCTTCGCCAGGGTTTCGGCGGATAAAACAGGAAATAGCAACAGGCGATGGGCATACGTGCAGTGCTGCAAACCGACTAAAAAGATGAATTCCCGAAGTTGTGCTCCTTTACTCAATTATTAAAACCCCGAAACTCTGTTAACTGGCAGCATTCCTGCATCCGGTGCTTTTCACCTGTTGTCTATTGATCCCGTTTAATTCCAAATTCCTGGTTTTTCATTTCTGAAGTCAGAAGTCTGAAGTCAGAAGTCTGAAGTCTGAAGTCTGAAATCAGATGAGTCCGAGGGTTCAATCCGACCTCTGACTTCTGACATCCGACCTCCGACCTCCGACTTCGGCTCTCTCACATTACTATCAATCTTTTTCCTTCCAGCCTGAAATGAAGGCCATAGCTCTCCAACATTTTTAATATGTTCGACAGGTTGAGATTACGGCTGATGCGTCCTCCGTATTTTTCATTGCCTGTTTTTGTTTCGTATACAATATCCACATCGTACCAGCGGCTTACCTGGCGCATGATCATTTTCAGATCGGTATGATCAAATTCGAACCAGCCATTTTTCCAGGCCATCACCTGATCAATGTCTATATCATCTGTTACATGTATCGATGCGCTGTTATTGGAAGCAATTGCCTGTTGCCCTGGTTGCAGTATGACCGAAGCCGGAAGTCTGAAGTCTGAAGTCTGAAGAGATCCTGCTGACTTCACCCGCACTTTCCCTTCAATCAACGTTGTTTTAATAACTTCCTCATCCCTATATCCGTTCACGTTAAAATGAGTGCCCAGCACTTCTATATCCTGCGTGCGTGTTTTTACATGAAATGGTTTGGCGGCGTTTTTGGCAACTTCAAAATATCCTTCTCCATCCAGTTCAACTTCGCGCAGCTTGCCGGTAAACGATGTTGGAAAACGAAGCGAGCTGGCTGAGTTGAGCCATACTTTCGAACCGTCGGCCAGCACCAACTGATACTGGTTTCCCCGCGCAGTGGTAACCGTATTATACACAACCTCACTATTGCCTGGTCCTTTGGTAGTGGCCGCATAGCTAAGCTGACCTTTAATATTCAATACGGTTACATTACCCTGTTGGGTGATCGTTCCGCTGGCGCTATCCAAAATGATCTTTTTACCATCGGCCAGGGTTAAAACAGCTGCATCTTTTCCCGGTGGAAGGTCTTTAGGTTTTGTGTTAACAGCAACCGGTTGCCCGGCGCCTGTTTGAGTTTTGCTCAACAGCCAGTAATATCCTGCTGAACCGGCCATAACCAATACAGCCGCTGCCGCTGCAACCAGTCTGTAATTTTTTCTCTTTAGCGCAATTACTTTTGCTTCTTGTTCTATCGTTCCCTGCTCTTTCGGTTCCTGCACATCGATATAGCTGGTGATCTTCTTATATAATAGTTCTTTTAATGCCGCTTCTTCTTCGCCTGTCAACTCCGTAGTGCCTGCCGCTTCGAGCCGCCGGTAATATTCTTCTATCAACGCTATTTCCGCATCGCTGGCAGTGCCATCGCGATACTTATCCAACAGGTTGAAAAATAAATTTTTGTCCATACTATCTTATATATGTACCAAAAGAGTAGGGGTACCCTACGGAAAAAGGGAAATTTTTTTTAGGCAACGAGAAAAGGCACAAGGCTCAAGGAACAAGGCTCAAGAGCTGAAACTGCAATTAATTGAGCTAATAGCGTTACCGGGTTGAGTAGGATGTTAGGAAATTTGCAAAGAAATGAAGAATGAGAAATGAAAAATTAGAAAGTAAGTATTGCTAAAATTAATAATAAATAATATGAGTACAACACAGGAAACGAACAAAGCAGTAGTTGCGCGCTTTAATAAGGAGTTTATTGAAAAGGGAAATGTGCAGGCTTTTGAAGTTCTGGTGGCGCATGATTTTGTGAACCGCAGTGCGGCTACGCTTGGCATACCGGCCGGCAGAGAAGGAATAAAAGATTACATCATGCAGGTGTTACGCCAGGCGCTCACTGATATTAAGGTAGATATTTTTGACCAGGTTGCAGAAGGCGATACCGTGGTTACCCGAAAATCTATTTCCGGCATACAGATAGCCGAATTTTTGAACAGGCCTGCCAATGGCCAGCGCATTACCATGCACCTGATCGATATTGTGAAGTTGAAAGATGGAAAGTATACTGAGCATTGGCGGTATGGGCAGGTGGTGGAATAAGGCAACAAGGCAACGAGGCATAAAGTATAAGCCTGTATTTCTCGTTGCCTATATGCCTTGTTGCCTTGTTGCCTCGTTGCCTTTTTTTTAATCAACAAACTGCACAGAGTAAATCATCGGCAGATAATTATTAATGACCTGCCAGTTTTCGCCGCGGTCGGGCGAGAAGAACAGGTTGCCGGTGGTGGTGCCAAACGCTACTGCATCGCCGGAGGTTACCAGTGCATGACGGTAAATAATATCGTAACAATTTTCCTGTGGCAATCCATTGCGTAATTGCTTCCAGGTTTTACCGCCATCGTCGGTACGGCAAATGCGCAGAGCGCCTTTGATCGCGGTGCGTATCATATCGCTGTCGGCCGGGGCTACCCAGGCCTGATTAGGATTGTCTTCGGCTACGGCAATGGCAAAACCAAAACGTGCAGGGCCTTCAGACTCACTGATGTCCTGCCAGTTCATACCGCCATCGGTTGACCGAAATATGCCACAGTGGTTTTGTTGCCACAACACATCGGGATTACCCGGCGCCGCTACTACAATATGCGGGTCGTGACCAACTTCAGCATTCGGGTCGGGCAAAAAATCGGCCCGTAAACCTTTATTGCGTATCGCCCAGTTTTTACCGCCATCGGTTGTTTCAAACACACCGGCGCAACTGATGCCAATATGAATATGATCTTCGTTGCGTGGATCAACCACGATTGAATGAATGCCAGGCAAGTCGCGCCCGCCGCCAAACCAGCCTTCTTTGCGGGTGGGATGTTGCCATAGCGATTGCACCAACTGAAAACTGTTGCCTTCATCTTCGCTCATAAACAAACCGCCGGGATCGGTGCCGATCCATAACCGTTGTGTAAAATGACTACCGCCATGCGACATCGACCACAAATACCGGGTAGCAGCGGGTTTGCCATCTTTTACTTCTTCTCCTTCGGGGTAGGCCGGCGCGGCCACTTCTTCCCAGGTTTGGCCACGGTCTTTTGAGCGCTGCAGCTTAACACCCCAATGGCCGTGATCGAGACAAGCCCACCAGGTGCCATTGCGCGGATCGGCATATGCAATTGAAACAGCTACGCCTTCAAAGGAGCAGTTTTCGACCTGCCATTGATTATTCAAAAAGTGATAAGCAATAAATCCCTTACGGGTGCCTAACAAAAGCGTTGGTTTCATCTGTACTATTTTTATTCAGTAAAGGAGATTGTATTTAATTAGATAGTTTGCGCCTGAAGTCTTCTGCCTTTATGCCTCGTTGCCTTTATGCCTTGTTTATTCACCCGCCCGACAAAGCCTGCATAATATAAATTTCGCTGTTTTCGGTAAACGGATCGCTGAGTGTGGTGCGGTCTTTTATAAGGGCGCCATCGATAAAGATGTTTACATGTTGACGAAGATGGCCCTGTTCATCGAGTACGTATTTGCACACACCGGGATTGCCGGCTTCTATTTCCTGCAAAACAGCCGTCAGTGTATTTCCCGCTATGGCAGTGTCTTTTAGCTTCGGGAAAAATCTTTTAAGCGCATAGGTAAATTTTACCGTTGGCATAACTTTATAAAGGTACAGGAATTAAGATACAAGGCACAAGTCTTGAAATTCAGTCTGTTTAAATAATTGCAGCCTCTTCAACGCTAAACGACTTGTGCCTTAAGCCTTGTTTCCTGTGCTTTTATAATATTATTACAGGTTACCGACTTCAGCATTGCAAAAGCTGATAAAGCGGGAAAACAGAAGGGTGAGGAGCGATTTTTGGGGAATGAGCTTGTTGCGCTGAGGGCAGTTGGTCAAAGCCCGGACAGGCCTGGTGCTCCGGGGCCTGCACCCCAAAAGTGCCCGAAACCTCTTTGTTCGATGTTTTTTCAACGTTGCAGCGTGTTGGAACAGCTGTGTTGCGTGTTGCAACCCAAAAATCACGTGGCTAAACGTCCTTTTCATAATTGGCATACGTTTACCCACGTATACAACCAGAATATCACTTGTGATAATCTGAATTTTTGTTGGCAAAACAACTTGCCACGTGGCTAAACAAAAAAACAAGTTGCATGGCATCTTTGTTGGAGTGCGCAGCATCTATGTTGTGTTGCAGAGCATCTATGTTGCATGAAACGACATCTTTTTTTCCTGTTATAATGTTTAGCCGCGACTGAAAAATAGCGTTGCGGGTGTGTAAAATTGTGTTTCACCGGTTATTACCAAAATTGCAATTGAAAAAATGCGCCAATCATCCGGCTAAACAAAAAAACAGCCAACAGCGCTGCTCCGCAGGTCAACAAAGATGCTCCGCAGGTCTGCAAAGATGCTGCGCAGGTTGCATAGATGCTTCGCAGTGGCCCCAGGGTGCGGGAACATGCAACAGCGTATGTTTGCAGCTTGCTTTTTGTTCTTTTCAATTGAGTAAAGCAGAAAAAACACATAATAGCATCTTTCTGCAGGCTGGGTTTTCATTAAAGCAGGATTCAGCGCATCTCCGCAGGTCAACATAGATGCTGAGCAGGTCTGCAACAATGCGCCGCAGGCGAAACAGAGGCGCGATCTGTTCGTTACTGTTAGATACTCAGGAATCATTATCAGCGAAACAATCAATCGTATATAGAAAAATTACCGTGCACCAGTTGCAGGGGTGAGGTGTTGATAAAATGCAAAAATATTGATCATGGTCAAAGTGATCGGCATCCCGTACCGTCCTGAAATAAAATCCCTGTTGCAACAATAGGTGTACGCTACGCTATTGGCCGGTCGCCGCAAACGATTGATGAACGCATAGTGCGTTGATACTACTTATGTTGGTGAGCTGTAAGTGGAAACTGTTTAATGTCTGAAATATGTAAAAAGCAGGACAATGATTATAAATGTGCAAAAGACATTAATTGTTTTTTTTTGTAATTGACAAATATTATTTATTATAGCGGTGAAACTCTTGACCCCCCTAATTTACCTGATTGATTTCTTGCCTTAGGTAAAAAATGCGTTGCGCCATACGCTTAGTAACCAAAGCACTGAAAGCTAAACCTTGCAAAACCACTGAGATGAGAAAGAAACTGCCGCTCTTTTTTTTATTACTGCTTACTTTTTTGCTAACCTATCCCTTGCCATCTGATTATTTTGCCATTCTGCAAAAAACGGCGCCTAAAGAAAGGATTGCCGTTGCCCGCAGGATTTTTAACGACCAGGTACTGCAGCTCGATTCGGTAAATGCCCTGGCCGCCCTTCACGGGCTGCTGCATTGGGCCGATGGAAAAAAGGATGTGCCGCTACAAGTGTTTACACTTATTGCCATGGGCGATTATCAGAAAGAAGGCCGTGGCATGCACGCTACCGGAGGTTTACAGTATTTTACAAAAGCGCTTGAACTGGCCAAAGCGCAAAACCTCAGGGAACAGGAGGCGGAGATATATAATAATATGGGGTTGATCTTTTATAAGCTCAACAAATATCCGCAGGC
>Ga0114129_10001178_pt1 | contig 34683 bp, 40 predicted proteins | sample RhiMetdeltSRZDD1_FD_80071 | JGI IMG/M metagenome (GOLD analysis project Ga0114129, IMG submission 80071) | Populus rhizosphere microbial communities from Tennessee, USA - Rhizosphere MetaG P. deltoides SRZDD1 (version 2) (version 2) | ecosystem: Host-associated > Plants > Roots > Rhizosphere >...
AGAAGCGCTCGAAGGCTTTCTCCCGCTGCTCCTCCGACAGCCCGGGCCCTTCGTCTTCGACCGACAGCACCACGTCGCCGTCCTGGGCGCCCAGCCGGACCCGAACGGGCGTCCCGGTCGCCGTATGGACCCTGGCGTTGTCCAGCAGGATGTCCACGACCTGTCGCAGCCTGCCCTCGTCGCCGGCCATCCCAGTCTGGCCGTCGACCTCGAGCTCGATCGGCCGGTCGGGCTCGACGACCCGGAACCCCTCGACGGCCTTCGAGACGACGTCGGCGAGGTCGAGCGGTTCACGGTCGAGCGGGCGCCCTTGGTCCAGCCGCGCCAGCAACAGCAGGTCGTCGACCAGGACGCCCATCCGCGACGCCTCGGCCTCGATCCGTTCCATCGACTTCTCGAGATCTTCCGGCCGGTCGCCCGCGCCCCGCCGGAACAGCTCGGCGTAGCCCCGGATCGACGTCAGCGGGGTCCGGAGCTCGTGCGACGCGTCGGCGACGAATCGCCGCAGCCGCGATTCCGTGGCGCGGCGCTCCTCGAACGCCGCCTCGATCTGGGCGAGCATCGCGTTCAGCGAGGCCCCGAGCTTCCCGACTTCGGTCCGGTCGTCCGCCGGCTCGACGCGCCGGCTCAGGTCGCCGGCCGCGATCGCGCCCGCGGTCTCTCCGATCCCCTCGAGCGGCCGGAGCCCCACGCGGACGAGCCACAGGGCGAGCGCAGCGACGAGGATCAGGACGCCGCCGCCGACGAGGAGCTCGGTCAGCACCAGCCGGTCGAGGGTCCGCTGCGTCTCGCCGAGGGGGATCGCCACCGTGAGCGTTCCCTGTCGAGGGCCGAGCGACGTCGCCAGCGCTCGGTAGGCGGTCCCGTCGACGGCGTCGACCGTGTAGGTGCGCGTGGCGCCGGCCGGCGAGTCGTCGGAGCCCGGGAGATCGCCGGGAAGCCCGAGCCGCGGGACCCCCGATCGAGGCTCGTACGTGAAGATGCGGACGTCCGTCACGTCGCCGTTCGCGTTCCGGAGGTCGAGGTACGTGCCCGGAGGGAGCAGCTCGTAGGGCTGCGGCCCGGGGCCGAAGTGCTCGTCGACGCGCAGGGCGGCGGCGGCCGGCCCACGCGCGGCGGCCAGCTGCTCGTCCACCCGGCGGAGGAGCGAGGAGGACAGCGCGTTGTACGTGAGGGTCCCGGCGACGACGAGCCCCGCCGCGACCAGCGCCACGGTGACCAGGAGCAGCCGTGCCCGCAGGGACATGACCGTCAGCTCCGCGGGAGCCGCAGCACGTACCCGACCCCCCGGACGGTCTGGATCAGGTGCGGCTGCTCGACGTCGACCTTCTTCCGCAGGTAGCTGATGTACGTCTCCACGATCGAGGCGTCGCCGCGGAAGTCGTATTGCCAGACGTGGTCGAGGATCTGGCTCTTCGACAGGACCCGGCGCGGGTTCGTGAGCAGCAGCCGGAGCAGGCTGAACTCGGTCGGGGTCAGCTCGATCTCGCGTTCGCCGCGCCAGACCTCGTGGGTGTCGTCGTCCAGCTCGAGGTCCTCGAACCGGAGGCGAGCCGGGCCGGCGGCGGTCACGCCGCCGGCCCGGCGGAGCACCGTGCGGACCCGAGCGATCAGCTCCTCCAGGCTGAACGGCTTGGTTACGTAGTCGTCGCCGCCGATCGTGAGGCCGTGCACCTTGTCCTCGGTCGCGTCGCGCGCGGTGAGGAAGACCACCGGTGCCCGTTCGCCGCGCTCGGAGAGCTTGCGCTGCACCTCGAAGCCGTCGAGGTCGGGGAGCATCACGTCGAGGACGATCGCGTGCGGCCGGAACGTCTCGACCAGCGAGAGCGCCGTCCGTCCGTCGCCGGCCGTCGAGACCTCGAACCCCTCGTACCGGAGCGCCGTCGCGACGAGGTCGGTGATGTTCGATTCGTCGTCGACGACGAGGACGCGGACGCGGTCCCCGCCCGCGGGGATCGCGTCCGCGTCGCTCCGATCCACGTTGTCCTCCTTCAGCACCTCACGCCGCGGCGGGCGGGGTGGGGGGTGGAGGCTCGGGGCCCTCGCCGCCGAGGTCGCGGACGCGCTGCACGAACTCGTCCCGATCGAGCTCGCCGCGAGCGTACCGGAGCCGCAGCTCGTGGACGGCGGCGTCCGCCGCTCCCGGTCCCACCGGCGTCGCCGTTCCCATCGCGACCAACCGGCGCTCGTCGGTGATCCGGCGCACCGCCCAGACGGCCAGCAGCACGAACGCCGCCAGGAACAGCAACGGCACGAGCTCGTGGATCACGCCGGGCCACCATCCGTGGTCGACGGTGTGCCACCCAGCGGGTCGTTGCCACATCTTCGACACCTCCTCGTCTCGGTTGTCGGCAGTCGATCATCCGAAGCTGGGAAGAACCTGGGAGCCGGCGGGGAAGCTCGTGAGGGGCCCTGGTCGACGCCACCGGGCTGATAGCGTCCCGCCTCGATGAGCTCGCTGATGGACGACGCCTTCGCGCACCACGTCTGGGCGACCGTGCGCGTGATCGACGCGTGCGCTTCACTCACCCCCGAACAGCTCGAGACGAGCGCGGAGGGCACGTACGGCCCGATCATCGAGACGTTGCGCCACCTCGTCGGGTCGGACTCCTGGTACCTCTTCGACATGAACGGCGATCCCGCGCGGCAGATCGAGGAGCAGGAGATGGGCCTGCCGGAGCTCCGGGCAGCGATCCAGGCGGACGGGGAGGCCTGGTCGGAGCTGCTCGGCCGCGAGCCCGATCCCGACACGGTGGTCACCGAGGTCGATCCGGAGGACGGGTTCGAGCGCGACGCGCCCTTCGGGATCCGGCTCGCGCAGGCCCTGCATCACGGCACCGACCACCGCAGCCAGATCTGCACCGCGCTGACGACGCTGGGGATCGACCCGCCCGACATCGACGTCTGGGACTTCGGCGTCGCGTCCGGTCGGAGCGTCGATCGTCCGCCGTCATCCGGCGACGGCGCCGGTTCCTGAGCCGTCCCGACGCGAAGTCTCGCCTCCGGAACGCAGCGATACCCGCACCGATCGGGAACGCGGTGGGGCACCGCCCGGCGCCCCCGGAAGTGAGAAGCCGCCGGAACCCGAGGGCTCCAGCGGCTTCTCGAGGCGGGACGCTAGCCGGTCTGGCCGGAGCCGTCAAATCGAACGACCCGTGGTTCCGGCGGTGTTCGTTCATCTCCGGTCGGCATGCGCTTGCCCGGAGGAGCCTCTCGTGGCTTCGGGGCGTGTCCCGCGTGGCCACGCCTCGGAAGGGGGAGAGCCTCCTCGGCAGCGGCCGCCTGATCGTCGGCCGGCTGTTCGAACGTGTCGAGGCGGGCGGCCTTGGGGCTCGTCGCTAGGCTCAGGAGATATCCGGCCTTCCGATGTCGAGAACGCGGCCGTCGCTCCGACCTAGGGGCTGAAGGGCCTTCCATGGGTCGGAGAGGAGGAGGGAACCAGTGAAGTACATGATCGCGCTGTTCGGAGACCAGGCCACGATGGTCGAGACCAAGTCGATGGAGTGGATCAAGGACATGATCCGGTTCATGGACGACCTCCGCCAGGAGCTGGCGGACTCCGGCGAGGAGGTCGACAGCGTCGGACTGGTCGATCCGACGATGGCCACGACCGTTCGGTTCGAACGCGGCGCCGTGGTGCCGACGGACGGGCCGTTCGCCGAGGCGAAGGAGTCGCTCGCCGGCTACTACCTGGTCGACGTGCAGGACGAGGCCCGAGCGCTGGAGATCGCGTCCAAGATCGTCGGGCACACCCACGAGCCGGTCGAGGTTCGCCAGGTCGCCGACGCGCCGCCCGAAGAGTTCACGAGCTGAGAGGGGAGTCACCGATGTCGCAGAAGATCACCACGTTCCTCTGGTACGACCACCACGCCGAGGAGGCCGCGAACCGGTACATCGAGCTGTTCAACGAGCGGCCGGGTGGACCGAAGGAAGAGTCGAAGGTGACGAACGTCGCCCGCTACGGCGAGGCGGGACCGGGCGAGCCGGGAACGGCGATGACCGTGAACTTCGAGCTCGAGGGTCAGGAGTTCATCGCGCTGAACGGCGGACCCGAGTTCGGGTTCACCGAGGCGATCTCGTTGTTCGTCCACTGCACCTCGCAGGAGGAGGTCGACCACTTCTGGAGCGGATTGCTGGCCGACGGCGGCGAGGAGAGCCAGTGCGGGTGGCTGAAGGACCGGTACGGCCTGTCCTGGCAGATCATCCCGGACCGGTTGATGGAGCTGATCGGCGACCCCGATCCGGGTCGGTCGCAGCGGGCGATGCAGGCGATGCTGCAGATGGTGAAGATCGACATCGCCGAAGTGGAGCGTGCCGCCGACGCGGCCTGACGGAGCTCCGATGGCCGAACCGACGGCCCCGACCGAGGACCTGCTGCGCGAGCTCGCGCCGCAGGTCCTCGGCGCGTTGGTGCGCAAGCACCGGCGGTTCGACGCGTGCGAGGACGCGGTCCAGGAGGCGCTCCTGGCCGCGTCCACGCGATGGCCGGCGGACGGTGTCCCCGATGATCCGCGCGCCTGGTTGATCGCCGTGGCGGACCGCCGGCTCGTCGACGAGTGGCGGAGCGAGCGCGCCCGGCGCCGACGCGAGGAATCCGACGTCACGCTGGATGTGCGCGGGTCGACCGCGATCCAGCGGGACGACACGCTGACGCTGCTGTTCCTCTGCTGTCATCCGTCGCTGTCGCCCCCGTCGCAGCTGGCGCTCACGTTGCGCGCGGTCGGCGGCCTGACGACCAGGGAGATCGCGAACGCGTTCCTCGTGCCGGAGGCGACGATCGCGCAGCGGATCAGCCGGGCAAAGCAGACGATCAAGGCCGGCGGGGTCGGGTTCGAGGATCCACCCGACGACGAGCGCGCCGAGCGGTTGCGCGTCGTCCTGCACGTCCTGTACCTGGTGTTCAACGAGGGCTACACGGCGAGCGGCGGACCCTCGCTGCAGCGGACCGATCTCACCTCCGAGGCGATCCGGTTGACGCGGATGCTGCTCGCCCTGCTGCCCGGCGAGGGCGAGGTGGCCGGCCTGCTGGCGCTGATGCTGCTCACGGACGCGCGGCGAGCGGCACGGACGGATCCGGAAGGATCCATCGTGCCGCTCGCCGAGCAGGATCGCGCGCGATGGGACCGCGCCCAGGTCGAGGAGGGCGTCGGGCTCCTGAACCGGACGCTGGGGACCTCGCTGGTCGGTCCCTATCAGCTCCAAGCGGCGATCGCGGCGGTGCACGACGAGGCGCCGACCGCGGAGGACACCGATTGGCGGGAGATCCTGGCGCTCTACGAGGTGCTGGAGCAGGTCGCGCCCGGCCCGGTGGTCACGCTGAACAAGGCGGTCGCGCTGGCGAACGTCGACGGCCCCCGAGCAGGGCTCGCCCTGCTCGGGACCCTGGAGTCCGACCAGCGGCTGGCGCACTCGCACCGCCTGGAGGCGGTGCGAGCGCACCTCCTCGAGCTCGCGGGCGAGCCCGAGGCGGCTCGTACGGCGTATCTCCGAGCGGCTCGGATGACGGCCAGCGTTCCGGAGCAGCGCTACCTCTCGCTCCGGGCGGCGCGCCTCGGCTGACTCAGCCCACGATGCGGTACCGAAGGAGGACCGTGCCGTTCTCGAAACGACGTTCGTCGAGGAGCTCGAGATCGAGACGCAGGTCCTCCGGCAGGAACCGGGTGCCGCCGCCGACGACGGCCGGGACGGCGAAGAGCTGGAGCTCGTCCACGAGTCCCGCACGGAGCGCGTGCGACGCGAGCTCCGGACCGCCGATGGCCAGGTCGCGATCGGACGACGCCTTCATCGTTCGCACGGCCTCGGGGTCGAACTCCCGCGCGATCCGCGTCCTGGCGGTCGTGACCTCGTCGATCGTCCTCGAGTAGACGATCTTGTCCGCGGCCAGCCAGATCCCCTTGAAGTCGCGGATCACTTCGGGCTCACCCTCGGTCTCCATCGTCTCCCAGGCGGCCAGCACCTCGTACATCCTTCGACCGAACAGGAACGTGCCGACCGATCGTGTCAGGTCGTTCACCGCCGCGTGGACCTCCTCCGACGGCGCCGCCCAGTCGAAGTTGCCCCGTTCGTCGGCGACGTAGCCATCCACCGACGCGATCGAGGAGTACACGAGGTCCGTCACGACCGTCCACCCGCTTCCGGTCGCACGGTATCGCCACGCACCACGTTTCCTTCGATGTCGGCCCCTCCCGGCTCGGTGTGCTTCAGCCACACCGTCAGCCCGGTGACGATCGGCGCCAACAGCAACACGACCATGGCCGTGAGGCTCCCCTTGGCGCCCCAGTCGGTGAGGCCGACCGCGAGGATCAGTGCGGCGCTCACGAAGATCGCGACCTCGGCCGGCCGGTAGATCTCGGGAACGCGACGCCGGATCTCGAGCGTCTGCGAGATCGCTGCGATCGACAGCAACGCGACGGCGAGCGAGCCGACGAGGAGCCACCGCACGGCGTCGGGCAACGCGTCGCTCGGATGCTCGACGGTGCTCAGGACGCCGGCACCCCCGGCGCCGATCGCGACGACCAGGGGGAAGTGGAGCTGGAGCCAGACCTGCGTGAAGCGGGAGATCGGCTCGCGATGGGAGATCAGATCGAAGTAGATCCACCACAGACCGATCGCGACCACGACGCCGAGGACGCCGATCGCCGCGTCGTGGAACGTCAGAGGGGCGAGCTGTGCCATCCCGTTGACCGCGCCGACGATCACCTCACCCAGCACGATGATCACGAACAACCCGTAGCGTTCGATCAGCGACGGGGTCGTCGGCAACACGGCGTCGCCGCTCTGGCTCTCCGGCGGTGTCCACACGTGGAACGCGATCACGAGCCCCGCGATCTGGATCGCTAGCCCGATCGCCCACAACCAGTACTGAGCGGGATCGGCGACGAACGTGCTGGCGATGAAGAGGATCGCCGAGATCAGGTGAGCGGTCGAGTAGGGGACCGACCCGGAGCGGTGCGATGGATCGTGGATGCCCGTCCGGAACCACAGGATCACGAGGATGAGCATGTTGGCCGCGAACCCCCAGGCGAAGCCGTCCGCCCCCGGACCCGGCACGTCGGCGACGTACGCGGCCATGACCGCGACCGCCAGCATCTGTCCGAACGTGAACACCCGCGCGCTGACGTCATCGGTGCCGTGGAGGTCGTGGTACAGCGTCCCGTTGTTCCACGAGGACCACACCGCCCAGAAGAGGAAGACGAACCAGCCCACCCCGCCCCACGTCGGATGCGACGCGAGGCGGCGACCGAGCTGCGAGATCAGGACGACGAAGACGAGGTCGAAGAAGAGCTCGAGGAACGTCACGCTGCGGTCGGTCGGACGATCCTCGTACCGCGCCGGCGGCTGCCAGAGGCGGCGGAACGAGGAGGGAGTGCTCACGCGCGGCATGCTAGTTCTGAAGCGCTAGCCTGGCCGTTCGGGCAGACGACCGAGAGGAGGCCTGGCATGCGCAAGGTCGTGCACTTCGAGATCCCCGCCGACGACGAGGGGCGGGCGCGCGAGTTCTACCGGTCGGTCTTCGACTGGCAGCTCCAGGAGATGCCGGACATGCAGTACACGCTGGTGCGGACGACCGCGGTCAACGAGCAGACCCAGCTCCCGACGGAGCCGGGCGCGATCAACGGCGGCCTGATGAAGCGCTCGGACGCGACCCCGGCGCCGGTGCTCACGGTCGACGTGGAATCGATCGACGACTCGTTGAAGCAGATCGAGTCGGCCGGCGGAAGCACGGTGACGCCCAGGACCGAGATCCCCGGGATGGCGGCCTTCGCGTACTTCAAGGACACCGAAGGCAACGTCGTCGGGCTCTGGGAGACCCCACCCGCACAGAGCTGACATCCGTGGTTCAGGCCTCGCTCGATCACGCGAGGCGATCGCCGGCGCCGATCCGGATGGTGTTGAACGGCCGACGTGCGAAGGAGGGCCGGCGGCCGGTCGAGGACCGACCGCCGGCCACATCAACCTAGTCGTTGCAGGTGTTCGGGATGACCGTGTCGGGCACCCGGCCGGCCAGGTGAGCCTGGACCTCGTTCCCGAAGCCGCCGGTGGAGCTCGCCACCGTCGAGATGAATCCGCCGAACGCCGATCCTCCCTTGGCGTACCCCGAGAAGTCGTGGCCGAGGCAGGCCTGGTTGGCCGGCGTCGCCGCCGATGCCGTCGTCGCGCCGGCGAGGATCGAAGCGGTGGCCATCACCGCGATCATGATCTTCCTCATCCGTTCTCTCCTTTCCGTTGAGGACCTGGCCACCATGCGGTCGGAAGGGGTGCTGCCACATCCGGGCGTGCACGGAACCTAGCCCGGAAACCACACGGAACCGAGACCTTGCGACGCGGTGTCGGGAAGGGAAGGATTGCCGAGCCATGTCGCAGACCCGGTCGCCGATCGTGGTCGGTCGTGAGCTGGAGCTCGGGATCCTCCGGCAGGCGATCGACGGCTTGGGATCGGGCACCGGATCGAGCCTGGTGCTCGTCGGCGAGGCCGGTTCGGGGAAGACGAGGCTCCTCCGCGAGGCGGTCGTCGAGGCAACAGGTCGAGGCATCCCCGCGCTCTCGGGCGGTCCGCCTCCTGGGATGCCGTCCCCGGCCTTCGGCGTGCTCGCCGGCGCGCTTCGGCCGCTCCTCAGGCACTCGACGCCGCGGGGCGAGGCCCTCGGACCGTTCGGTCCCGGCCTGCGGGCGGTCCTGCCGGAATGGCCCGGCGGCCTCGGACGGAACGCCTTCTCGGCGGACCAGCTGCATCTGCTGGCGCTCGAGGGAGCGTTCCGATTGCTCGAGGCAGCTGCAGGCGACGTGGGCATCCTCGTCACGCTCGACGACCTCCACGCCTCGGATCCGGAGACCCTGGCGTTCGTCCATCACGCCTCGACGTCGATCCGCGATGTCCCGATCGCACTGGTCTCGGCGATCCGGCTCCACGAAGACGAGCGTGCCCTCCGGATGGCCGAGGCGCTCGACCAGAGCGGGGTTGCGACCGTTCTCCCCGTGGGCGCGCTGGACGGCGCGGGGGTCGAGGAGCTCCTGCAGGCGCTCTTGGGATCGGAGCCGCCGATGAACCTCGTCGACGCGGTCGTCGCACGGACGCATGGGGTGCCGCTCCTCGTCGAGGAGCTGACGGACGCATCGCTCGCTTCGGGTTCGCTCATCAACGTCGGGGGTCGGGTGACCTTCGACGATGAAGCGGGCCCGCCGGTCCCGAGGACCACGGTCGACTTCGTCGCCGAGAAGCTGAAGCGCGTCTCAGGCTCGTCGCGCTCGATCGCGCACGCGACCGCGATCTCGGGACGCTCGGACCCTGCGATCCTGGCCGCCCTCACGGGGCTACCAGAGGATGAGATCGCCGGGGGTCTCCGCGACTGCGTCGAAGCGGGACTGTTGGAGGCGGACGGTGATCGGATGCGGTTCCGACACCCCTTGATCGCCGAGGCGACCCTGGAGGACATCCTTCCCCCTGAGCGTCGGCAGATGCATGCCCGCGCGGCGGCGGCGCTCGCCGCCATCGACGAACAGGATCCCGGCGTGCTCGACGAGCGGGCGTTCCACCATGAGCAGCTCGGCGAACGTGATACCGCGGCGACGCTCCTGATCTCGTCGGCGATCAGCAGCATGGCGCGCCATACGCTGGCGAGCGCCGAGGATGCCTTGCTGAAGGCTTCTTCGCTCGCCGAGTCCGAGCGGACCGCCGATGCAGCGGCCGCGGCCCTCGCCGAGGTCGTCGGGCTCCAGGGGCGACTCGACGAGGCGCTTCGGCTCGACGAGTCGTTCTTGGAGCTGGTCGGGCCCTCGCCCGAGCGTCTCGGGCGTATGGCTCGCCATGCCGTGTCGGCTGGACGGCTCGAGGAGGGTGACGACCTGATCCGACGGGCCGAAGCGGCGGGGGCCGCGCGGGCACCGCTCAGGTCCCTGAGCGCCCTGGCCGCCCTGTGGCGCGGGCGGTTGGACGAAGCGGCGCTCGCCGCTCGGGAAGCCCTGGACCTCGCCGATGCCGAGGGTGACGACGCGACCGCATGCGCGGCGCTCGACGTGATCGCGAGGTCGGCGGACGCCGCCGGCCGGCGAGCTGACGCTGCCGAGGCGTTCGCGGCCTGGGAGCGCCGCGCACACGGGGCAGGGCTCTCGGCCTCGCGCCTCCAGGCACTGATGGAGCTCGGCAACCTCGACTGGATGTCCGGGGGCTCCTCCGATCGGCTGGAGGAGGTGCGCCGACTCTCGCTCGAGAGCGGTGCCTTCACGACCCTCGTGCTTGCGGACCTGTCGTTGGTGTGGTGGAAGGGTCATCGGGGGCTGTTGGTCGAAGCGGAGCAACTGGGTGAGGAAGCCGTCGATCTGTGTCGGCGCTTCGGCCTCGACCTCCTCCCTCATGCACTCGTCGCGGCGGGGTGGGCACGCGACCTCCGCCGGATCGGCGATGGGGAGTCGGCGGTCGCAGAGGCGCTCGCCCTCTCGAGCGAGGACCATGACCTTCAGATCATGGCGGCGTGGACCCGCGGCGATCGACTGATCCGGCTCGGTCGGTTCGCGGAGGCCGCGGAGACGTATCGGCCTGCGGTCGAACTGATCCTCTCCGATCCGAGCGCTGTCCCTCCGCCTGCACCGTTCATGCGGGCGGTCGCGCTCGCGGCTGCGGGTCACCTCGAGGACGCCCGGCTGCTCCTCGATCGCTTGCGCGAGACACCAGCGAGTTCCCGTCTGTACCTGAACCCGATCTGGGGAGCTGTCGCGGAGGCGGTCGCCGACGGAGACGTCGACGCGTTGGAGACGGCAGCGGAGGCTTGGTCGGATCGTGGCGAGCTGAACGAAGCCGTCTCGTTGACCATCGGAGCGGCGACGATCGCAGGCGCACCGGTCGAGCGATGGCTACGTGACGCGCTCGCGATCTTCGAACGGGTCGGCGCAGTCACCGACACCGAGCGCGTCCGCGGACTGATGCGCAGCGCGGGGGTCCCGGTTCCACGCAAGAAACGGACCCCGTCGGATCTTCCACCGCCGCTCCGGAAGGCGGGCGTCACGGCCCGGGAGGCACAGGTCCTGTCGCTGATCGCCGAGGGACTCTCGAATGCCGAGATCGCCGGGCGTCTGTACCTCAGCGTCCGGACGGTCGAGAGTCACATCTCGTCCCTCCTGGTGAAGACCACGGCCGGGTCGAGGGCCGCCCTGATCTCGATGGGGCTCGAAGCACGGTCCGGTGCGGGATGAACCCGCGTCATCGCGCCGCATGAGGGCGATCGTCCAGGAGTCGTACGGTCCGGCCGAGCTCCTTCAGCTCCGGGACGTCGAGCCGCCGGCCGTCGGCGAGCGGGATGTCCTCGTCCGGGTGAAGGCCGCTTCGCTCCATCCGGACGTCTGGCACATGCTGCGCGGCGAGCCACGGGTCCTGCGCCTGATGGGCGCGGGGCTGGTCCGGCCCAAGCGGCCGATCCCGGGAACCGATCTGGCCGGGGTCGTCGAAGCGACGGGTCCCGGCGGCACCCGCTTCGGCGTCGGGGACGAGGTGTTCGGGAAGACCGTCGGCGCGAACTCGTGGCGGAACGGCGGCGCGTACGCCGAGCTGGCCACCGTTCGGGAGGATCTGCTCGAACGCAAGCCGGCGAACCTCACCTTCGAGCAAGCGGCCGCCTCGCCGGACTCCGGCACGATCGCGATCCAGGGCGTGCGTGACGAGGGACGGCTCCAGAGGGGCCAGCGGGTCCTGATCAACGGAGCCGGCGGCGGCGTCGGCACGTTCGCCGTCCAGGTCGCCAAGGTGCTCGGCGCCGTCGACGTCACCGCCGTCGACGTCACCCAGAAGCTCGAGCGGCTCCGGTCGATCGGCGCAGATCGCACGCTCGACGCCGCCGAGGACTTCACGGCCGCCGGCGAGCGGTACGACGTGATCCTCGACATCCCGGGCAACCGTCCGTTCGCGGCGATCAAGAGGGCCCTCACGGCGGAGGGGACGTACGTCCTGATCGGGCACGACGCCTTCGGACGCGAGGGCCGGCGCTGGGTCGGAAGCATCGGACGGTTCCTCGAGCTGCTGATCCGCTCGCCGTTCGAGAAGCAGCTTCCTGGATTGCGCGGAGCGAAGGATCCCGGCGACCGCATGCAGCTGCTGACGAGGTTGCTCGAGGATGGCGCCGTCGTCCCGGTGATCGACCGGACCTTCCCGCTGGCCGAGGTGCCGTCGGCGATCCGCTACCTGGAGACCGGAGCGGCGATCGGCAAGATCGTGATCACGATCGCTCCTTGAACCGCTCCAGCCCGTCCAGCAAGAGGTCCAGGGCGAACTCGAACTCGAACTGATCGTCGCAGCCCGGCCCCACCACCGACGCGTCGTCGTGGGTCACCGTCAGGTACAGCCGGTAGATGTGCGGGAACGCGGCGGCCATCGCCTCGTACGTCTCGGCCTCCATCTCGGGCGTGGTGTCGCTGGCGTCGTTGAAGAGCTCCTGCGTGAATCCCATCAACCGACTGCCCATCGCGTGCATCGCGTGGTGGACCTGGTCGATCGTGAACCCGCCGGCGAGGAGCATCCCGATCATCGAGTCCACGTAGGCGAGGACCGTGGGGGTCGGCTCCGTCCGCGACTCCATCACTCGGGAAGCCCAGGGGTGCCGGAGGAGCGCCCGACGAGCCGAGAGGATCCGTTCGCGGATCGCGGCCTTCCAGTCCGCGCCGTCGATCGGTGGGTCGATCTCGGAAACGACGACGTCGATCATCCCGTCGAGCAGCTCGTCCTTGTTGACGACGTGCTTGTAGAGGGCCATCGGCACCACGTCGAGCTCCTGGGCGAGCTTCCGCATGCTGAGCGACTCGACGCCGCCTCGATCCGCGAGGGTGACGGCAGCGTTCAGGACACGCTCGCGGGAGAGCGGCTCGCGGGGCCGTGCCTCGGTCTCGATAGTCGCGGCCATGCCACCTCCCGGGAGCGGGCCCACCTTCGGCGGGACCCTCGGACTTGACAAGTGTACGTCGTACACCTAAGGTACGCCACCAAGGTGTACGGCGTACACCGCCCCGATGGACGACGAGGGGAGAGGCCATGGGTTCGGAGAGAAGACTCGCCAGGATCGCGGGAGCGATGTACCTGGTGGTGGCGGTGGGCGGCATCTTCGCGGAGGTCGTCGTGCGGCAGCGGATCGTGGAGACGGGCGACGCCGCGGCCACCGCCGACAACATCCGCGCGTCGGCGGGATTGTTCCGCGCCGGGTTCGCCGCGGACCTGGTCCAGGCCACGTTCTTCCTGTTCACCGCGATGGCCCTGTACCTGCTCCTCCGCCACGTGGACGAGCTGGTCGCCCGGACCATGGTGATCCTGGTGGCGGTGAGCGTGGCGATCATGTCCCTGAACCTGCTGAACCAGTGGATCGCGCTCCGGGTGGCCACCGGCCAGGAGCTCGGCTTCGGTCCCGGCGGCTCGGACGCGCTGACCGGCCTGTTCGCCGACATGCACCACTTCGGCTACCTGATCGCCCAGATGTTCTTCGGGCTCTGGCTGTTGCCCCTCGGCTACCTCGTCGTGCGGTCGGGGTGGTTCCCGAAGGCGCTCGGTGTGCTCCTGATGGTCGGAGCGGGTGGTTACGTGCTCGATCTCTTCGGGCGGTTCCTGGCGCCGGGGCTCGCCGACACGATCGGACCGATCGTGCTGACGCCGGCGGCGATCGGCGAGCTCTCGTTCGTCGCGTGGTTGCTCATCAAAGCCGTGCCGGCGAAGGAGCCGGCGGCGCGGATCCCCGCGCTCGCCGCGTAGGAAGAGAGGAGTTCGAACGATGAAAGCGATCGTGCAGGATCGGTACGGATCGGCCGACGTGCTCGAGTTCCAGGACATCGAGGTCCCGGCGGTCGGCGACGACCAGGTGCTGGTCCAGGTCCGCGCCGCCGGCGCCGGTCCGGACGTGTGGCACGTCATGACCGGGATGCCGTACATAGCTCGCCCTGCGCTCGGGCTGCGTCGGCCGAAGCTCCGTGTGCGTGGTTGGGACGTCGCCGGCACGGTTGAGGCCGTCGGATCGAAGGTCACCGACCTCCACGTCGGCGACGATGTGATGGGGGCCGGCGAGGGCTCGTTCGCCGGGTTCACCGTGGCATCGGCGGACAAGCTGGTTCCCAAGCCCTCCCGGTTGAGCTTCGAAGAGGCGGCGGCGGCTCCGGTCTCCGGGGTCACGGCGCTGCGAGCCTTGCGGGACGAGGGGAGGGTCCGGCCGGGACAGCGGGTGTTGGTCATCGGGGCCTCCGGCGGAGTGGGATCGCTGGCGGTGCAGATCGCCAGGGCGTTCGGCGCCCACGTCACCGGCGTCGCCGGCACCTCGAAGGCCGAGTTCCTCCGCTCGATCGGCGCGGACGAGGTGATCGACTACACGCGCGAGGACTTCACCGACGGTACCCGTCGTTGGGACGTGATCGTCGACACGGCCGGCCGTCGTCCGCTCCGGCAGCTGCGACGGGCTCTGACCCGGAAGGGGACGCTCGTCGTGGTGGGCGGGGACGGCGGGGGTCGTTGGACCGGTGGGTTCTTCCGGGGGATCCTTCGGGGGCCGCTCCTGTCTCTGTTCGTCGGTCAGCGGCTGCGCGGCCTGGCGACCAAGATCCAGCAGGACGACCTCCGGGCGCTCGCCGAGCTGATCGAGGAGGGGAAAGTCACGCCGGTTGTCGGGAGGACGTATCCCTTGATCGAGGCGGCGGACGCTGTCCGGGAGCTCGAGCGGGGCCACGTGCGGGGCAAGATCGTCGTCACCGTGTAGACAGGAACCTCCGATCGGCTCGCGCCGAGGAGGTGTCCGCGATGGGCAGGATCAGCACGTTCACGCACGTGACGCTGGACGGCGTGATGCAGGCCCCCGGCCGCCCGGACGAAGACACCCGCGGTGGCTTCGGGTACGGCGGCTGGGAGGTCCGGTACGCCGACGAGGTGATGGCCGGGGTGGCCGCCGAGGGCATGGCGCGCGAAGGCGCCATGCTCTTCGGCCGCCGCACCTACGAGGACTTCTTCGGGTTCTGGCCCAACGCGCCGCAGCCGAACCCGTTCACCGAGGTCCTCAACCGGACGCACAAGTACGTCGCGTCCCGGACGCTGACTGAGCCACTCCCGTGGGAGAACTCGACGCTGTTGAAGGGTGACGCCGGCGAGTCGGTCGCTGAGGTGAAACGAACCTCCGACCTCGACCTCGTGATCCTCGGCAGCGGCGACCTGATCCGGTCGCTGATCCCTGACGGTCTGATCGACGAGTTCGTGGTGTTGATCCATCCGCTCGTCCTGGGGACCGGCACCCGGCTCTTCGAAGATGGCGGACCTCCCGCGACGTTCGAGCTGGTGGACTCGAAGCCGACGACGACCGGCGTGATCATCGCGACCTACCGGCCCGCCGGAGCGAGCGCGTAGGCGCTAGTCGGCGAACGCGCGCTCCAGGGGCCGGCCGGGCCTCCACGTCTGGACCAACAGGTGCGGCGGCTTCCCTTCGACCTTGATCCGGACCAGGCGCTCGATGTCGAGCGCGAAGAGTGAGTGTGCCTCCGGTGGCGCGGCGGTGTACTGCTTCCGCTCCTCGGGATCGGTGACCTCTCGCGCGCGCCCCGAGATGCGCGCGTCGCCCGCCCACGAGTGCTCCTCGCCCTCCTCGATCACCGACGCCGAATGGATCTCCGTCCTCGGATCCCGCCGGAGGTCGGCGGCCTTCCTCGACGCGGGCATCATCCCGAAGGTGGCTTCGCCGCCGACGAACTCGACCTCGAGGCCGCTGAGCCGCGGGGAGCCGTCGCGACGGAGCGTGGCGATCGTCTTGTGCTTGTGCGCGTCGAAGACGGTCCGCACCTCGGCCGCGAAGGCCGGCTCCTCGTCGACGACGTCCTGCCAGCGGGCCATGAAGGGGCGATGTTCTCAGGCGAAGGCGACCGAGGGAACTTCTGAGGCGATGACGATGTCGTCATCCGCTTCCGTCCGGCTGGAGGCTCGCTCGCGGTCATCCGGGTCATCCTGAGATGGGAGGATGGTGGTGATGAAGGCCCTCGCGTACTGGGCGATGGTGGCCGTCCTGATCGCGTTCGGGACGATCGCGATCTTCAGCATCGGTGCGCCCTTCCTGTTGCTGGGGCTGATGTTCGCGGTGCTCTCTCCGTGGCGGCATCGCCCGGGCGTGATCTGGGCCGGGTTCGGGGTGGTGTTCGGCTTCGTGATCGGCTACGTGCTCGTGGCGCCGCTCGGTTGCCACGGCAGCACGTTCCTCGGGGTCGACGGCGCGATCATCAGGGACACCGTCAGGTGCACGAACCTCATCGGGATCCGCTACGAGGGGACCGGCGACTACAACCCCAGCTTGTTGCCCGCTCTCCTCGCGGGCATCTCGCTCGCGGTCGTCGCCTTCGTCACGGCGTCGGTGCTTCTCCGGAAACGGCCGTCCTCGCCCCCGCGGCCCGATCTGGCATGACGGACGCGCCGGATCTCCGCGAGGTCGCGAGGTCGATCGTCGACACGAACAACTTCATGACGCTGGCGACGGCCGACCGGGCGGGACACCCGTGGGCATCGCCGGTCTGGTACGCCTACCGCGACTGCCGCGAGTTCTTCTGGGTCTCCTCGCCGGACGCCACGCACTCGCGGAACATCGCCGTCCGGCCGGAGCTCGCGATCGTGATCTTCGACTCGCACGAGGCCGGCGGGTGGAAGTCGCTCTACCTGTCCGCGACCGCCGAGCAGCTCGACGACGTCGGACAGGGGATCGAGATCTTCTCCCGGCGGTCGGTGGAACAGGGGTTCCCGACGTGGAGGCCCGAGGACGTCACACCGCCGGGCAAGCATCGCCTCTATCGGGCCACCGCGACGGAGCACTTCGTGCTCGACCCGCACGACGAACGGATCCCGGTCGACCCGACCTGACGCCGCGCGGGATCAGGCGCCGGGGTCGCGCTCGGGCGGGGGCGGTGGCAGCTCTGCCTCCGCGAACCTGATCGCCGAGTCGCGTCCGGCCTTCGCCTCGTCGACCACGCGCATCGCCGCGTAGAGCCCGAAGGCGAACCCGGCGACGAGGCCGAGGAAGCCCCCGACGACCATCAGCCCCGGCGTCGACGAACCCGACCACGTGAGATCGGCGGCCACGATCAAGTTGCCGATCATCGCCCCGGCGAGCGTGCCGCCCATCGCGCATGCGAGCAGGAGGAGCACCGCGATGACCCCGGACACCGTCCTGTTCACCTTCGCTCCTTCGCCCCGGCGGAGGGAGAGCATGCCTCGGGCCGCGGGCACCGCGCAACCGACGAAGGGCCGTTCAGCCGGTCCGTCTGACCCGGAAGAGGGCGACGGGCTCGGGGACGCCCTTCAGCTCGGCGTCGTCGACGCGCTCGAAGCCGAAGCCGTCGCCGGCCGCTTGGGCCACCGCCTCGCTGGTGAGCACCTCGCCAGGGCTCGCGGCTTCGGCGATCCGCGAGGCGAGGTTCACGGTCTGGCCGAACACGTCGAGGTCGCGTTCGATCACGGGTCCGATGTGCACGCCGGCGTGCGAGGACAGCGCGCCCCGGCCGCTCATCGTCTCCACCAGGTCGAGCGCCGCGTCGACGCCGACCGTGGCGTCGGCGAGGCGCAGCATCGCGCCGTCGCCCAGGAGCTTCACGAGCCGCCCGCCGTGACGGGTGGCGGTCGCGTCGCCGTGTCGCTGTAGCGACGCGGCGGCGTCGACCGCGGACTCGTCGCCGTGCTCTCGGGTCATCCGGGTGAACCCCGAGAGGTCGACGAAGACGATCGCCGGTGGGCTCGGCGGCTCGGGGATCGGCGCCAGCCCTCGCGTGGCCAGGAACTTCTCGAAGCCGTCGACGATCCCGCTGATGCTTCGGTGCTCGAGGTAGCGGGCTCCCAGCCAGATGAACATGTCCGGCGCGACCCGCGTGACCTTGGTGAACGCCACGCGCACGTCGTCGGGGAACTCCTCGAGCTCGCCCCGGAGGAGCCGCTCGCGCGCCGGTTCGGCGAGCTGCTCGTCCATGATCTCCATCCAGCCGAGGAAGATCGCGCGGGTCCCCTGCGCGAACAGTCGTGCGGCCCGGAGCAGCGAGTCGTCGTCCGGTGGGAGCTCCCACGCTTCGAGGAACCGTTCGAACAGCCGCTCCTCGTCGACGTGGATCGGGGCCGACGGGTCCGGCTTCGGCAGGCCGAGCACCTCGTAGACGGCCGGGAGCATCTCTGCGCGCGGGCCGGCGCTCGCCTGGAACTCGGCGAACGTCCGCTCGGAACGGGGACCGGGCGCGTACGGGATGTACTCGTCGGTCCGTTGGAACGTGAGCATCCCCTCGGTCGCGGCGGTTTCGATCGACCCGGCCGGAACGCCGCTCGCGAGGAGGGCCGAGGCCATCTTGACCGCGAGCACGGCGCCGAAGGTGAACCGGCCCACCTCGTCGGGGGCGATCAGCCCCAGGTCGGTCATCCATCGGACGCGGTCCTCCGGACACGCTGCCTCCCGCGCGACCTCGGCGGCCGAGTACGTCCTCGCCACGCTCGGCATCGTAGCCAGCGGGCCCAGCTGCCACGATGGAGGAAGTCGTTCGGGAGGGAGATGAGCGATGAGGAAGCTGCTCGTGACGACATTCGTGAGTCTCGACGGCGTGATGCAGGCCCCGGGCGGGCCCGAGGAGGATCGGGAAGGAGGGTTCGCCTACGGCGGCTGGATCGCTCCCCACTGGGACGATGCCCTCGGCGCGGTCTTGGACGAGACGCTGGCGCGCCCGTTGGACCTGCTGCTCGGGCGTCGCACGTACGAGATCTTCTCCGGGTACTGGCCCCACCATGCCGACGAGCCCGTCGGGAAGCCGCTGAACGACGCGACGAAGTACGTCGTGTCGGGCAGCCACCCATCGCTGGAGTGGGGTCCCGCGGAGCTGATCGAGAACCCCGCCTCGGAGATCCCCGAGCTGAAGCGGTCGGACGGTCCCGAGCTCCAGGTGCACGGGAGCGCGAACCTCGTTCAGACCCTGATGCGGCACGGCTTGGTCGACGAGTTCCAGCTGTTCGTGTTCCCGGTGACGATCGGCTCGGGGAAGCGTTTGTTCGGAGACGGCACGGTCCCGGCGGGCTTCAAGCTCGCGTGGAGCAGCGTGTCGTCGACCGGCGTGACGGTCGGCAGGTACGAGCTGGTCGGGGAGCTCGAGACCGGGTCGGTCGCCTAGCAGGATCGATCAAGCCGGCGCCTGACCTCCGGCGATGTCGCCGATGATCTGCGCGAGCTCCTCCGGCCTCGACCACATCGGCCAGTGGCTGGTCGGCAGGTCGACCCAGGTGATGTTCCGGACCTCGTTGAGGCCGGCGAGCCAGGAGTAACCTTCTTTCGCGGCGTCCTTGTACTGCTGCGACGTGTATCCGGTGCAGATCACCGTGGTCGGGACGTCGAGCCGAGCGTCGTTGCTCAGGTCGATCTTCTCGCGCAGCACCCCGCCGGGCACCGGAACCGCTCGTTGCCGGAAGGTCTCCATCTGATCGTCGGTGAGGCCGTCGAGGTTCTCCTCGGCCGCGACCTCGTCCCAGTCCATGGGCTTCTCGACGTCGGCGAAGTCGGGGTCGAGGGGAGGGATGCCCGGGGCGGAGTCGACGTACACCATCGACGCGATCAGCTCGGGCACGCGGTCGCTCGTCACGTAGCCGGAGAAGCCGGTCGCGCTGTGGACCGCGAGGACGACGGGACGGCCGGCGGCCTTCACCGCGTCCTCGATCGTGTCGACGTGATCGGACAGCGTGATCGAGGATCGGTCGGTGTCGGGCGAGTCGAGGCCGGGGAGCGTGAGCGCGGTGACGTCGTGGCCGTCGGCCCGGAGCACCGGAGCCACGTCGTCCCACGCCCACGCGCCCAACCAGAACCCGGGGACCAGGATGATCGGTGCGTTCGTCATGGATCGACCCTACGGTCGAGCCCGGACATCCCGCACGCGCATCCGCGCTGTGCGCTTCGCGCGCGGCTCGACCTGGGGTTTCCGCGATGGTTCGCGAAGGCGCCGCGGAAACGCGCAACGGTCGTGCGCGCGCTCGTTTGACATCGGTCTCCGGACCCTTCGACGATGGTCGGGTCGGTCGAGATCCACGACCTCGGGAGGTGTCGATCATGCGTCGGATCCCTCGTGTCCGGAACGCGATCGCCGCGGCGGCGACGGCTGCGGCGATCCTCGTCCTGGCGGTGCCGGCGGCGGCGGCTCCGCCGCCGCCGGCACCGTCCCCGTGCAGCGGGCCGTCGTGCTGGCGCCCGGCGCTCAACACCCGGTGGCAATACCAGCTCCAGGGGGTCGCGGCGTACTCCTCGACGGGCGGGATCAACGTGAACATCTCCGCCGTGCCGTTCACCGGAGGCGCAGCCGTCCGGCCGTCGGTGTTCGACATCGACCTCTACGTCGACCAGGCGATCTCCGGCAACAACACCACGTTCAACACCGCGGCCGTGAACGCGATCCACGCGAACGGCGGGCGGGCGATCTGCTACGTGAGCGCCGGGACGTTCGAGCCGTGGCGGGCCGACGCCACGTCCTACCCGGATTCGATCAAGGGCAGAGCCGTCAGCGGATTCCGGGACGAGAAGTGGCTGGACATCCGGCAGACGAGCATCCTGTTCCCGATCCTCGACGCGCGCGTGACCAAGTGCGCCCAGGCCGGGTTCGACGGCGTCGAGTGGGACAACGTCGACGGCTTCTCCAACCGGACGGGGTTCCCGCTCACGGCGGCGGATCAGCTGTTCTACAACGCGAGCCTGGCCAACATGGCGCACGCCCACGGCCTGACCGTCGCGCTGAAGAACGACGTCGAGCAGCTCTCCGACCTCGGTCCCTACTTCGACTACGCGATCAACGAGCAGTGCCAGCAGTACAACGAATGCGGCGGGTACACCACGTTCTTCACCGGTCAGAACAAGGCGGTCTTCCAGGTCGAGTACAAGCTGGCCCTCGACAAGTTCTGCCCGCAGGCGAACGCGGGGAACCGCAACGCGATCAAGAAGACGTTCGACCTCTTCGACACGCCCTGGACCGCCTGCCGGTAACGTCCGGGTCCGTCATGCTCTCCCCACGGAGGTGACGAGAGGGAGGCCGTGATGGCAGGGAGCGGCACGCAGCAGGACCCGTGGGTGCTGAAGACGCCGCCGGGGACGTCGGAGTACCGGATGTGGCGCGACGAGGAAGCCGACCCGCCGACGCTCGTCTGTCAGGTCGGCTCGACCAGGCTCGGCTACCGGCTCCGGTGCATCGAGGACCTCCGCGCGATGCTGAAGCAGCACGGGGACTGGATGGAGCTCGGCAGCGCCGACGAGTCCAAGCAGGCGAAGGAGGGCACGGTCGAAGCGTGGGGTCGGTCGCCCGACAATCCGGTCGGCGGGTGGTACGGGATCAAGAAGGGCCTGCGCGGGCGGTTCGGGATGTACGTGCCGCCGCTCCTGGAGGAGCTGGGCATGGCGGAGCTCGAGCACAACCCGCGCAACAACCGCATGCGCGCGATCTGACGTCAGGTCAGACGCCGCAGGCGGCCACGGGCCCGCCGCCACGCGAACATCGGCACGAAGTCGGGGATCCTCGCCCCTCGCAGCTCACTGAGCGATTGCCGAGCGACCTGGCTGATCGTCTCGGGAGGAACGGCGTCGCCGAACTCCTCCGTGAGGCGTTTCTGGAGGCCGGGCAGGGGGTCGGCGGGAGGGTCGTCCCGATCGTTCGCTTGGATCATCCCGTCGCTCCCCGGTGGCGCTGGATGAGGCAAGATACTCCTCGTCGGCGATCCGCGCATCCCCTCAGATGGGTGACGGCGCCGGAGGAGGTGAGCGATGCCGAGCGTGCAGGGTCTCTCGAAGGCGGCGGCGAACTACCGCAAGGCGGACAACCCCAAGTTCAGCTGCCACGAGTGCAAGTTCATGTTCCCGCGACTCTCGATCGGCGGGTGCCGGTTCGTCCGCGGTGTGATCCATGCGGGGGACACGTGCGACGAGTTCAAGCCGCGGGTCGGCTCTGGAAGCGAGCGCGCCTAGCCCCCGGACGGGGGGCCAGACATCTCGAGCGGTTCGCCGTGGCGACCCCGGTTGCCACCTGAGCGGAAGCCGCTCGGCGCTTCGCCGAATCGGATCTTGAAGGCACGACTGAGCGACTCCTCCGAGCCGTAGCCGACCGACCGCGCGACGTCGCCGATCGTCGCGTCGGTCGATCGCAGGAGGCGGGCGGCCCGCGCCAACCGCAGCCCGGCCAGGTAGCGCATGGGGGGTTGGCCGACGAGGGCGTGGAAGCGGTCGGCGAACGCCGACCGCGACATCACGGCCACGTCGGCGAGCGAACCGACGCTCCAGGGGAGCGCCGGATCCTCGTGCAGCCGTGCCAGGACTCGCCCGATCCGGTCGTCGGCGAGGCCTGCGGGCGGCGCCGCCGCGTCGCGGAGCGACGCGGCGAGCGCAGCCCGCAGACCATCCGCGATCAGGGACTCGAGGAGGCGGTTCACGACGAAGGACCCGCCGTCGGTCGGACGACGTGCTTCCTCCCGGAGCGCCTCGATCACACTCGCACGCCACCCAACGGCGTCTTGGTCGGTGCCGGACACGACGACCGGAGGGAGCCGGTCGATCCATGTCGGCCGCCCGGAGTCTTCGAACGAGAAGATGCCGCACACCACCTCGGTCAGCGGGCCGTCGTCACCGCCGAACCGCAGCTCGCCGTCGACGACCTGGTTGGTCGCGAGGATCGACGTGAGCGGTGGCGCCGTCGACCCCAGCGAGTCGCGCAGCCAGTGCGGCCGGCCGGTCGGGAGCACCGCAACGTCGCCCGTCTCCATCGCGATCGGTTCCTCGGCGCCCTCCACGTCCAGCCAACCTTGACCCTCGATCACCATGTGGAAGCTCCCGGCGTCGCGTCCCGCGATGCCGAATCCCCAGGGAGCGGCCATCACGGAGCGACACAACACCGACGAGCTGAGCCTGAGATCGCGGATCAGTTGCTCCGACGCGCCTCGGACGTCGTAGCCGACGACGGTCTTCCGCACGCGGTCCTCCTCCCTTCGGCGCCCAACCGAGTATCTCGCGCGGTGCCGGACGGCAGGACCACCGACGGTCGGACCCTGGACGTTCGGTGGGCGGAACAGGCGTTCCGGTCATTCACCGACCTCGCGCCGGAGGCCCACGATGGTCGTCGCTTCGAACGAGGAGGAAGGGATGGCGCCACTGGATGTGATCTCTCGCTACCACGAGGCGCTCCGCTCAGGCGACTTCGAAGGTGCGCGAGGGCTGCTTCGAGACGACCTCCGCTTCGTCGGCCCCTTCGAGTCGTTCGATGATGCCGATGCCTACCTCGCCGCGGTCCAGAAGCTGTGGACCATCGTCAGGTCGATCGACGTTCGCCATGTCTCCGTGAGCGGCGACGAGGTGGTGGCCTTGTACGACATGGTCACGGAGACCCCGGCGGGCACGCAACTCGTGTGCGAGTGGTACGGCCTCGACGCGGACTCGATCGCCTGGATCCGCGCGTTGTTCGATACCGCGCCCTTCGCATCCCTCCGGGAGGGACGCTCGGCTCCCGGCTGATGGCCACGCTCCGGCTCACCCAGGTGATCGACCGACCGCCGTCTGACGTCTTCGCCGCGATCGTGGATCTCGAGTCGTTCCCGCGGTGGGATCCGACGACCAAGCGTGCGAGGAAGCTCTCGCCCGGTGAGATCGGGGAGGGGAGCCGATCCGAGCTCACCATCCGCGGCTTCGGGAAGACGGTCCAGGAGCTCCGAGGGTTCGACCGTGATCGTCGCGTCACGCTGGTCCCGCACATCGAGGCGTTGTCCGGCGGACACACGTTCGTCCTGTCGCCCGAGGACGGGCGGACCCGCGTCGACCACGAGCTCGTGATGACGCCTCGAGGCGTCTGGCGGTTGATGGCGCCGGTGATGCCGATGATCGGGCGGCGGAACCTGCGTCACACCGCCACCGCGCTGAAGGCCTGGGTGGAGAAGCGGTCGTGAGGCCCTGCCGGGGCCGGCTCGTGGCTGCCCGGCCCCGCTGGACCAGCGCTCCGGCCGCCTGAAGCCTCACCGGCCGTCCGGAGACCCTTCGACCCGGTCGTGCCGCTCCGTCGTGCGCCGCCCGAGGCGAAGCGTTCGTCGGGCTTCTCGGGCACCTGAGCGCCGAGCTCCGACGTCAGCCCAGGAGGGCTTCGATCGCGTCGGCCTGAGCGTGCACGCTCGGGGCTGAGGGGCCTCCGGGCCCGCCGCGTGCGGCGATCGATGCCGCGGGGTCGAGCAACGAAGCGCCGTCGGGAACACCGAGCTGCGTCCACTCCTCTCGCGTGAGGTCGGCGAGCGTTCGTCCCTCGACGTCCACGCTCAGCAGCAACGCGCCGACCCGCCGGTGCGCTTCGCCGAACGGAACTCCCAGCCTGACGAGCGCCTCCGCGACGTCCGTCGCGTAGAGATCGGGGTCGTTCGCGTGCGTCAGCATCGCGTCGACGTCGAACGAGATCGTCTCGACGCACCCGGCGATCGCGTCCAGCGACACCGTCATCGTCCGGACGGCGTCGAAGACCGGCTCCTTGTCCTCCTGGAGGTCCCGGTGGTACCCGAGGGGAAGTCCGGCGAGCGCCGACGACACAGCCACGAAGTCACCGGTCACGCGACCCGGCTTCGCGCGGACCAGCTCGGCGACGTCGGGGTTCCGCTTCTGCGGCATCATGCTCGACCCCGTCGCGTAGGCATCGTCGACACGCGCCCAGGCCAAGGCCGGGTCGCTCCATCGGGCGATGTCGGCGGCCAGCCGCGAGAGGTCGGTGGCCAGGATCGCGGCGACGCCCAGGAGCTCCTGGGCGGCGTCGCGAGCCGAGACGGCGTCGAGGGAGTTCTCGAACGCACGGTCGAAGCCCAGCCGCGCCGCGGTCTCCGAGGCGTTCAGCCCGAGCGTCGAGGTCGCGAGCGCGCCCGCGCCCAGCGGGGAGACCGACGTTCGGGCTCGCCACTGGACGAGCCGCTCCCGGTCGCGAACGAACGCCCACGCGTGCGCGAGCAGGTGATGCCCCAGGGTGACCACCTGCGCCGGCCGGGCGTGCGTCGTCCCTGGCATCGGGGACGACGCGTGCTCGCGGGCTCTGCTCGCGAGCACGCGCAGCAGGCGAACCAGCCCGCCGTCGATCCGGTCCGACGCGTCGAGCATCCACAGCTTCAGGTCGGTGGCGACGAGGTCGTTGCGGCTCCTCCCGGCTCGGAGCTTCGCGCCGAGGTCGCCCACCCGTTCGATCACGCCACGTTCGATCGCCGAGTGGACGTCCTCGTCGGCCGGCGAGAACGCGAACCGTTCGCCCTCGATCTCGTTCCCCACCTCGATCAGCGCCTTCTCGAGCTCGCCCGCTTCGTTCGCCTGGAGCCATCCGGCCCCCTCCAGCGCGTGGACGTGCGCGATCTGCGCCCGGACGTCCTGGGCGGCGAGCGCCACGTCGAACGACAGGCTCCTGGTGAGCACCTCCGCCTCGGCAGCGGGTTCCTTCGAGAAGCGCCCGGACCAGCCGTGCGTCCCCGCGGACCCGCTCATCCGACGCCCTGTCGCTCCGACCAGACCTTCAGTGGCAGGCCCCAGAGCTTGACGAACCCCGCGGCGTGCCGCTGGTCGAACGCGTCCTCGACGCCGTACGTCGCCAGCTCCAGGTCGTAGAGGCCCTTCGGCGCCTGGCGGCCGACGACGTCGCAGGTGCCGGCCGAGAACCGCAGCCGGACCTCGCCGGTGACGTGACGCTGTGTCTCCTCGATGAAGGCGTCGAGGGCCGAACGGAGCGGCGAGAACCAGAGTCCGTCGTACACGAGCTCGGTCCAACGCTGCTCGATCGCCGGCTTGAAGTGGGCGATCTCGCGCTGAAGGACGAGGTCCTCCAACGCGTGATGCGCCGTGATCAGCGCGAGGGCGCCGGGCACCTCGTAGATCTCGCGCGACTTGATGCCCACCCGGCGGTTCTCGATCATGTCGACGCGTCCGAACCCGTACGCGCCGGCGAGCGCGTCCAGCGTCCGGACGATCTCGACGAGCCCCATCGGCTCGCCGTCGATCGCCGTCGGCACGCCCTGCTCGAACGCGATCACCGTCTGCCGGACCCGCGACGGTCGCTGCGCGACCGCCGCGGTCCGCGCGAACGCCTCCTCGGGCGGGGTGACCCACGCATCCTCGAGCACGCCGCACTCGACCGTCCGACCCCACAGGTTCTCGTCGACCGAGAAGGACGTCGCCACGTCCGCCAGCGGGATGCCCCATTCCTCGGCCAGGACCGCCGCCTTGTCCCGGCCGATCCCGTCGTCGCGGATCGGCGCGAGGACCGGAAGGTCCGGGGCCAACACGCCGAGCGACACCTCGAACCGCACCTGGTCGTTGCCCTTGCCGGTGCAGCCGTGGGCGATCGCACCGGCGTCGACCCGGCGGGCCACGCGGACGATCTCGTCGGCGATCAGTGGCCGCGCGAGCGCCGACACGAGCGGGTACTTCCCCTCGTAGAGCGCGTTGGCCTTGATCGCTGGCGCCAGCATCTCGTCGGCGAACCGCTGGATCGCGTCGATCAGGATCACCTCGCCCGCGCCGGCCAAGTCGCCGCGCTCGCGGATCGCGTCGAAGTCGTCCTGCTGGCCGACGTCGACCGCGACCGCGACCACCTCGTGGCCCTGGTCGACCAGCCATCGGGTCGTCACGGACGTGTCGAGGCCGCCCGAGTACGCGAGGACGATGCGGGTCATCGCTCCTCCGTCACGGCACGGAGGGTGTCGGCGACCGCCGTGGGGGAGACGCCGTCCGCCGGCACGACCAGGATCGTGTTGTCGCCGGCGACCGTGCCCGCGACGACGTCGAGATCGGCGCGGTCGACCGCCTCGGCCAGCGCGTTGGCGGCGCCGGGAGGGGTCCGCAGGATCAGGAGGCCGTTCGCCGGGACCGACGCCAGCGCGAACTCGATCAGCGCGCGCCGGAGCAGGGGGATCGAACCGGCCGAGGACACGGCTCCCGGTGCGACGTACCGGGAGCCGTCCCGGTCGTGGACCTTGGCCAGGCCGAGCTCCTCGATGTCACGGGAGATCGTGGACTGGGTGGCGTCGAGTCCCACCTCCAGCAGGCGATCGCGGATCGCCTGCTGGGACGCCAGCCGCTCGTCTTGCACCAGGGAGAGGATCGCGTGCTGGCGTCGGGTCTTGGTCACGCCGTCGTTCCCGGGCATGTCGCATGAGTATGCATACATCGCATCTTCATGACAACATGAAGCGACGCCCGGCGCTTCGCGCCGGGCGCCGCGTCGGCCTCAGTCGACGAACGGGCCGTTGAAGATCGGCGCCTCCCCGTAGGGTTCGCCGGTCATCACCATGAACCTCGTTCCCGGCACCGCGTCCTTCGCGGTCAGCGCGTCACCCGGTCCCAGGAGGACCAGCTGCGGCGGAACGGCCCTGCGGTCGTTCGACCCGAACGTCGCCTCGCCGTCCAGCAGGTAGGCGAACCCCTGGAACGGCGCCGGGATCGGCAGGGTCACCCCGCCCCCGTCGGGCAGCTCGACGTCCTGGATCAGCGCCGGCGTCCCCAGCTCGACCGGGGATCCCTCGCCGACCAGCGTGCGAACGATCGCGTCTCCGTCTCGACGGCTGGGGATCTCCTCGCGTCGTAGCACCCGCGCCGTCGGTTCCGCGCCCTTGTCCTTCCTGGCCAGGTTCACCCAGAACAGGACGCTGCGGAACTCCGCGTCGCCCCGTCCCTCGGCGATCTCCTCCGCACCGATCGACTCCGCGTGCCACGCGCCTCGACCGGTGCGGAGCCACAGGAAGTCGCCCTCGGAGAGGTGGACCCGCTCGATCGAGCCACCGGGGCCGGTCGTGTGGCCGGTGCTCGCGGCCCCGCTCAGCACGTACCAGATGTTGTCGAAGCCCCGGTGCGGGTGCTTGGTGTCCTTGCCTTCGAGGTCCGAGGGCCGGAACCGTCCCTCGTGGACGAGGACGAACGGGTCGGTCCGCTCGTACGGGGCGCTCCGCGAGGGCACCGCCTCGAGGACCGGGACCCCCATCATCCGTATCAGCGCCGCGTCCTCCACCAGCACCGCTTCCCGTTCGGTCCGTTCTGCGATCCGTGTCATCTCGGTCATCTCCCTTCTTCCCCGGGAAGGCGCGGAGGGCCGTGGGTATTCCGCGTCTCGACGCGGAACGTGACATGCTGCCCGCGTGTCGGAGGCGTTCGTTCGGGTGTTGCTGACCCAGACCTCGGTCGAGGCGGAGATCGTGCGGGGCCGGCTGGAGGCCGAGGGGATCCCCGTCGAGCTCAAAGGCGATGAGGATGCCCCCTACCCGGTAGGGCCGGCGGAGCTGTGGGTTCCGGCAAGCTTCGAGGCACAGGCTCGGACCGTCCTCGAGCAGATCGACCGCGGTGCGTTCGAGGTGCCCTCCGAAGACGAACCCGCATCGGAGAGCGAGCGCGCCGAGTAGCTGGCTCGAGGCGCGGGAACGAGGTCGCCACGAGTCTCGCGTTCTTGCCCTTCCCTGTGGCGTGGAGCTCGTCGCGCGTCTGAGGGTCTCGCCCGCGATCTTCCCGCCCGTCACGACCGGTTCACGGCGGACTCGTTCGCCGAACGCGGTCATGTCGATCGCGTCGAACAGGTCGTAGGCGTTCCGAGCCAGGGCACGTGGATTCGACGCTCTGCCAGAGAGAGGGGAGGATTGCTTCACGATGCATTCCCCTTCCCTGGTCGGGCGGAAGGTCGAGACCGACACGGTCAACGAGGTCGTCGCGGTCGGTGGGGCGCTGATCGTCACCGGGCCTGCAGGGATCGGCAAGTCGTCGTTGTTGCTCGCGGCCGAACACACCGCGCGCGATCGTGGGATGACCGTCCTGACGGCGACGGGCGTGCAATCGGAGACGCGGCTCCCCTTCGCCGGACTGCATCAGCTCCTTCGCCCGATCCTCGGCCGGGTGGATCGGCTGGCCCCGCCGCAGCGGGATGCGCTCTCGGCGGCGTTCGGCGAGAGCGAGGGCGATCCGCCCAGCCGGTTCCTCGTCGGGCTGGCGACCCTGAACCTCCTGGCGGACGAGGCTGCGGACGGAGGACTCCTGGCGATCGCGGAGGACGCGCAATGGCTGGACTTCGGGACGTGCGCGGCGCTCGCCTTCGTCGCTCGTCGGCTCACGGTCGATCCGTTGTCGCTCCTGGTCGGGATCCGCGAGGGACACCACAGCGTGCTCACGGTCGCGGGTCTGTCCGAGCTCCGTCTCGAAGGCCTGGACGACGTGACGGCGGGTGAGCTCTTGGACGAGCGTGCTCCGGATCTCTCGACGCCCGTGCGAGCGCGCATCCTCGAGGAAGCCGAAGGGAACCCACTCGCCTTGATGGAGCTGCCGGCGGCCCTCGCCTCCGAGCAGGCCGCCGGCAGGGTGTCGCTGCCCCAGTTGCTCCCACTCACCGCGCGGCTCGAACGAGCCTTCGCGGCGCGGATGGACGAGCTTCCGCCGGCAACGAACACGCAGCTGCTCGTGGCGGCGATCAACGACTCCGTCGACATCGGCGAGGTCCTGCTGGCTGCCGCCGAGCTCGAGGGCGGCACCGAGGCGGTGCCGGCCCTCGAGCAGGCGGCTGCCGTGGGGCTCGTCGACCTCGATGCGGTGGAGCTTCGGTTCCGCCACCCGCTCGTGCGATCGGCGATCGCGCAGTCGGCGCGCGACGCCGACCGCCGCGCCGCGCACGCGGCGCTCGCAGCGGTGCTCACGCAGCACCCGGATCGCCGGGCATGGCACCGGGCGGCCTCGTCGGTGGGAACCGACGACGAGGTGGCGATCGAACTCGAAGCCGCGGCCCTCCGCGCCGAGCGACGAGGTGGGATCGGCGCGGCGGCCGCGGGTTTCGAGCGTGCGGCGGAGCTCTCGACGGATGTGCACGAACGAGGGCGGCGCCTCACCCGGGCCGCGGATCTCGCGTTCGAGCTGGGCCGGAGGGGGCGGGTCAAACGGCTCCTGCGGCAGGCGGCAGCGCTCGACCTCTCGGAGCTCACCCGCGCCCGGATGACCTGGATCGAGGAGATGCTCGCGCAGCGGATCCTGGGACCCGCAGAGCTGGCCTCCCTGATCGGCGTCGCCGATCGTGCGCGGGAGCTGGGCGACGGTGACCTGGCGTTCGATCTCCTGTGGCTGGGGGCCCAGCGGTGCTACTGGTCGGCCACCGACGGTGCGTCACGCGCACACATCCTCGAGGCCGCTGGACGGGTCGGCTCGCTCGACGACGATCCGCGGCTGCTCGGCATCGTCAGCTACGCCGCCCCGATCGAGCGAGGCATCTCCGTGGCCGACCGGCTGCATGGGTCGCTGGACGACGAGGCGAAGCATCCCGAGGTGTCGCGATTGCTCGGCACGGCCGCCGCGGTCGTGGGGGCGTTCGACCTCGCGATGGCTCCCCTCTCGTCCGCCGCGGCAACGTTGCGGGCGCAGGGCCGGCTGGGGCATCTGGGACGAGTGTTGGTGCTCCAGAGCTGGTCCGCGGCCAACCTCGGCGACTGGGGCGCCGCAGCATCGGCCGCCGAGGAAGCACGAACGCTGGCGACCGAGATGGGAGACCCGATCTGGGCCGCCAGCGCCAAGGTGGTTCAGGCGATGATCGCCGCGCCGAGGGGTGACGCGCACACCGCGGAACGGCTCGCCGCCGAGGTCGAGGAGGTCGCGCTCCCGATGGGGGTGAACTTCCTGCTCGCGGCGGGCCAGATCGCGCGCGGTGTCAGCGCGCTGGGAGCGGGGCGTCATGCCCAGGCGTACGAGCAGCTCCGGCGTCTCTTCGATCCGGCCGACCCGGCGTATCACCCGCTGATCTCCACGCTGGCGATCGCCGATCTGGCGGACGCGGCGGTCCATTCGGGCGATCGGCCGGATGCCCGGACCGTGATCGACGGGCTCCCTTCCCTCGAAGATGGGTGCGCGTCGCCCCGGTCTCGACACGGTCTGGCGTTCGCACGAGCGCTCCTCGCGGACGAGACCGACGCGGAAGCGCGCTTCCATCTGACGCTCGATGCCGACCTGAGCGGCTGGCCGTTCGATCGCGCTCGCGTGCTCCTCGCGTATGGGGCCTGGCTCAGACGGCAGCGCCGGGTGGCCGAGTCACGCGCGCCGCTCCGCGCCGCGCGCGACGCGTTCGACGCTTTGGGCGCGCTCCCGTGGGGGGAGCGCGCCCGCCAAGAGCTCCGCGCCTCCGGCGAGGCGAGCCGGCCGCGCACCCCCGAGATGCGCGACCGGCTCACCCCGCAGGAGCTCCAGATCGCGCAGCTGGCCGCGGAGGGGCTCTCCAATCGCGAGATCGGCCATCGGCTGTACCTCTCCCACCGGACGGTGGGCAGTCACCTGTATCGGATCTTCCCGAAGCTCGGCGTCGCGGCGAGGTCCGAGCTCCGCGACGCGCTCGCCTCGGCACGTTCAGTCACGTGACTGATGCCTCCGGTCCGACGGTGACCTACTTTCGTTCCCGAGCCGAAAGGGGGGGAACATGGCGGTCGCAGACGGTCTGGTGAAGCTGAGCGAGCGCGCGAAGGAAGCGGAGGAGCGTGCGCGCGCCGCGGCTTCGGAGAAGAAAGACGAGCTCCGAGCGAGCGTCGAGCAGGCGTCGAGCGAAGCGAACAAGAAGGCCGAGGAGCTCAGGACGAAGATGGACTCGGCCAAGGGCGCCGCGTCGGACTGGTGGACGCAGATGCAGGACCAATGGGCGAACCACGTGGCGAAGGTGCAGGCGAACCTGGCAGCGACGAGGGTGGCGGCCGACATCGATCTGTCGCAGGCCGACGCCGACATCGCCTCCGCTGACGCTTCGGCAGCGATCGACTTCGCGATGGCGGCTGTCGACGAGGCTGAGTATGCGGTCCTCGACGCGATCTACGCGCAGTCCGAAGCGGACGAGCTCGCCGGTCGCGGTTGATCGAACGTCGTCGCGAACCACCTGACGACGTACCCGCTCTCCCGTCGGATCTCCGAGAAGCAGGAAGGGGCTGCCGTTGGATACGGGTCCGGAGACGCCGGACACGATCTTGATGATCCACGGGCTCTGGATGACCCCGCGGAGCTGGGAGCACTTCAAGGACCGTTACGAGCGCCGCGGGTACACCGTCCTGGCGCCCGCCTGGCCCGGCATGGAGGTCGAGGTCGAGGCGCTCAACGCCGACCCGGAGTTGGTCGTCGGGCTCGACATCGAGCAGATCGTCGACCACTACGACAACATCCTGCGCGACCTCGACAGCCGGCCCGTGATCATCGGTCACTCGTTCGGGGGCGCCTTCACGCAGATCATGCTCGACCGCGGCCTCGGCGCCGTCGGCGTGGGGCTCGCGGCCGCCACGGTGAAGGGTGTCCTCGACCTGCCCTGGTCGACGATCCGATCGAGCGCTCCCGGCCTGGTCAAGTCGAAGGGCGAGGCCGTCGCGCTGACCCCGAGGGAGTTCCACGACGCGTTCGCGAACACGCTGTCCGAAGAGGACTCGAACGCGATCTACGAGCGGTACGCCGTCCCGGGCCCGACGACCGTCCTGCACGAGGGCGCCTTCGCCAACTTCCGTCGCGAGCCGCCGACCACGGTCGCCTTCGCTCGCGAGGGGCGCCCCCCGCTGCTCTTGATCGGGTTCGGCGAGGACCACGTGGTCCCGGCGAAGGTCAGTCGTCACCAGGAGGCGAAGTACGACGACGACGTCGACATCACCGAGTACAAGCTCTTCGAGGGGCGTCCGCACTTCCCCGGCGCTCCCGGTTGGGAGGAGGTGGCCGACTTCGCGCTGACGTGGGCGATGGAGCACGCCGGCAAGACGGTGACAGAGCACGCCGCGCAGGACGCGGCGGCGATGGAGGTGTCTCAGGGATGATGCGAGAGCTGAACGTGGTGCGAGACCAGGTGACGCAGAACTGGTGGGCGGTGGCGCTTCGGGGGGCGTTCGCGATCCTCTTCGGGATCCTGACGATCGCCTGGCCTCAGATCACCGTCGTGGTCCTGGTCGCGTTGTTCGGCGCGTGGGCACTGCTCGACGGGATCAGCGCGTTCGTGGCCGCGTGGCGCAGCGCGGAGGCGAAGCAGACGTGGTGGCCGTTCCTGCTCACCGGTGTGCTCGGCGTCGGCGCGGCGATCGTGACCTGGGTGTGGCCCCAGATCACCGCCCTCTCGCTGCTCTACGTGATCGCCGTGTGGGCGATCGTCAGCGGAGTCCTCCAGCTCGCCGGGGCGATCCGCATGCGGAAGGTCATCACCAACGAGTTCTGGCTGGGATTGGCCGGGGTGGCGGGCATCGTGTTCGGGGTGCTGGCCCTGATCTACCCGGGCGCCGGCGCGATCGCGATCACGTGGGCGATCGGTTGGTACGCGATCGTGGTCGGGTTCTTCTTCCTGATGCTGGGGTTCCGGCTGCGGAGCATGCGGCCGATGGCGACGTCGTCGACGAGCGGGACCGTCCCCGCGTAACGCGCCGCGGGCCTTCCGCGAGAGGAAGAGCACGAACCGCGTTCCGATCGCTCCGCTGAGCGGAGGAGGACAGAGCGATGGCACAGAAGCAAGCTTCGAAGGAAGACGTCACCGTCATCCACGACGACAGCGTCCGCCCGTTCAAGGTCGACGTCCCGCAAGAGGCGCTCGACGACCTCCGCCGACGGATCGAGGCGACGCGATGGCCGACCAGGGAGCTCGTCCCGGATCGGTCGCAAGGGGTTCAGCTGGCGACGATGCAGGCGCTCGCTCGGTACTGGATCACCGATCACGACTGGCGCAGGGCCGAGGCGAAGCTCGACGCGTTGCCGCAGTTCATGACCGAGATCGACGGGGTGGACGTCCACTTCATCCATGTCAGGTCGAAGCACGACGACGCGCTGCCGCTGATCATGACGCACGGCTGGCCCGGCTCCGTCGTCGAGCTGCTCGAGACCGTCGGCCCGCTCACCGATCCGACCGCGCACGGCGGTGACGCCGCGGACGCGTTCCACCTCGTCCTGCCCTCCGTCCAGGGGTACGGCTTCTCCGCCGAGCCGACCGAGCTCGGGTGGTACGCCGGCCGCGTCGCTCAGGCCTGGCCGGAGCTGATGCGTCGCCTCGGCTACACGCGGTACGTCGCCCAAGGCGGTGACGTCGGCGCGGCCGTCACCGACGCGATGGGCCGCATCGCCCCCCAGGGGCTGATCGGCATCCACACGAACCTGTTCGTCCCGGCGCTCGGCGGCGCGATGCCGACGGAGACCGACCAGGAACGCGCGGCCGCCGAGCAGATCGCCGCGTTCCGGGCGACCGGGTTCGGCTACTTCCTGGAGCAGGCCACGCGTCCGCAGACGATCGGCTACGGCCTCCTCGATTCACCGGTCGCGTTGGCGGCCTGGATGCTCGATCACGACACGGACAGCTATTACAAGATCGCGAGCGCGTTCGTGGACGGGAAGCCCGCGGGCAACCTCACCCGGGATCACATCCTCGACAACGTCACCCTGTACTGGCTGACCGGCACGGGTGCGTCGGCGGCCCGGTCCTACTGGGAGAGCGGGGTGGCCCAAGCGAAGGCCGCCGGCCAGGCGCCGCCGCCGATGTCGCTCCCGATGGGCTTCACCACGTTCCCCGGCGAGATCTGGCGGACGCCGCGCAGCTGGGTCGAGAAGGCGTACCCCAACGTCACGTACTTCAACGAGGTCGACCGGGGCGGTCACTTCGCGGCCTGGGAGGAGCCCGAGCTCTTCGCCACCGAGCTGCGGGCGGCGTTCCGTCCCCTCCGCTGACCGCTCACATCGCGGAGAGCCCTTCTGAGCAGCTCAGGAGGGCTCTCCG
>Ga0114129_10001179_pt1 | contig 34670 bp, 38 predicted proteins | sample RhiMetdeltSRZDD1_FD_80071 | JGI IMG/M metagenome (GOLD analysis project Ga0114129, IMG submission 80071) | Populus rhizosphere microbial communities from Tennessee, USA - Rhizosphere MetaG P. deltoides SRZDD1 (version 2) (version 2) | ecosystem: Host-associated > Plants > Roots > Rhizosphere >...
AAATGGACCGGCGGAACCATCCCCTACGGCTACCAACTCGACCGCGAGCGCGACATCCCGATCCCCCATCCGACCGAGGCACAGATCACGCGTCAGATCTTCACCGCATACGCACACGACCGCATCGGCACCCGCGCTATCGCCGACACGCTCAACCAACGCGGCATCCGCACGCGATTCAACAAACCCTGGTCCGGGACCACGGTCGCCAACATGCTCTCCAGCCGGGTCTACACCGGCGACAAGGTCTTCGGCGACCTCTGCGTCGAGGACGCCCACCCCGCCATCGTCAGCCGAGAACTGTTCGCAGACGTACAGAAGATCCTCGTCGTCCGCGGCGAAGCGGGCTCCAAGCGCCGAGCATCCAACTCCGACTACGACCTAACCGGGCTGATCACCTGCCCCGACTGCGGGCTAAAGTACATCGGCACCGCAGCCACTGGACGGTCGCGCACCTACCGCTACTACACCTGCTTTTCTCGCGTCCGCTACGGACGCTACGGCTGCACCGGCCCCCGTCTGCGGGCCGACGACCTCGACGATGCCGTACTCGCCGCGCTGGTCGAGCTCTACGCCGACAGCAATCTCATCGAGCAGCCGATTGCAGCCGAACGGCAGCTTCGCTCGCACCGCCATCAGGCCACAGCTGACGAACTGGCCGCCGTCGTTCGGGAACACAAGTCCACGGAGGAAGCCCTTGAGCGATACCTGGAAGCATTCGAGAAGGGCCAACTGACCGCCGACGAATGCGCCGATCGAGTACGAGCCCTGCGGACGCGGCTGGACCAGCTGAGGTGGCGAAGAGGTGATCTTGAGCATGACCTTGCCCGCGAACCCGCCGGACCGAGCCAAACCGCGATCCGCAAACTCCGCACGCAACTCGCCGAGGTGTTCAAGCACGGCACACCGGGCCAGCGAAAGGCGATCATCGAGGTACATCTGGCGGAAATCACGCTCGCCGAAGGCAAGATCGTTCCGATCTTCCGAGTGCCCGAGGAAGCACAAGAGCCGGTCGAAGATCCGACCGGCTCATCCAATGCGGTTCGCGCAATACCAACAGTGGCTCCCCGACTTGGACTCGAACCAAGAACCTACCGGTTAACAGCCGGTTGCTCTGCCAATTGAGCTATCGGGGATCGCTGGTCAGGGTAGGGAGGATCACCTCTCGCCCTGGCGACTGCACAAGAGTACACAACACCTCCCGGAAGTCGCGAGGGGGTATCCGGTGAGCCGCGCAACGTGTCGCGGATCCACCCCACGGGTGCCGCGGAGGGCTGCGAGCGCGCCGGCAATACCCGACAATCACCTCAGAATCCACCGACCTGGCATGATCGGACATCATCGAGGTGTAAGACTCGGCGAAACAGGGCATGGAGCGCAGTAGGAACAAGGAGGGAGTCACAGGATGAGCAAGTTGTGGTTCGTGGCCGGAGCGGCGGTCGGATACGTGCTCGGGGCCCGCGCCGGTCGTGAGAGCTATGACCGTCTGGTGCGCACCGCGCGGCAGTTCTGGGAGAGCCCCACCGTTCAGGAAGCCGCGGGCGTCGTACGCGCACAGACCAGCAGCCTGGTGGACACGGCCAAGGACAAAGTCACCGAGAAGGTCCAGAAGGCAACGGACAAGTTTGACGGCGCCATGACGGACGCGCAGACCCGGGTCAGCAGCATGTGACCGTCAGGCACACGTCACCTCGGCATCGGCCGGCGGTTGTCCATCGGGCGCCGCCGGCCGCCCATGTCCGGAGGGGGGCACGGGGATGCCGATTCCCGGCGCGCACCCGGCCGCCTCCCAGTGCAGCGCGGTGAGTTCGATCGGGTCGGACGGCCCGCGCATGCCGAGGTCGTGCAGCGCGCCGTGGGCGAAGTCGACTTCGGCGGCCGCTTCCCGGACGAGGTCACCCGTCGGGCTGCGGTACGCCCACGTCGACGTCTCGACCTCGATGTGGTCGGTGAGCGCTTCGGGTCCGGCGAACAACTCCACTAGCGCGGCGCGTACGACGGGGAGTGTCGTTTTCAGCGGTGCCGGCGGTTCGGAATGCAGCGGTAGGTGGACGTGGACACGCCACGGCCCGATGAGGTCGCCTTCCAGTGCCTCGGGCAGGTCGTCGACCCCGGCTCCGGACGGCGTACGCGTCGGGTGGGGGAAGCGTGGTTCGGCGTACCCATCGAGGGCAGCGCGGGCCGCGTGGGGGTCGTCGGCCACGAGGGCCGCGGAGAGCTGGACCTTGACGACCTGGAGGCGGTGGGCGCGCAGCAGGTGGACGGCGGCCGCGGGCGACTCCCACACGCAGGCCAGATGGGCCAGGTCGAGGCAGATGCCAAGGAAGTTGGGGTCGATGTCCGACAGGTGCTCGACGGCTTGGGCGGTGGTCTCGATGAGGCAGCCCGGCTCGGGTTCGAAGCCGACCCGGACCAGGCGGCCGGTGTGCCAGGTGATCTCGGCCAGACCGTCGGCGAGGTCCTCGAGCATGCGGTCGGCGCGGTCGGCGCGGTCGGCGTCCCACGGTTCGCGCCAGGCGATCGGCAGCGTCGAGACCGAACCGCGCTCGGCGTCGTCGGGCATGAGGTCGCAGAGCACCCGGGCAAGGTCCAATGTGTACTGAAGGCGGTCCCGCTCGGTCCAGTCTGGACGGTAAATCGCCTGCTTCGCCGCGGTGAGGGTACGCGAAAAGCCGGCGACAGCCGGCTCCTCCGCGTGCGTACCCCGTCCGCCGGGGCTCGGCGGCGCCACCGCCCCGGACCCCCGGGTCGAAGATGCAGTCGGTGACGGGTCACGGTACGGGAAGCCATTGACCGTCACCACTTCCAGGCCCCGTGCGGCCAGCTCCGACCGCAGGCGTACGCGCAGCGAATAGGAGGACGCCAGCGCGGAGGCAACGGGGGCGGCCAGCCACAGTCCCAGATCCAGGAGGTCCAGATTCAGCGCCTCGCGTACGCGCACCGCGTCGGAGTCGAGCTGAGCCAGGATGCCGCGAAGATCGCGGGCGTGGCGGACGTTGGTTCCGTACGCCAAGTGCACGGTCTGACCGTCACGATGCCACAGGCGCATCCGCCACCCCCAGGCCTCATCGACGTGACCGCAGACAATCGGTCGATACTGGACAATCCCCATCGGATTGTGGCGGTTGTCCAGTTCTACCGATCTTATGCTGGGGCATTGTGACGCCTGGTTTCTGTCGGATCAACGACAGTTCATGTGCCACACCACTCGGTCGTGTTTCGCCGGCGTTTCGGCTCGACCGCCCGAGCGGATCCGCAGGCCGGGCCCGGTGGCACGCCGCCTCGGTGTATGACGCCGTGTCGCCTGGCTGCGACACCCCGTCACATCGGCGGTTACCCATGCAAGCCGTGGGAGCGCTCCTATTTCAGCAGCATCCGTTCGAGCCGGCGACCGGTGAAAACGAGCCCGACGACCATCATGACGATCATGTACAGCGCGTGCCCGGCGGTACCCAGAGTGACGGTTCCGGTGGTCAGATCGCGAACCAGCTCGACCGCGTGGTACAGCGGCGTCAGCACGATGATCCACTGTACGGCCTGCGGGTAGTTCGTTATCGGCGCGAAGGTCGCGGAGAACAGGAACAGCGCGAACTGCGCCGTGTTCAGCACGTCGAAGTCTTGCCAGCCGCGCATGAGCGTACTGACGGCCATGCCGATCCCGCCGAAGGCGAACCCGACCAGCATCGTGGCCGGGAAGGCCGCGAGCGCTCCGCCGATCGTGGTCAGCTTCATGGCGACCATGACGCCGAGGAACACTCCGGTGTAGACGGAGCCCCGGATCATCGCCCAGACCAGCTCTCCGATCGCGATCTCGAACGGCCGCACCGGCGTGGCCAGGACCGCGTCGTAGGTCTTCATGTACTTGAACTTGAAGAAGAAGTTGAACGTCGTCTCGGCCATGGCGCCGTTCATCGCCGACGTCGCCAGCATGGCCGGCGCGACGAAGGTGGCGTAGGGCAGGACGGAGCCGTCGATGAGCTGGATGTCGCCGACCAGCGCACCCACCCCGATGCCGATGGACAGCAGGTAGAACAGCGGCTCGAAGAAGCCGGAGACGAGGACCAGCCAGTACGACGGCCCGTTGCGCAGGGCGCCGATGTTGCGCTGGATCACGGCGGCGATGCGGTCGGGCGCGATGACGTCGGCGCGTGGACGCCGGGTGGTGCCGGCAGCGGTGGTGACCATCGTGTCCTTCCTCAGTCCTGCAGCCGTTTGCCGAAGCGCCAGACGGCGAGCGCGAGGCCGACCACGCCCCACAGAACCAGGTAGCCGACGTGACCGAGCATCGCCAGCCAGGTTTCGCCGGGTGGCAGCTCGCCGAGCGTGGCCGCCCGGGACAAGACGACCCCGTGCCACAGCGGCGACAGGTACGCCAGCGGCCGGAACAGCTCCGGCAACTGCGTCACGGGGAAGAAAACGCCGGAGAACAACGTGGCCGGGATGAGCCCGAAGCGAAACAGCAGCGAGAAGTAGCTGTCGTTCTCGATCGAGGCCGCGAACGCGGTCACCGGCGCGGCCGATGCCACCGAAACCAGCGCCACCACCGGCAGGGTGGCGAGCGCCCACCACGAGTCGATCGCGCCGAACAGTCCGACCACGATCAGGAAGCAGACGGTCGCGACCTCGGCCCGGAACACGAGGTATAGCAGGTGCCCGCCGACCATGTGGACGGGCTGCACCGGCGTGGCCCGCATCGCGTGGTAAGACCGCTGCCACTTGAAGCCGCCGAGGACCGGGTAGGTCGACTCGCCGATCGCGATCTGGAACGCGGTCGTCACGAGTACGCCCGGCACCACGTAGTTGAGGTAAGGAACGCCGTCGACGCCGCCGGTGATGTAGTTGCCGACGCCGACGCCGATGCTCAGGACGAACAGCAGCGGCAGCAGGAAGGACGAGAACACCGAGGCCTGCCAGAGGCGGCGGTAGAGGATCAGCTCCCGCTCCAGCGTCGCCATCATCGGATGGGCCATCGCTCAGTCCACCAGGGTCCGGCCGGTGAGGTGCAGGAAGACATCCTCCAAGGTGGAGCGCCGAACCAGCACGCTGGACGGCGCGAGCTGGCGATTGTGCACCTCGGCGACGGCGCCGTCACCGTCGTCGGCGTAGAGCAGGATGCGGTCGGGCAGCACGTCGACGCGCTCGCCGATGCCGGTCAGCTTGTCCCGGAAGCCGTCCAGCGCCGACTCGCCGAAGCGCAGCTCGACCACTTCGCGGGTGGAGTGCTGCTCGATGAGGCTGCGGGGCGAGCCTTCGGCGACGATCTTCCCGGTGTCCATGACGACCAGGCGGTCGCACAGCTGCTCCGCCTCGTCCATGTAGTGCGTGGTGAGCACCAGCGTCACGCCCTGCTGCTTGAGCCGGAACAGCCGCTCCCACAACAGATGCCGGGCCTGCGGGTCGAGGCCGGTGGTCGGCTCGTCCAGCAGGACCAGCTCGGGCTCGTTGACCATCGCACGGGCGATGGTGAGCCGGCGCTTCATGCCGCCCGACAGCGGATCCACTTTGCTGGTGGCGCGGTCGGCCAGCTGCACGAACTCCAGCAGCTCGGCGGCGCGGCGGCGGCCCTCGGCCCGCGACAGCCCGAAGTACCGCGCGTAGGTGGTGAGGTTTTCTTGAACGGTCAGGTCGGGGTCCAGATTGTCCAGCTGCGGGCAGACGCCGAGCCGCGCGCGGATGCGGGTGCCGTCGCGTACTGGGTCCATGCCGAGGATCGACAGTTCACCGGCGGTCGGCGTCGACACGCAGCCGATCATCCGCATGGTCGAGCTTTTTCCGGCCCCGTTGGGACCGAGGAAGCCGAACGCCTCGCCCCGCGCCACGTCGAGGTCGATGCCGTCCACCGCCGTGAAGTCACCGAAGCGTTTCACCAGGCCACGGGCGCGAATCAAGGACTGATCACTCACGGCCCGACCCTAACCCGGGGGTCCGACATTCCGAAAACCTTTTACCGCGTACCGACCACTACCCGCTGGAGCCGGAGCCCGCCGGAGGCGAAGCCGGCGCCGGCGCCGGAGGCGAAGTCGGCCAGCGCCGAGCGGACGAAGGAAGATCCGCCGAACGGCTCAGCTTAGTTGGCTAACAGATCGGCATGGACGACATTCGCTTGATATCTTGTCAACTAAACAGATGACTGCCAATATCGAGAATCACCGAACTCCTCACCCCCAGGAGGACATAGTGAGTCTCAGCATCCGGCGAGCAACCGTGACGAGCGCGGCCACCGCTCTGTTCGTCGCCATCGCGCTCGCACCGGCCTCTGCCAGCGCCGCCCCCGCGGCCAGCGCGGAGAAGGCCGCCTCCGTCTCGGCCGACCTCGGTGCGCGCAGCGCGGGCACCTACCTCGACGCCGTGACGGGCCGCCAGGTCGTGACGGTGACCGACGCTGCGGCCGCCGACGCCGTACGCCAGGCGGGTGCGGTCCCGCAGCTGGTGAAGCGCGGCAGCGACCAGCTCAACGCGGCGATCGGCCAGCTCGACGCGTTCGCGAAGATCCCGGGCACGGCGTGGTCCATCGATCCGATCGCCAACGAGGTCGTGCTGTCGGTCGACACCAGTGTGAGCGGCGCGTCGCTGGCCCTGGTCAACACCCTGGCCCGCCGGCTCGGCGACACCGTCCGTGTCGAGCGTCTCCAGGGCGTACTGAGCAAGAACATTGCCGGCGGCAACGCCATCTACGGCGGTGGTTTCCGCTGCTCGCTCGGGTTCAACGTGCAGAACAACGCGGGTGCGTTCTTCTTCCTTACCGCCGGACACTGCACCAACATCGCGAGCAACTGGTATTCCAATTCCTCGCGTACGACGCTGATCGGCAGCCGGGCCGGCACGAGCTTCCCGGGCAACGACTACGGGTACGTCCGGTACTCGTCGACGTTCACCAACCACCCCGGCAGCATCGCCACCGGCCAGGACATCACCAGCGCCGGAACCCCCCAGGTCAACCAGACCGTTACGCGTACCGGTAGCACCACCGGCACCCGCAGCGGACGCGTGACCGCCCTCAACGCGACGGTCAACTACGCCGAGGGCACGGTCACCGGCCTCATCCGCACCACCGTATGCGCCGAGGGCGGCGACAGCGGCGGCCCGCTCTACAGCGGAAGCACCGCTTACGGCCTCACCTCCGGCGGCAGTGGCAACTGCACAACCGGCGGAACGACGTTCTTCCAGCCGGTCGTGGAGCCCCTCAACGTCTACGGCCTGCACGTCTACTAAGCCCCATCCCCCTGTGTTCCCCCGGAGAAATCCCCCGGCTCCGGGGGAACACGCTGTCTAAAGCTTCTGTCCAAGGTCCGTGGGCCCAGCGATCCGTTGCTCCCGTCGGAGACCGGTCGGCCGCTGGGGCGGCCTCCCTAATGTTCGTGGGCCAGTAATGCCGCCGGGTCCGCCGGTGGCGCGTTGTATGGGAAGCGCGTTCCGCATAGTGGGATAGTTGATCTCGCGCTCGCCGGGCGGCGCCGGCCGACAAGTTCAATGAGGAAGGTGGAGGGTCCAGGCGATCCCGTCGACACCGGGCATACGCCGGCCGACCAGCCGCGACCCGTCAGCCTGCAACTCCGAGCTGGCGATGGAGTGAGTGACCCGCTGGTAGACCTGGTTCGGCAGGTGGCCGGGCTCCACGAGGGTGAGCTTGACCGGCTCCCGGTCGCGGATCACGACCGGATCCGGCGAGCCGTCGACCACCTCGGTCGTGGTGACGACGAGAACGGGGTTGTCCCACTTGGCTTTGCTGATCTCGTGCCAGCCGATGCGCTGCCGGTCGACCCACAGCCCGAGGTTGGTGGCCACGACCAGGCCGGTGTCCGGGCCGTCGGCCCGGGCGGACCAGGCGAGTACCCGTTCCCCGGAGGCGAACAGCTCCCGATATGAGGCCGGCAGCGTACGCCGCTTCCAGAACGCCATCACAGTCCGCTCGATGCCTGTTCGCGCAATGCGCGGGCGGTGGTTTCCAACGACACCAGGTCGTTGAAGAGGCCGAAGTATTCGTCCTTCTGCGTCACCGGGTTGATGCGCTGCAGCTTCGATTTCACCGCGTGCACGCGCCGGTCTACCTGCGCCAGCTGGAGCCGGGCGACGGTCACTGCGACATAGTGGGGGTCGGGTTCGCCGTCGTAGCGCATCTCCTCCACGGCCAGCTGGTTCACCAGCGACTGCGCCATCAGGTCGCCGCAGTGCCCGGCGATGGTCGCGATCCAGTGCGGCCCGGCGACACCGCGCGCTGCTCCGCCCGCGTCCGCGATCGCTTGGCGTACTTGGATGTGGAGGGGGTACGTGTAGCAGTCGGTCTCGGCGTTGTCGAAGACCGGGCCGGCCAGCACCGGCACCTGGATGGCGAGTTTGAGGGCCTCCCGCTCGACCAGGGTCTGCGGGTCGTCGGCGCTGGGCCGCTGCTGCGGCAGCCGCGCTTCGACCCGCTGGCCGCGTCCCGCCGCGGCCACTGCCCGCTGCACTACCTCTACGTCGAGGCCGAGATTGCCGGCCAGGATGCGGCCGTACTCGGGGCGCAGGGAGCGGTCCTTGATCTGGGCCACGAGCGGTGCGGCCGCACGCAATGCACCGACGCGGCCCTCGGCGCTGTCGAGGTCGAACCCGGCCAGCGTGGTCCGCAGGACGAACGACACCAGGCGTTCGCGGCGCGCGACCAGGTCGCGTACGGCCGCGTCGCCCTTGGCCAGGCGCAGCTCGCAGGGGTCCATGCCGTCGGGGCCGACCGCGATGAAGGTCTGCCCGACGAACCGCTGATCGTCGGCGAACGCCCGCAACGCGGCTTTCTGGCCGGCCGCGTCGCCGTCGAAGGTGAAGATGATCTCGCCCTTGAACGTGTCGGTGTCCATGAGCATGCGGCGCAGCACCGTGATGTGGTCGCTGCCGAACGCCGTGCCGCAGGTCGCGACCGCGGTCGGTACGCCGGCCAGATGGCACGCCATGACGTCGGTGTACCCCTCGACGATGACGGCCTGACCCCGCTTGCCGATCTCCCGCTTGGCCTGGTCGATGCCGTAGAGCACGGTCGACTTCTTGTAGAGCGGCGTCTCCGGGGTGTTGAGGTACTTCGGTCCGTCGTCGTCCTCGAAGATCTTCCGGGCCCCGAAGCCGATAACGTCGCCCGAGGTGTCCCTGATGGGCCAGACCAGGCGGCGGCGGAACCGGTCGATGAGGCTGCCCGACCGCGCCGGCTTGGCCAGGCCGCCGGTGGTCAGCTCCTCGGCGGTGAAGCCGAGCTGGCGCAGGTGCTTGGTCAGCGCGTCCCAGCTCTCGGGGGCGAAGCCGCAGCCGAACTTCGTCGCGGCGGTCTTGTCGAAGCCCCGCTGGGCGAGGAACTCCCGCGCCGGCCGCGCGCCCGGCGTCATCAGCTGCTCGGCGTAGAACTGGGCGGCCGCCGCATGCGCTGCCACCCACCGTTGGCGCTGGCCCTGCTGCTGGCGTACGGGCGCGGCGCCGCCCTCGACATACCGCAGCTGGATGCCGGCCTGAGCGGCCAGCTTCTCGACCGCCTCGGTGAAGCGCAGATGGTCGATCTCCATCACGAAGTTGATGGCGTCGCCGCCCTTGCCGCAGCCGTGGCAGAAGTAGACGTTGCGGTCGGAGGCGACCGTGAACGACGGCGTCTTCTCGTCGTGGAACGGGCACAGGCCCTTGAGGTTGCGCCCGCCGCCGCCCTTGAGCGTGACGTGCTCGGAGATCACATCGGCGATCGAGGTGCGCTCGCGGACGAGCGCGATGTCCTCATCCCGGATGCGTCCCCCAGCCATGCCCATATCCTAGGCCGCACCCCGGACATCGATACCATCCACCGGTGTCCACGCCACCCCCGGCGGCCGGCCCGCGCAGCGACGACGCGCTGGCCATCGCCCTCGCCGAGTACGCCGCCCTGGCCGACCTTCAACGCAGCATGCGGGAGCAGTCAGCAGCCCGCCGCCGCGCACGACGCGTTGCGGACGTACCTGGCCGAGCGTGCGCCCGAGGTGCGGGCGTACCTGTTCCTGCCGACGTTGACCGACCGGGGGGTACTCAGCTCGGCCTACCGGACTCATCGCTGGCGGCGCGACATGGTCAGCCTGGCCGGCACCGTCGGCCTGATCAACAGCACGCTGCTGACCCTGGCCATCGTCCTGCTCGGCGGCCATCCGATCGTGGCCGGCGTAGCGTTCCTGGTCACCTTCGCGGGACAGATCGGATATCTCCAGCGCCGCGGACGGCGTACTCATGCGGACATCGTCGCGGTGGTCGCGCAGCGCGGACTATCCGAGGAGCCGCTCGTGCCACGCGATGGCCGCAGGGTCGGTGAGTGATGCGATCTGATCGATGACCACGCGGGTTCGCGCCGCGTCGTCGGGCGCCTCCTTGAACACCGGCGCGAAGACCGGGTCGAGGCCGTCGGGCGCGCGATCGCAGAGCACGCCGACGAGATCGGACAGGATCTCGCGCTGCTCGGTGTACCACGGCTCCATGCCACGCCGGCGCATCACGTAGCGCAAGGCGATGCCCTTGAGCAGCGCGCAGCGGATCCGGTCCGCGCGCGGCACCTCCAGGTCCGCCGCATAGCGGCTCAACTTTCCGGGGTACGCCGACCGCGTCGCCGACACGGCCGCGGCCACAAACCGTCCAGTGAGGACAGACGTGCTGTCCTTGAGCATGGCCTGCGCCCGATGGGAGCCGTCGTACGCGGCCAGCCGGGCCAGCACCGGATCGGCGAGCAGCTCGGCCAGCCCTTCGCGCAGCACGTCGGCCGGCTCGGCGGAGTAGACCGCGGCGACGTCGGCACACAGCGCGGCCTGCTCGCCGGCATCGTCGATGAGGGTACGGAGCTTGATGTAGCCGGAGAAGACGCCGTCCTCGACGTCGTGCACGGAGTACGCCACGTCGTCCGACCAGTCCATGACCTGTGCTTCCAGGCAGCGGCGGTCGCCGCCGGGCGTACCCGACCGCAGCCAGCCGAAGACGGGCAGGTCGTCGGCGTACACCCCGAATTTGCGGGTGCCGGTGCGGCGCGGCCACGGATACTTGCAGGTCGCGTCGAGCGAGGCCCGGGTCAGGTTGAGCCCGGCGCCGGGAATCTTGGCTTCCAGCCGGGTCAGTACGCGCAGCGTCTGCGCATTGCCCTCGAAACCGCCACAGCCCTGAGCGACGTCGTTGAGGGCGTCTTCGCCGTTGTGCCCGAACGGCGGGTGCCCCAGGTCATGGGCCAGCCCGGCGACGTCCACGACGTCGGGATCGCAGCCGAGGCGGTTGCCCATCTCCCGGGCGATCTGCGCCACCTCCAGCGAATGCGTGAGGCGCGTACGCAGAAAGTCGTCGGAGCCGGCGGTGTGCACCTGGGTCTTGGCGGCCAGCCGGCGGAACGCCGCCGAATGCAGCACCCGGGCCCGGTCGCGTTCGAAGGGGCCGCGCTCGCCGCCGGTGTCCTTACGGGGCTCGGATGCCCAGCGCTCCTCGTCACCGGGAAGGCCGCCCGCTGAGCCGGTCACGTCAGTCGCCGGCCGGCTTGACGCAGAACTCGTTGCCTTCCGGGTCGGCCAGCACGACCCAGGGAACCGTGCCCTGGCCGATGTCCACGTGCCGGGCGCCCATGTCGAGCAGCCGCTCCACCTCGGCCCGCTGGTCGTCGGGGACCAGATCGAGATGGAGCCGGTTCTTGCCGGCCTTGCCCTCGTGGGCGGGGGTGAAGAACAGGCATGGCAGGTCGAGGTCGGGACCGATCATGATCTCGCCGTTGGCCTCGTGCATGATCGGATACCGGAGCACCTCGGCCCACCAGCGGCCCAGCCGAGCCGGGTCGGCCGCGTCGACCACGATGCCGTACCACCTCAATCCCATCCATCCAGGCTACGGCGAACCGCCCCGGCCGCCATAGCCATGGGGCAACCCCGCACTCGAATGAATGGCATCATCACATAGATGCAGCTCCATTACACGGCGGGCGGGATCGTCCTCGATGATCAAGGCCGCGTGCTGCTCGTACGCCATCGCAACCACGGCCGGTGGCTCCAGCCCGGCGGCAGTATCGAACCGGATGAGGACCCGGCCGAAGCGGCGATCCGCGAAATACAGGAGGAGACGGGAATCACCGCCGAGCCTCTCGGTACGCCGAACTTCACGCACCCGACCTCGCGGGGCGTACCGCTGCCCTTCGCCATCGTCGAGCGCCTGAGCCGGGACCGCCGGCTGGGACCGCACCGCTGCTTGTCGTTCATCTACGTGTGCCGGCCGATCGGCGGCCGGCTGCGTGCGCAGCTCGACGAGGTGTCCGAGGCCAGGTGGGTCCCGATCAACGAGATCGAGGCGCTCGGCGAGATCCCCGACGACCTGCCCAGCCTCGTGACAGCGGCGGCCCGCTGGGCCGAAACCCAACGGGCCGCCGCGTAGTGCCGATCAGCGGGTGTCGGAGCCGGTGGTCGTCAACGCCGCCCGGCCGGCCTCCAGCCGCGCGACCGGAACCCGGAACGGCGAGCAGGAGACGTAGTTGAGGCCGGCATCGTGGAAGAAGTGCACCGAGTCCGGGTCGCCGCCGTGCTCGCCGCAGACGCCGATCTTCAGATCGGGCCGGGCCGCCCGGCCCTCCTCGACGGCGATGCGGACCAGCCGGCCGATGCCGCTGGCGTCGAGCGTCTCGAACGGTGACACCCCGAAGATGCCCAGCTCCAGATAGCGGGTGAAGAACGAGCCCTCGACGTCGTCGCGCGAGAAGCCCCAGCCCATCTGGGTCAGGTCGTTGGTGCCGAAGGAGAAGAACTCCGCGCTGGCGGCGATCTCGCCGGCGGTCAGCGCCGCCCGCGGTACCTCGATCATGGTGCCGATCGGGATCCGTACGCCCGGTGCCACGTCGGCGATGACGTCCAGCGCCTGTGCGCGTACAACTTCGAGTTCTTGAACCGCGCCGACCAGCGGGACCATGACCTCGGGCCGGGGGTCGCCGCCCGCCTCCTTGCGGATCTTCGCGGCCTCGGCGATCGCTCGGACCTGCATGGCGAACAGGCCGGGGATGACCAGGCCGAGCCGGACGCCGCGCAGGCCGAGCATGGGGTTCTGCTCGTGCATGCGGCGCACCGCGGTCAGGACCTCGCGGTCGTGGTCGGTCGCCTCGCCCTTGGCCACCTTGACCGCCAGCTCCTCCAGCGGGGGCAGGAACTCGTGCAGCGGCGGGTCGATGAGGCGGACGGTGACCGGCAGGCCGTCCATGGCCTCGAAGATCTCGACGAAGTCGTCGCGCTGCATGGGAAGCAGCGCGGCCAGCGCGGCCTCGCGGCCGTCCTCGGTGTTGGCCAGGATCAGCCGCTCGACCAGCTCGCGCCGCTCGCCGAGGAACATGTGCTCGGTCCGGCACAGGCCGACGCCCTCGGCGCCGAAACGGCGGGCGCGGGCGGCGTCCGGCCCGGTGTCGGCGTTGGTCCACACACCGAGTACGCGGCGCTCGTCGGCGTGGCGCAGCAGGCGGTCGACCGAACGGACCAGGTCGGTCTCGGCGGCGGCGCCCTCGAAGTACTGGACGACCGGGCTCGGCTGCACGCCGATCTCGCCGACGTAGACCTTGCCGCTGGTGCCGTCGATGGAGATGACGTCGCCCTCGCTGACCCGCGTGCCGTTGACCGTGAAGTGGTCGGCCTGCACGTCGAGTTCCTCGGCCCCGCAGACGCACGTACGGCCCATGCCGCGCGCCACGACGGCCGCATGGCTCGTCTTGCCGCCCCGGCTGGTGAGGATGCCGGCCGCCGCGATCATGCCGGGCAGGTCGTCCGGGTTGGTCTCCCGGCGTACGAGGATCACCTTCTCGCCGCGCTCGGCCCATTCAGCCGCGCGAGCACTCTCGAAGACGGCCTTGCCCACGGCCGCACCCGGCGACGCGGCGACGCCCTTCGCGAGCGGCTTGACGTCGGTCTCGCCGAACGTCGGGAACATCAGCTGAGCCAGCTGCGCGCCGTTGACCCGGTGCAGGGCCTCGTCGACGTCGATGACGCCCTCGTCGACCAGCTGGCCGGCGATGATGAACGCCGCCGCGGCCGTACGCTTGCCGACCCGGGTCTGCAGCATCCACAGCTTGCCGCGCTCGATGGTGAACTCGATGTCGCACAGGTCCTTGTAGTGTCCTTCGAGGACGGCCATGATGCGCATCAGCTCGGTGAAACTGGCCGCGTCGAGCTTCTCCAAGTCCTGCAGTGGCACCGTGTTGCGGATGCCGGCCACGACGTCTTCACCCTGCGCGTTGGACAGGTAGTCGCCGTAGACACCCTGCTCGCCGGTGGCGGGGTCGCGGGTGAACGCCACGCCGGTACCGGAGTCCGCGCCCAGGTTGCCGAAGACCATCGCCACCACGTTCACGGCGGTTCCCAGGTCCGCGGGGATGCGTTCCTGCCGGCGGTACAGCACCGCGCGGTCGGCGTTCCACGAGTCGAAGACCGCCGCCACGGCCAGGTCCATCTGCTCGCGCGGCTGCTGGGGGAAGTCGCGCCCGGTGTGCTGCTTGAATATTTTCTTGTACGCGTCGACGAGCGTGCGCAGGTCCTCAGCGTCGAGGTCCACATCGTTGCGTACGCCCTTGGTGTGCTTCGCCTCGTCCAGGGCGTGCTCGAACGCCTCGCCGGGTACGCCGCAGACGGTCTTGCCGAACATCTGAATGAGACGCCGGTAGGAGTCCCAGGCGAACCGCTCGTTGCCGGACTGCCGGGCGAGCCCGTTGACGCTCGCGTCGGTCAGTCCCACGTTGAGGACGGTCTCCATCATGCCGGGCATCGAAAACTTCGCGCCCGAGCGTACGGAGACCAGCAGCGGATCGTCGGGGTCGCCCAAGCGGCGGCCCATCGCGCTTTCCAGTGCGGCGAGGTGCTGATCGACCTCGCCTTCCAACTCCGCCGGGGGCGCACCATCGCGCAGGTAGGCCCGGCAAGCTTCCGTCGTGATCGTGAATCCGGGCGGCACCGGCAGACCCAGACGGGTCATCTCGGCGAGGTTGGCGCCCTTCCCGCCGAGCAGATCCTTGAGGTCCTTGTTGCCTTCGGAAAACGCGTACACGAACTTCTCGGTCATCCTCGACCCTCCAGTGGTGCCGCCGGTGACGTGGGGTTAATGGGCTTTCTCTGGGCAAGTGGGCGGCACGATATCGGCACTACGAAGCAGTATGGAACAGGCGGTGGGATACGGCACACGGATCGAGTGCTGTGCCGCGCAGGAGTGCGCGGAACCACGCTCCCACGAGCAAGTATTTTCAATATTTGGCACACACGGCTCGGCGCGTAACGAGCGCGGCAGGATGCTGCCGTTAGCATCTGTGCGTGCTGCCTCTGGTGACCGCGGTGCGGTATGTGACTCCCCTGCGGGAGGGCGGGTCGCTGCCGGGCGTCGTCGAGGCCGACGACCTCGGTACCTATGTGGTGAAATTCCGCGGCGCCGGGCAGGGGCCCAAGGCGCTGGTGGCCGAGGTGATCGTGGGCGAGCTGGCGCGGCGGCTCGGCCTGCCGATGCCGGCCCTCGTCCGCGTCGACTTCAGTGCCGAACTCGGCCGGGCCGAGCCCGACCCCGAGGTGCAGGAGCTGCTGCTGGCCAGCGCCGGGCTGAACCTCGGCATGGACTTCCTGCCCGGCTCGCTCGGCTTCGATCCGGGCGTACACAAGATCGACGCCGGGCTCGCCTCGCGCGTGCTGTGGCTGGACGCCTTCGCCGAGAACGTCGACCGCACCTGGCGTAACCCGAACCTGCTGATGTGGCACAAGGAGCTGTGGCTCATCGACCACGGCGCCAGCCTCTACTTCCACCACAACTGGCCGCGGGCCGAAGCCGCCGTACGCCGGCCGTACAAGGCCAGCGACCATGCGCTGCTGTCGTTCGCGACCCAGCTCGACAAGGCTGCCGCCGAACTGGTCCAGCGCATCACGCCCGAATTGCTGGATGAGGTGCTGACATCGGTGCCCGACTCCTGGCTCGACGATCCCTACTTCGCCGGCCCTGACGAGATCCGGCGGGCGTACCGGGAGCACCTGCTGGCGCGGGCGGCGGCACCGGAAGCGTGGCTGCCATGACCGACCGGGTTCGGTTCGAGTACGCCGTCATCCGCCTCGTGCCCAGCATCGAGCGCGGCGAGCAGATCAACGTCGGCCTCGTCGTCTACTGCCGCAGCCGGGACTATCTCGCCGTGCGTACGCACATCACACAGGAGCGCCTGCGCGCGTTGGATCCGGCCGCCGACCTCGCCGACGTGCAGGCCGTACTGGACGGCTGGGCGCGTACGTGCGACCACGAGAAGCGGATGACGCTGGGCGAGCGGTTCCGGTGGCTGACCTCGCCGCGCAGCACGGTCGTGCAGCCCGGTCCGGTGCACAGCGGGCTGACCACCGATCCGGCCGGCGAGCTGGAGCGGCTCCTCACCCGTCTCGTCCTCTGACCCGCCCTCATGAGGGCGGGTGGGCGGATCATGAGCTGTCAGTCGGGGAGGGCGACGACGGCTTCGACCTCGACCAGGAAGCCGGAGCGGAACAGCCCGGCGACCTGCACGAGCGAGCTGGCCGGGTTCGGCCGATCACCGAGGGCCGGGCGAAGTACACGATCACGGGCGTCGCGAAGGTCCTGCAAATGCGCGGCCTCCATGACGAACCAGGTGAGCTTGACGACGTCCGGCCAGTCCGCACCGAGGGTGGCGAGGATCCGGCCCAGGTTCTCCAGCGCCTGCGTCGTCTGGGCACCCATGTCCTGCTCACCGACGAGCTTGCCGTCGGAGTCCAGCGCGACCTGGCCGGAGACGAAGGCCAGCCGGCCGGTCACGGTCACCGCGTGGGAGAAGCCCCAGCCGGGAATGTTGCCGGGCACGTCGGTGATGCGGTCGATGATCGCCATGCCGTCAACCTAACGCGTACGCCCGGATTCGGCGTAGACATCCGTCAACCGGTGCCCGGCCGGCCGCCGAAGACGATCAACATCGGGGCACTATGCCACGGGCCGCACAGCGGGCAGGATCGATGCATGACGACTCCTCACTATGGCCCGGTACGCCGGGTCGCGGCCCTGTCCGACGTGCACGGCAACATCGCGGCCCTGCAAGCGGTTCTGGCCGAGGTCGAACAGTCCGATGTGGACCTCATCGTTTTCCCGGGCGATGTGACCTGGGGTCCGGAGCCGCAGGAGACGGTGGACATCATCTGGGCGCTGGGCGAGCGCGCGGTGTGCGTACGCGGCAATGCCGATCGTGCGGTGGTCGAGTTGGCCCGGGAGGGCCGCGGGCACACCCGGCCGCGCGATCCCTGGATGCCGAAGCAGCACTCCGAGGAGGCCATCGACTTCTTGGCGTCGTTCGCCTTCAACATCGTGGTCGACATCGAAGGGCTCGGCGCCGTGCGCTTCTGCCATGGCTCACCGCGTAAGGACACCGAGGTCGTTACGCCGGCCACCAGCGAAGAGCGATTCGCTGAGCTGTCGGCGGGCGTACCGGAGATGGTGATCGTCACCGGGCACACGCACATCCAGTTCGACCGGATGGTCGCCGGGCGGCGCAGCATCAACCCGGGCAGCGTCGGGCTCCCCTACCACCTGGGTGAGCCGGGTACGGCGTACTGGGCTCTGCTCGGTCCCGATGTCGAACTGCGCCAGACCCGCTACGACGTCAACGAGGAGATCCGGCGTACGCGCGAGACGGACGACCCGACCGGTGAGGAGATCATCGGGATGCTGCTGAAGCCGCCGACGCCTCAGGAGATCATCGACCAGGTCGAGCCGCTCGTGTTCGCCGATTAACTCACCCGCGGGGCGCTTGGGTGCGGGCCACCGGTCGCCATGTGGCCCGCGCCGTCGCCGCTGCCCCGGCGTAGGTTGGGGCATGGTCAGCCTCAGCGCCGCCCTCGGCATCGCGGCCGTCGCCCTCGGTCTCGTCCTCACCCCCGGCCCGAACATGATCTATCTCGTGTCCCGGTCGATCACGCAGGGCCGCCGGGCCGGGCTCATCTCGCTGGCCGGGGTCGCGGCCGGCTTCGCCGTGTATCTCGTCGCCGCGACCGTCGGGCTGGCCGCCGCCTTCGCCCTCGTTCCCCCGGTCTACACCGGGCTGAAGCTGGCCGGTGCCGCGTACTTGCTGTGGCTGGCGTACAAGGCGGTCAAGCCGGGTGGGCAGTCCGTGTTCGCACCGCGAGATCTGCCAGTCGATCCGCCCCGGCGCCTGTTCGCCATGGGCATGGTCACCAACCTGCTGAACCCGAAGATCGCGGTGCTCTACATCTCGCTGCTGCCGCAGTTCGTCGACGTCTCGCGCGGGCACGTCGCCGCGCAGAGCCTGATCCTCGGCCTGATCCAGATCTCGATCGCGTTGTCGCTCAACGCTTTGATCGTGCTGGGCGCCGGTACCGTGGCGGCCTTCCTGGCCGGGCGGCCGGTGTGGCAACGGATTCAGCGCTACCTCATGGGCACCGTGCTGGCCGGCATCGCCGTCCGGATAGCCACAGATCCTCGCGCCTGAACATGCGAAACCCCAGGGATCTGCGTGCGCGCATGCGGACGCAGGGCCGGCTGGACTGAGGGCCGGTCATCCCTGGGGATTCGGGTAACTGCCTGGATTTTCGCCGCACCGCTTCCACACGGTCTCGACGAGACTCACATCGAGGGCAGCGGCTTAGCGGACAGCCACCTCACGAGTCCGATTGCTATACAAAGCTGGACCACCTCCTTTCCCGTGTACCGACGAATCTACCCAAGCGATCTTCTGAACCGCAACGGTCTTTTCCCGTTGGCATAGCGACGGCTTTTCGGAAAGCACCGCGGCGGGCATGATCAGATCATGATCGAGCCGGTGTCCGCCGCCGACTTCACCGCCGCCGTCGGCGAGCTGACCGAGGCGTACCGCGACAGCTTCAGCGGCCCACCCTGGGATGAGACCGGACCGCAGGCCGCCGCGTTCGCCGAGGGAGTGCCGCGCTGGGCGGCCCGCGAGGGCTTTCAAGCCTTCTGGGTACGCGAGGACGACGCGGTGATCGGTTTCGCTTTTCGCGTACGCACTCCGGAACCGGTGCCCGGCGACGGCTTCTACGGCCTGCTGCGGGACCGCTTCGGCGAGCACGTCGACACCCTGGCCGGTGCGGTCGAAGTCGTCGAGCTGGCCGTACGCCCATCCGCCCGTGGCCGCGGCCTCGGACGCGATCTACTGCACGCGGTCGCCGGCGGCGAACGGGCCTGGCTGGTGACGCGAACTGACGCCGACGCCACCCGGGCGTTCTACCGCCGGCTGGGGTGGCGCGAGACCGCCCACAGCAACGGATTGATCCTCTTCGAGCAGCGACCCGAGCAGCGATCCGAGCCGTGAAACGACTGGATAACGACTGTGCCGAAGACATTCGAGGCGGTCGAACTTTACCGCCCCGGCCAGTAGGCTTCCAAAGGTGTCACAGTCTGCCGTTTCTCTCTGGGGTGGGCTGATTGCCGCCGTGATGCTGGCGATGGCGGTCCTGGCACTGCTGGTCGCGCGCGAGCACCGGACCGAACCGAAGATCGTCAAGGCCGACTGCAAGGCGCTGCTGGCCGAGTCGCGCGAACTCGACGAGATCGCCACCACGGCGTTCCTGAAAGCCTTGGAGGCCAACGACATCGCCGCTCGGGCCGCGGCCGCGCTGGAAGCGGCGGAAACCAACCGAGATCTGGCCAGTCAGGAGCAGGACGCGGCGGCCAAGGCCCTCGAAGCCGCAATCCGTACGCTCGCCACGACTCCGGCCGCGGTCACGTCGGCGGTCAACGGCAGCGACATGCGGGAAGCCTCGCGGGCCGCAATGGCGGCGTACCGGCGGGGTGCGATCTCGGTCGACCAGCTGCGAGCGCTGTGGCACCAGATCGACGGCTGGGATCAGCATCGTGAAGATCAGGCTCATGCGCTGACTCGCCTGCGGGCCGAAGACACCGAGGCCCGGCGCAAGTTCGACGCCGCGGCGTTGACCGAGCGGACGGTTCGGCAGGCCGCCGAGGTGGCCCAGGTCGCCGCCCGAGCGCTCACTCAAGAGGCCGCCGATGCCGCGCAGGAGGCTCAGCTGGCGCACCTGACCGCGCAGGAGTGCCTGCGCCGCGCCCAGCGCCGCTGACCACTACCTTGCCGATCCGCCGGACCGATCCGAGGGTGCCCCGAGCGGGGTGGCTCGCGGGCGGCAGGGATCATTGCGACATGCCCGCGATCCGCCCGTACCGCAAAGAAGACTTCGACGCCGTCTACAACATCTGCATCCGCACCGGCTATCTGGGCGGCGACGCGCGTCCGCACTACACCGATCCGAGGATCCTGCCCGAGATCTTCGCCGCGCCCTACGTGATCTTCGAACCCGAGGTCGCGTTCGTGGTGGCGGACGGCGACGACACCGTCGGCTACATCGTCGCCACGGCCGACACACCGGCGTTCGTACGCCGTTTCCGCGACGAGTGGCTGCCCCTGCTTGCCGACCGCTACCCCGACTTCCCGGGTGAACCGTCCAATCTCGACGAACTCATGCGCAAGCTGCTGCACTGGCCCGAGCGCATGCTCATCCCCGAGATGGCGCCCTACCCGGCGCACCTGCACATCGACCTGCTCCCGGCGTACCAGGGGCAGGGGTTCGGCGGAAGGCTGATCCGGACACTGCGCGACACCCTCGCCGCGCGCGGCGTGCCGGGCCTGCATCTGAACATGGCCAAGGACAACGTCAACGCCTACCGCTTCTACCACCGCATCGGACTCGACGAGATCCCGGTCGCGGGCGAGAGCCCCGAGACCGCCACGTTCGCCGTGAAGCTCTGAAGCTGAACGCTGCTCTATGACAGGCGCTGGAACATGATGTGCAGGTCGACGAAGCCGAGCGCGGGGTGGTTGAACCCCTCCGGGATCGTGGCCAGGATCTCGAATCCCAGGGACTTCCACAGCGCGACGGCCTGAACGTTGGTGGACACGACCGCGTTGAACTGCATCGCCCGGAAGCCTGCGGAGCGAGCCTCGGCGACGACGTACTCGCCCAAGGCCCGGCCCACGCCGCGGCCGGCGTACGCCGGGTCGACCATGAAGCCGGCGTTGGCGATGTGCGACCCCGGGCCGCCGAAGTTGGGGTGGAACTCGGCGGTTCCGGCGACGGCTCCCTCCAGAACCGCGACCAGGGTCCGGCCGGCCGGCAGCGGCGGCTTATGCATCCAGTAAGACCGGGCTCGCTCCTCCGGCATGTCGCGATCCCAGGCGTACGTCTCGCCTTCGGCGATGATCGTGCGCATGAAGGACCACATCGCCGGCCAGTCCGCCGCGGTCGCCTCTCGAATCTCCATGGCGCTCAGCATGGCGTACCCTCGTGATCATGATGCTGAGCGCGGGCCGTGAGGTGACCGTGAGCCTGGTGAAGGCGGAGCGGGAGAAGCTGCGCTACGCGGCCGAGGTGCTCGCGGACGACGGCACGCACCTGGTGGTACGCGCACCGTACGCCGGCGACGAGCCGCACGACCTGGGCTACACGGTCTTCGAGCCGGGCGACGTCTTCACCGAGCACTACTGGCGCGACCGCTGGTACTCGATCAAGGAGGTACGCCGTCCCGGCGGCCATCTCAAAGGCTGGTACTGCGACGTGACGAAGCCGGTACGCATCGTCGGCGACACCGTGGTGAGCGACGATCTCGATCTGGACCTGTGGCTGTCCGGCGACGGCGGGGAGATCCTGCGGCTGGACGAGGACGAGTTCCTGGCCAGCGGCCTGCCCGAGTCCGATCCCGCCACCGCCGAGCGGGCTCGCCGGGCCCTGGACGAGCTGGCCGGGCTGGCCCCGGACCGCTTCGGCGGCTTGCTGGACTTCTGATGTGTACCGCGCTCGTCAGCATCGATCCGTCCTCGCCCGTTCCGGTGCTGCTGTGCGGCGTACGCGACGAGTTCCTGGCGCGGCCGTGGCGGCCGCCCGCGGCACACTGGCCCGATCGGCCCGCGATCCTGGGCGGGCAGGACATCCAGGCGGGCGGCACCTGGCTCGCCGTCGATCCCGCGCAACGCCGGGTAGCGGCCCTGCTGAACGCATTCGGCCCGCACGTCGCCCCGGCGACCCGGATCTCCCGGGGCGGGTTGCCGCTGGCCTTCGCTCCGCCCGCGGCCGCCGACCTGCCCCACTACGACCCGTTCCACCTGCTGGTCGGCTCGCTGGCCGGTGTGCACATGTGGACCTGGGACGGCACCACGCTGTCCGCGCAGGACCTGGGACCGGGCTTGCACATCGTGGTCAACAGCGGTCTGGAGGGCGCCGGCCCGCACGCGGGCGCCCCGCCGCAGGCGGTCGAGGACATCAACGCCCGGCTCGCGTACTTCCGGCCGCGGCTGCTCGCGGCACGCCGCCCGGTCCCGGCCGATGAGTCTACTGTGGACGCCTGGGGCCCGTGGCTCCCGCTGCTCGCCGGCGACCAGCTCTCCCCGGCCGATCCGCAGGCCCTCGTGGTACGCCGTGACTTCGGCGAGCACGGCATCTGGGGTACGAACTCGATCTCGCTGGTCGGGTTGGCCCCGGACCGGGTGCGGTACGACTTCGCCGCCATCCCGTCGCTGGACTGGCAGCGCATTCTCTGACCGCCGTGGCTAGGCTCGGAAGTTGTGGCCCGGCTCACAGGGTTTCCGCGCGGAGAATAGTTGACGCTTCAAATAACTTGGATAGGCTGTAGGCAGTTAGTTGAACACTCAACTACAACCGCTCAACCGCTAAGGAGCATCGCCATGACCACAGCCACCGCCTCGATCGCCGGGCTGACCGGCCAGTACGCGCTCGACCCCAGCCACACCCGGATCGGTTTCGTCGCCCGCCACGCGATGGTGACGAAGGTCCGCGGCGCGTTCAACGATTTCGAGGGCAGCGGCTACCTGGACGGCGACAACCCGGCCAACTCCAAGGTCTCCGTACGCATCCAGGCCAAGAGCATCGACACGCGCAACGAGCAGCGCGACGGCCACCTGCGCAGCAACGAGTTCTTCGACATGGAGAACTACCCGGAGATCACCTTCGCGTCGACCGAGGCCAAGCAGCTCGACGACACCGGCTTCCAGCTGACCGGCGACCTGACCATCAAGGGCGTCACCAAGCCGGTCACCGTCGACTTCACGTTCGAGGGCGCGACCATCGACCCGTGGGGCAACCAGCGCATCGGCTTCGACGGCTCGACCACGATCAACCGCAAGGACTGGGGCGTCACCTGGAACGCGCCCCTGGAGGCCGGCGGCGTACTCGTCAGCGAGAAGGTCACCCTGGAGTTCGAGATCTCGGCCGTCAAGCAGGCCTGATCCCGCTTTCCGTTCACGGCCCGGTCGGCTCGCCCTCAGAAGGCGAAGCCGCCGGGCCGTTCGTTGCGGTCGGCGATGAGCCCGGCCAGCGTGGCCACCGCGATCTCGGCCGGCGTCTTCGAGCCGATGTTCAGCCCGATCGGGCGGCGTACGCGGGCGATGTCCTCGTCCGGCACGCCGAGCCCTTGCAGCGCCGGTACATGCTGTGCCTCGTGGCGCGGGCTGCCCATCACGCCGATCCACCGGGCCGGCGTCTCCAGCGCCTTCTTCAGCACCATCCCCAGCTCGGGCCGGTCGTGGTCGGTCACCACCACGTCGCAGTCGCGGCCGGCGAACGACGGGTCGACCGTGCTGGCGAGTTCGTGCGTGGCCGCTCCCCGGGCGTCGACCCGGCCCAGGTCCGGTTCGACGAGGACGGTCCGGTAACCCAGATCACGCGCGAAGTGCAGCAGGTGATCGGCGACCGGCGAGGCGAAAACGGCGACGAGCGTACGCCCGTCCACGGGCGGTTCGATGGCGCCCCGGGCCATCTCACATGCTTCATCGGTTTCGTGATGCTCGTGATGCTCCACGGGTACCAATCTATGCGGGTGACCTCGCGCACGGGAGTTCCGAGCGGGCCGAGTGCATGTGGGATTCTGAAAGGCGTGACCTTGCCGCTGTCCGACTTCGTGGTGAACCCGCCGGTGGTGCTCGCACCCATGGCCGGGATCACCAACGTCGCGTTCCGGCAGCTGTGCCGCGAGCAGGGCGCGGGCCTCTACGTCTGCGAGATGATCACCAGCGTCGCGCTGGCCGTACGCAACCCCAAGACCGAGCGCCTGATCGAGTTCGGCCCGGACGAGCACCCGCGCAGCATGCAGCTCTACAGCGTCGACCCGGTGATGACGGCCAAGGCCGTACAGCGGGTGGTGGACGAGAACCTGGCCGACCACATCGACCTCAACTTCGGCTGCTCGGTCAAGAAGATCACGAGCAAGGGCGGCGGCTCGGCCATCCCGTGGAAGCGCAACCTGTTTGGCGCCATCGTGCGCGCCGCCGTGGACACCGCGGCACCGGCCGGGATCCCGGTGACGATCAAGATGCGCAAGGGCATCGACGACGACCACCTCACCTACGTCGAGGCCGGCCTCATCGCGCAGGACGCCGGGGTCAAGTGGGTCGCGCTGCATGCGCGTACGGCCGCACAGCGGTACTCCGGCGAGGCGGACTGGGCGGCGATCGCCACCCTGAAGGACGCGCTCGACGTGCCGGTGCTGGGCAACGGCGACATCTGGGAAGCCGACGACGCGCTGCGGATGGTTCGCGAAACCGGCTGCGACGGCGTGGTGGTGGGCCGTGGCTGCCTCGGCCGGCCGTGGCTGTTCGCCGACCTGCAGGCCGCCTTCGCCGGGGACCCGGCCCGGGTGATGCCGAGCCTCGGCGAGGTCGCCACGATGATGCGCCGCCACGCCGAACTGCTCGTGCACTGGTGGGGCAGCGAACGCGAGGCGGTCACCGACTTCCGCAAGCACGTCGCCTGGTACCTCAAGGGCTTCCCGGTCGGATCGTCACTGCGCCAGGCGATGGCGCTGTCGTCGTCGCTCATGGAACTCGACGACCTGCTCGGCAAGCTCGACCGCGACGAACCCTTCCCGGTCGCCAACCTCGGGCAGCCCCGTGGGCGTACGAACTCGCCCGCGAAGGTCGTGCTGCCCTACGGCTGGCTCGACGACCGCGATTCATCGGCCGTGCCCGCCGGGGCCGAACTGGACGACTCCGGCGGCTGACACTGCTTAGCCGCTGGTGACGGGCTTGCCCGCGAGGTTCCAGTCCTCCAGACCGCCCTCCAGGTAGAACGCGTGCTCGAAGCCGGCCGCGTTCAGGCGCTTGACCGCTTCGGAGGACCGTACGCCCGACTCGCAGTAGACGGCGTACCGAGCGGACTTGTCGAGTTCGCCGATGCGTTGCGTGAAGTCGGGCGCGTCGAGGCTGATGTTCTTGGCACCGTCGATGCGCTGCGACGTGAACTCGTTCGGTGTGCGTACGTCGATGACGACCGCACCCTTCGCGATCTCGTCGGCGAACTTGGCGACCGAGACGTGCTCAGCCACGAGATTTGCGGGGTTGTTGCCGTTCGGCCCCGCATCCGTGCAGCCCGCGGTGACGAGGCCGGCCGTCACAGCTGCGGCCGCGAGGCCAACGAGGATGGATCGGCGCCGGGGGAATCTAGGCATTGACAAATGATAATCCTCGGCACCAGGGTTCGAAGGGTTGGCGGCCGGGCCGGAAACCGGCCTGCTCGGCCAGCTGCGCGACGACCGCGAACTGCCGGGCCAGAAGCTCGGGCTGGTGGGCGTCGCTGCCGAAGGTCACACCCTCGCCGCCGGCGGCGTACCACCACGAGATCAGCTCCGGATGCACGATCCGCTTGGTGTTGATCTCCAGCAGCCGGCCCGAGTCCGCGATCAGCTCCAGCACGTCCCGGAACTCCTCGGCGAAATCCTTGATGTCATAAGGGATCTTGGCCGGCCAGCCGCGCAGCGCATAGTCGATGTGGGTGACGACGTCGAACGGGCCGCCGGCGATGACCATTTCCCGGACGTCGGCCAGGTACCCCCGGACGACCTCGGCCGGTTCGGCCACTATGTACGCGTCCGCGGCGGCGTCCACACATCCGGCGGGCGTACGCCGGCTGTGCACCGAGCCGAGCACGACCGCGAACCGGTCGCCGTCGAGCAGCGCCGCCACCCCGTCGGCGTGCCAGTGCGGCTCGCTCAGCTCGACGCCGGACCGGATGGTCAGCTCCGGGAACCGTTCGCGGCAGTCCTCCAGCGCGACGAGGTACCCGTCCACGTCGAACCACCCTGGCACGATCGACTCCTTCACCGCGCCGGTCGGGTCGAGGCGTACCCAGGACGTGAGGTCGGCGTGCTCGGTGAAGGCGACGGCCGGCAGGCCCAGCTCGACCGCCCGCAGGCAGGTTTGGAGCATCGAACCGAAGGGCGCGTCCCACGACCATTCGGTGTGCACGTGCGTGTCCGCCGGCATCATGCCGGCATGTTATGCGGGCCAGATCACGGTTCCGATCCGAAAGTCCGCCCCCGGACACCCCGGGCGGGACCGCGATCCGGCCCGCGCCCTCAGCAGCAGTCGCACGCCTTCTGCGGTGCGCTGCCGTCAGCCAAGGACGGTGTGTTGTCCTCGGTGAAGAACGGCGCGTTGGCGAACACCGCCGCCGCCCGCCCCTTCGGCTCCTCCCACTCCTCCTGCCGCCCCAGCGCCGTCAGATCGAGGAACCCGTAGGCCCCGCCGATATGATCGGTGCCCCGGGCAAAGGCCGAGTAGGTGTGGAAGATGCCGTCCGGCGTACGCAGGAAGCAGCTGAAGCCGGAGATCTCCGAGGGCTCCTCCGCGAACTCGCCCATGCCGGCGGCTCGCAGCTCGTCAGCGTCGCGATAGTTGAAGACGACGGGTGCCACGCTCGGGTCGAGCGAGACGTGGTAGTCGTAGTTGAAGCTGCTGCCGAACGAGGAGTACCACGGCAGGAATTCCCATCCGTAGCGATCCCGGTAGGCGGCCAGCTTCGGGTACGGCGCCCGCGAGATCGCGGCGAACGCGGTGTCGCGGTGGGCGAGGTGCGCCAGGAACGGCGCGTTCAGCTCGTCGAGCCCGCCGGTGCAGCCCGGGCACGCGTCCTCCCAGGCCGGGTCGTACATCACATGCTGCACGATGAGCTGGTGCCGGCCGCCGAACAGATCGGCCAGCGTGACGTCGCCATCGGGCCCGGTGAAGACGTAGTCCTCAGCCACCCGGACCATCGGCAGCCGCCGCCGGTCGGCGTTGAGCGCGTCGCGCCGCCGCGTCAGCTCCTTCTCCTCGGCGAGCAGCTTCTTGCGGGCCACCAGCCACTCGTCGCGCGAAACGATCTCGGGCAGGCTCATGAGCTTTCCTCCTGTCGTGGGTTTTCACCCCACGACGAACGGGCCGGGCTCAGATGGACAGCCGCCGCAAGAAAAATCTCCGCTCCGCGTCGGTGCCGGCCCGCGCCAGCGCCTCCCGGTAGGCCACGGCCGCATCCTCGGCCCGGCCCAGGCGCCGCAGCAGGTCCGCGCGGGTCGCGAACAACAAGCCATAGTCATCGAGTACGCCCACCGCAGCGATCTGTTCCACCAAGGCGAGTCCGGCTTCGGGGCCGTCCGCCATGGCCACGGCGACGGCGTGATTGAGCTGCGCGACCGGTGACGGCGCGAGCCGGAGGAGCCGCTCATAGAGCCGGACGATCACGGGCCAGTCCGTCTCCGGCGCCGACGCCGCCGACGCGTGGCAGACCGCGATCGCCGCTTGCACTTGATAGGGCCCCGGACGGCCCATCAGCGCGGCGGATTCGAGGACGCGGTCGCCCTCCTCGATCTTCGCCCGGTCCCAGCGCGACCGGTCCTGCTCCTCCAGCGTCACCAGGTCTCCATCGGCGTCGACCCGGGCCGCCCGGCGCGAATCGTGCAGCAGCATCAGCGCCAGGAGGCCGAGGACCTCGGGTTCCCCGGGCCTGAGCACGGCCAGCAGCCGAGCCAGCCGGATCGCTTCTTCACACAGGTCGTGGCGGACGTGATCGGCGCCCGCGCTGGCCGCGTACCCCTCATTGAAGAGCAGGTAGAGCACGGCGAGCACGGCGGAGGTGCGCTCGGGCAGCAGGTGCGCCGGTGGTACGCGATAAGGGATGCCGGCATCGCGGATCTTCTGCTTGGCGCGGACCAGGCGCTTGGCCATCGTCGGCTCGGGCACGAGGAAGGCCCGCGCGATCTCGGCCGTGGTCAGGCCGGCCAGGGTCCGCAGCGTCAGCGCCACCCGCGCGTCGAGGGCGAGCGCCGGATGGCAGCAGGTGAACATCAAGCGCAGCCGGTCGTCGGCGATGCCGCTGCCGTCGGGCTCGACTTCGTCCACCGTCGACAGTTCGAGCGCCGCGCGGACCTTGACCGCTTCGACCGCGCTGCGCCGCAGGCGATCCACGGCACGGTTGCGCGCCACGGTCGTCAGCCACGCACCGGGCTTGTCCGGTACGCCGTCGCGCGGCCACACCGCCAGAGCCTTGGCGAACGCGTCCTGCGCGCACTCCTCGGCGAGATCCCAGTCACCGGTGGAGCCGATCAGCGCCGCGACTATGCGTCCCCACTCGGTGCGGAACGCTTCCTCGACCGCCCGAGCCGGATCGGTGCCGCCGGTCATTCCGGCAGCGGCCAGATCGGCCGGATCTCCACCGATCCCAGCCACGCGGCGGGGTGGCCGGCGGCGATCTCCTGGGCCTCGGCGAGACTCTCGCACTCGATGAGGTCGAATCCGGCGATCTGCTCCTTGGTCTCGGCGAATGGTCCGTCGGCGATCAGCGTTTCACCGTTGCGTACGCTCAGCGTCGTCGCCTCGGCGACCGGCCGCAGCCGGCCGCCGGCCTTGAGCACACCGCGGCGGCGGACGTCGGCCAGCCACTCGGTGATGGCTTCCTGGGCGTCCTCGTAGTACTCGGGCGGGCGCTCGGCCGCCTCGTCGACGAAGTACAGCAGCACATATTCCACGCACCGTAGGCTACGACGACCATGTGACACGGGTCATGTCACACCCGGCGCCGCCACGTTGTCCCCTGGGTATGAACACAATCATCGTGGCCGGTGCGACCGGCGTCTTCGGTAAGCACATCGTGCGTACGCTCACCGGCGCGGGGCACCGCGTCCTGGGCCTGGGCCGCGGCGAAGCCAACGACATCCGGGCGGACCTGCTCGACCGGGACGGTCTGCTGCGCGCCTTCGACGGCGTACGCGCCGACATCGTGGTGCACGCGGCGACCGCCTTGAAGAAGCCCCCGACCACCCACAAGGGCATGTACGGCACCGACGACCTGCGCATCGACGGGACCCGCAACCTCGTCGAAGCGGCGCTGCGGGCCGGTGTGACCCGGTTCATCGGCGAGAACATCGTCTTCGGCTACGGCTACCGCGACTTCGGCGATCGCGTGCTCACCGAGGCGGACCCGTTCGGCGTCACCGACCCGAATAGGGGCTTCAACCGCCACCTGGAGGGCATGCGCGAGAAGGAGCGGCTGCCCGTCGCGGCCGGGCTCGAATCGATCTCGCTGCGCTACGGCCTCTTCTACGGCGAGGGCGCGACCGAGACCATGGTCGCGATGCTGCGTAAGCGGCAGCTGCCGGCGTTCAACGATCACGGCCGCGTCCTGCCCTGGATCAACCTGGCCGACGCCGCCACCGCCGTCCTCGCCGCCATCGAACACGGCCGGCCGGGTGAGGCGTACAACATCGTGGACGAGTCGGAGCTGGGCTTCGGCGGTGTGATCCGGGCCATCGCGCAGGCGTACGGGCTGGGCAAGCCGCTGACCGTGCCGGTCTGGATGACGATGGTGGCGCCGTACCTGCACCGGGCCGCGACCATCAGCCTGCGGGTGTCGTCCGACAAGGCCCGCCGCGAACTCGGCTGGAAGCCCGCCTACCGGACGGTCGCCGACGGCCTGCGCGCACAAGCGGGCTAGCCTCAGCAGATGACGGTCTTCGACGAGCACCGGCGGCTGCTGTTCAGCGTGGCCTACCGCATGACGGGCAGCGTCGCCGACGCCGAAGACCTCGTCCAGGAGGCGTGGCTGCGATGGTCCACAGTAGACGCCGACGAGATCGAGAATCCGCGGGCGTACCTGGTGCGGACCATCACCAACCTCTCCCTGAACGAGCTGACCTCCGCGCGGGCCCGGCGTGAGACCTACGTCGGGCCGTGGCTGCCCGAACCCCTGCTGACCGAGCCCGACGCGAGCCAGGAGGCGGAGATGGCCGACTCGATCTCCCAGGCCATGCTCGTCGTCCTGGAAACCCTCAGCCCCCTGGAACGCGCGGTCTTCCTCCTCCACGACGTCTTCGGCTACTCGCACGGCGAGATCGCGTCCATCCTGGACAAGTCCGAGCCCGCGGTCCGCCAGACCGCCACCCGCGCCCGTGCGCACGTCGCGGCCCGCCGCCCCCGCTTCGCCACGGATCCCGTTGTACGCCAAGAAGCAGCCGAACGCTTCCTGGAAGCGTGCGCCGGCGGCGACCTGAACACCATGATGGAGCTGCTCGCCCCCGACGTCGTCTGCTGGTCCGACGGCGGCGGCAAGGTGACGGCCGCCCTTCGTCCCCTGGTCGGCGCCGACCACGTCGCCCGCTGGGTGCTCGGCGTCGTCGCCAAGCCCTCGGTGGCCGGCGTACGCCTGGAGCTGCGCGAGATCAACGGCGAGCTGGGCCTGATCGCACTGGCTGGTGACACCCCCGTGGGCGCGGTGGGTTTCGACGTGACCGGCGGCCGGATCGCCGCCCTGCGTTTCGTCGTCAACCCCGACAAGCTGCGAGGCTTGCAGCCATGACGGTGACCCGGCTGCATCTCGGATCGATCCTGCGCCCCGGTTCGCAGACGCCCACCGCAACGGTCCGGGCCGAGGCCATATACGCGTACCTCGTCCGCCACGAGGACGGCCTGATCCTGTTCGACACCGGCATCGGGAGCCATCCCGAAGTCGACCAGCACTACCGCCCCACCCGGTACGCCCTGCCCGCAGCGCTTTCCCGGGCCGGCGTAGACCCGGCCGACGTCAGCACGGTCGTGAACTGCCATCTGCACTTCGACCACTGCGGCGGCAACCCGCTGTTCCCCGGCCGCCCGATCGTGGTGCAGCGCCGCGAACTAGACACCGCCCGCACCACCGAGTACACGCTGCCGGAGCTGGTCGACTTCACCGGCGTCCGCTACGAAGAACTCGACGGCGAAGCCGAGATCCGGCCCGGTGTCTGGATCCTGCCGACCCCCGGCCATGTCGCCGGCCACCAATCGCTGGCCGTACGCCGTCCCGACGGCGCGATCGTGCTGGCCGGGCAGGCCCATGACTTCGCCTCGGAGTTCTCGCACGGCGTCATGGCCCGATCCGCTGCGCTGAACGGCGCTGCCGCGCCGCTGCCGGACTTTCCGCCGTGGCTCGACCGCATCCTGGCGTTCGACCCGCGCCGCGTACTGTTCGCCCACGACGCCGCGGTCTGGGAAGCCTGAGCCACGTGTGGTAACTGGAGTCACAGCAACTCCACTTACCAATTGCTCGGCGAGCGAAGCGAACAGGCCGGGGCTCAGTCGAAGATGTCCCGGGCGGTGATCGCTCGCCGGCCGTCGAGGCGCCAGATCGTCGTACGCAGGTGGCGTACGGATTCCAGGGCTGGGCGTACCGGGACGGCGTACGCCGCCAGCGCGGTGAAATGCTCGCGGGGCAGGAACTCCCGATCGGGATCGCCGACGAGGACGAGCCGGCCGGCATCGGCGCAAAGGCGCAGGAACCGCATCATGCGGCCGGCCATCGCAGCGGTGTAGAAGCCGTCGCCGACGAGGACGACGTCGGCATCGGGCACGGGGCCGTCGAGGACGTCCGTACGCTCGGCTTCGACCGTGACGCCGTTCACGGCCGCGTTGCGGGCGATGGCTTCGATTGCGGACTCGTCCACGTCTGTTGCGCGTACCCGTATGGCCTGAGCGAGACTGGCCGCCAGCGCGACCACTCCGGAGCCCGCGGCCAGGTCGAGAACGCGACGCCCGGCCACCGTCTCGGGGTGATCGAGAATGTGGCGCGCCAGGGCGACGCCGCCGGGCCAGGCGAAGGCCCAGAACGGCGGGGGTTCGTCGCTGCGGTAGCCGCGGTCGAACAGGCCGGTCTCCGGCGCCGCCTGGTATAGCCGCAGCTCGGGCAGGAGGGGTACCGCGGACAGCTCCACGGTTGTGACGGTATCTGCAAAGGCGTGACGTCGGACCGGTGGGACTGCACCCCCGCGCCGATCATGGGCTGGCCGGCGCGGGGGGCCGCACCGGTTACGGGCTGGTGCAGGCGAGGTTGGTGACGGTGTTGGAGGCCGAACTGGAGTTGGCGAGGAAGCCCACGGATACCGATCCACCGGCCGGTATCGAGGTGGTCCACGCCGCGGGTTTGACCGTGATCAGCGATCCGGTGGCGGTGTAGGTTCCGTTCCACATCTGGGTGAGCGTCTGGCCGTTGGCGAACGTGAACCGGGCGGTCCAGCCGTTGAGCGTGGTCGTCCCGTTGTTTCTCACCGCCAGGTCGGCCTGGAAGCCGCCGGGCCACGAGTTGACGATCGTGTACGTCGCCGAGCACGTGCCGGGCTGGCCGGACGGTGCCGGGCTGGACGACCGGCTCGGGTTCGGCGACGCGCTCGCCGAGCGGCTCGGGTTCGGCGACGCGCTCCGGCTCGGGCTCGCCGACGGACCGGGACCGCCGTTGCAACCCGGGCAGATGCCGGTCACTTCACCGTTGCCGCCGTCGAAGACGACGTCGGAGCAGCCGTAGAACGTCTCCATGCTGTCCGAGCGCTGCCAGACGGAGTAGATGACGTGGCGTCCGGTCTTGTTCGCGGGCAGGCGCCCGCCCCAGGAGTAGAAGCCGTCGGGCGAGGAGCCCGTCAGCGGCGGGTGGTCGACCGTGAGGAACGGCGTCTCTTCCATGTCCGCCCAGGTGAGCGCCTGGTTGGGGTCGTAGCCGTCCTTGGTCACGTACAGGTAGTACCAGCCGGGGTGGGCGGCCCAGGCCGAGTACGTCCAGGTGAAGTTCGCACCCGCGGTCAGGTGCGTCACCGGCCAGTCGCTGCGGGGCGCGTCGAAGCCGGCGTACTTGGTGAACCCGCCGCTGCACAGGGCGCCGTCGGGGATGAAGCCCCGCGTACGCCCCTGGCCGTCCGAGCGCAGGACGCCGAACCAGTCGTAGAACGGCTGGGTTCCGCCGACGTCCTTGGCGTTGGAGCAAGCGAGGTTCGTGGGTTTGATCTCGCCCGTGGAGATGAGACCGTCCTTGTAGCACAGGTAGGTGCGGCTGCCGGGGGTCAGCAACGCACCGTGTGCCCACGATGGGGTCGGAACGAGGGCGGCTATGACCGCCGCCACCACCCCGACCACAAGGGAGTATCCCACCGTCGCGCGTCTGATCTTCACCGTTGTCTCCCTTCGGATTTTTGGTGATCAGCACGGGGACGTTTCGGGCAGTGGGAGGGTGCCCGTGCCGCACAGCGCACCACGGGCACCTGCATCAAGCAACGTAGATGTCATATGATGGGAACGCTCCCACGGCTATGCCGGGTTTCGTGGGATGCAACTTGCGCTGCCGAGCGCCGGCGTGCCGGTTACTCTGGCGCGATGCCGGACGTAATCGTCATCGGGCTGGGCAGCATGGGCTCGGCCGCCGCGTACCATCTCGCCACTCGGGGCGCCAGCGTCGTCGGCCTGGACCGCTTCACTCCCCCACACACCCGCGGTGCCCACGCCGGTGGTACGCGCATCATCCGCATGACGTACGCGGAAGGGCCGGCGTACGTACCGCTTCTACAGCGGGCGTACGCGCTGTGGGAGCAGCTGTCCGAAGCGGCCGGGCAGCAGTTGGTGATACCGACCGGTGGATTGTTCATCGGCCCAGCCGCCTCGGCGACCGTCGCGGGGGCACTGCGCAGCGCCCGCGATCACGGGCTGGCGCACGAGCTGCTCGACGCGGCCGAAGTCCGCCGCCGGTTCCCGGTTTTCGCCCCGGCCGACGGCGATGCGGCGGTCTACGACGAGGCGGCCGGGATCGTGACACCGGAGCCGGCCATCTCCGCCCTGCTGCGCCTCGCCGCCGCGGCCGGTGCGGATCTGCGGTACGGCGTCGGCGTCGCGGGCTGGAAGGCGTCGGACACGGGTGTTGCGGTGACCCTGGAGGACGGCACTGTGCTCGGCGCGGACCGGCTCGTCGTCGCGCCGGGCGGCTGGGCGCCGGGGCTGCTCGGCTTCCCCATCGAGATCCAGCGCCGGGTGCAGCACTTTTGGGTCCCCGAAGGGCCCGGATATGAACGCGGCGAGTTACCGGTGTGGATCTGGGAGGACAGTGCCGGTGTCGCCGCGTACGGCATGCCGGCGTTCGGTCCGCAACGCTTGGTCAAAGCCGCCTTCCACCACGCCGACGACCCGGCCTCCGCGGTCGACGGTGCCGCCGAGCCGTCGCCCGGCGAGGAACTGCCCGTGCGATCCTGGCTGCGCACGCGCATCCCCGGCCTTTCCACCGCCGCGTACGCCGGTGGCAAGCAGTGCTTGTACGCCCTGACGCCGGACGAGAACTTCATCATCGGACGGCATCCGGCATGGGATCGGGTCGCGGTAGCGGCCGGGTTCTCCGGACACGGGTTCAAATTCGTCCCCGTCGTCGGGGAGGTCCTCGCCGATCTCAGTACCGGCGTAGCGCCCGCCTACGACCTCGCGCTCTTCTCACCGTCGCGATTCTGAGCACGACTCGGAGCACGGCTCAGAGCGCGGCTCAGAGCGCGGCTCAGAGCGCGTCGATTGCTCGGTAGATCCGCACATCCGAGACGGCGTACGCGGTCCCCATCGCCTGGGCGAAGTAGCTGACCCGCAGCTCCTCGATCATCCACGGAATCTGCTG
>Ga0114129_10001180_pt1 | contig 34666 bp, 31 predicted proteins | sample RhiMetdeltSRZDD1_FD_80071 | JGI IMG/M metagenome (GOLD analysis project Ga0114129, IMG submission 80071) | Populus rhizosphere microbial communities from Tennessee, USA - Rhizosphere MetaG P. deltoides SRZDD1 (version 2) (version 2) | ecosystem: Host-associated > Plants > Roots > Rhizosphere >...
CCGCCCCAGTTCGCACCGCCCGCAGCACTCGGCATCTGCAGCACGCCCTTCTTGCCGTTCTCGCCGACGACCGTCGGCGGCGTGAACAGCGGACCGAGGTCGTAGTCGGCGACGATCTTCAGCGCTTCGGCGCGCAACTCCGGCGTGAAGTCGATGAGATCGTCAGTCGTCAGGCCCTGTCGCGCGAACGCAGGCGGCTTCGTCGGAAACGGCTGCGTCGCTGCGGTTTTCTCGCCAGGCACGGTCGATTGCGGCACGGGCCGCTCTTCGATCGGCCACACCGGTTTGCCGGTCGCACGCTCGAAGACGTACGTGAAGCCTTGCTTGCTCACCTGCGCGACTGCCTTGATGCGGCGGCCATCCACTTTGATGTCGACGAGCGTTGGCGCAGCGGGGAAGTCGTAGTCCCACAGTCCGTGGTGCACGCCCTGGAAGTGCCATGCGAGCTTGCCGCTGGCGGCGTCAATCGCGAGCAGGCTCTCAGCGTAGAGATTGTTGCCCTTGCGCTCGCCACCGTAGTAATCGTTGGTCGGCGTGCCGACCGGGATGAATACGAGACCGAGTTCGGGATCCGCACTGAAGGGCGGCCACGGATTGGTGTTGCCCGAGTACTTCCACGATTCGTTCTCCCACGTCTCGACGCCGCGCTCGGTGCCTTGCGGCACAGTGTGGAAGATCCACTTCGGCGCGCCGCTCACGATGTCGAACGCCTGCACGTGGCCGGCGGGCATCTCCGGCGCGGTCGGGCGATCGAACACAGTGCAGCCGACGACCACCGTGTTGCCGACGATCATCGGCGGCGCATTGAAGCCGACGAAGCGACGGTCCTCTTCCTTGCGGATCAGCGCTGCCTGCAGGTCGACGCGTCCGTCCTTGCCGAACGATGCGATCGGCTGACCCGAGCGCGCGTCGAGTGCAATCAGCTCGCCGACGCCGGTTGCGATGAGGATGCGCTGCTCTGTGCGACCGCCGACTTTGCCGGACCAGTACGCAACGCCACGATGCTGCCACCCGGAGTTCGCAGGCCGACGTCCGACTGCATAAGCGTGCGGATCGAAAACCCAGCGCGTCACGCCCGTGCCGGCGTCGATTGCCACAACCTGGCTGAACGTCGTGCTCGTGTAGAGCACGCCATCGATCATGATCGGCGTCGGCTTGAAATAACCGGGACGCTCTCGGGTCGCAGAGCCGACGAGTGCGTCGTCGGGACTGTTCCAGGTCCACGCGACTTGCAGCGAGCCCACGTTGCGCGCGTCGATCTGCGCGAGTGGCGAGTACTTGGTGCTGCCGGCATCGCCGCCGTAGTACGGCCATTCGCCGCGTTGCGGCTCAGCGGACGAAGCTGCCGCACTCAGCAGCAGCGCGACCAGTGTCGAAATCGTTCTTTGCACGCAGGTCTCCCCATTACGGCAGCATCTTGCGAATCGCCGCCTGCAGCTCTGCGTCGGTGCAGTCCTGGCACGTCCCCATCGGCGGCATGTTGTTGATGCCTTGCTTGGCATTCTTGAACAGCGAATCGAAGCCGGTCGAGAGCCGCGGCTGCCAGTCGTTCGGGTCGCCGCTCAGCGGCGCGCCGTTCCAGCCGGTCAGATGGCAGACGTTGCAGTATTGGTTGAGGATCGCGTCGGGCGCACGCGGCGCTTTGGCGGGCTCGTCCGCGAGCACGCCCACGACCGGGACCCCGAGCGCGCAGATGAGTGCAACGAGGATCGCTGTCTGCGCGCGGGGGCTCATCAATCCGACGTCGCGGGCACGAAATTGGCGCTCGCGCTGTCCTGGGTGTATCCGATGTTGTTGCCCGCCGGATCGAGCAGGCCCGCTTCCTGCTGAGCGCGCATCATGCGCAGCTGCGCCTTCTGCATCTGCAGCTCCGCGTTGTGCTCGTCTTCGACGATCTTGAGTTGCTCTGGCGTGAGCACGCGTGCGAGCGCCTCGCGTTGCCGCTTCTGGTGCTGCGCCATGAACTCGAGCGACTTCTCCTGCATCTGCAGGGCATTCACTTGAGTACCGTCACTCGTCACCATGGAGCTCAAGCCGCCGCTGACTGCTACCACGCGGTTGGCTGCGGGTGCCATCTGCCTGGTCGCTTCCTGCATCATCTTCTGCTGCTGCTCTGCCAACGTCTTCATCAGCGGCTTGGTGAGATTCTCGTCGAGCGGCAACCCGGCACTGGCGAGCGACGTGCGCACGCGATCCGCTTCCCAGCGCACGCCGGCCATCGACTGGTATTCCTGCCATTCGCGGAACTTGGCGTCGCCGAGCGCTCGGCGAATCTCCGTCTCGTTGGCGCTCTGCTGCTCCAGCGCCTTGCGATGGTATTCCTGCATCTTGGCCGGGTCCGGCTGCTCGCCCGACGCCATGGGCCGCGCAATCTCCATCTGGCGCAACTGCTGTTCGGCCAGCGTGGTGAACAGCCGATCGACTTGTTCGGCAGTCAGGTCGAGATCGCGCCCGACGTTCGGATTGCCGCGCATCAGCCCCATCTTCTGCTGGGCCAGCATCGCCTCGCGATAATCGGGATCGCGCAGCATCGCGCGCTGACGCTCCATGCTCGCTTCCATCTGCTGCAGCATGCGTTCGCGATCGGGCGGCGGCGGCACGAAGACACCGGGCACGGGTGCGGTGGCGGACGCGACTGTCCTGCCGCCGGCGGTTGCGGGCGTCGGGGGGACTTCGACCTTCTGACCCGAGAACGGGGAAACCGTCGGCTGCGGGACTGCGATGAAAGTCGCGCTCGCTCCGGGTTGCGGCGCCTTGCTCTCGAGCTCGGTTACGCGAGCCTGCAACGCTTGTGTGCTCTCACGTTCCTTGTGGAGCTGATTGACCAGATGCAGCGCGACGGCTCCCTCGCCGACCGCGGCAATTGCGAGTATCAGTGCGATCTTCGTCATGACGGCACCTCCCGAAAGCCATCCGTTGCACGACTACTGCTTCTGCTTAACGACTTCCTTGCGCAGCGCACGCAATTTCTCTTTCACGACGGCTGCGTTCTGGCTGCCGAGGCGAATCATCAGCTTCTGGCCCGCCGAGCGTTCCTCGATCGACGGATCCGCATACTGATAGAACACGCCGGGCTGCGTCAGCTTGATCGGCCCCGCCACTTCCGGCGTCGCGAGCAGGTGATCGATCACTTCGACGAGCCGATCGTTGAAGTACCCGTCCGGGTAGCCCAGGTCGACGTAGGCCTGCTGGAACAGCGGATAGAAATGCCGATAGGCCGATGCGAGCTGCTCGACGTTCGCGTTCTTCAGGATCGTGATGAACGGCGCGTAGCGCGCGGCATTGTCGGGACTGAGCGTGGGCTCGCCGCCCGGCGCGACCGTGAGCTCGCCGCCGACCGGCTTGACCGGCCAGAGCGGCACGGCCGCTTTCTTGCGCGGCAGGTTGTCGACGGTCACGACGAAGTGACGCACGATGTCCTTCGGCACCAGCACCTGTTCGATCGAGCGCCCGAGCGCGCCGACCAGCGAATCCTGGACGGCGCTATCGCTCTGCTCGAGCGCAGGCAGCGGCTTCTCGTCCGGCACCTGCTCGATCGGATGCTGAACCAGCGGCTCGACAGCCGGCGGTGCCTGGGTCTGGGCCGCCGGCGCTGGCGCCGGCGCGTTGTGCGTGCGGGCGTACCACAGCCCCACCCCCGCGCCGACCACGACGACGATCGGGATGGCCCAGTAGATCCATCGTTTTACGTCTTCGTCCACGACAGTGACCTATTTCGGTTTCTGGAACTTCAGCAGGAAGTTGTCCGCTTCGCCGATCGCCACGTACTTCGCGCGATCCGTCTCGCCCATCTGCAGCGTCGGCGGCAGCGTCCACACGCCCTTCGGCCAATCCTTCGTGTCCTTCGGATTCGCCAGCGCCTCGGATTTGCTGACGAGCTTGAAGCCCGCCTTCTCCGCCAGCGCGATCGTGTGATCTTCACGCACGTAGCCATTGGCGGCCTTCGGGTCCTGCGGCTGGTCGGCCGGCGCGCGGTGCTCTTCCACGCTCAGGGTGCCGCCCGGCTTCAGCGCTTTGTAGAAGGCAGCAAATGCTTCCTCCGAGAACCCCGCACCCATCCAGTTGTGGACGTTGCGAGAGGTGATCACGAGGTCGGCCGAGCCGGCCGGCGCGATGTCGTATTTGTCCTTGGAGAACTCGGTGACCTTCACGTCGCCCCAGTTCGCCTTGTTGTCCGCGAGCTTCTTGTTCCAGTTCTCCATGGCACGGGCCGACACCGCCGTGTAATACGTACCCTTGTCCTTCAGGTACGGGCCGAGAATCTCGGTCCAATAGCCGCCGCCCGGCGAAATTTCGACGACGGTCATGTTCGGCTTGATGCCCGCGAACTCCAGCACTTCCTGCGGATGACGGGCCTTGTCGCGCTCGACCAGGGCAGGCGTGCGGTGCTCGCTGGCGACGGCCTTGGCCAGTGCGGCATCTTTGGCCACGGCGCCCGAGAGCGGCAGCGCCGCGAGCAACGTGGCTGTGACCAGTGTTCGAATTCTCATTGATGGCTCCAATGGATGATCCCCGACAGGCGTGCGAATGTATCAAACTGGCGCCGGTGCAACACGGCTACCCGCCGCCTAAAAAGTCCGGACAACACATGCGGTCGCAGGTTCCTCGTTGGGTGGCATGGATATTTTGCAGCGCAATTGGTGCTGCATTTGCCGACGAGCCGCTGCGGCTCGCGGACTGCCGTCTGGAGAGCACGCTGGCGGGCGGCAGCGTCGCCGCTCGGTGCGGCCACTACCGCGTGCCGGAAAATCGCGACGAGGCCCGGGACAAAGCGAGTAAAGAATTGCAATTGCACGTCGCCGTGATTCCTGCGCTGCGCCTGAAGCCGGCGGCCGATCCGCTGTTCATCCTGAGCGGCGGTCCTGGGCAGGCGGCCAGCGACTTCTACCTGAGCGTCGCGCCTGCCTTCACGCGCATCCGTCGCGACCGCGACCTGGTGCTGGTCGATCAGCGCGGTACCGGCCGCTCGAATCGGCTGGACTGCTCGCTGCCGGACGATTCCGAGTTCGTCGTGTTCGATCCGCAGAAGTTGCAGGCGGTCATGCGGGAATGCGTAGCGTCCCTGCCGGGCGATCCGCGCTACTACACGACCAGCGTCGCCGTCCGCGATCTCGACGACATTCGTGCCGCGCTCGGCTATCGCACGCTGAATCTCTACGGCATCTCGTACGGCACGCGTGTCGCGCAACACTACATGCGTCGCTATCCGGATCGGGTACGCACGGCGATCCTCGATGGTGCTGTGCCTGCGGAAGTCGCACTCGGGCCCGACGTCGCGATCGAAGCGCAACGTGCGATCGACGTCGCCTTGCAGCGTTGCACTCGCGACGAGGCGTGCGCGAGCAAGTTTCCCGACATCTCTGCGCAGTTCACGGCGCTGCAGGAGAGATTGCGCAAGGAGCCGGCGAAGTTGTCGATTCCGCACCCGCGCACTGGAGTTCCCACCAACACGATGCTCGACGCCGCTCGACTGGGTGCAGCGGTTCGACTGCTCAGTTACGCCGACGAAACGGTGTCGACGTTGCCGTTACTGATCCACGAAGCGCAGTCGCTGCGCGATCCGCAGGCACTGACCGCGCAGTATTTGCGCGTCGAGAGCGACGTTTCCGAGCAGATTGCGGAAGGCATGCACTTCGCTGTCGTCTGCAGTGAAGACGCACCGCGCTGGGAGCAGCAGAACGTCACGGAAGAGCAGCTCGCTAAGACGTACCTGGGCACGGCGTTCATGCGCGCCATGCGGGCCGTCTGCGCGGAGTGGCCGCGCGGTCCTGTCGATGAGGATTTCGGCGCACCACTGCAAAGCAGCGTGCCGACCCTGATCCTGTCGGGCAGCAACGACCCGGTAACGCCGGAACGCTATGCGGCCGAGATCATGAAAGGCCTGGGCAGCGGCAAGCACGTCATCGCCGCCGGACAGGGCCATGGACAGCTTGCGACGGGCTGCATCCCGCGGCTGACAGCCGAGTTCATCGCCGCGGGCTCGTCGACGGCGCTCGACGATCACTGCGTGCGCAACATCCGACCGACGGCTTTCATGTTGTCGCGGAGTGCACCGGCACCATGATTCGCGTCGAGAGCCTCGGCAAGCAGTTCGGCGCCATACAGGCGTTGAACGATGTCTCTTTCGAAGCGCAGGACGGCCGCATCACCGGCTTGCTCGGTCACAACGGCGCCGGCAAGTCGACGACGTTGCGCATCCTGAGCACCGTGCTGCGGCCGGACACTGGTCGCGCAGTCGTCGACGGTCACGATTGCGTCGCTGCGCCGCTGCAGGTTCGCAGCTCGCTCGGCGTATTGCCGCACGCGAGCGGCCTGTATGCGCATCTCACGGGCCGCGAGAACATCCGTTACTTCGGCAAGCTGCACGGCTTGCACGGCGCGGAGCTCGATCGGATGACGGACGAGCTGATCGAGCGCCTCGCGCTCGGCGCCGTCGCCAATCGACGCGCGAAGGGCTATTCGCAGGGCGAGCGCCTGAAAGTCGCGCTCGCTCGCGCACTCGTGCATCAGCCGCGCACGATCATCCTCGACGAGCCGACCAATGGTCTCGATGTCAACGCAGTGCGCATGCTGCGCGAACTGATTCGCCAGCTGCGTGCGTCGGGACGCTGCGTGCTGTTCTCCAGTCACGTCATGCAGGAAGTCGCGGCGCTGTGCGATGACATCGTGATCATCTCGCACGGCCGCGTCGTCGTGCGCGGCACGCCCGCGGAGATTCTCGCGTCGACCGGTGCGGCGGATCTCGAAGAAGCTTTCGTGCGTGCAGCCGAGGGCGGGGTGCCGGCATGACGCGCGCCATCCGCATCGTTTTCGCCAAGGAGCTGCTGGAGAACCTGCGCGATCGTCGCGTGATTCTGTCCGCGTTCCTGTTCGGCGTGCTGCTCGCACCGGTGATCTTCGGGCTGACGACTTCGCTGGCGTCGAAGCGCGTCGTCGAGAGCCAGGACAAACCGCTGCGCCTGACGGTGTCGGGCCACGAGCACGCACCGAACCTGGTCCATTTCCTCGAAGAGAACGGCGCCGAGGTCAAGACGATCACGATGACGCCGGACGATGCGATGCGCGCGGTGCGCAGCGGCGGCGAGGACCTGGTGCTGCTGATCGACGCCGAGTACGGTCAGAAGCTGCAGGCCGGCGAGTCCGCGCCGCTCGATCTCGTCGTGGACACTGCGAACAACCAGACCGGCGCGAGCGCCGAGCGTGCGCGGCGCTTGCTCGAAGGCTACGGCAATCAACTCGCGGCGCTGCGCCTGCTGGTTCGCGGCATTAGTCCGGAAGTCGTCCGGCCGGTCGACGTTCGCACCCTCGACGTTGCAACGCCGGCGGGCCGCTCGCTGTTGATCCTCGGCATGATGACGTACTTTTCGTTCATGTCGATGCTGGTCGGCGGCTTCTACCTGGCGATCGACACGACCGCGGGCGAGCGCGAGCGCGGCTCGCTCGAACCGCTGCTGGCACTGCCGGTACGCCGTGCGGAGCTGATCGTCGGCAAGATCCTCGCGACGTCTGCGTTCATGTCCATCTCGTTGCTGCTCACATTGGCCGCGTTCGGCGTGGTGTTGCAGTTCATTCCGCTCGAAGCGCTCGGCATGTCCGCGAACTTCGGCCCGCGCGTGGTTCTGGCCATCTTCGCGGTGATGCTGCCGTTCGTGCCGCTGGGCGCGGGCCTGATGACCGCAGTCGCGTCGTTCACGCGGAGCAACCGCGAGGCGCAGTCATGGTTGTCGGTGGTGATGCTGTTGCCGATCGCGCCGATCATGTTCGCAGTGGTGAACGGCACGAAGCCGACTGCGGCGCTGATGACGATACCGAGTTTGAGTCAGCATCTGCTCGCGACGAGTTTGATGCGCGGGGATGGGGTCCCAGCGTTGCATGTGCTGATCTCGGCCGGCACGACGCTGGCGCTGGGCGCGCTGCTCGTGGGGATTGCGATACGGCTCTACAAGCGCGAAGCAATATTGGGATGACGTATCTATCGGGCTGCAGGTCGGGCTTTAGCCCGACTCCGGAATGACTCTCGCCAAGACGCCAAGGTCGCCAAGTTCCGCAGTCTGCAATCTCAGAATTCTTCTTGGCGTTCTTTGCGTCTTGGCGAGAGAAATTTCTTACTCCGACACGGATTGTCGGGCTGAAGCCCGACCTACAGCCTGCAAATAAGTCTCGACTCGCAATTCCACGTTCTGCCGCAGATTCATGTGGAACAGGTTGTAGTCGTAGATGTGGTAGTTGTCGCGTCCCATCGGACGCGCCGCATAGTTCTGCGAATGAATCTCCTTCACCAGCAGCATCCCCTCTACGCATTGCGCATCGGCGACGCCCGTCTCCAGCACCGGCTTGGCCTCGACGAAATCCGGCGGCACGCCTTTCACATCGGCGAGCGTCCCTCTGAACGAGCCTGGATACGCCACACCGCCGAGATTCGCTGAGGCCGGCGCCGCCGCGCCGTCCACGCGCCAGGTCAGCGGGTTCACGCAGATGTTCTTGCGAGGATCGCCCCACGTATCCGCATGCGGTCCGATGGCGTTCCACGTGACCACGCAGCCGATCTGTTCGGCGGACTCGCACACCGGCACGTCGGGCACGGCCTTCGCCATCTGTTCGCGATCGATACCGAAGCCGATCGGATACGCGGCGACAAGCCGCTCGCGCAGAGGTGTGCCGGTAATGCGCTTCTCCAGCAGCGTGCGGACGTGCACCGAGCCCTGACTGTGTGAGCCGAGGATGAATGGCCGGCCCTGGTTGTAGTGCTCGATGAAGTAATCGAACGCGCGCTCCACGTCCTGGTACGCGAGCTCCAGCGCTGACTTGCCGCTGCCCGAGTTGTCCATGAACGAGAAGATCGTCGCCTGTCGGTAGCGCGGCGCGTAGATGCGGCAACAGCCGTTGAATACCGCCGCCTGGCTGCGCAGGACGAACATGTCGGTGAGCTGGTTGGTCGAGCCGTCGTCGAGCGACTGGTTCCAGCCGGCCGTGCCGAAGAACGTCGTCGGGTGCACGAAGAAGACGTCGACCTCCGCGGTCGACTGGCGATCCTGCACCTCACCATTCGGCACGACGTCGGCGGCGTCCTCGCGATCCGGCAACGCGGCCCAGCTCTGCTGCTGCGCGTAGTCCGGTGCGCCGGGCGGCTGTGCTTCGGCAAAGCTCATCGTTGGCTTGAGACGGCTGAACGCCAGCATCATGCCGATCTGCTCGCGATACAGAAACGCCGCGGCACCGAGCGCGATGACGAACACGGCGACGCCGATCAGGACTTTCTTCATGCTACTTCTGCCGTCGCGACAGCCAGTCGACCATCGTGTCGCTCACGATCTGCGGCGCATCCTGCTGCACGAAGTGGCCGGAGCCGGGCACGGTCACGATCGTCAGGTCCTTCTCGACCCATTGCCACGTGCCGTTGAGCGCGCCCGGCAGCAATGCCTGGTCGTCGAGCCCGTGGAACATGAGCACCGGCACTTTGACCTTCGGGAACTGCACGTCCGCCGCGGGCGGCGGCGCGTCCGGCTTCGGATAGTTCGCCTTGTAGTAGTTCAGCATGCTTTCGAAATCGGACTTGTTGAACGCCTCGATGTAGCGCGCCTTCGCGGCCGGGTCGCGGACCCAGCGCGCGAGCCCCTCGGCAGTGAGTGTCTTGTGTGCGTCGGGCTTCTGGAAGTTGAACGCGTACTCGCTGTTCTTCTTCTGCTGCGGATTGGTCGCGATCTCGCGCGAGATGCCCGCGGGGTGCGGCAGGTTGCAGATGATCAGCAGCCGCGTGATCTCCGGCTTCATCATCGCGACGTTCCACGCGACGGCGCCGCCCCAGTCATGGCCGACGATGATCGCGTCCGTCTGCTTCTCGGCCTTGACGACCGCAGCGATGTCGCCGACCAGCAGCGGCGCGGCATAGTTCTCGACGCCCTTGGGCTTGTCCGACAGGTCGTAGCCGCGCAAGTCGACGGCGGCGACGCGGTACTTGCTATCCGCGAGCGCGCGCATCTGGTGCCGCCACGTGTACCAGAAGTCCGGAAAGCCATGGATCATCACCACGAGCGGGCCTTCGCCCAGTACCGCGTAGTGGATCTTGACGCCGTTGGAATCGGCGTAGCGATGCTCGACCTGGTCCCAGACGTCCTGAGCCCAAGCCTCATTCATGAGGGGCGAGGCAGTGAGCAGCAGACAGCCGAGCAGCAGGGCGTGAAGCGGTGCGCGCATTGGGATCCCCAGAGTCGAATCGTTGTTGGAGGGCGAGAGCATATAACTGTGCAGGTGCGAATTCATGGGTACTGGCTGTAGGTCGGGCTTTAGCCCGACAGTATTCTTCTCGACGGATTGTCGGGCTGAAGCCCGACCTGCAGGTGTCTTGCTTGCCCGATCTCTCTTTCGACCTTCTCCTCGTGCTCGTCGCGGCGTTTGCCGCGGGACTGATCGATGCGATGGTCGGCGGCGGCGGGCTCATCCAGATTCCCGCGCTGTTCGCGGTGTACCCGGGCGTCGAGCCGGCGACCCTGCTCGGGACCAGCAAGTTCGGCGGCATCTTCGGCACCATCAGCGCAGTCGTGCGCTACGCGCAGAAGGTCACCATTCCGTGGCGCGCGCTGGTGCCGCTTGCGTTGGTGGCACTCGTCATGTCCGTGGGCGGTGCGCGGCTCGCGCGAGTGGTGGCACCGGAAATCTTTCGCCCGCTCGTTCCGGTCATGCTGCTCGCGGTTCTGATCTATGTCGTGTGGCGCAAGGACCTGGGCGGCGAGCACGCGCCACGCGCATTTTCCGGCTCGCACCACGTCGTCGGTGCGCTGTTGATTGCGGCGATCGGCATGTATGACGGCTTCTTCGGGCCGGGCGCGGGCAGCTTGCTGATCTTCGTGTTCGTCCGCTGCTACGGCTATGACTTCTTGCACGCCGGCGCAGCAGCGCGGGCGGTCAACGTCGCCACGAACGCTGCCGCGCTTTCATACTTCGCGGCGCACGGCCTCGTGCTCTGGTACATCGGGGCCGCGATGGCCGCGTGCAATGTCGCGGGTGCGGTCGTTGGCGCCCGCCTTGCACTGCGCGGCGGCAGCACGTTCGTGCGGCAGGCGTTCATCGCCATCGTCAGCCTGCTGATCCTGCGGACGGCGTGGACTGCGATTCGCGGCTAGAGTAGCGTTCCGTCCACCCGTCACTTTCGCGGAGCCGCCATGTCGCTCAAAGGCAAGACCCTGTTCATCTCCGGCGCTTCGCGCGGCATCGGCCTGGCGATCGGTGTGCGCGCGGCACGCGATGGCGCCAACGTCGCGATCGCCGCGAAGAGCGATCAGCCGCATCCGAAGCTGCCCGGCACGATTCACACCGCAGCTCGCGAGATCGAGGAGGCCGGCGGCAAGGCGCTGGCGATGCAGGTGGACATCCGCGACGAGAATGCGGTTGCCGAGGCGGCCAAACAGTGCGCCGAGCGTTTCGGCGGCATCGACATCCTCGTGAACAACGCCAGCGCGATCTCGCTGTCGGGCACACTCGAGACGCCGATGAAGCGCTTCGACCTGATGTTCGGCGTCAACGTGCGCGGCACGTTCGTCTGCTCGCAGGCCTGCCTGCCGTATCTCAAGCAGTCCGCCAAGGCCGGACGCAATCCGCATATCTTGAATCTGTCGCCGCCGTTGAGCATGAAGGCCCGGTGGTTCGCGCCGCACGTCGCGTACACGATGGCGAAGTACGGCATGAGCATGTGCGTGCTGGGCATGGCGGAAGAGTTTCGTCACGACGGCATCGGCGTGAACGCGTTGTGGCCGCGCACTGTGATCGCGACCGCGGCGCTGCAGGTCATCCCGATGGCCAATCCGAAGCTCGGACGCACACCGGACATCATGGCGGATGCGGCGCACGTGATCCTGACGCGCAATGCCCGAGAGTGCACTGGCAACTTCTTCATCGACGACGAGGTGCTGACGAGCGCGGGCGTGAAAGATCTCGATCGTTACGCCGTGACGCCCGGCAACCGCGATTTCCTGCCGGACTTCTTCGTCGACTGAGCGTCATGCACGGAACCCACGACAATGCATCGACACGTCCTGCTGCTCGCGGCGCTCGCGTTCGGCATTGCCACGGCTGAGGCCGCCGCACCCGTGCAGACTTCCGGTACCTGGCATACGCTCGACGGCAAGCCGCCGTTGGTGATCGCGCATCGCGGCGCTTCGGGCTACCGCCCCGAGCACACCATCGCTTCGTACACGCTCGCGATCGAGATGGGTGCCGACTACATCGAGCCGGATCTCGTCGCGACCCGCGACGGTCATCTCATCGCGCGTCACGAGCCGCTGCTCGACGACACGACCGACGTGAAGTCGCGGCCGCAGTTCGCCGCTCGTCGCAGCACGAAGCTGCTCGACGGCAAAGAGGTGACCGGCTTCTTCGCGAGTGACTTCACGCTCGCCGAGATCAAGCAGCTGCGCGCGGTGCAATCGAATCCGGCGCGCTCCAAGGAGTACGACGGCAAGTTCGAGATTCCGACGTTCGAAGAGATCCTCGACCTCGCCGCGCGCGAGTCGGCGAAGCGCGGCCGCACGATCGGCATCTATCCCGAGACCAAGCACCCGTCGTTTCATCTCGATCTGAAGCTGCCGCTCGAAGAGCGGCTGCTCGAAGCGCTGCACAAGCGCAAGCTCGATCGGGCGGACGGTCCGGTGTTCATCCAGTCGTTCGAGAGCGCGAACCTGCAGTACCTGCGCGCGAAGACGAAGTTGCCGCTGGTGCAACTGCTCGACGACGGCGCCCTGCAATACGATGCGTCCGGCAAGCGCGTCGTCGGCGTGCGGATCCCGCAGTACGACGACAAGCGCGGCGGCGCGCCGCCGCAGAGTCTCGAAGACGTGGCGAAGTACGCGAACGCGATCGGACCCTGGAAGCGGCAGATCATGCGCGACACCGGCGCACAGCAGTTGCTGCAGACGACGCTGATCGAGCAAGCGCACGCGGCTGGCCTGCGCGTCCACACGTATACCTTCCGCAGCGAGCCCGCGACGCTGGCACCCGAGTACCGCAACGATCCGCAGCTCGAGTACCGCCAGTTCTATGCGCTCGGCATCGACGGCGTGTTTTCGGACTTTCCGGACGCCGCGCTCAGTGCGCGGAAATGAGGAATGTCCCCCATAGCTCCGCCCACTGCTCGACCCAGCAGCACAGGTGATCGTTCGCATCGACGATCTGTCGTTTCGCGTTCGGAAAGCGCTTGAAGTAAGCATCGGCGGTCGCAGGCGGCACGGTCGTGTCCCGCGCCCCATATAAATGTGTCTCCGGCCAGCGATGCTCGGCCGTGCTCGCAGCAGGATTCAGCGAGCCGGTCAGCGGCAGATAGCCGTGCTGCCTGGTCCACGCTTCGATATCGAGATTCGCACCGACGGTCACCACGCCTGCAACGTTGTCGAGCCTTTCGGCGATCAGCACCGCCAGCACGCCGCCGCCGCTGTAGCCGATGAGCACAACGCTACGCGCTTTCGCTTGCGCCGCCGCCGCGCGCACCGCCTCGCTCATGCTCTTCACGATCTCGTCTGAGTAACGCTCCATCGTCCAGCGTTCGGGTGTGCAACGTGGACCTGTCATATCGTGGTAACAGGGGCGGCTGACATAAGCCGCGGGCGGCGGAGTTTGCCCGAGCAGTTTCAGCGCAATCGGATCGCCGGTCGTGGGATCGAGGCTCGGCTCACGGCCGCCGCGCCAGGGCACGCCGTCGCCTTCGATGAAGATCGCAAGCGGCGCACCCTGGCGCGCGGGCACGCCTCGCATGAATATGGGGCTGCGGAAGCCGCCCGCTTCGACGATGCTGCGTGACATGCCCAGCGTCGCGGCAAGCCTCTCGATGCGTGTGGCGTTCGTCGTGCAGCCGGCCAAGAACAGGGCCAGGAGCAAGGTGGAGCAACGGTACATGGCAACGATTGCGACGTGCATCACAACCGTTGTCAACGGCCGCGGGCACAGTTCGCCTTCCTGCAATGTCCCTTGCTGATTGGTACTTACGGGCGTTGCTGCTCACGGAGCAGGGCTGTTTAGATTGCTGCTGAGCCTCGGTGCGCCCCGACGGGCCGCCGAGCCCGAACAGACGAATCAATAAGACCCCGGGAGATAGGCCATGTTCGTTCGCTCGCTTGCCCGAGCAAGCACGTTGTTTTGCGCGTTCGTCGCTGCGTTGCTCGTGGCGACCCCTGCCGCGCATGCCAAGGCACCGGTGTTTACCGGTCAGCCGATCCTCGCCGACTTCGACGACGGTCAGATATTTCTCAACCTCAAGACGCAGAACGTCATCGTTGGCGGACCGCCGGTCAATGTCACCGTCGGCAACGTCTTCATCGGCGGTCAGCCCACGGGGTTGGTCAATGTAGCGCCGATCTTTCCGACCCAGGCCGCGACGACCGTCTGCATCTTTGTCGAAGACGAAGACTTCACCAACACGGGCCTGCCAGTAGCCGTGCAGCTCACTGCGACCAATGCGCTGGGGCAGTCGACGACGCAGATTGTGCCGATCCAGCTGGCGCCGGGTCCGACGCTCGACTTCGAAGACTTCGCACAGCTGGCCCAGTGCGCCGATCCGAACCGATCGCCGGTTTCCAACGCGGGTCCCGACCAGACGGTCAACGATACCGACGGACAGGCGGGCGAGAACGTTACGCTCAACGGCTCCGCTTCGGCCGACCCGGACCCGGGCACCGAGCTCACCTATACCTGGTTCGACGACACGAACCCGACTCGCGTACCGCTCGCCGGACCGTCGACCAGCCCGACAGCGGTCGTGAATCTCGGCGCAGGTTTGCACGGGATAACGCTGGAAGTGCGCGACGAATCGGGCGACCCCGAAATCGGTGTCGCTGTGGATGCAGTGTTGATCACTGTCAACGCGCCGGCGCTGCCGACAGCGAATGCCGGCTCCGACCAGACCCTCAGCGACACCGACGGCGAGCCAGGCGAGGTCGTTACGCTCACCGGCTCCGCGACCGACCCCGACGGCACCATCGCCAGTTTCGAGTGGAGCCGACAGGTCGACGCGGACACCATCGAACAGCTCGGCACAGGCGCGACGCTCACAGTCAGGCTGCCCGATGGCATCAACGACGTGCGCCTGCGTGCTACGGACAACGCCGGCAACGCCTCAGTGGACAGCGTCGTTGTCACGATTGCAGCGCCGCCGCCGGAGACCGTGCTCTCCGAGATTCCTGGCCTGACGCCGAACCAGCAGCGCATGGCCAACAAGCTCGACGGCATGTGCGACTCGCTGGCGGCACTCGCGAATGGCGACGCGTCGCTCAGCGCGGATCAACTCGATCTGCTGAACAAGTGCAACGGCATACGCATCAACAACACGACCGCGAACCAGGTCGAAGCAATCGAGGAGCTGATCCCCGAGGACTTCTCCGTCGCGCGCACACAGACACTGCTGTTCGCGAACACGCAGTACGCCAGCATCATGGATCGACTCATGGCGCTGCGCGGCGGCGCGCGCGGGCTCAGTCTCGCGGGCCTGAACATCATCGTCGACGGCAAGATGGTGCCGCTCGCGCAGATCGAGGACATGGTCAAGCAGTTCTTCGGCGGCGGCGCGAGCGCTGATGGCAACGCTGACGAGCCGGGCGGATTGCTCAGCGACAAGTGGGGCCTGTGGGCGCGCGGCAACTACAGCTTCGGCGAGAAGGACGCGAATGCTTCGAGTCCCGCCTTCGATGCCGACCAGTGGGCGTTCGTCGCCGGCCTCGACTATCGGCTCTCCGATCAGTCGGTGCTCGGTGCGGCGCTGTCGTACGGCTCGTCGAGTGTCGAGTTCAGTGCCGACGACGGCAAGCTCGACACTGACTCGTTCCAGTTCTCGCTGTACGGCTCGGCGTATGCCGCGAAGAACTTCTACTTCGACGGCATCGTGAACTATGCCAACGCGAGCTACGACGCGTTCCGCAACATCACTTACATCGATGGCACGGGGCCGATCACGGCCGACGCGACCGGCGACACCGACGGCACGACGCTGAGCGGCGGCCTGTCCGCCGGCTACGACTTCCTGGCCGGCGGCCTGACGATTTCACCTAACCTCGGCTTCTTCTACATCGACACGACCATCGACGGCTTCCAGGAGGCCGGCGCCGGCGGCCTGAACCTGATTTATGACGAACAGAAGTTCGAGTCGCTGACCGGCAATCTCGGATTGCGACTCACGTACGCCTGGAATGTGTCCTGGGGTGTATTGTTGCCGCATCTGCGCGTGGACTACGTCCGGGAGTTCGAGGACGACGTCGACGTGTTCGGCGTGCGCTTCGCCAACGACCCGAACGCGGCGAGCACGCCGCCGGTGCTGGTCGAGACGGACAATCCCGACCAGTCGTACTGGCGCCTGGCCGGCGGGTTCTCGGCGCAGTTCAAGCACGGCATCTCCGGCTACATCGAGTATCAGCGGCTGGAAGGCTTCGAGTTCATCAGTTTCCAGGACGTGAGCATCGGGTTGCGTTTCCAACGTAGCTTCTAAGGATCGTCTCCATGACACCCACTCGCTTCGCACAGGTCTTCGGTCGCATCGCGCTGGTGCTGGCTCCGGCCGCATTGGTGGTCGCCTCGGCGGCAACGGAGTCCGAAAAGGCCGCGGCCACGAAAGGCATGGTGAAGCGCTCCGACCTGGAGATCGTCGACTGCCTGTTGCCGGGCCAGGTCCGCCAGCTCGGCAACACGTCGTTCCTGTCGCAGCGGCGGCCGATCCGCACGACCACTGCCGAGTGCTCGATCCGCGGCGGCGAGTACGTCGCTTACGACCGTGCCGACGTGAAACAGGCATTGCGCATCTGGCTGCCGACCGCAGAGGGCGGCGATCTGGAAGCAATGACGAACGTCGGTGAGATCTACGAGCGCGGCATGGGCGTGCCGCCCGACTACGCCGCTGCCGCGCAGTGGTATCAAAAGGCCGCAGACAAGGGCTATTCGCGCGCGCTGTTCAACCTTGGCACGCTGTACGAACAGGGACAGGGCGTCGAGCAGGATCCGCTCAAGGCGCTGAACCTGTATCGACAGGCCTGGGGCCTCAAGGAGGACAACATCATTTTCGCGTCGGCCGCGCAGCGCGAGCAGGATGAGTTGCGCAAGCAGCTCGAAGAGGCGATCTCCGAGAAGGACTCGCAGCTCGGCCTGCTGCAGAAGCAGTTGAAGGACCTGCAGGACAAGCTCGCGAAGCAGCCGGCCGCCGCGAAGACGGCGGACACCAGCAAGGAAGTCGACGCGCTGAAGAAGTGGATCGCGCAGCTCGAAGCCGAGCGCAACAAGAGCACTGAGCGGCTGGCCGGCATTCCGAAGACGCGCACTCCTTCCGGCATGACGGAGCTTACGCCGATCCCGCCGACCGCGGATGAGCGCACGCTGTCGGGCATGAACTTCGGTCGCTACTACGCGATCGTGATCGGCAACCAGAACTACCAGCAGATCGAGAGCCTGCAGACGCCGAAGTACGACGCGGCGCGCGCGGCCCGCATCCTCGCGGACAAGTACGGCTTCACCGTGCAGATCCTGGACGATGCCAACGACATCACGATGCTGAAGACCATCAACGATCTGAACGCGGTCCTGAAGCCCGAGGACAACGTGCTGATCTACTACGCCGGCCACGGCTCGCGGCTCAAGAGCGGCTCGAGTGAGAGCGGCTACTGGCTGCCGGTGAACGCGGATGCGCCGCCGGAAGACCGCTTCTGGATTCCGAACGAGCAGATCACCGGGCACCTCGGTCGTCTCAGCGCGAAGCGCGTGCTCGTGGTTGCGGACTCGTGCTACTCGGGCCTGCTGTCCACCGATCCGAGCTACCTGTTCCTGAACGACAAGGTCGCGTACTCGAAGGAGTACATCAAGTTCAAGCTGCCGAAGCGCTCGCGCCTGCTGCTGTCTTCGGGCGGCGATAAGCCGGTACTCGACGAAGGCAGCGGCGGCAACTCGGTGTTCGCGCGCGCGTTCCTCGACGAGCTGGAGGCGAACCAGGGCATCCTGTCGAGCCCCGAGCTGTTCAGCCGCATCCGCAAGCGCGTCGAAGTCTCGGCGGCGAAGAACAAGTTCGTGCAGACGCCGGAGTTCAAGTCGATCAAGGGCGCCGGCCACGAGGTCGGCGACTTCTTCTTCGTGCCGAGGCAGAAGTCAGGCTGAAGCCTGACCCACGGAGAATTGTGGGTCAGGCTTTAGCCTGACTCTTCGCTGATATCATGGCGGCATGAAGACGCTGCTCGCCGTGATCATGCTGAGCGCGTGCTGTGGTACTACGCTCGCCGCCGAACACCCTCGCGCCCGCGCACTCGGCATTCCATTCGACGGAACACCCGGACCCCTCAACGCGATCACCGATGTCGCACCCGTTGCCGTCGGCTACACGACGCTGATCGAAGGAGCTGGAGCGCACGCCGTGCGAACCGGCGTCACCGTCATCCTGCCGCGCGGCCGCGCGACGCTCGACAAGCCAGTGTTCGCCGGCATGTTCAGCCTGAACGGCAACGGCGAAATGACGGGGACGCACTGGATCGAAGAGTCCGGCTTCCTCGAAGGTCCGGTGACGCTCACAGGCACGCACAGCGTGGGTACCGTGCGCGATGCAGTGATCGCGTGGCGCATCAAGCAAGGCAAGCCTGACGCGAGCGGGTACTGGTGGTCGTTGCCGGTCGTCGCCGAGACCTGGGACGGCGAGCTGAGCGATGCCAACGGCTTTCACGTTAAAGCGGAGCACGTATTCGCTGCGCTGGAAGGCTCACGCGGAGGCGCGATCGCAGAAGGCAACGTCGGCGGCGGCACTGCAATGATGTGCCACGGGTTCAAGTGCGGCACCGGCACGAGCTCGCGCGTCGTCGAAATCGCGGGCCAGAGCTACACCCTCGGCGTGCTGGTGCAGGCGAACTATGGCGCGCGCAGCGAGCTGCGGATCGCCGGCGTGCCGGTCGGCAAGCTCATGCCGATGAAGCGTCCCGAGCCGGGGGACCAGGGATCGATCATCATCGTCGTCGCCACCGACGCGCCGCTGCTGCCGCAGCAATTGAAGCGCCTCGCACGGCGCGCGTCGCTCGGACTCGCACGCAATGGCAGCTTCTCCGGCGATGGCTCAGGCGATCTCTTCCTCGCGTTCTCGACAGCGAATGCCGCCGCGAACCAGGTCGAGAGCTTCGACATGCGTGCGCTTGCGAATGGCCAGCTCGATCCGCTGTTCCTCGCCACCGTGCAGAGCGTGGAGGAGAGCATCGTCAACGCGATGGTTGCCGCCGAGACCATGACGGGCCTGAACGGCACGACAGTGCCGGCGATCGATACCGGCGAGTTGCAGAAGATCCTGAAGCGCTTCGATCGGCTGCAGCGCTGACTGCGACTACACGCCACTCATCGCGCGCGCCAGTCCACAACGAAGCGCGCGCCGCCGAGGTTCGACTGCTCGACGTGCGCCGTCCCGCCGTGCCACTCGACGATGCGTTTGACGATCGCGAGCCCGAGGCCGAAGCCGGTCTTCTCGCCCGTCGGGCGGAGCTGCACGAACGAGCCGAACACGCGCTCGCGATCCGCTTCCGGGATGCCGGGTCCATCGTCTTCGACGCACAAGCGATAACGCTGCTGCGCGACGACCGCGAAGGTCACACGAACCTGGCGGGCCGCGTGACGAATGGCGTTGTACAGAAGATTCCGCAGCACGGTCTCCATCAAGTGCACGTCGCACACCACCGCCTTCGCGTCGCTGTCCACTTCGCACTGGATCGCAAGATCCGCGCGCGCGCCGCGTTTCACGGACTCCGTCAGCACCGGCACGATCGCCGTGAAGTCGTGCGTCGCGATGTTCAGTGCCACCTCGGCGCGTTCGAGCACCGCATATTCCAGCGTCGCGGTCACGAACGCGTTGAGCTCGGTGATGTCCGTGTTCAGGTGGTCGAGATGCCGCAGCAGCGCCTCGCGATCCGCGGCGACGCGTGCCAGCTCGATCTCGAAACGCATGCGCGCGAGCGGCGTCTTGATCTCGTGCGACAGCGCGTTCGACATGTCCTTGTGCGAGCCGATGAGCCCGTCGATGCGCGCAGCCATGCGCCGGAATGCGGCGGCCAGCGAATAGACCGGCGAGCGTGACGCGATGCGCGCGTCGAAGGTCCAGTTGCGGTCGCCGAAGCGGACCGTCGAGCGCTCGAGCGTGCGCAGGTCGCGCGTCATCGGCCACAACCAGACCATGATGACCAGCGCGATCGCCGCGTAGAACACGAACGACAGGATCCACTCGGGCAGGCGCCGCTGGGGCTCGTCCGCGAACCGGAACACGAGTACGCGGCCATCCTGTTCCACTCGCCGCAGGATCCACGAGCGTCCGTCGGTGCCTTCCATCAGGACTGCCTTGCCGCGTGCGAGGCCCGCAATCGCCGTGGCTCCCGCGACGTCCTGCGGGTCCAGCAACTCCAGGTCGAGTCCCGTATCGCGCGCCGCATCCGCGATGAAATCCACGCGCTGCTCGACCGGCACTGCCTGCAGTTGCCGATCCAGAATCTCCAGCACGCTTGCCTGCGGCAGCTCGCTCTCCGGCGCGCCGCCGTACGACTGCCACAGTCGCTCCTGCCCCCAGCTCACCGCCGCCAGCACGATGACGATCGACAGGTACAGCGTGAGGAAGTGCCGGGTCATGCTCAGACGTCGGGCGAGAACAGGTAGCCGTGACCCCAGACCGTGCGAATGCGGTCCGCAGCGCCCGCGTCGCCGAGCTTCTTGCGCAAATGCGAGATGCGCACGTCGAGTGTGCGATCGAGCCCGTCGTACTCGCGCTTGTAGAGCTGCAGGTACAACGTCTCGCGCGACTGGATCTCGCCCGCGCGACACGCGAGGAAGAACAGCAGGTCGAACTCGTTGCTCGACAGCGGAACGTCACTGTTGCCGATGGCCACGGAGCGCGCGGTCGCGTTGATGGTCAGCTCGCCGAACCGCTGGATCCGTGGCTCGATCGGGCTCGCCGCCCGAGCGCGCCTCAGGAGTGCATGAATGCGTGCGACCAGCACGCGCGGCTCGACTGGCTTCACGACATAGTCGTCAGCGCCCAGCTCCAGGCCGACGACGTGATCGATGTCGTTGTCGCGTGCGGTGACGATGAGTATCGGCAGATCCGAGGCGGCGCGCAGGTCCTTGCACACGGCAAAGCCGTCGCGGCCCGGCAGGCCGAGATCCAGCACCACGAGGTCGGGTCCTTCCTTCTGCAGGTGCTCGACCACGCGATCGCCGCGATGCTCGACGACGACGCGGAAGCCGTTGCCTTGCAGGTAAGTGCGCACCAGCTCTGCGAGGCGCAGATCGTCTTCGACGAGCAGGACGAGGGGCGTGGGATTCATCGCGCGTTGACTAGAAGATGTTCCAGGGCGGGCGTCGCTTGTGCCGCAGTGCCTGGCGAATCACGGCGATCGCTCGCGATGCCAGCACCCGATTGAGCTCGGTGTCGCGCAGCTCCACGACCAGGTCCGCGCTGAACGAGATTTCCACGCTGTACACGCCGTGCTTGTGATCTTCCCAGCACTGCCGCACGTCCGGACGGTCGACGATCAGCAGGCACAGGGACTCGTTGCGGGGCGAGCGCCATTCGGCGTGGACGGTCGTGTTGCAGCTGGTGGCCTCGCCGGTGAGCGTGCAGACGCGCGGGCGGACTTTGAGGTCGACAGGCGGGCGCGAGGCATCCTCCGCGGCGGCCGCGGTGTGAACCGACAGCAGCAGGATAATTGCGAGCGCAGCGTTACAGTACTTTGAAGTTGAAACCCGCAAACGCAGTGACTACCTCCCGATCGGAAACGATCGGGCTGTCGACGATCGAGTCGGCCAGATATTCGTAGTGAGCGAAGGCGATGAGCGTCCAGCGCGGCGACAGGGGCAGCGAATAGCTCAGCTTGACGAACGGGCTGAGTGCGCCGTCGGGGCGATAGAGGTCCTTCACGCCGTAGTAATAGTCGACGGTTGCCGAGCTCTTCCAGGTCAGGCCGGCATTGATGACCAGCGACTGCTTCGACTGGATGAGTGGCGCCGAGACCGCCGCGCGCAGCTCGTAGCCCTTGTGACGGCCGGTGACTTCGTAGAGCGCGCTCACCTGCCCGATGAAATCGTTGTGGCGGAACATCCATTCCGGTCCCGCCAGGTAAGTGGTGTGGCGCTGGCCGACGGGAAAGCTCTGCTCTGCCACCACGCGGGCGAAAGACGGCGGCGCGATCGAGAACGGCACGACGACGTTCTGCAGATCGTGGCGACTGAAGAACACGCGGTCGAAGCCCGGCGTCGCGATCAGGTTAAAGGTGTTCGCATCGCTCTCGTAGAGCGTGACGCCGGGCTCGAGGCTCTCCAGGAAGAACCGCTTGCCGTAGTAGCTGATGTGCGGGACCACGAACAGCGGAATGTCGTCGCGTCCCACGACCGGGTTGGTGCGCGTGCCGTAGCCGACCGACACTGTGACCTCGAGGTCGCCGACGGCGATGCAATCCGCCGAAGGCGCCTTGCATGGGGCCTGGGCGGCGGCGGCTTGCGGACCGGCTGCAGCGGCCATCGCCAGGAGGGGAAGGGTGTTGCGAAGAACGAGGTTCATATTACTGATCGCCGGGCAGGGGCGTCGTCAGGGACGCGGTGCCGGCATTCTTTCAGAGCGCGCGTCCCTGTCGTGTTCGCTGTTGGTAGCGAATTGTTACGCAAATGTACGCCCGGTGATCTGTCCGTAAATGAACCCAGCGCCGCTGTGCGCCCATCCGCACACAGTTTACAAAGTTGCGACGGATTCAGCGCGGCGCGCTGCCTAGTATCCCTGACACGGCGGGGATAGGCGAACTCTAAATTGGGAGCAACCATCGTGCGATCACCTTGGACCACAACCGCCGTATTGCTCGGCATCTGTAGCCTCGCCGCATGCGGCGGCAGCAGCAGCACCGGCGAGGAGCCCGTCAACGAGCCCGTCAACACCGACTATTCAGCGCTAAGGCTGGCTCCGTCCGGCGAAGGAAGCCTCAGTCATGCAACGAGCGACGAGCAACTGCTGCGAGCGTTGCGGAACGGTTTGCGGATGTCGCTGGTCGGCGCGCCTCAAGTCGCTGCCGTTGCGGGTATCAGCGCTCCGGGCAACAGCCCACAGGGCACCTTTTCTGCCACGACCGTGCAAGTGGACGGCGTGGATGAAGCGGATCTCGTGAAGTACGACGGTGGCTACATCTACACGATGCGCCCGCAGGAAGTGCCCGCCCAGCCCGGCTTCACGCGCAACGTGCTCACGATCGCGCGCACGAATCCCGCTACCGCCGATACGCAGGTCGTGTCGGAGTTCACGGTGCAAGGCGAGCAGACGTCGGTTCCGCAGCTCTACCAGCTGCAATCGGCGCAAGGCGCGACGGAATACCTGGCGGCGGTCAGCCAGAACTTCAGAGGCTGGTTCGGCTTCGGTCCCGCGATCACGCTGCTGGCGCTGCAGCCGGATCGCACGCGCATTCAGCTCCTCGACGTGCGTGATCCCGCGAACGTGTCGCAGGCATGGGAGATCGAGCTCGACGGCTGGTTGCGCGGCAGCCGCAAGATCGACGACACGCTCTATCTCGTGAACAGCTATCGGCCGCGACTGACCGGCATCGAGTTGCCGGCCGATTCGCAGGAGCGCAAGCGCGCGAACGAGCTGCGCATTCGCAACGCTTCGGCGCGGGATCTGCTGCCCGGTTACAGCGAGAACGGCGGCGGACGGCGCACGCTGCTCGCCGCCGGAGATTGCGTGCTGCCCGCCGATCTCGGTCCGAACGATGCGTACGCGGACCTGGTCGTCATAACGGCGGTGAATCTCGTGGAGCGCCGCGTTACCGACGTGGCTTGCATCAGCACTGACGTCAACGGCGTCTATGTCTCGCGTGACAGCTTGTACGTGGGCGGCATAGGCATCTCGATGCCGGAGGCGACGTTCACCTTCCTGCACAAGTTCGCATTGGGCGGCGGCACCGTCAGCTATCGGGCGAGCGGCGTGGTCGGCGGTCAGATCGGTTGGCAGAACGCTTCGTACTTCATGGACGAGCGCGACGGCAATCTGCGCATCCTCACTTCGCAGTTCTCTGCCAGGAGCGGTGAATTCGTGCATCGCCTGTACACGCTGCATGAGGTCGGGAGCAACCAGATGCAAGCGCTCGCGATCCTGCCGAACCCGCTGCGGCCAACGCCCATCGGCAAGCCGGGTGAGCAGGTTCACGCGGTGCGCTTCTTCGGCGATCGCGCCTATGTCGTCACGGCCCGCGTCGTCGATCCGCTGTACGTGCTGGACCTGAGCGTGCCGGACGATCCCGTCATCGCCGGAACACTGGAGATTCCCGGCGTCTCGACCTATCTGCAGCCGCTCGGCACCGACGGCGCGGAAGTCGTGCTGGCAATCGGCGGGCAAACCGACGCCACGGGCCTTCGCGATGGAGTGAAGGTCGAGTTGTTCGACGTGCGCGATATCTTGCGGCCCCGCTCCATCGCCAGTCGCGTCTTCGGCCGGCGCGGATCTGGCAGTGAGGCGACGAGCGGTCCGCACGCACTGACTGTGTACTCGCGTGCTGCAGACCGAGTGCGCATCGCGCTGCCGATCGACGTGTTCGCCACGCCGCGCAACGACCTTGCCAACGTGTTCGACTGGACCTACTCGGGCTCGCACCTGTTCGAGATCCAGGGGCTCGCCGGCGGCGCGCCGCGGCTCGACTTCAAGGGTGTGATCAAGACAGCGGAGTCGGACGGCACCGACCCATTTCCGGTGCCGCCGCACGTCACGCCGAGGCGCGCCGTGATGCACGACGACTCGGTGTTCGTCGTCGACGGCGCAGCATTCATCGGCAGCTTGTGGGACGGCATCGCGCCGCCGTAGGAATCCGAAGGTCCCCGCGCGAGGTCACCACGGACGGCGGCCTCGCATCTCTATCAAAGGCGAGCGCGGGCTGCCTGCGCCTCTGCGCGACGCGCATAGAAGCGCAGCACGGTTTCCTCGAAGTTGCCGAGGAGCAGCGCGGCGGCAGGCTGCGCATACCAGTTGTAGCGCGTGCTCACGCGATACCTGATCGACACGCGCAGCGTCGTTGCGCCGGCGCGGCCGGGCGCGAGCGAGTACTCGGTGTCGATCACGTCGAAATACTTGCCGCCGATCATCACGTGATCGTCGAGGGCGCGCGGCGGGAACGAAGCGGGCGTGAAGTGATTCCGCCAACGCACGCGGCGACACACTTCCCATTCGCTCGCGATCTGGTCGAACGCGATGCCTTTGCCCATGCGAATGTGCCGCACGAGATAGCCGTTGCCGGTCTCTCCGGCCAGCGCTGATTCCGGCAGGGGCACGCCGATGCGATATGTCAACGCGTCGCCGATTTCATCGGGCCGGATCGCCGGCGCGGTCATGAGTTGATCCCACACGTCTGCGCGCGGCGCAGCGACGCTGATCGTGCGCTCGATCGTGTGGACTTTCTGCGGCAGCGGGATGAAGTGCTCGGATACGCCCAGCAGCACCGGTAACAACGCCAGACAGTAGGTCGCGCGGCGCATCCAGCGCGTCCAGCGAAACACCGCTCCGACGATCAATCCGGCGACGCCGCCGATGATGCTGAACAGTGGCGCCGCCAGGATCACGCAGATCAACCCTTCGATGTGGAAGATGAACGTGCCGACCACGAACAGCACGTTCGCCAGCGCGCCCAGCCAGAAGTAGTAAGACCACGTGCGTCGCGAGCGCAGCTCCGCGACGAATACCGTCACGGCGCTGATCGCGATCGGTGCGAGCAGCGCGAACGAGCCTGACATCGTCTCGAAAAAATCGCCGGGCTTGCCTGAATAGATCGCGCGCAGCAGGAGGCCGAACAGCACGCCGCCGGCGAGCGGCCACCACCATCTCGGCTTCAACGTAATCTGGATCTCGTCGGGCAGCGGCATGCGGCAATGCTAGCAGCCGGCGCGCAATGACTGTTCTTTCAGTTCCTTCGCGGGATTCGCTTTGTTCGGCTGCGGCCTCAAGTCTCTAGCCGCCGCGTCCCACCATGCCGCCGCCGTCGATGACGATCGTCTGCCCGGTGATGAAGTTGCCGGCCGGCGAAGCGAGAAAGACCGCGGCACCGGCGATCTCGTCCGGCTCGCCGATGCGCTTCAGCGGGTAGATGCGCACGGTCTGCTCGTAGATCTTCGGGTTCTCCCACAGCGCCTTCGCGAAGTCGGTGCGTACCAGTCCGGGAGCGATGCAGTTCGCGCGGATGTTCTTCGCGCCCCATTCCACGCAGATGTTGCGCGCGAGGGCCATGTCCGCGGCTTTCGAGACGCCGTAGGCGCCGATCACGGGGGTGCCGAGCAGGCCCGCGACGGAGGAGATGATGATCACCGAGCCGCCGCCGCGTTCCGCCATCTGCGGCAGCACCATGTTGGACAGCCAGAAGTTGCTGCGCACGTTGCTGGCCATGACCTTGTCCCACGCGTCATCGGACATCCCGGCCATCGGGCCGAAATAGGGATTGATGGCGGCGTTGCAGATCAGCGAGTCGACGCCGCCCCACTTCTGGATCGCGGCGTTGACCAGCCCTTGCAGCTCTTCCTTGCGGCCGATGTTGCACGCATGCGCGATCGCTTCGCCGCCGCGCGCGCGGATGCCTGCGACGACTTCCTCGCACGCGTCGAGCTTGCGGCTCGACACCACGACTTTCGCACCATGCTCCGCGAGCCGCTCGGCGATCGAGCGGCCGATGCCGCGGCTGGACCCGGTGACGAGCGCGACCTTGCCCGTCAGATCGAACAACGACGAGCCTTTCATCGATATCTCTCCAGCTCCATGCGACCGATCTGGTTGCGGTGAACCTCGTCGGGCCCGTCGACGATGCGCATGGTGCGCGCGCTCGCCGCGATGTGACCGAGGCCGAAGTCGGTGGTGACGCCGGCTGCGCCATGCGCCTGGATCGCCCAGTCGACCACGTAGTTGAGCATCGCCGGCGCCGCGACCTTGATCATCGCGATCTCGCGCCGCGCTGCCTTGTTGCCGAGCCGGTCCATCTTGTCCGCCGCGTTCAGTACCAGCAGCCGTGCCTGGTCGATCATGATGCGGCAGTTGGCGATGCGCTCCAGCCAGATCGACTGCTCGGCGATCGGCTTGCCGAACGCGACGCGCGAGGAGAGACGCCGGCAGATGCGCTCCAGCAGCCGCTCGGCGACGCCGATGTTGCGCATGCAGTGATGAATGCGGCCGGGGCCGAGGCGCGCCTGCGCGATCTCGAAGCCGCGGCCCTCGCCGAGCAGCACGTTGTCGACCGGCACGCGTACGTCCTCGAACACGATTTCGGCGTGACCGTGCGGCGCATCGTCGAAACCGAACACCGGCAGCATGCGCAGCACCTGCACCCCCGGCGTGTCCATCGGCACGACGATCTGCGACTGCTGTGCATGCTTGGCAGCAGTCGGATCCGTCTTGCCCATCACGATGAGTACTTTGCAGCGCGTGTCGCCCGCACCGGACGACCACCACTTGCGACCGTTGATCACATAGTGAGCGCCGTCGCGGCGGATGCTGGTCTCGATGTTGGTGGCGTCCGAGGACGCGACGCCGGGCTCGGTCATGCAGAACGCCGAGCGGATCTCGCCTTCGAGCAGCGGCTTCAGCCAGCGCTCCTTGTTGGCCGGCGAGGCGAAGCGGTCGAGGATTTCCATGTTGCCGGTGTCCGGCGCGGAGCAATTGAACACTTCGCTGGACCACGCGACGCGACCCATCACCTCGCACAGCGGCGAGTACTCAAGATTCGTCAGTCCTGCGCCGCTCTTGGAATGCGGCAGGAACATGTTCCACAGTCCCGCCGCGCGCGCCTTCGGCTTGAGCTGCTCGACGACGGGAATCGGCTCCCAGCGCGCTTTGCCTTCGCGCGCGTGCACGAGCTCCCTGACTGCCTGCTCGTTCGGATAGATGTGCTCGTCGAAGAACGCTTCGAGGCGCGCGATCAGCGCCCTGACCTTGTCGGTGTGCTCGAACTGCATGGAATCCCCCTGTTGAATGCGGGGAAATGATAGCGCCTGTTCTTGCCCCGTAGGTCGGGCTTCAGCCCGACTCCAACAATTCTTGTAGCCCGCCCGCTATGCGGTCGAGCACCTTCTCCGTGCTCCAGTACTGCGTGTGACTGTACGGCGTGAGCGACTTGACGCGCCCGAGCAGCGTGTTGCCGCTCGCATTGACTGCATGATCTTCGACGAGCGCCGCGTACGGCGGGCTGAGCTGCGCGAGCGGCCAGCCGAGCACGTCGTCCGGATCGAATTGGTTGATCCACCGAAAGCCCGCACCGAGCTTGCTGCGATCGATCGGCTCGATCGCACTGTGGCCGGCGACGAACACCGGGATGTTGCAACCTGTCGTCATCAGGAGCTGCAGCGAGCGCATGCGGCGGAAGCGATCGCGCGGCGAGTCGGCGGGCACGCCGTCCTCGAGCGGCGCACTCCAGATTCCCGCATACGCACGCGACTGCTGCGCGTCCCAGATGTAGTTGGACATGACCTGGCAACCGAGCGACTGCGCGACGATCGCCAGCGGCGCGGCGCCCGCCAGTTCGTCGAACAACTCATCGAGCTGCTGCACGATCAGCCGCTGCGTTTGCCAGTACGGACTCATGGCCAATTCTTTCTTGTGCTCGAGGCTGGCAGCATCCGAAAAGCCGAACAGCATCAGCTCGCGCAGGCCTTCCCAGCGCAGCAGCGGTCGCATGCGATCGAAGATCGCGCGCTCGTTACGCTGCAGCACCGGAGCGTAGTACACGGGCCGCCACGCAACGCGATCCCACGCGCCTTGCAGTCGGAGCGACAGCGGCACGACGAGCTCTTCGTGGAAGTCGGGCGCGGTGTCGCCCATCCCATGGACGATCAGCAGCGCGAGCTTGGCGGCCATGTGTAATGCATATGTAAAAACCGGGAACCTGTCCGCACCGGGACCGGTCTAGTGCTGTGACGAGGTCGAGGTGTGGCTTGTGATAGACGGCGCAGTTTGCAGCGAAAACAGCTGGATGGGCTGCATCCGTCGCTAAATGGCGGCAGTAGAGAGTCGATATTACAGACCGTAGGGACAGGAACTGCGTTTTGTCCGTAAGCGTTGAGTTGTCGACGTGGTTAGCGGAGCGAGCATGAAGAGCAAAGACGGTTGGCGAGGACATCTGCGTGACTTGGTGACCGCGAGTCTCGACCCGGTCGTTTACGCGATGCAGTGGGCGCACGATCCGCGCTGCCTGCAGCGGGGTTCCCGGCATCGCCGCGTGGGCGCGTTCGTTGCCAGCCCGGCGCCGGTCTGCAGATTGTGGTCCGCGACCTCGCGCCGCGACTGGCGCTGAGCTGAATCGCAGGGCTCGATTTCTGGCTGTTGTTCACAGTTAATCGCACGTTCGTTCCACCCGCGCAGCGCTAGCCTGCGCTCATGCTCACCCCCGAAGACCGACTGCGCTGCCTGCTGCAGTCGCGCTCACTTCATCCTTACCGCTTCAATACGCGCTGCGAGATCGGCCCGTTCGTCGTCGCGCACGTCTGCGCGGAGCGTTCGCTGGTCGTGGAGCTGCTCGCGCAGGGCGACGAGCGCCAGCGCCAGCAGCAGCGCGCTGCCTTCCTGGCCGGGCTCGGCTATACGGTGCTGCGGATCTGCCCGCACGAGCTGCAACGTCAGCCGCGGCAGGCACTGCGTCGGGTGCGGGCCGCGCTGCGATGAGGCAGGGAACCGTGCAGCAAGCCATGGAAATGGGTCCATTAATGGAGTATCCTCAGAATCACTCCATTAGCGGACTTAACGAAATGTTGCAACCCCGCCCCGCCGGCCTCGACCTCGATTCCGAAGAGCTCGGTTCCACCGCGCTCACGGCATTCTTCAACATCACCCAGCGCTGGGGCCTGAGCGCCGAGGAAGAGCGCACGCTGCTGGGGGCGCCGCCGCGTTCGACCTTCTTCAAGTGGAAGAGCGAGCGAGCCTCGAAGCTCTCCGCGGACACAGTCGAGCGCATCAGCTACGTCATGGGCATCTACAAGGCGCTGCGCATTCTCCTGCCCACCGCGGAAGCGGCGCACGCCTGGATCAAGAAGCCGAACGCCGCCTACGCCTTCGCCGGCAAGTCCGCCCTCGAGCGCATGCTCGGCGGACGGGTCGTCGACCTGGCCGACGTGCGCCGCTACCTGGACGCCGAGCGCGGCTGACGCGTCGAACTCGATCCCATGTCCGAACACAGGTCCGAACCCAGGGCCGTCAGCCTGCGCTGGCACAAGATCTATCGCGTCGTGGCCGCTAAGCATCCGCCCGTCAATGTCTTCGAAGACATCGTGGGCGCGCGTCAGCTCGACCTCGCCTGGCACATCGAAGGGCTCACCAACGACCGGCTGCGCGACGACAGCGGCGAAGTGCCGCTGGTCGCCGCTGCAGATCGGATGCAGGGTCCAGGCGCGAGCATCGTCATGGCTCCGTTCACGCACCTGGGTCGGCCGAGTCGCTTCAGCGACGGCAGCTACGGTGTCTACTACGCGGCGCGTTCACTGGAAACGGCCGTGCGCGAAACGGCGTTTCATCGCGGACGCTTTCTCGCAGCGACGCAGGAGCCGCCATGCGAGGTCGACATGCGTGCGTACGTGGGCAAACCGGTGAAGCCGTTCCTCGATATCCGCGCCGCGCGCTACTCGGCCTTGCACCACCCGGACGACTACGCGACGCCGCAGAAATTCGCGCAGCCGCTGCGCGCCAAAGGCCATTGGGGGCTGGTGTATCGCAGCGTGCGGCACGAAGGCGGCGAATGCATCGCGGCGTTCAAGCCGCAGGCGGTGAGCGTTCCGACGCCGGCCGCAGCGCTCGCGTACGTCTGGGACGGCGAGCGGGTCAACAAGGTTTACGAAAAGTCCGAAGTTCTGTTCGACCTTACCGATACCGCGACAGGATCTTCTCGAGGCCCTTCGCGCCCGGCGTGAGCTTCTCGTACGGAAGCTGGTTGACCGGCGTTGCAGTCGTCTTGTTGACGTCGTGGAAATCGGGGCCGGCTTCGTCGATGTAGATCAGCCCGGTCACGTGCTCGCCCTGCGCGAGCTTGGCGCGCAGGTAGCTGTAGGCCGCCGCGCGGTCCGTCGGGTCGTACGCCGGATCGAGCTTGCGCAACAGGATGCGGCTGCCGTCGTGCATCGTGACGGGCATCGTCTCGCCGGCCGCGTACTGCGTAGTGATCTCCTGTGCCGGTGCCACGAAGTCGGCGTGTACCACTTCGTCGTAGTGATCGCGCACGAACTCGTAGCTCTTGGTCGAGCCTTCGTGATCGTTGAACGTCACGCACGGCGACAGCACGTCGATGATCGCGAAGCCCTTGTGCTTCATCCCGGCGACGATCAGCGGCACGAGCTGCTCCTTGTCGCCGGAGAAGCTGCGCGCGATGAACGTGCCGCCGAGCGTCAGCGCTGCCAGCACGGGATCCACCGGCGGCTGCTGGTTTTCCTCACCCTTCTTCGCCTTTGTGCCGATGTCCGCGGAAGCGGAAAACTGGCCCTTGGTCAGGCCGTACACGCCGTTGTTCTCGATGATGTACAGCATGTTGAGATTGCGGCGGATGGCGTGCGCGAACTGGCCGAAGCCGATCGACAGCGTGTCGCCGTCACCGGAAACGCCGATGTAGTACAGGTCGCGATTCGCGGCGACGGCGCCCGTGGCGATCGAAGGCATGCGGCCATGCACCGAATTGAAGCCGTGGCCGCCGCTGACGAAGTACGCGGTCGTCTTCGACGAGCAGCCGATGCCCGACAACTTGACGAGCTGCTCGGGCCGCATCGACATCTGCCACACGGCCTCGATGATCGCGGCCGTCACGGAATCGTGGCCGCAGCCGGCGCACAACGTCGACATGCCGCCCTCATAGTCGCGGCGCGTGAGGCCCAGCTCGTTCCTCGGCAGGCTCGGGTGGGCGACCTTCGGTTTGTTGATGAAGCTCATGGGTGAGGTGACCGGTGACTAGCGGATCGCGGTCCGCTGTGGGCTCAGGGATTCTCCCAGCTCGGCGAGCACGCCGTCGACGATCACGCTCGACGAGATCGGCAGGCCGCTGTAATGCAGGATCGAGCGCAGCTTCGCCTTTTCCACCTTGGTTTCGAGCGTCAGCAGGCTCTTGAACTGTGCATCGCGATTCTGCTCGACGACGAACAGCACGCGATGCGAAGCCAGGAACTCCTCCACATCCTGCCCGAACGGGAAGCTGCGCACGCGCATGTAGTCGAGGTGCGCGCCACGCCGTTTCAGGATGTCGAGCGCCTCGCGCACCGCGCCGTCGCAGCTGCCGAGCGACACGATGCCGATGTCGTGCGATTCACGACCTGTGAATACGGCTTGCGGCACCAGCGCTTTCGCGTTCTCGAACTTGCGCCGCAGCCGGTCGAGCACGATCTGGTACTCGGTGGCGTCTTCGGTGTAGCCGCCGTACTGAGTGTGACCCGAGCCACGCGTGAAGTACGCGCCCTTCGGATGTACACCGGGCAGCGTGCGGTACGGGATCGCGTCGTCGTCCTTGTCGAGGTAACGATGGAACTTGTCCAGCTTCTCGATCTCGGCCTTGGTCAGCACCTTGCCGCGATCGGGAACGTAGTTGTTGTCCCACTGCAGCGCCGGGCACATCCAGTCGTTCATGCCGATGTCGAGATCCGACATCACGAACACCGGCGTCTGCAGTCGCTCGGCGAGATCGAACGCTTGCACCGACATGTAGAAGCACTCTTCCGGACTGCTCGGGAACAGCAGCACGTGACGCGTGTCGCCGTGCGACGCGTACGCGGCGAGCATCAAGTCGCACTGCTGCGTGCGGGTCGGCATGCCGGTGGACGGACCGACGCGTTGAATGTCGAAGATCACCGCGGGCACTTCCGCGTAGTACGCCAGCCCGATGAATTCGTTCATCAGCGAGATGCCCGGGCCGCTGGTCGGCGTGAAGGCGCGCGCCCCGTTCCACATTGCGCCGATCACGGCGCCGATGGCGGCCAGCTCGTCCTCGCACTGGACGATCACGAAGTTGCGCTCGCCGCTCGTCGGATCGACGCGCCACTTCTGGCAGAAGCTCTTGAACGCATCCATCAACGACGTCGACGGCGTGATCGGGTACCACGCGCCGACCGTCGCGCCCGCGTACATGCAACCGAGCGCTGCGGCCGTGTTGCCGTCGATCATGATGTGATTCGAGGTCTTGTCCATGCGCGCCACGCGCAGCGGCAGCGGGCACTGGAAGTGTTCTCTTGCGTAGTTGTAGCCGATCTCCAGCGCCTTCACGTTCGAGTCGAGCAGCGACTTCTTGGCCGCGTAGCTCTCGCCGAGCATGGCCTTCATCACTTCGACATCGATGTCGAGCAGCGCGCCGAGGAAGCCGGCGTACATGATGTTCTTGAGCAGGATGCGCGAGCGCACGCCCTGGAACGTCTCGTTGCACATGCGCGCAAACGGCGCGCCGAGGATCGTGATGTCGTCGCGCTTGAGCAGCGCCGGGCGCGGCCACGTCGAGTCGTAGATCAGGTAGCCGCCGGGGCTGACTTCCTTGACGTCCTTCGCGTACGTCTCGGCGTTCATCGCCACCATGATGTCGACGCGGCCGGAGCGCGCGACGTAGCCGTCGCGCGAGACGCGGACCTCGTACCACGTCGGCAGGCCCTGAATGTTCGACGGGAAGTAGTTCTTCCCGACCACCGGAATGCCCATCCGGAAGATGGACTTCATCAGCAGCGTGTTGGCGCTCGCCGAGCCGGTGCCGTTTACATTCGCGAGCTTGATGACGAAGTCGTTCAGGCGGTCTTGCGAGTCTGCTGCGTGGAGCATGGAGGGGTCTCGTCGCCCGCGTAGGGGATTCGGATCGTGGACTTCTGCATGTCCCACGCTGCCGTCGGGCAGCGCTCGGCGCACAGGCCGCAGTGCACGCAGACGTCCTCGTCTTTGACCATGACGCGGGCGGTCTGTTTCAGCGGGGCGGAAATGTACAGCGGCTGGGTGATGTTGCGCGCGGGCGCTTTCAGCCGCGGGCGCAGCTCTTCTTCGGAGCCGTTGGCCGTGATCGTGAGGCAATCCACCGGGCAGATGTCGATGCAGGCATCGCACTCGATGCAGTCCTTCGCGGTGAACACCGTCTGCACGTCGCAGTTCAGGCAGCGCTGCACTTCGGCAACGGCCTGCTCCGCGGTGAAGCCGAGCTCCACCTCGATGTTCACCTTCTTGAAGCGTTCCTTCAGGTCGACGTGCGGCATCAGCCGGCGCTCGACCGGGTTGTAGTCGTTCTTGTACGACCACTCGTGCAGGCCCATCTTGCGGCTCGACAAGTTCAGGAGCGGGGGCAGGCGCTCGCTCACGCTCTGCTCTTGGCAGAACTTATGGATCGAGATCGCCGCCTGGTGGCCGTGCTCGACCGCCCAGATGATGTTCTTCGGGCCGAACGCGGCGTCGCCGCCGAAGAACACGTCCGGCCGCGTCGACTGAAACGTGACCTTGTCGACTTTCGGCACATGCCACTTGTCGAATTCGAGCCCCAAGTCGCCCTCGATCCACGGGAACGCGTTCTCCTGGCCGATCGCCAGGATCACGTCGTCGCACGGGAACAGCTGCTCGCCGACCACGCGCTCGGCCGTGATGCGGCCTTTGGCGTCGAGGTCGTACTCCATCTTGTCGAACAGCATGCCGGTGAGCTTGCCGCCTTCGATCACGAAACTCTTCGGCGAGTGATTGACGACGATCTCGACGTTCTCTTCCTCGGCGTCGTCCAGC
>Ga0114129_10001182_pt1 | contig 34654 bp, 20 predicted proteins | sample RhiMetdeltSRZDD1_FD_80071 | JGI IMG/M metagenome (GOLD analysis project Ga0114129, IMG submission 80071) | Populus rhizosphere microbial communities from Tennessee, USA - Rhizosphere MetaG P. deltoides SRZDD1 (version 2) (version 2) | ecosystem: Host-associated > Plants > Roots > Rhizosphere >...
ACGATCATCGGCTGATTCCATCCGCTTGGTCCCGCTTCGAAAGGCACCACCTTCAGGTCAATGTGAGGTCGCCTGGCCAACTCGATCAACCAGCTGATCTGCCCGCTCATGACAGTCGCGTCGCCCACGACGCGATACAGCACCGACTCATCGAGCAGAACGCGCAGCGTCGGTGGATCAACGCGATCTAGGACCTCTTTCCGCCGCCGCTTGCGCAGATCTCGCCGAGTTGTCAGATCTTCTTGCGACAACGACGTCAATGCTGTCGCGCCGATGATGGCATCGGAGTAGTCCGTCGTCTGCAAGAGGCCGGAAACAGCCACATTCGAGTAGAAAGCCAACGACTCCGCACCGGCCTCCAGCCCAACATAGTGCAGGTACCTGCTCGGAACGGAACCCCGCAGTTCCTGCCACCAGCCTGGCCTCCGAGCAGCGCGGCCCAGCGTGACAAGCCGATCCGCCTGGCTCACGCCCAAGCGGTACACCTCCGCAAGATGCCGTAGATCGGCCTCGGCGATTGGCCCAGCACCGGACTCGATCCGCTGCATCTTCCCAACCGACCAGCCCGATATTTCCGCGACTTGACCTTGGGTCAACGCGATCCCTTCGCGGGCCTGACGAAGGGCAGATCGCAAGCGGCGGTCGGCCAAGAGCGGGCTCGGCGCGTTATCCTCCATCGGCCACCGCCTTGATCGCCAGTGCACAAGCGAATTGGCAATATCATCGGGACTTCTCGTGCCACACTCCTTCCAGGGTATGCGCCGCTAGGTCGTCGAGAAACGCCGAAGGTCTTGTCGCCGATGTAGACGCGGTTGGAAAGGCATGTTGGCGATCGTCATGCCGGACCAGGGTTGGCCGAAGCGGGTTCGGATTCCGCGCTGGTTGAGTTGGTCGGCGATGGTACCGGTGCGGTCGTTGGCGTATGTGGAGAAGATCTGCCGGACGACCGGTCCTCCGGTCGGGTGGGGAATTGGGATGTCCTGCTCGCGGCCGATTTCATAGCCGTAAGGGATCCTTACGGCAGTCCATTTGCCCTTGGCCGCCTTGCGTTCCATGCCGCTACGGGTGCGGTCGATGAGGACCTCGCGTTCGAACCCGGCGAAGACACCGAGCTTTGGATGAGCATGCGGCGGGCCGCGGATGAGGTGTCGAACGGTTCGGTAGCAGATCGGAAGTGGACGTCGATCTGCTCGAGTTCTTCGACGAGGTAGGCCAGGTCGCGGATGCGGCGAGTGAGCTAGGTCGGGCAGCCCGAAAGGGCTGTGCATTCGCCAGTGCCGCAGCGTCCTCACCCACGGTGGGTGAGGCGGCCGAAGGGAAGGTCGCTGGAACGGACAGCCTCCTCTTCCGCTCGGCCGAAGCCGGGGTGCCCGGCTTCGCGAATCCTGCCCGAGCCGCAGCGGAGCGGAGAATGCTAAGCGGATGAGCATCTTCGCCCAGAACAACGCTGGCTGTCGGGCTCGATGCCATCTGCTGCGGGGTCAAGGTACGTCCGGCGATGGCTACTGACCTCGCGGATAGCCTCCGCCCTGCCGTACCGGCCCGCTACGCGCTGGCGCCGTTGGCCTTGGCGCAGTTCATCTGTAGCTTCGCCGGTTCCAACATGAACGTGATGATCAACGACATCAGTCACGACTTGCACACGACTGTGGAAGGCGTGCAGGTCTCCATCACTCTGTTCCTTCTGATCATGGCGGCGCTGATGATCCCCGGCGGAAAGCTGACCGACAAGTTCGGCCGCAAACGCTGTTTTCTCATCGGGCTAATCACCTACGGTGTCGGCGCTCTGCTCTGCGCCGTGGCGCCCGGGCTGGGAGTTCTCATACTCGGCAACTCGCTGCTGGAAGGCATCGGGACCGCGCTGCTCATCCCGCCGGTCTATATCCTCACGACGCTGCTGTACACGGACCTGACCTCACGGGCCAAGGCGTTCGGCATCATCACAGCTATGGGCGGTGTCGGCGCGGCGACCGGACCTCTCATCGGCGGGGTGATCACGACGGCGATCAGCTGGCGGGCGGCCTTCGTCTTCCAGGCGCTGGTCATCGTGGTCATCGTCTGGCTCGGCCGCCATGTGGACGATCCGGTGCCGGCTGACCCGAGTCGCCCGTTCGACATCATGGGGGCGGTGCTTTCGGCCGCGGGCCTGGTGCTGATCGTGGGCGGCGTTCTGCTGGCCGACAACAACGCGTGGCTGACGCTGCTGTTCATTGCCGTGGGTGCGGGCTTGCTCGCCGTCTTCTTCCGATGGGTACGCGGCCGGGAGCGGGCCGGGAAGGAAGCACTGCTGTCGGTGGAGCTGTTCGCGAACCGCACATCGAACCTGGGCATGATTACGCAGAACATCCAATGGATGGTGCTGATGGGGACCTCCTTCACCGTCGCCGTGTTCCTGCAGGTCGCCCGTGGCTACAACGCGATCGAAACGGGCGTCATCTTCACGGCTTTGACGGTAGGAGTACTGCTCTCCTCCCTGGCGGCCGAGCGCCTGGCGAAACGGTGGCCGCAACGCATCTTGATCACGACCGGATTCGCTGTCACCATCGTCGGGATCCTCGGGCTGCTGGCGATCGTCGCCCTCTCCGCCGGCGGCGCCTGGTCGTTGGTGCCCGGCCTGTTCGTCATCGGGCTCGGCCTCGGCATCATGCTGACGCCGTCGGTCAACATCGTCCAGTCGGCCTTCGGCGAGGCGAAGCAGGGCGAGATCTCGGGCCTCTCCCGCAGCCTCTCCAACCTCGGCTCGGCGCTCGGCACGGCCATCGCCGGTACGATCATCGTCTCCGGGATCACCAAGACGCCGCAACGCTCGTACGTACTGGCAATGATCGTGCTGGCGGTGGCCGCGGCGGGCGGACTGTTCGCCGCCGCACGCCTGCCGAAGCGTCAACAGTCCTGATAGGACTGTTCACCATCGGCCGGGCAGACAGGCCAAGAGCGACCATCGGTCTTTTTCAGGGCCGGGTCGCCGAAGCCAACATCTACCTGCGACGCCACGCTGAGTAGCGCACCCGGTCGAATGCTTCGTCTCCGCAGACGACCCCGACGCGTTGCACGCGCATTACACCGCCCGGCAGGCGCACGTCGTCGATCTGCAACCCGGGCGGCCTGCGCACCGCCGTGCCGAGTGATTCCCCTGTGCGTCGCCCTGGGATGATCATGTATCGGGTACGGTCGGCCATTCCTAGGTCACGCTGGGCGTCGGCCGAATATGGTGAGGCAATGAGGAAAGAGCCGTCCGAAAATTTGGGTGCGCCGCGGTCACCGCCGCTGCGAGCGTTGACGAGGGACGTCCAAGCCTGCGAGGACGGTTCGCGATCGGTGCTCGTGGCCACGGCCGGACAGACGTTGCCTGCCCGGCGGCTGATGGCCATCACGTTTGCGCTCCATCCTCCTCGCGCCAATCTGTGCTGGTGCAGGTTCGGGCGCATCGGCGAATGCTGACTGGTTGCTGCTCGGCGCCGTCGCACGAGGCCCGACAAGCGGAAGACGGGCGGCAGTCATGTGATCGCGTGGTTCGGTCGAGAAACGCAACGGGCGGCTGGTCTGGCGCGTGATCGGTGAGCTCAACCAAGGCAAGCCGTAATTGTGCTGCACACGTTCGGACCTAGGAACCTCGCGGTCTGACCGGACAGAGTCGTCCGGATAGCGGGCACAGGCGTGGCCGAACAACACCCGCCCGATCCGATCGATCCAGAGGCGCACGCCTCTGCGTATGCGGAGTCGCGCTGCCCGATGGCCGCGGCGGTGGTCGCCGCGATCGTGCTCACCCTGCTTCTGCCCGACAGCCTTCGCCTCGCGCCGCGCTGGGTGCTTTCCTCTGTCGAGGGGCATAGTGCATTGTCCAACCTAACGGCCGTGAGGAGGACTCGACGGCTGGGGCTCGAACCTCGACTCGCGCAATTGCGACGCCCGCTTGTGTGTTGACACGGAAATCTGAGATACGGCCAGGATGTGGCATCAGCACAGCTAGCGTTGACAGCGAAGCAGCGGCACGCCATCAGCTGGGCATACGTCGCGCGATCCGTCCATGTATGCCAGCCGACGCCACATCATCACCAGACCTGGGCCTTGCCCACCGGATCGAGATCGAACCAGTGCGTGAGCGGGCCACATGAGCGACGGGGAGAACTAATGACAACCGGACCAGTACAACTGCTCGTCATCGGCTTCGAAGAGCCAGACTTCACCGGCCAGATCACAGCGGAACTCGACAAACTGACCGCATCCGGCGCCGTACGGATCATCGACGCCGTCGCGGTACAGAAGACCGAGGACGGCGACGTCAACGTCCTGCAAGACAGCAGTCTCAGCCCGAAAGAGGTACGCGAGGCCGGTGCTGTGATCGGCGGCCTGGTCGGTCTGGGCGTAGCCATGGGCGAAGGAATCGAACCGGAAGCCGGCGCCTTGGCCGGTGCCGAAGCCGGCGCGGCCGCCGGTGATAGCGGCCACCTGTTCAGTGGAGCCCGCGTACCCGACCTGGCCGAGGAGATGGAACCCGGAACCGCCGCCGCCGTCGTCCTGGTCGAACACGTCTGGGCGGCACCGCTGCGCGACGCGATCGCCGACGCGGGCGGGTTCGCGGTGGCTGACACGTTCATCAGCCCCGAGGACCTGGTCGCCGGAGGCCTCGTCGGCGCGCAGCTGTAGCAGAACCCGGGCGAGCCGCTGTGCCTTACCCCGAACTACCGCAACGGCAATAGCACGGCGCACCGTGCATGCCAGGTCATCGCGAGCGCCACCGACGACGCGGTCATCCGTAAGACCTGTACCTAATCCAGGCTGCTGGCCGTTGTTCAAACTGGAACCGTACCCATGATCAGTTGCCGCGAGTCGCGGGGAAAGACGCAGTGTTCGTCCTGCGGTCGTCGTCTGTTGCGGGGGGAGACGGCCGCCCACGGGGGCCAGCACACGAGCTGTGTGCTGGCACCCTTCGGAAACCCGCTGTCCACAGTCGAGAATGATCTTACGCCGCCACGGGTCAGCGGTAGACCGCACCGCATGAACACATGCCACCCGCGGGTGGCTGCGCCGTACGGGTTCAAGTCCCCATCGGGCCTGTCGCACCGGATCTGAACTACGTCGGTGATCATCCGTCCGCTGCCGTACCAGCCGGTCGTTGCCGCATTGGGCGGTCGGCTACTGGCGCCACTGGTAGTGGTGCACCCCTGACCAGCAGAAACCGGTTCGCGTTCGGGCTGGCGCGGGGAGCCACTGCTAGCCGTGAGCGAACCGTTTCCGGAACGCCGGTCGAATCCTCGACCGGCATTTGTGTTTCGGCGATGACGCGGAACACCGGGATGATCTTGCCTTCCGCAAGCGTGATCTCTGCCAGATGCGTCTGGATGATCGCTTTCGCTGGCCTGGCGTGCCGTGCTTGAACACATCGGCGAGTCGCGTGCGTAGCTCGTAGATTGCCGATTCGCTCGGGACAGACGGTTCGTGGGCGAGTTCGTGCTCACGATCGATCTTTTATCATCCCAGCTGGTCCAGCCGCATTCGCAAGGTTTCGTACGCGTTCAGCGCACTCGTCAGCAGTCAGCTGCCCTTGCTCGAACGCGTTCAAGTAGCGTTCCTGGGCTTCCTGCGTGGCTTGTGTTCTCGGACGACCGTGGCCAGTCTTCGTCAGCCGTGGCTTGGTGCCGGCGGGAGCGGAGCCGCCGTTCGGCGGTGATGGCCTGATCGATGAGAACGCTGTCGGCGTATGGCTCGACTAGTGCGGTCAGGACGGCGGTGTCGAGGTCGTCGGCGGGTAGGCGGGGGCCGGTGCAACCGTGGTGGTCCTGCCGTCGTAGCCGACGTTCACGACACCGTGGACGGTCGCGCGATCTTTGGTCACGGCGTTCGCGCGCCGGTCACCGCTCAGGGAGCCGGTCGCGGCCCCGGGCGAACACGCGGCGAGCTGGTCGCGGTTGCGATGGAACACATCGTAATCGCGGGGTTGCGCCGCGGCCGTAGTCGGGAATGTCGTACTGCCAGAAACGTCCAGTTGGCGTCCCCGCCGGCGCTGACGGCGGCGCCAAACCCGGCAATCATGGCGCCATCCGTATGGTCAGACCGTGTAGCGGCACCGAACCATCCGGCGTACTCCCTGGGGGCGCCGCTATTGCGCGGGCAGAGAGCTCGCGGTCGTCATCTTTCTGCGATGGTGCCTCGCATGGTGCCGGGGGTAACGGTGGCCACAGGGGACGGGCCGCTGGTGGACGTGCCGACGTCCGTCGCATGGGGACGGTGGTGGGCACGGTGGGACCTGCCGGCATCGCGGGCAGGTTCCACGCTGTGAAAGGTCCTGGAACGGGCGTGGAAAGCGGGTTGACGAACACTTCCCTGACAAGCCCGACCTGCCGGCCGGGGCATCAAGCCGTCGAGGTGGTCAGCATGCGAGACGAGGGCAGATGGCAGGGCGCGAGACACAGGACCAATGCCCTGGTGGTGGTGACATCGCTGTGCCTGGCGGCGTTCAACGCGGTGGCGCCCCGTGGGGTGGCGGCGAACCCGGCACCGCCGGACGTCGCGGTGACGGCGTTGAGCAACGCTGCGGCGGCCGGAAAGCCGGTGATGGTCGATCCGATGACCACCGAGACCGGCAGCACCATGGCGAACCCGGATGGGACATTCACCCGCGTCGAGTCGGTCGTGCCGGTCCGCGTACGCGTCAACGGCGGCTGGCGTCCGGTGGACACGACGTTGACCATCCGCGCCGATGGCACTGTCGCGCCAGTAGCGACAACAGTGGGCCTGAGCTTCTCGCGTGGCGGGATGGACGCGCTTGCGCGCATTCAGGATGGCGCTGACTGGATGGCGTGGACGTGGCCGATACCGCTTGCGGAGCCGATCCTGGCCGGTTCGACCGCCACCTATGTTGACACGCTTCCCGGCATTGATCTGGTGGTGACCGCACGTGCCGACGGTTTCAGCGAGTACCTCGTCGTGAAGAATCCTGCCGCGGCGCGGAATCCGATGCTGTCCGCCGTACGCTTCGCCATTACCACCAGCGGTCTTTCCACGACGGCATCCGCGGACGGGCTCAAGGTGCGCAACACCTCGGGACGCCTTATCTTCGCCGCACCCGCGCCGCGGATGTGGGATTCCTCGGGCGCGAGCCTCGCCGCGGGGGTGGCCCGATCGCGATCGGCTACAAAGGCCGCGCCGCAGGCACGATCCTCGTCGATGGGCCTGTCGATCGCCGCTTCTACGATGACGGTGTATCCCGACCGCGGCCTGCTCACCGATCCCGCCGCCCAGTTCCCGATCGTGATCGACCCCGGGGTGTCGAGTGCACGCCACCGCACGTATTGGACGATGGTCTGGTCGAACGGGCTCAAGTTTCCCAATGACTCCAGCGAGAACGCCAGGGTCGGCTACGACGGCTGGAGTTCGTCGCCGAAGAAGTCGCGGTCGTTTTACCGTTTCGACACCGCCTCCCTCGCGGGCACGCACATCATCTCCGCCGTTTTCCGGCACGCGCAGGTACATTCGCCGAACAACAGTTGTTCGCTGTCCTCGTTCGGTCCCGGTGTCGAGCTCTGGCGTACCGGCTCGATCTCATCGTCCACCGGCTGGTCGTCCCAGCCGTCGTGGGCCGCGAAGCTGTCGACCAACACCCAGGTGCACGGCAACTCCGCCTATTGCCCCGGCTACACCACCACGGAGTGGAACGCGGAGGCCGCGGTCCAGACCGCCGCGGGGAACGGCTGGAGCACGTTGACCCTCGGCCTGCGGTCGGCGGACGAGACCGACCGGGATGGCTGGCGCCAGTACGACAACACGTCTTCGTACCCGGTGCTCGTCATCGAGTACAACCACAAGCCGAACAGGCCCACCAGCAAGATCCATGATCCGGCGACGTCGTGCCAGACAAACCTCGCCTTGGCTCCGGCCATCAACACCACGAGACCGACCCTTGTGGCGACGGCTACGGATCCCGAGGGTTCGCAGGCGAAACTTCAGGCACATTTCGTACTTTACGAAGGCAGCACGGTGGTGTGGTCCACGACGCCGACGATCGGCGGCACCACACACAGCTCGGGTGAACCGATTTACGGCTATCCGGTCCTCCTAAATGGACATACGTACGGTTGGCGCGTGCGGGCGGAGGAGTACATCGCGGAGTCGTGGGACATCGGTGACTACTACCCGTCAAGCAGCACGCTGTGCTACTTCAAGGTGGACACCTCCGTGCCCGCGGCACCCGTACCGAGTTCGGCAACCTACCCGGAGTTCAACGGCGACCTGACCACGGCGTACGGAGGCGTGGACCAGCCCGGCTCTTTCACCATCACGTCCGGCGCGGGCGTGGCCAAGTACGTGTATTGGCTCAACGGCAGCCCCACGCCGATCACGGTGACACCGGCGGTTGTCGGCGACCCGGTCACGGTGACGATCGTACCCAAGAAGCTGGGCCTCAATACGCTGCACGTCTATACCAAGACGGCCGCCGGTACGCCGAGCGAGACCTATGACTACGACTTCAACGTGGCGCGCGGCGCGCCCCCGGTCGGCGTCTGGACCCTCGATCAGACCAGCGGGACCGCCGCCACCGATTCGTCCGGGGCGAACCATCCGGCCGCGTTGGGCGGCAGCCTGTCCTGGAACTCTGCCACGGTTGGCCGGCTGGGCGGTTCACTCGATTTCGACGGCACGGATGACTACGCCGCAACGAGTGCGCCGGTCATCGCCGACACGACGAAGAGCTTCACCGTCTCGGCCTGGGTGAAGCTCGATACCGCAGGGGCCTATGCGAAGGTCGTCAGCCAGTCCGGTGTACACACCGACGCGTTCACGCTCTATCACTCGACCGCGTTCGGCAATTGGGTCTTCGGGGCCGTGGCTTCCGACGTCGATTCACCCAGCGGGACCTACGCCGCCGCAACCGGTCCGAGGGTCGTGGCGGGCGTGTGGTCACACGTCGCGGGTGTTTATGACAAGGACGCCGCCGAGTTGCGGTTGTATGTCAACGGCAGGCTCTCAGCGACCAAACCGTTTACCGCCACCTGGAACGCCGGCGGCGCCTTCAACATCGGCCGCGGACTGGTCAACAGCGCGTACACCGAATTCCTCAACGGACGCATCGACGAGGTCCGCGCCTGGAACCGGGTCGTCTCACCGGAGGAGCTGGCGGACGAGGTGCACATGACCGATCCGGCCACCGATGCCCCTCGACCGGCCATGGTCGGGCAATGGCACCTCGACGAGAATCCAGGCACGACAACCGCTGCTGACTCCTCGCCGTACAACCGCGACGGAACCCTCGCCGGTGGGGCCACGTGGGTCGACGACCCGGTCCGCGGCCGGGTGCTGCGCCTTGACGGCAACGTCGGCACCAGCGTGCAGATGTCTGGGCGATCCTTCGACAACGGTGGAAGTTTCACCCTCATGTGCTGGGTGAAGCCAGCCGGCCCTGGCGACATCGGGATCGTGTTGTCGGTACCCGGAAGCTATGAAAGCTCGGTAACGCTGACCATGTTGCCGACGTCGCTGTGGCAGCTGCAACGCACGGCGTCCAATGCCGGGTCAGAGCCCACGGCGGCGGCGCCCACCACCGTCCTCACCGCCGATTTCGCCACACGGATCAACGCCGAGGACCCCACGAAATACGAGGACGACTGGATCAATCTGACGGTCGTCTACGACGCGCCCGCGGGCCGGATGTTCCTGTACGTCGACGGGATTCGCCAGGGTGCCGAGGAAGGCGTCGCCTTCACCGTGCCGTGGAATTCGGCCAACGGCCTGCGCCTGGGGCTCGCCACGGACAACGGCGCAGCAAAGGATGGGGTCGAGGGATGGTTCGACGAGCTGGCGGCGTACGCGGGCGTCATGTCGCAACAAGACATCCTCCTCCTGGCACTCGCCGGCTGACCCCCGAAGGACGTGCCATGACGATCACGAAGAACGCGACGCGTGCGGTTGCCGCCGCGACCGCGGCCATCCTCGCGGTGACGTTGACCGATACGCCGGCGATCGCCGGGCAGCCCGGCCACCGGCCGACCGCCCGCGTGGCGGCGATCGCGTCGCTGCCGGTTGGTGTGGTTGGCGCTCGGCTGGCCCCAGCCGATCCCGCTACGGCGGCGGCGATGCAACCCGCGCCGACGGTGCGCTGGCCGGCCGGGTCGGCGTCGGTCATGCCGGCCCGCGACGGCCTCTCGCGGGCGGGCGACCTACCAGTGTGGGTCGGGTCGGCGACGCCGAACGCGGTTCATGTGGAGGTACTCGGGCGGGACGCCGCCGACGCCGCCGGTGTCACCGGCGTCCTCGTACGGCTGACACCGCAGGCGGCAACCCGGTTGTCGGTACGGGTGGACTACTCCGGCTTCAGCACGGCCTACGGCGGTGACTGGAGCCGCAGGCTGCGCCTGGTCACGTTGCCCAACTGCGTGGTGACCACACCGGCGGTGGACGCGTGCCGGGTCGTGGCTGTCATCGCATCGACAAACGACACTGTTCACCAGACCTTGTCGGCCACCACGGATGTGACAGGCGAAGGCGCGGTCTTGGCCACGGCAGCCGGCGCCTCAAGCGATGCTGGTGATTATGGGGCGTCCTCGGTGAGCGCCGCCTCCACATGGCAGGCGGGCGGGAGCTCCGGGGACTTCGCGTGGACCTATCCCCTGCGCGTGCCGCCGGGACTGGGCGGCCCACAACCGGACCTCGCCATCTCGTATTCGGCTCAGTCGGTGGACGGGCGTACCGCCTCGACCAACGCCCAGCCATCGTGGGTCGGCGAGGGTTTCGACCTTCCCGACTCGTTCATCGAGCGCAAATATGTCTCATGCGCCGATGACGGGCACACATCCTCGGGCGACCAATGCTGGAAGTACGACAACGCCTCAATGGTCCTCAACGGCCACGCCACGGACCTGGTGCTCGACGACGCCGACGGCGCCTGGCACACCCGCAACGCCGACGGGGCGCGGGTCGAGAAGCTGACCAACCCGAATGCCAACGGCGACAACAACAATGAGTACTGGAAGGTCACCACGACCGATGGCACGCAATACTTCTTCGGCTACCACCAGCTGCCCGGATGGACCGCGGGCAAGGAGCTGACCAACAGCGTGTTGACGTTGCCTGTGGCAGGCGACGACTCCGGCGAACCGTGCCACTCCGCGTCCGGCTTCGGTCCCTCCTTTTGCACCCAGGCCTGGCGTTGGTACCTCGACTACGTCGTGGACACCAACGGCAACGCGGCGACCTTCTGGTACACCAACGAGACCAACAGGTACGCACGTAACGGCGTGACCAACCCGTCGGTGAGCTATGACCGGGCCGCCTGGCTTAACCGCATCGCCTACGGCCAGCGCTCGGGCTCTCTGTTCACGGTCAGCGCGCCGATGAGTGTCGAGGTGAGTACGGCGGAACGGTGTATTCCCAACGGCTCCGAGACCTGTTCGACGCTCTCGGCCGGCAACAAGGCGGCCTGGCCCGACGTACCGTTCGATCAGATCTGCTCGTCGACCACCTGCACCCAGACGACTCCGACCTTCTTCAGCCGGCGCCGCTTGACCCGCATCGTCACCAAGGCCGGCGGATCTGCGGTGGATCAATGGGATCTGACACAGTCGTTCCCCGCCACCGGCGACGGCACGTCGCCCTCGTTGTGGCTCAACAAGATATCCCACACGGGCAAGGCGTCCGGCGCCGGCGTGGCCGGAACCGCGCCAGCCTTGAACGTCAGCTTCGGCGGCATCCAACTCGACAACCGGGTCGACGCGCTAGAGGGCATCGCGCCAATGAAGAAGTGGCGCGTTCGAACCATCACGACGGAGCCGGGCAGCCTCATCACCGTCAACTACGCGCCGACCAACTGCGTCCGCTCGGCTCTGCCCACGCCGGACACCAACACCAAGCGGTGCTTCCCGTCGTACTGGACCCCCGACGGGGCCGTGGAACCCGTCCTCGACTGGTTCCACAAGTACGTGGTCGCGCAGGTGCTGACCGGCGACGGCACGGGCGGCGCCGACACCATCCAGACCGACTACACCTACGGCGCCGACGCTGCTTGGCACTACGACGATGACGACGGCATCAGCAAGGACAAGTACCGGACCTGGTCAGGCTGGCGCGGCTACCAAACCCTGACCACGAACACCGGTAACACGGTGTTGGGCTCATCCCGGCTGTCCACCCGGTCCCTGTTCATGCGCGGCATGCACGGCGACAAGAAGTCGGGCGGCGGGACCAAGGCCGTGACGGTGACCGACTCGCAGGGCGGCGTACTCACCGACACCACGCAACTCGCCGGCTTCCTTCGCGAGCAGATCACAAACAACGGCGTGGGGGGCGCCGAGGTTAACGGGTCGATCTACGATCCGTGGACCCTCCAGACCGCTTCACGGTCCCAGTCGTGGGGCGTCACGAGGGCCCATTTCGTGCGCACCGCGAGCACGCAGTCTCGGGTGGCGCTGGCCGCGGGCGGCAGCCGCCGGTCCACCACGACCAGCACGTTCGACTCCGCGTACGGTCTGCTCACGCAGACCCACGATCGCGGCGACGACGCACTATCCACAGACGACACGTGTACGCGCATCGAGTATGCGCGCAACGCCAGCACCAACATCGTCGACCTGATCCGGCGCAGCGAGACGGTGAAGGTGGCCTGCTCGGCCACGCCGAGCCGGCCCGCCGATGTCGTCGCCGACACCCGCACGTCGTTCGACGGCGGCGCGTTCGGCGCCACACCGTCCAAGGGCGATCCGACGAGGGCCGAGCGGCTCGCGTCGTACTCGGGCTCCACGCCCGTCTACCAAACCGTGAGCACCACGACGTATGACAGCCTCGGCCGCCCGACCAGGGTCACCGATGCCCTCGGCAACGCGACCACGACCGCCTATACGCCGGCCACCGGCGGACCGCTAGCGCAGACCGTCGTGACCGGGCCGGATCCCGACGGCACGGGAACCGGTGCGGCGCAACGGACCACGACGACGTTCGTCGCGGCCTGGCAATCGCCCAGCGCCACGGTCGACGTCAACGGCAAACGGGTCGACATGACGTACGACCCGCTGGGCCGGCGTACCGCCGTCTGGCTTGCCAACCGCAGCAAGAGTCTCAACCAGTCCGCCAACGTCAAGTACGCCTACACAACACTAGCGGGGGCGCCGTGGGCAGTGGCGACACAGAAGTTACGCGACGACGGCATCACCTACACCGTGACGTTTACGATTTACGATGCCCTGCTCCGGCAGCGGCAAACCCAGTCCCCTGGCCCCAACGGCGGCCGCATCATCACCGACACCTCATACGATTCGCGCGGCCTGGCCGCGCGGCAGCTCGCGGACTACTACAACGCTGACGCCCCGTCCGCGACCCTCGTGACCCTCAACGCGGGCGCATCGCCCTCGCAGCGCCAACTCACGTACGACGGGGTAGGGCGGCAGACCGTGGACGCATTCGTCGTCAACAACGTCGAGCAGTGGCGCACCACGACCGCCTACGGTGGCGACCGGGTCACGGTCGACAGACCCGCGGGAGCGACCGACACAACCGAGATCTCCGACACGCGCGACCACGTCATCGAGCGACGCGAGTATGACGGCGACACGCCCGCTGGCCCGTTCTCGAAGACCACCTACACCCACGATCTCGCCGGCAGGATGACGTCCCTCAACGACGATGCCGGAAACGCCTGGCGGTACACGTTCGACCTCCGCGGAAGGCAGACCGCCTCCGACGATCCGGACAAGGGTCACCTCGACAGCGTGTACGACGACCTCGACCGGCTCACCTCCACGACCGACGCGCGCGGCATCACACTAGTGTCCACATACGACACCATCGGCCGAAAGACGGGCCTGTACAACGGATCGGTCTTACCCGCCAACCAGGTGGCCGGTTGGACGTACGACGCGATCAGCGGGGCGCAGGGGCAACCGGTCGCGTCGACCCGCTACGTCGGGGGCTCGGCGGGGTCCGCCTACACCACGAAGGTCGTCAGCTATGACTCGATGTACCGGGCCACGCGGACCGACGTCATCATCCCCGCCGTTGAGACCGGCTTGTCGGGTACCTATACCTCCACCGCGGCATACAACATCGACGGCACGTTGCAGCTGGCCACCTGGCCCGCCGCCGGCGGCCTGCCCGCAGAGGCACTCACATACGGCTACAACACCTTGGATCAGCCCACGACCCTGACCGGCAGCACCGGGCTTGTGCGGGGCACGGTGTACTCCAACCTCGGCGATCCGCAGCAATACACGCTGGGTGTGTCCAGCGTGGCCAAGGTCGCCCAGATCACCATGCACTACGAGACCGGCACGCGCCGGCTGTCCGAGCTGATCGGCTCCGACGAAACGAACCCGACCGCGTCCACCGACCGGCTCTATACCTATGACCCGGCGGGCAACGTCAAGCAGATCAACGAGACGGCCGGGAGTCCCGATGACGTTCAATGCTTCGGGTATGACGGTCACCGCCGGCTCACATCGGCCTGGACGCCGAACTCGGCGGACTGTGTGCAGGCACCGTCGGTGGCAGCCCTCGGTGGCCCGGCGCCGTACTGGCTGTCGTGGACCTACAACACCCTAGGGCTGCGCACGGGTCAGACCGACCACCGCGGCGGTGGCGACGTCGCCACGACGTACGCGTATCCCATGGCCACCACGCCCCGGCCGCACGCCGTGTCCACCACCACGACCACGGGCGTGGGCACGAAGTCCTTCGGGTACGACGCCGCCGGAAACACCACGAGCCACCCGTCGGCAGTGACGGGTGCGAGCCAGACACTCACATGGGATCCGGAGGGGCACGCCGCTGGCATCGACGGCTCGACCTATCTGTATGACGCGGACGGCGACCGGCTCATCCGCCGCGATCCCGGCGTGACGACGCTCTACCTGGGATCGACCGAGGTCCACCGAACCAACGGCGGGGCACTGACCGCCGAACGGCACTATATCCACAATGGAGTAACAGTCGCCGTGCGTACAAACGCCGGCCTGTCATGGCTGATCACCGATCCGCACGGGACTCCGTACGTCAGCATCGACGCGTCCGCGCAGGCTTTCGTGCGACGATACGAGACGCCCTTCGGGACAAGGCGCGGCACCGCCCCGGCCTGGCCCAGCCAAAGGGCGTTCGTCGGCGGCGTCGACGACGCGGCCACGGCCCTGGTGCATCTGGGCGCCCGTGAATACGACCCCGCACTTGGCCGTTTCCTTTCGGTCGACCCCGTGCTGGACGCCGACGATCCACAATCCCTGGCGGCCTACACATACGCGGGCAACAACCCGGTCACCGAGTCCGACCCGACTGGGCTCATGAGAATGCCGGAGGGCGGCGGCGTACCCCACCCGCCGGTGCCCGCCTATTGCGCGACCGAACTGTGCGCCAAAACCGCTACGGGGCCGTCATTCCCGCCACCGGCGCCGCCGATCACGCCGAAGAAGAAGAGCTGGTGGCAGCGCAACATCGCCGACCACGTCCCCGAACCGATCCGGCACGCGGCCAGCAACACCACGCACGCCCTAGGCAAGGCTTGGAGCGCGGTGGACAACACCGTCGGCCGCTGGACCGAAAGCCCGCTGTGGGACATCGCCAGCATAGGCGTGGCGTTCTTCTGCATCGCGTGCGCCGCCGCGATGAGCGCCCTCGCCGCGGCCCACGACGTCTCCGAGCGCAACTATCTGGGCGCCGCGGCCAACATACTCGGCGCGGCCACCGGCGGCAGCTCGATTCTTATTAGACGCGTGGTCGTCAAGAAGGCCGAGAGGCAGCTCACCGCGGCGGCAGCGAGGGCTAAGCCGGCCGAAAACGCGTGGGCGAACTCCGCGCACACCGCGTCTGACGCAGGCAGGTACGGCAGTGCCATAAGGCGTTCCGGGTTCAACGCCGCCAAGCGGAACTACCTCGGCTTGCAAGTGGCGAGGGAGGCGGCCGAAAGGATGGACTACCTGTACCTCACCCTGCAGTCCTACAATCTCGGCCTCGCGACCCACCCCGACGAGCCCGACAGTCATTGAATCCGGGCAAGGGCGGCGTTCAGAAGATCTCGCGACCGCCGCTCGCCTGCGCGATGGCCACACTCGGCGTGCAGCGCGATCGCTCTGCACGCCGAGTCGCGCGCCTCGGCGGGGTCACCCGCGGCAAGATACGCCGCGGCCTGCACGGTCAGCGCCTGCGCTTCGTGCAGCCGGTAGCCGCAGCGCCTTGCCAATTCGAGCGCACGGCGAGCGGATTCCAGCGCCTGTACGGGATCGCGCGATGACATGGTGTCGGCATGGTCGATCAAAACACGCGAGCTGATAACGGCGTTGCCGACCGCTTCGGCCAGCGCCAGGGCCCGCTCGTGCAGCCGCTCGGCGCCGGCCGCGTCGCAGCCCGCGCGGAGAGTCGCGTACGTGGAGAGGGCCTCGGCGAGGAGCCGTTCGTCGTGCAGCCGCTCGGCGAGGTCGACGCTCTCCTTGCCGTAGGCTTCCGCCTCGGCGAGCCGGCCCTCGGCGCGACACACGGTCGCCAGGCACTCCAGCGTTCCGGCCTGCCAGTGAGGATTGTTCACATGCCGGGCAAGATCGAGCGCACGGTGCAGGTGACCGGCGGCCGCGGTGTAATCGCCGAGCAGACCCAGCGCGAGGCCAAGGGCGTTGTGGTCCATGGCCTGGCCGACGGTGGAACTCAAACGCTCGTCGAGTGCCAGAGCCTGTCCGCAATGGACGGCCGCCTCTCGCAGCCGGCCCGAGCAGTAGGCGATCAGGCCAAGCCTGGCCAGGGTGCGTGCCTGGCCGGCGAGAACACCCTCGTCGCGGTCGATGGCAAGCGCGGCAAGGAGGCTGTCCGTGGCCCGTGACAACTGGCCCAACTCAAACTGCGCCGTCGCGGTGCTCCCCAGCGTCGCGGCCTCTCCGCGCACCCAGCCCACCGCACGGGCCAGATCGCGGGCGCGCTCATACTCCGGCAGCGCGCTCTCGTACGCGGCCATGCCCACATGGGCGTTGCCAAGCGCCACACGCACCGCGATTTCCGCGTACGGGTCGGCCAGCCGCACGGCGCTGGGCAACGTCAGCTCCGCAATGGCGAACAAGTCGGTGGAGTCCCGGCGCAGCCATAGATAGGCGCGAAGCGCATCTACCAACGACCATGCGATGTGTTCCAGGCCGTACCGGGGGGCGCACTCGATGGCGGCCAAAAGGTTGAGCCGCTGATCGTCGAGCCAGCACATGGCCTCGTCGAGGCTCCCGAAAGGCGAACCATTGCCAATATAGGCCGCCGATACGGGCATGAGGGTCAGGTGCGGGGCAACGATTGCCGCCGCCTGGTAGGCGCGTGCGGCGTACCACGCCCACAGGCGAGCACGCGCGTCATGGCACTGGCCGACATCCGCTGCCTCCGCGAGGCCGGCCGCGTACCGGTGGACGAGATCGTGCATCCGATACGCGTCGTTGGGTAGCCGCTCGACGAGACTCACACCGGCAAGCCGCTCCAGCACGCCATGCGCCTCGCCCTCGGCCGTCCCGGTCAACGCGGCCGCCGCGCCCGCCGCGAAGTCGGGCCCGGGAGTCAGGCCAAGTACCCGGAACATCGATCTCTCGGCCTCAACGAGGCCATAGTAGGAAAGGTCCAGCGCGGCGCGGATCGTGTGGGTGGCATCGTCGTCCGCGGAAAGCGAATCGAGTATGTCCACCTTGGACAGATGGGCGGCGTAGTCGCCGATCTTCTCGTTTGGGCGCATCACGACATGCGCTGCCGCCAGGCGGACCGCCAGAGGGATGTTAGCGCACAGGGAGGCCAACTTCGCCGTGCCTTCGGGATCTGCCATCGCGCGGCCGGAGCCGATCATAGTACTCAGCAGAAGAACTCCATCGTTGTCGCTCAGCGCGTCGAGGTGAAGGGTGCCGGCACCGTGCGTGACAACCAGACTGGCCAGCTGAAGCCGACTGGTGACGAGCACACAGCAGCCAGCCACGCCCGGCAGCAGTGGCCGGATCTGTTCGGCCGACTCGGCATTGTCAAGAACGACGAGCATGCGGCGCCCGGCGATTGCTGAGCGATACAGTGCTGCGGCTTCCTCGACCTCGGCCGGAATCTGATTGCTGGGTACGCCCAAGGCGCGCAGGAATCGGCAGAGCGCGTCAAGCGGCCGCACGGACGGACCCTCGACGAATCCACGAAGATCTACAAAAAGCTGTCCATCAGGAAAGGCCGGGGCAGCGCAGTGTGCCCATGTGAGCGCAAGGGCGGTCTTGCCGATGCCGGCCGTGCCGGTGATCGTGGTCAACATCATGAACGGCGTCCGTTCGTGTGTGCTGCTGAGCAGCCGTTCGTCCAGGCGGGCACGTTGTTCCGCACGCCCCACAAAGCCCGGCACGGCGGGCGGGAGCTGTGCGGGCACCCGAACGGTGCGCGTGGACGGCGGGGCGGTCGCTGCGGCTGCGGAGGCCGAGCCAGTCAAGATGCGACCTTGCAGGGTAACGAGTTCCGGCCCCGGATCCAGGCCCAGATCGTCGCGCAGTCGCCGGCGGAACGCCTGGAAAGCGGCGAGCGCCTCGCCGCGCTGGCCGCTGTGATGCAGGGCGGTCATAAGGTGCGCGACTAGGCGTTCCGCATGCGGGAACAGGATGGTCGCACGCATGACCTCGTCCAGGACTCTGCGGTGGTGGCCCAGGGCAAACTCGGCCTCGAACCACAGGTCCAGTGCCTCAAGGCGCGCCTGATCGAGATGGGCACACACGCGATGCCTGAGCTCATCGGTCAGTACGTCGGCCAGGGCCGGTCCACGCCACAGCCTGGCCGCCTTCGCCAGCTGATGCGCCCGCGCTTCCGCGCCGGCGATGTGACGGGACTCCTCCAGGAGCGCCAGGAACCGGTGCGCGTCAACGGTACCTGGGTCGACCTTGAGCGTGTACCCGTCACCGCCCGCGGCGACGGAGACGCTGCTGTGGCCGTGCCGCTGCAAGGCCGTACGCAGCCGGGACGCGTATGTGTGGATCGCCGCTCGGGCCGAGACCGGGATTGAGGATTCGTCCCACAGCAGTTCTGTGAGGCGGGCAACGGATACCGCCTTGCCCGGTTCGAGCAGGAGCAGAGCCAGCAGCCTCCGGGTCTGCCGCCGCCCCAGGTCCAGCTCCGCGCCGCCGAAGGTCACCGTCAGCGGCCCGAGGATCCCGAACTCGAACACAGCCCTGAAGCTACCGACGACCTCGACGATTATCGAGATTTCGATGATACGAACATGTGCCGTGGCGCCGTCCGTGGCCGGGCGCGCCTGATCGAGTCTGGCGCCTGGACCCTGCGGGAGACGGTTGGTGTCCTCTCCGGCTACTGATCTGTCGCCATCTGGACCGTCCGGCCGCCGACATTCATCATCACCAGCGCCGATGGAAGCCTACCTTGCAGGCATGAGTACGGAATGGGCAGTCGTCGCCGCCGCGGATCAATTCACTTTGGACGCCCAGAACACGGGCGACCTGACCTTCACGGTCTCCAACCCCGGCACGGCCACGGACACCGTGGTGTTCGACATCCTTCCGGGGGAGGGCGCGCAACGGTCCTGGTTCTTTGTCAAGGAACCGCAGCGGACGGTCCGCCCCAACGAGGCGGTCTCATACCGCGTCAAGCTATCGATCCCCGCCGGTACGCCGGCCGGGAGCTTCGACGTCAGGGGGATGGCGTACTCGGCGAACTCCGCGCCGGAGGAGAGTTCGCGTACCAGTAACAGGGTTGCGTTCACGGTCGGCGTGACTCAGGCGGCCACGACGAAGCGGTGGCCGATCCTGATCGCAGCGTTTGTCCTGGTGCTCGTGGTCATCGGCGTTGTCGCCTTCGTGGCCTGGCCGTCGGGCCAGACCGGTTCGGAGTTGGCCGGCGGGGCGGGATCCACGCCTTCGCCCAAGCCCGGCGTCTCCCGGTCGCCCTTCGCCATCACCGGATCGCTCGCCCGCAAGATCGCACCGTCACCCACGATCCCAGACGTCCGCGGTACCTATCGCGGCACCACCGTCAGAACCAGCAACCACGACACCAGCCAGGTGATCATCACGCTGAACCAGGACGGCACGAAGCTGTCGGGTTCCCTCAAGGACCTCGCGGCCCCGACCAAGAGCTTCCTCGGCAGCGGGACCGTCAAGGCCAACGGCGATGTGACGTTGACGTTCGACGTTGGCGTCACGCTGGTCATGAACGGCTCGCTGACCGGCCCCGGCCGGCTGAAGGGAACGTACGGCGGCGAGACCGGTGACCCGGCCGGCACGTGGGACGTCTGCACCTGCGTTCACTGACACCCGCACCCGCGCTGCGACGGGAAACGCGGTGGCAGGCAAGGGAACCCCAGCCGTACGCGATGAGGAGTGGGTGAAGGCCGCGAGGCCCGCCGGGATGCGGTTTCGGTCGTTCCAAAGCTGACCTCCATGGCCAAGATGTCCTATCTGAGCGCCCCGGCGGCCAACCCGCCGAGGTGTGAACGACACGCGGCATAGTGTCCTCAGTTGATCTTGGTGAAACCGCGTATGAGCATGGACAGTCGGTCGCCAGGGCCGCCACTCAAACCCCCACTCGCTCGCGGTGCGGCCGAGCTACCCCAAACCACGGTGGCGGCGCCGTACGACAGCTCCAAGCGGGCCTGTTACGAGTACGTCCATGTTGGAACGCGGCGTACCAACTCGCTGACCGGGCAGAGCTTCATCGCGGCCCGCGTACGCGTGGCGGGCTTCGAGGTTAACGTGTGTCTGCTCGGCGGCATGGAGGCGGTGCTTGCGGATCTGGCGCCGCCCAGCATCGGCGAGCGGCCGTGGCGGCGGCGCCGACTCGGGCTGCCATTGCAGCGTTCCCCGCTACTGCCAGAATCCGATCGGCGGGAGTGCAGGGGCTGCGGAAACGGTCACGCACGTTCGCTATCGATCGTATCGTGGAGTCACCGAGCCATGGGGACGGGGGTTGAGCCATGGGCGATCAGGTGAGCCGTGCGGTGTTGCCGATTCCGTATGTCGAGCGGCCTGGGTTGACGACCTATGATGCCAAGGATCCGGATACGTCGTTTCCACCGATCGAGCCGCTGTTGCCGCCGCTGGGTGCGCCCAATGTTGTGATCATGATGCTGGATGACACCGGGTTCGGTGCCTCCAGTGCTTTCGGTGGGCCGGTCAACACGCCGACGTTTGACCGCCTTGCGGTGGGTGGGTTGCGCTACACGCGGTTCCATACGACGGCGTTGTGTTCGCCGACCCGCCAGGCGTTGCTGACCGGCCGCAACCATCATTCGGTCGGGATGGGCGGCATTACCGAGATCGCTACCTCGGCGCCCGGATACAGTTCGGTCCGCTCGAATACCAAGGCGCCGTTGGCGGAGATCCTGAAGCTCAACGGCTATTCGACGGCCCAGTTCGGCAAGTGCCATGAGGTGCCGGTGTGGCAGAGCAGCCCGATGGGTCCGTTCGACGCCTGGCCGAGCGGTGGCGGCGGTTTCGAGTACTTCTACGGTTTCATCGGCGGGGAGACCAACCAGTACGCACCGGCGATCTATCACAACACCACGCCGGTCGAGCCGGACCGAACACCGGAGGAGGGCTATCACTTCACCGAGGACATGACCGACCGCACGATCGAGTGGATCAGGCAGCAGCAGGCGCTGATGGGTCCCAAGCCGTTCTTCGTCTATTGGGCGCCGGGTGCGACGCACGCCCCGCATCACGTGCCACCGCAGTGGTCTGATCGTTACCGCGGGGCGTTCGACGACGGGTGGGACGCTCTGCGGGAGCGTACGTTCGCCCGGCAGAAGGACCTCGGGGTCATCCCCGCCGATGCGGTGTTGACGGCTCGTCCGGCTGAGATTCCGGCCTGGCAGCAGATGCCCGACGACCTCAAGCCGGTCCTCGCGCGGCAGATGGAGGTCTACGCCGGTTTCCTGGAGCACACCGACTTCCACGCCGGCCGCCTGGTCGATACCCTCGCTGATCTCGGCGTCCTGGACAACACGCTGATCTTCTGCATTGTCGGTGACAACGGCGCGTCGGCCGAAGGCACCCCGAACGGCTGCTTTAACGAGACGATCGTCCTCAACGGCGCCGCGGCCCTGGAGACCGCGCAGTTCATGGCTTCGCGGATCGGGGACTTTGGCACGCCGAAGGCGTACAACCATTACGCGGTCGGGTGGGCGCACGCCATGGACACCCCGTACCAGTGGACCAAGCAGGTCGCTTCGCATTGGGGCGGCACCCGCAACGGCACGATCGTGCACTGGCCGGCCGGGATCGCCGCCCGCAACGAGATGCGCCACCAGTTCCATCATGTGATCGATGTGGCCCCGACGGTGCTGGAGGCCGCGGGCCTTCCCGAGCCGACCTTCGTGCACGGGGTCCAGCAGTCGGCGATGGAGGGCGTGTCGATGGCGTACACCTTCGCAGATGCGCATGCACCCGACCGGCACCAGACGCAGTACTTCGAGATGTTCGTCAACCGTGGGATGTACCACAAGGGGTGGACCGCCGTCACGCGGCACTCGATCCCGTGGGTGGCCGCTGCGATGCCCGCCTACGACGACGATGTGTGGGAGCTGTACGCCCCGGACGACTGGACGCAGGCTCGTAACATCGCGGCAGAGCAGCCGGCGAAGGTGGCTGAGCTGCAACGGCTGTTCTTGATCGAGGCGGCCAAGTACAACGTGCTGCCACTTGACGACCGTCGGTTCGAACGGTTCGATCCCGACAGTGCCGGCCGGCCGCAGCTGATCCGCGGCACCCGCCAGTTGCTGTTCGGCGGGATGGGCCGGCTGAGCGAGAACTCGGTCGTCGGGATCAAGAACAAGTCGCACGCCGTCACGGCGCAGATCAGCGTGCCCAAGTCCGGTGCCCGCGGAGTGCTGATTTCGCAGGGCGGGGCGTTCGGCGGGTGGTCTCTGTATCTCAACGCCGGCGTACCGACCTACTGCTACAACCTGTTCGGCCTCCAGCACTTCATAATCGGCGCCGATCAGGTGCTGGAGCCCGGCGAGCATCAGGTACGGATGGAGTTCACCTACGACGGCGGCGGGCTCGGCAAGGGCGGCGGCGTCGCCCTGTTTGTCGACGGAAAGCCGGTGGCACAGGGGCGGGTCGAGGCGACCCAGCCGATGATCTTCTCCGCCGATGAGACCACCGACGTCGGTACCGACAGCGCCACCCCGGTCAGCCCACAGTACGGGCCCAAGGACGCCAAGTTCACCGGCCGCGTGCACTGGGTGCAGATCGATCTGGGCGACGATGCCCGCGACGCCGACCACCTGATCAGCCCGGAGGAGCGCTACCGCATCGCCATGGCCCGTCAATAGCCGTGGGCTAGGTCGCACTATGGACGTATGACGCACCGAAAGCCCAGATGGCATGTGGCGGCATCGATCGGCTGAGCCAGGCGAGCCGCCGGCCGGTACCGCCGGCAGTAGTTCGGCGCGCACAAGTAGGAGCCGCCCTTGGTCACCCGTCGCGGCTGGCGCTGCGGCAGCGGCAAAGCTGGGTCGATGCTCAGCGCCGCCGTCACCCCGGACGGATTGCGCCGGACTGCGACGGACGGATTGCGCCGGACTGCGACCTCACCACAGCACGACGGCGCCGTACCGGCAAGCCGGCGAGTATCGGCGTAGAAGTCGGCCGTCCACTCCCACACGTTGCCGATCATGTCGACCAGGCCGTAGCCGTTCGGTGGAAAGGCGCCCACCGGTGACGTCCAGTAATACCTGTCAGCCTCGTCGTTGACGTTCGGGAAGTCGCCCTGCCACACGTTGGCCAAATGCACCCCGCCGGGCGTCAGCTCCGCGCCCCAAGCAAACTCGGCGCCATCCAGGCCGCCTCGGGCCGCGTACTCCCACTCGGCCTCGGTCGGCAACGCCTTGCCCGCCCATGCCGCGTAGGCGGCCGCATCGTCGTAGGCGACGTGCACCACCGGATGATCGGCCAACCCTTCCAGTCCGCTGCCGGGCCCGCGCGGATGCCGCCAATCCGCGCCCGCAACGTAGCTCCACCATCGGTACGCGTCGCGTAGATCGACTCTCTCCCGCGGGGGCGTAAACACTGCCGACCCTGCCACCAGCAACGACGGATCTGCACCTGGATAATCCGCCGGATCAGGCATCCGCTCGGCCAGCGTCACATAATCCGTCGCCGCCACGAACACCGCGAACTCGGCGTTCGTCACCGGATGAACATCGATCAAGAAGCCGTCCACACCCACCTGGTACGCCGGCGCCTCCTCCGGATAGTGCCGGTCAGAACCCTTGGCGAACACCCCGCCCGGCAGCCACACCATCCCCGCAGCCGCCGCGGCGCCATCCCCACCGAGCCCGATCCGCAAGACCTCCACCACCAGCACGATATTCGCCTCGACAGCGCGCGGAGTGGATCTCGACGAACACACCACCACCGAACGCGTGCCCCACACATCCGAAGGTGACTGATCAGGTGGTTGCCGGCAGCCAGGGTTGACCTTGGGTGAGTCGTGTGAGGGCGTCCACGGCGTTGATGCCGTTCTTGTGTCGGCGATCATGAAATTGCCCATCTGAGGGCCGTTCGCGATCACGTAATTCCCCAGGGGGAAGGTGAGCGGCCTGCCGCTGGGTGGTCCTCGCGATCTTGCAAGGTTCTCCCTCGTCAGCGAGGGCGAGGAAGCCGATGGCGAGGAGAAGTTTCACCGTGGTGGACATTACGGAGATTTTGATCCACTGGTATGCGGGCAGATCGATCAACGAGATGTCGGTTTCCTGGCTGTGGACCGCAAGACGATCCGCAAGTACCTGGCTCCGGCGATCGAGGCAGGTATGAAGCCGGGCAGCAAGACGCCGACCGCGCCGCAGTGGGCGCAGCTGGTCGAGGGCTGGTTTCCGCAGCTGACCGACACGAGGCTGCGGCAGGTCACGTGGCCGGAGATCGACAAGCACGCCGAGTACGTCAAAGCGCAACTGGCTACCGGGGTCACCCAGTCGACGGTGGCAGCGGTTGCGCGACGAGCACGGCCTGGAGGCGTCGGTGGCATCGTTTCGCCGTTGGGTCCGTGCGACGCTGCCGGAGGAGGCCCGCCGGACGGCGGTGATGGTGCTGCGCGACGACGTGGACCCGGGTGAGGAAGCGCAGATCGACTACGGGCTGCTGGGCACGTGGGTCGATCCGGTCGGCGGCAAGCGGCGCAAGGTCTGGGCGTTCGTGATGGTGCTGGCCTGTTCTAGGCACGTGTTCTTGCAGCCGACGTTCGCGATGGATCAGACCGCGTGGACGCAGGCCAATGTCGACGGGTTCGCGTTCTTCGGTGGTGTGCCGCGCCGGCTGATCCCGGACAACCTGCGTACCGGCGTGGAGCAAGCCGACCTCTACGACCCGAAAATCAACCGCTCGTATGCGGAGATGGCCGCGCACTACGGCGTGCTGGTGGACTCGGCGCGGCGTGGCAAGCCGAAGGACAAGCCGCGCGTCGAACGGCAGGTGCCCTATGTGCGTGACAGCTTCTGGCGCGGCCGGGAGTTCGGTTCGATGGAGCAGATGCGCGCCGAGCGTCCCGGTTCCGATTGCCAGAACGTTGTCTCAATGCCGGACCACGCAGGTCCCGCGATTTCTCGGATGAACAGGCGGCCGGCCCCATGCTGAGGACCTGGGTACGTGGATCGACGATCGTCCTGGCTGCGGTAGGAATGCTGCTGACCAGCGCGCCGGCCTGGGCCGACACCGACGCGCTACTGCGGTCGGGTCAGGCGCCGACGACAGCGGTCGCGTTCGCCGTCCATGCCTGCGACGACGATCGCGGCGGGGGACCCCTTCCCGGCGCCGACGTCTGGTCGTTCGTCCTTGCCGACCAGACGCGCCAGTTCGTCACGCTGACGGCCACGTTCGACACCAACGGCGACGGCGTGCCTGACACCAACGTTTCCACGCAGACCTCGGGTGGGGTCCAAGACCTCGACGGAACGAGCAATGCGTGGATCGTCGGTCCGGTCGGCGCCACACTCCTCGGCGCGAACGCCGTCGTGACCGGCGCCCAGACATCGCCGAGCAGCGTCTTCGCCATCGATCGCACCTGCCCGGCGGGAGCGTCACCGTCGGCGAGCCCTTCGGCGTCCCCCAGCCCGCGCGCATCCCGCCCGTCTTCGTCACCGCGTCACTCGCCGATCCGGGTCGGGGCGGCCAACCGGGGTACGGGCACTGGGCGAAACGGTCCGGCCAGCCCGGTGGGCGTACCCATTGAGGGCAGTCCTGAGGTATCGGGGATGCAGGAGTTGGCGGATGCTAGCGCTACGGTCGGTGCAGATCCAGCTGCCGCGTCGGCGAGTGGCGGGGCGGGTCTCGGGCTGGTCCTTGGCACCTGGGCGATCCTCGCGTTCGTCAGTTGTGCCACCGCCTTCCTCGTATTCCGGCGCAACCGCTACAGATCTGCGCCGACCGGCGGCGGCCGCCACCACCTCGTACGCCGCTTCGAATGATTCCGGCAGGAGATCACAACGCCGTGCCGCATTCACCCCGGCGCCGACAGGCACAGCGGTCCTCGGACGCTTGCGTATGACCAACCCTTACGCACACTGCAATCTGCGCGTCATGTCTACGGTGGCTCTGACATCTGATTTGGCCCCATCAGGACGGGGCGGATTCCAGCGATCGTCGCAACACGGCGACCCTGATGAATGGCGATCGTAGCGGTCAGTGGATGGTGGTGCGAGCAAGCTCCGGCCACGACGTCGCGGTGGCCAGAGGCGACAGTGGCGGGGCCGTCTACGACCCGACCAGCAGCGGCGGCGCGCTCGCGAAGGGCACCATCAGCGCCGGCGAGTTCTTCAACCATCCGGCTTCCTGTGGCTCGGTCCGGCCCGACGTCGTCACCGAGTGCTCCTATCAGATCATGTTCAAAAGTCACATCGCGGTCCTGCAACGCTGGGACGTCCACACCATCACCAGTGATCCCGGCTCATAGCCGAGCCACCCCAAACGAGTCGGCACCGCCGCCTCACAGGTGAGCCATGACGAGATCTGTCATCGGCTTGACGTGTTCCTGAGACAAACCAAGACCGCTCGAGCAGCCGCAGGACATGACCTGGCGGTGAGGCGCTCGAAAACCGGTGGCCCAGCGCCGCTGCCTGCCACTACCGTGCTAGCGAGCTAAGTTGTCTAGGCAAGGGCATACCGTTGTACGACCGGTGAAACCTCCTGAGCGCTGATCCGTCGCGCGTCGCACATATGCGACCCGCTCCTTTCCTGCTGCGGACTTCTCACGGAAACCGGTGTACTCCCATGCTCACAACCTGGGCCATCGCGCCCACCTGCCGGCCGCTCGTAATCTGCCGTTGCCACGCGTGCGTGTCAGAGGGCTTGCGGGCGAGCAGCGAATTTCGCGTCACCGCAAACCACAAGCTCCTCGACGCCTGGCTCCTCGTGCTGTGCACCGCCCGTGAGAGCCCTGCCAAGCTCACCGTCCTGGAGCGGATGAATATGGGGCTGCACACGACCCGAGGCACTGGACCGGCTGCACGACGACGCCGGCCAGACCGCCGAGCTGCTCCGGGATTCGGTCGTGCAACACCGTATTCGCATCGGCGTCGATTGGGACAACGCCTGGCACCTGGACACCGGCGGATCGGATCGCTTTGACCACGGGGTGATCGGTGTCTCGGCCCCTCTTCGAGCGCGCATCGTGAGGAACATGCGCCTCACCCGCGAATTGAAGCTAGCAGAGGCGGCCACGGGGTGGTATCGGGGAAATTGCCGAGTGCACAGGCCACGGCCAGGTCGCTAAGGTCTCGACTGCCCGCCGGAAAGCCCGGCGGGTAGAGAAGGAGTCTTGTGACCTACCCCAGAGCCCTCACCGAACTGTTCCTGCAGGACGATCCGAGGGCCAAGGCCCGTAGCCTCAATCCACTGGCCGCCGAACCCCGGCATGCGAAGCGGATCGCCCTCAAGGCGCGCCGCAAGCAGAACCGGGATCTGGGAACGATCTGACCCTTCGACGAGCCCGGCCCACCGCATGCGTGGGCCGGGCTCCGTCGCGTCCAGGCTTCGTCACGGTCCCGGATCACGGCAGACCGGCGCGAAGCGGGTCCGACGCGGCATGAGCGGACTTATTCTGCGTGGTGCTGCGAACCGTCGCGGCGGCCACGGGACTTCCGCCAGCGAGGTCTCCAGCGCCCAGCGATCTGATACACGGCGACCAGACCGCACGGTCATGACACACCAGCCTCAGGCCCGCCGTACACCACCGTCATGGACGCGACGAGTGGCGCCCGGCCTCGATGTCGCCAGTGATCTGAATCCGGCGATCTTCCACCAGAAGTCCGGCTTGGATCTACGGGAAGTACAGCTCGGGGTGCAGGACGCTGCCGTCCTTGACGTACTGGATCGCCCGCTGACCGTTCGTGTTGCCCTCGGGCACCTTGGCGTCGGCGAAGCCCGACGTCGTCGCGCCGGCCTGGAATTCAGTGGCGATCAGCCCGACCAGCTTGGCATCGGCGGCCACGTCGCCCACGGGCAGACCGAGTGCACGATTGGGCCGTTCCTTGATCAGGGTCAGCAGCCGGGCGCACAACGCGATGTTGCTGCGCGGGAAGCGCAGATGGTTGAAGATCTCGACCTGCTGCCGTCGGGTGAGCGACTTCCAGTCATCCTCGACCGCGTCGTCCACCTTCTTACGCGCCTCATCGTTCTCCGGCGCCCCCGGTGGCTTCTCCCGCCACGGCGTCATGCCCAGCACCATCGCCGCCACGGCCATCTGGATCTGGGACACGCCCATGCTCGTCGTGCCGACGAATCGCAACCGGCCGACCCACCGATCCTCGAACACCTCGGCGATCGCCTGGATCTCGACGCAGCGGATGTCGGAGATGGCGCCGAACTCGCGGTTGCCGCGCTTGGAGAGTTGGTCCTGGGTCCAGTCCAGCCAGCCCGGGTCGCTCTTGCCGCCGGCGCGGCTGCGGATCAGCTTGGCGTTGGCGGTGCCCTCCTTGGGCCGTCCCCACGCCTCCATGAATACGACGCCAGCCAGCAACCGCGCCGGGATGCCGGTAGGACCGGTGGCGGCAGCGCCTTGGTTGATGTATCCGCTCAGATCGTTGATAAGCTCCCGGATCGCGTCGCACTTGCTGCGCGAGGGCTGCGGAAGCAGAAATTGTTCGAGCTGGGCGTCGCGCGGGGCGACCGTCTGCGTCAGCGACAGGGTTGCCATCACCGTGCCTTGCCCGTCATGCGCCTCCACCCGCGTCGTGTAGACGCCCGGCACCTGCGCCGTCCACGACCAGCAACCGTACGCGGTGATGCCCTGCTCGAAGAACGACGGGTCGGACGCGGACAGGACGGTCCACCGGTAGCTCTCGACGGTCACGTACTCCAACCATAGGTCCTCATTGGACTCGGCCGGTGGCAGGCCGAACAGCACGTAGTCGAGCTTCGTACGCACCACCACTGGAGATGTGAGGTAGCTAACCAGGACGAAGCGTTCGCCGCGGGGACCGAGCTGCTCGGCAGTGGCCTCGCCGAGGTCGCTGGCGGTGACGCCGCGTGGCATCCGGCTCTCGACGTCGCGTACCACCATGTCGCGACCTCCTCCCATCGATGGCCTCAAACCTAAGGGCCGAGCCGAGCCCGGCGGTGCGCGCTGACCGAAGTTTGACACCCGGAAGGTCCAGCGATCGCCCGGATTTCACGATGTGAAGCCGGCCGTCATCGCACGCCACCGCCCGTCGGCCGGCCTCGACGCCGTAGCCGCGGCCCTGGAATCGGCCACCGATGATGAGCTTTCACCGGAACCAGGGCCCAATGATGTTCGGCGGTCCGGTTCCACGTTCCAGGTCACCATACGAATCCGACCGGCTCATCGCCGGCGTAGATCGCGCGGTACCAGGGCTTGGCTTGCGAGTACTGCGCGGCGTCGGCGAGCGCACCGCAGGGGGTCTGATCGGCATCGCAGCGAGCACAAGGACATCAACCAGCGTCGCCGACGAGCATGAGTCGGCATGGGATAGGCCCGCCGCATTGATGCAGTTACCGCGGCTAGCTGACTGGCCACGACCTGACCCGGAGGGGACCTTGTAACGAATGGTGGCCGGCGACCGATTGATGGGTATGAAACTGCGACCGGTGGGCTCGCGTAGATCGCCCGCCGCCGACGAGACGGAGGACACGCAAATGCGTCGAGCCATCCTGGTCGTGCTGGGCGCGTTCCTGGCCGCCACTTCCGTAGGGCCGGGCCTTGCGGCACAAGCAAACACTTCGCCGGCTCCGATCTCCGGTCGGCTGGCCGGGCAGCTGGCCACTTTCACCGGCACAAGCTCGGTGTTCGTCCACGGCACCACCATCGCCGCCGCGCGGCAGGCCGTCACCGACGCCAGCCTGACCTTGCTGACCACCTGGGACAGCATCGGCGTCGCGGTCGCCCGGGGCAGCGCCGAGCAGATCGCGGCGGTGCGCGTACGCCCCGGTGTTACCTACGTCGAAGATGACCAGCCGATCCGGCTGTCGCTGGCGACGTCGAACCTGGCCACCCGCAGCGAGCAGACTCGGACACAGCTGCGCGACAGCCAGGGCCGCCCGGTCGACGGCCGCAGCGTGTCGGCGGCGATCATCGACACCGGCGTCGACGGCACCCATCCCTTCTTCCGCAACGCCGACGGCACGAGCGCGGTCAAGCTGAACCTGAAGAACATCTGCGGTCCGCTGACCGACCTGGAGATACCGCTGCCGATCCCGAACGACTCGTGCTTCGCCGATCTGACCGCCGTCAACGACACCGACACCCTCTCGGCCGGTGGACACGGTACGCATGTCGCGGGAATCGTCGCTGGTCGGCCCACCATCCTCACCGATGGCACGAGCATGCACGGCGCGGCACCCGCAGCCACCCTGATCAGCCTGTCGGTCGGCGCCGGGCTGAGCATCTTCGGCGCGAACAGCGCCCTCAACTGGGTCCTTGAGCACCACCAGAACCCCTGTGCCGGGTGCCCGCCGATCAAGGTCAGCAACAACTCATACGGCCCAAGCGGAGGAGGCGCCTTCGACCCCAACTCGGCCACCACCAAACTGCAGCGGGCGCTGGCCGCCGCGGGTGTGCTGACCGTGTGGGCGGCCGGCAACGACGGCCCGGACAACAGCGCCACCAACCCGCCCGGGCAGGACCCGACGCCCGGCATCATCATGGTCGCCTCCTACGACGACCTCGGCACGGGCACACGCGACGGCGTGGTGTCGGAGTTCTCCAGCCGGGGCTCTCCCGGACAGCCCGCCACCTACCCCGACATCTCCGCGCCCGGATCGAACATCACCTCGGCATGCCGACCGTATCTGGCGATCTGCTCGACCGGCCTCGATCCCCACAACGGCCCCGGCCTGCTCGACATCGCCACGTTCAACACGATCAGCGGCACGTCGATGGCCACTCCGCACATCGTCGGGATCATCGCCCAGCTGTCGCAGGCCGCACCCAACGCCACACCGGCCCAGATCGAAAACGCCATCAAGTCCACGGCCGTCAAGTTCACCGACGGCGCACCGTACGAGAGTGTGGGCGCGTACACCACCGCCGCCGACAAAGGCACGGGTCTGGTCGACGCGTACGCCGCGGCACTCAGCCTCGGCGCCACAGCGGGCTGACGCGCCGCCCTTGACGGGCTGCGCACCGGCCCCCAAGGCCACCCTGACCGGAAACATCACGAATCATCAACGGACAGCGATCATGGCCTGGTGATCTCCGGTGGCGAACGTCCGGGGATGCACAGCCACACGCCGAAGGTCGCGGTGCGGTCGTGCTGACTGGTACCGGCAGGATCACGCGGATGAAGCTGCCCAGCCGTTGACGCACATGATCTGCTCGGTGTGCGCGCGGATCCCGGTCGGCTCGACCAACGTCGTCCAGGTACGCAACCGGGTCGGGTTCCTCGACGTCCCGGGCGAGATTTGCCGTCAGGCAGCGGCTCGCCGCCGCAGCTGCACAGTTGTGTTATCGGCTCGGTAACGCCAGCACGATACCGGTAGGCTTCTGGATCGGCCGCCCCGGCCCCAAAGTGCGCCACTCATCGAGCTGTCCGTACGCCGATCCGCAAACGCTGCGACGGGGGTCGTGGGGACCGACAGATCGCGAAAAGGACGACGTTTCACGCGGCGCTCCCAGCCTCTCGGCGGGATTGGTACACGGAGAGCTGCGTATCGGCGTCGGCTAGGGCAATATCCTGACTGTGCCGTTGGATGATCTGCCGGACTGGTTGCCGGCTTGGTGTGTAGACCATCTGGGTGGCGAACCGGTCGACGTGCTGTTCCAGCTGCATCAGGTCTCGATGGTGTTCGGTCTGCGGCTCGTTGATGGTACGGACGTGGTGGTCAAGGCGCGTGCCGATGATGGCCGGGCGGTGTCGTGTGTCGCGGCGCAGGCCCGGTTGGCTGAGCGCGGGTTTCCCTGTGCCCGGCCGCTCACGCCGGTGGCCGGTGTCGGTTCGCTGGCTGTGCACGCCGAAGAGTTCCGGCCGGGCGGCGAGGTGTTGCAGGGGGACTCGCCGGAGGTGGCCGCGCGCTACGCGCAGGCGTTCGCCCGGCTGATGGCCGAACTGGCCGACGTGACCGTTGCGCCGCCGCTGCCGAATCCGCCTTGGGTGCGTTGGGACCACACCGATCCGGGGGTGTGGCCGGCGATCGATTTCCTCGACAGCCGGGACCAGAGTGTCGTGCCCGCGTACGTCGTCGACACGGCCGAACGAGCTCGGCGGCGAATACTGGCCGCCGGCCTGCCGTGCGTGCTGGGCCACGCCGACTTCGAGGCGCAGAACCTGCGGTGGCACGGTCAGCACGTGTGGGCGGTGCACGATTGGGACAGCCTGGCGTGGCAACCGCAGGCGGCACTGGCGGGAGCAGCGAGTGGATCTTTCGCCAGTGCCGGGCCGCCCACGCTGGCGCCGATCGAGAGCTCCGAGGCGTTCCTGGTGGCCTACCAGGACATTCGCGGGCGCATGTTCACGGCCGTGGAACAGCAGATCGCCTGGGCCGCCAGCTTGTGGATGGCAGCGTACAACGCCCGCGAGGAAGCACTGTACGGCCACACCCCGATGGGCCGCGATGCGCTGCGGGCGCAAGCAGCCGAACGCCTCCGCCGGGCTAATGCCTAGCACCGCATCCCTGCCAGGTGGTGACCGTTATTGCCGCGGCATGTGCAGAGCGCCGAGGTCCCGATCCGGTCGGAGAATCGGCAAGCGGGCAGGCGGCCGAAGCGGACCTGGAGAAATCCCAGGCTCCGGGGGAACACGTTGTCTGAAACCGTTCTTGGCGCCGAAAGAACATCGATTCGTCGGACAGGCCCGGTCGGTGCCAGCGCTCGGCCGAGCGGGCGCTCCACCAGCGCTGAAGTCGCTGCTACCGTGGGACATCGGGATCGCCGGAAGGGGGCGGCAAGTCCGTGCAGCCTATCGAGTTCACGTGGCAGGAGACCGATCCGGACCGGCCGGCGTACGACGTCATGGTCCGCCTGGTCGGGCTGGACAGCTGGTACGACGACCGAGAGCTGGCCCCGTTTCTGCTGAAGCCGGATGCTGAAGGGCGCTGGACCGGTGTCGTCGAGCTGCCGGACGGCCTGCGCAGCGGGTATCAGTTCTGTCCCATGCGCAACCACCGCATCCAGCCGTCCGGATTGGACGATGACGGCTGGGCCGAGCTGCTGGCCACGGGTACGCCGGATCCGGCCAACGCGTTCACAGTGGGCCCGGTCTTCGGCAGCACCGAGCCCGCTTCGATCCTGGAGCTGCCCGGTGCTCTGCCCCAGCCGTGGCGTACGCGCCGCCCGGCCGTTGCGCGGGGCACGATGCAGAGCTTTGAGTCCGGCCGGGAGTGGCCGACGGCCGTCCACGTCTATACGCCGCCCGGCCGCGCGGAGCCGCCGCTGCCGGTGCTCGTACTCTTCGACGGGCAGGCGTGGCTTCCCGCCGACATCGCGGCGACCTTCGACAACCTCATCGCCGACGGCGCCGTGCCGCCGTTCGTGGCCGCTGCCGTCGCGTACCCATTCGGGCCGGTCCGGGTCCGTGGTCTCACGCGGCCGGACATCTTCCTGCGGTATCTGTGCGACGAGCTGATGCCGTGGCTGTCGCGCGACTTCGGAGCCACCACCGATCCGCGTCAGACGGTCCTCATCGGACAGAGCTTGGGCGGCGTCGCCGCGGTGAACGCGGCGTTGACTGAGCCGCACCGGTTCGGCAACGTGATCAGCCAGTCCGGCGCGTTCTGGTGGCCTGGCGGCAGCGATGGCGAACTGTCCGGCGCCGGGGTCATCGCGGCGGTGGCATCTAGTCCGGTCCGGTTCTGGCTGGAAGCGGGCGCCTTCGAGACGGCGCTGATCGACGGCAACCGCGACCTGCACGCCGCCCTCCAGCAGCAGGGCATCGACGTCTCCTACCGCGAGTACGCCGGCGGACACGACTTCGCCTGCTGGCGCGGTGGCGTCGCGGATGGGCTCGTGGCACTGCTTAGCCCAATGTGACCTGGCGGCATCCTCGAACGTCTAGCGCTGAAACCGGGTTTCCATCGCCACGTCAGGGACGCTTCTACGCCACCTCAGCCGTCTGGATGAGACTGCGGCATCACAGACGCAGTACTCAAGGATGGAGCGTGAGATGAAACTGCCACGAATCGTCGCTGTTGGGGCGATGGCGGGTGCCATGGTCTTGGCCTAGGCCATAACCGGCAGCGCGGCCCACGCCGCAATCACCGACCTGGCGTGCAACTACGACTACATCACCTTCAACGCCTGCCTCCACTTTGCA
>Ga0114129_10001183_pt1 | contig 34648 bp, 27 predicted proteins | sample RhiMetdeltSRZDD1_FD_80071 | JGI IMG/M metagenome (GOLD analysis project Ga0114129, IMG submission 80071) | Populus rhizosphere microbial communities from Tennessee, USA - Rhizosphere MetaG P. deltoides SRZDD1 (version 2) (version 2) | ecosystem: Host-associated > Plants > Roots > Rhizosphere >...
AGGACGAGGTCCGCGGTCGAGAGCGCCTCGATCGCGTCCCGCAGCATGGCGGCGTTCATGCGGTGATCGGGACGGTGGATTCCGGGCGTGTCCACGAGCGCGATCTCCGCGCCCGGCCGGCGGGCGACCCCGAGGATGCGCCTTCTCGTCGTCTGCGGCTTGTCCGACACGATCGCGACTTTCTCACCGACGAGGCGGTTCACCAGAGTGGACTTGCCTGCGTTCGGCCGCCCGACGACCGCGACTTCGCCGGATCGAAACCCCGTCAAGACTCGCGATGGACCGGGACGGCGACCGGCTCGATGCGGACGCGGTGGACGCGGCGGCGATCCGCCTCCTCGACCGTGAACAGGAGGTCCGCCTCGCGATGGACTTCGCCGGGACGCGGGATGTGGCCGAGCCGTGCGGCGAGGAAGCCGCCGAGAGTCGTGAACTCCTCCTCCTCGGGCCCGCGGCCGAAGAGCTCCTGCACTTTCGCGATGTTCACTTTGCCGGACACGGAGTACGCCTGCTCCCCCGCCGGCGAGATTTCTTCCCGCTCGTCCTCGTGCTCGTCCGAGATCTCTCCGACGATCTCTTCCAGAAGGTCTTCCACGGTGACGAGCCCGGAAACTCCGCCGTACTCGTCCACCACGATCGCCATCCAGAGGTGACGCCTCTGGAACTCGCGCAGGAGCTCCGAGACCTTCTTGGTCTCCGGCACGAAATAGGCCTCGCGCACGAGATCTGCGATCGGGCGCGAGCCGCCGGCTCGAATCGACTGGAGCGTGTCCTTCACGTGCACGATTCCGACGATCGTATCGATCGAGCCGCGCACCACGGGGATCCGCGAATACTTCGACTCGACGAAGAGGTCCGCGAGCACGGTCAGCGAGGAGGCGACGTCGATCCAGACGATGTCGGTGCGGGGAGTCATGACTTCCCGCACCCGCGTGTCGCCGAAGTCCACGATCGAAAGCAGGAGCTTCTCCTCTTCTTTCTCGAGGATCCCCTCCTGCCGGCCGACGTCGATGTAGGCCTGGACTTCCTGGTCGGTCGCATCGGTCTCGATCTTCGGGGCGGCTCGGGCGTTGAAGATCTTCCGCACCGGGATCGCGAGCGGTAGCAGCAGCCAGGACGCCCCCGTGACGACCGGCAGCAGGCGCGCCACGGTCCTTTCCGGATCCGCGGCTCCTCCGAGTCTCAGGAGCACGACCTCGGAGACCAGCCAGCCCCCGAGGAAGACGCCGCCGCCCCACGCCCATGCCGGCTCGACCCCGAACGCCTGGAAGCCCGACACGACCGTCAGAAGCCCGGCGAGCAGCAGGATCTGGACGAGAACCTTCGTCGTGGTCCGGATGATCTCGATCTCACCCGGACCGGAGAGGATGCGGGCGCGCTCCGGGTGCTCCTCGAGAAGACCGCGCAGCTTGATCGGAGAAAGACGGTCGAGCGCGAGCGCGAAGCTCTCGAAGAGCAGGAACGCGAGATAGCAGAACGCCGACGCAATGAAAGGGATCATCGCGTCCCTTCGGCGATTCCGAGCCGGCGCCGGAGCTTCGCTTCGAGCGCTTCCATCTCGCCGTTGTCCGTCTCGTGATCGTAGCCGAGCAGGTGCAGGTACCCGTGCAGGAGCAGCCGATCCATCTCGCGGGATGGGCTCTCTCCACGACGACGCGCCTGCCGCGTCGCGTAGGGCACCGAAATCACGATGTCCCCCAGGAACCGCGCATCCGTTTCTCCCGCGGGAAACGCGAGGACGTCCGTGGGCCCGTTGCGGCGACGCCAGCGGCGATTGAGGCCGGCCATCCGCCGGTCGCCGCAGAAGTAGACCGAGACTTCGCGTCCTTCGCCGCCGAGCGCGCCGGCCGCGCCGGACAGGACCCGCCGGACTCGGGCCGGCCGGGGCGCGCCCGAAGCGCTCGAGTGCATCTCGACATCCATCTCCGCATTCTCGCGCCGGGACCGCCCGAAGGAGGCTCCACGGCGATTACGCCAACCGCGGTCCCGGCGGGCGCGAAGGCCCTCCCGTTGCCGCGGACGCCGAAGCCGACTCGGTCTTGCGCCGTGTGCGTTCCGGATTGAAATCGAAGCCCGGATAGTCGATCCGGTGATGAAAGATCGTGGTGACGGTCTTCTCGAGCGCGTCCACGATCAGGGCGAGATCGCGCATCGTCAGGTCGCATTCGTCGAACTGGCCGTCGCGAAGACAATCGTCCACGATCGCCTGGATCATCGCGCGGATCTTCGGCTGGGTCGGTTCCACGAGCGTCCGGGACGCCGCCTCGACGGCATCGGCGATCATCAGGATCGCGGTGATGCGCGTCCCCGGCTTCGGTCCCGGGTGACGATACTCCGTCTCCGGCACCGCGTTCGCGCCTGGCTCCGCTTTCGTCAGCGCTTTCTGATAGAAGTACCGGATCAGCTTCGTCCCGTGATGCTCCCGGATCGCGGCGACGATCGGCTCCGGCAACCTTGCCTTCTTCCCCATCTCGACCCCTTCCTTGACATGGGCGGAGATGATGAGCGCGCTCATCGAAGGCTCAAGCCGGTCGTGCCGGTTGAAACCTTTCGTCTGGTTCTCGATGAAGTAGACCGGCATCTTGGTCTTGCCGATGTCGTGGTAGTACCCGGATACCCGCGCGAGCAGAGCGTCCGCGCCGACGGCCTCTGCCGCCGCTTCCGCGAGGTGCCCGACCATCAGCGAGTGCTGGTAGGTCCCGGGAGCCTCGAGAGCCAGGGTGCGGAGCAGGGGAAGGTTCTGGTTCGAGAGCTCGAGCAGGCGGATGTCGGTCGTGACGTGGAAGAAGTGCTCGAAGACCGGCAGAAAAAGCCCGACGGTGGCCGACACGAGGAGACCTCCGACGAGCCCGCCCAGGACGTCCAGAGCGAAGGTCCATCGGAGCGGCTCGGCGTTGAGAAGCTGAATCGCGGCGATCGAGACGAGGTTGGCCGCCGCCACGAATCCTCCCATCGCGAGCAGCACGGTTCGCGCACGCATGCGGCCGCACGCGAAGATCCCGGCGAGCGAGCCGACGAGCGCGAAGAGCGCGAACGGAAAGCTCTGACCCATGAGCACGCCGGCCCCGACCGCGTTCGCCGCGGCGAAGAGGAGTGCGGGACCCATCCCCGACACGAGGCCCGCGACGATCGGTCCGGCCGCGAAAGGAAGCGCGTAATACGTCGCCGCCGCCGTCGCGGGGCCCTCGAAGCTCGCCGAGAAACCTTGCGCGAGGACGAAGGATCCGCGCAGCAGCAGGGCGAAGAGGATCCCCGCGCAGACGACCGACGCGTAGATCGTGTCGGGCGGACGCTCCCGCCTCCGGCGGATGTAGCGCCGGGCATCCAGCCAGAAGGCCGCCGCCGCCAGAGATTGGAGGATGAGAATTCCGGCGACCTTGAACCACGAGGACGGGTCCGAGACCGATGCTCGGACGGCCGCCACCCACACGGAGGTGCGCGGGGTGATCTCGTCGCCCGCCCGAACGATGACTTTCCCCCGCGGGATCTTCGTGAAGACGCTTTCGACGCCGCGGGAAGCTTCGTCGCGTCGTTGCGCCGTCATCGTCGAGTTGAACGTCAAGCTCGGCCGGAGCGAAGCAGCGAGAAAGGCGGCGACCTCCGCCCGCTCCGCTTCCCGGAAGGGGGTCTCAGCCAGACGGATCGACACGTCGGACTTGGCCTCCGAACCGTACTCGACGACGGCCGGCGTATCCCGCCGCCGGTGCTCGCGTCCGGTCGAGGTGTCGCGAAGAAGAATGCCGCCCCGCTGCTCGACGAAGAGCTCCCGGTTGTCGACGATCCCGTTCCGGTAGAGCTCGAGTCCAATCGTGACCAGACGGTCCTCGAGGGTGCTCGAAAAGCCGAGCCGGGCGAGCGCCGACAGCGCCTCATCGCCGATCGGCAGATGGAACGCGTCACGGACCTCCTGCGAGACTTCCCGGGATCGGCTCTTCCCGAGCGCAACGCGCGCCCGCACGAACGACTCACGGAGCTCCTTCTCGAAGCGAGCCGGGGCCGCGGCGTCGAAGTCGTAGACAGGGAGCACTTCAGCGGCGGCCTCCAGGCGGCGGCGAGCGGTTGCCTCGGGGTCGGAAACGATCAAGTCCCGCGGCGCAACCACGTCCCGCGTGGCGATCGACCCGGGACGGACTGGCGCTTTTCGGAAAGTGAGCGTCGGGGCGAAGGAGAAGGTCGTGACGAGGACATAGAGGATGCCCCAGAACCACGGCGAGAGAAACGGCCGGCGCACGGGCTCGACGCCGGTCTCCCGCGCCAGTGCCCGGCGGCGCCGGAACGAATTCATGGGGTGAGGTCTCCGGGAGGGGTCAGGTCTCCGCTTGCCACTTTGCTGCGCAAAGTGGCAAGGGCCGTCCGGCTGAACGGTCGACCGAGGCGATTCGTGAAGACCTGACCCCGCATTTTGAAGGAGATCAGCGGCCGGAGGCCGGCCGGGCGACGGCCGACTCACGCTCCCGGTCGAGAGCATCGTAGGCCGAGATGATCGACTGCACGAGCGGATGGCGGACGACGTCGCGCTCGTCGAAAATGACGAACCGGATGCCCTCGATCCGCGAAAGGATCTGGTGCGCCTCCCGCAGTCCCGAGGTCTTGCCCTGGGGCAGGTCCACCTGAGTGATGTCGCCGGTGACCACCGCCTTCGATCCGAATCCGATGCGCGTCAGAAACATCTTCATCTGCTCGGACGTCGTGTTCTGCGCTTCGTCCAGGATGATGAAGGCGTCGTTCAAAGTTCGGCCGCGCATGAAGGCGATGGGAGCAATCTCGATGACGCCCCGCTCGAGCAGCTTCGCGGTCCTCTCGTAGCCCAGGATGTCGTAGAGCGCATCGTAGAGCGGCCGCAGGTAGGGGTTGATCTTGTCGACCATGTCGCCCGGCAGGAAACCGAGGCGCTCGCCCGCCTCGACCGCCGGCCGAGCGAGGACGATGCGCTTGGCCTTCTTCTCCAGCAGGGCCGCGGCCGCCATCGCCACCGCGAGGTAGGTCTTCCCCGTCCCGGCCGGCCCGATGGCGAAGACGAGGTCGTGCTGGTCGATCGTCTGCACGTAGAGCCGCTGCTTGTTGTTGCGGGCGGACACCACCGACCGCAACGAAGGACCGAAGGGGCTCTCGGTGAAGAACTCCACGATGGAGGCCGTGGGGTTCTCCTTCAGCACGCGGATCGCGGTGGCGACGTCGCTTCCTTTCAACGGATATCCCATGGCGGCGAGATCGGAGAAGGCGCTCAGGAGCCGGCGGGCGGCGTCCTCGCCCTCCCCCGCTCCCACGACGGAAACCTCGTTGCCGCGAGCAGCGAGCCGCACGGAGAAGGCTTCCTCGATGGCCCTCAGGTTCTCGTCAGCGATGCCGAAAAGGGCTGTAAAGCCCGCATCGGGAAGCGTGACGGCCTGGTTCGGGTCGGGAATCTTGCTTTCTCCTCGGGTTGCGAAATTACGCTACCACGCTCCGGAACAGCAAAAGGCGGGCCCCTGTCAATCGGGAGCCCGCCAGGCGGGCAACTTCATTGCCAACAGAGGGTTGCCGACTCGGTGCCCCCACCGCGTCCCTCTCCCGCGGGGAGCAGAGGGACGCTACCGGCCGTCTCCGATGGCCTTGGAGACCTCCTCGAGGGCGTTCTCGACGGCGTCCTCGATCGAGGAGCCGCGGTTCTTGTGACGGATCTCTCCGACGATCTTCCCGCTCGAGTCCTTGAGCAGCACTTCCACTCCGACTCCCGGATTTGCCATCCAGCCGCCCCAGATTCGCGCTCCGGTCCCCGGCTGCCAGGCGTTGAACACGTTGCCTTCGACCGTCAGCTCCGCGCCCTTGTCGGAGACCTTGTAGCCGGCTTTCTCGAGCCACTGCTCCATGTATTCCTTGCCCGCGCGCGCGGCCTCCCGCGCCTCGCGGCCCCTTCCGTTCTCGACGAAGTCCTTGACCGAGACGGTCCGGTACTTCTTCAGGCTCCCCTCCGGGAAATAAACCCAGTCCGCGTCCTTGCCCTTCGTGAGTTTGTCGTAGTCGGGCAGGAATTTCGCGGGTTCGTTGGCTTCCTTCGCGTCGTCGGAGTCGAGGAAATTCTTGACCTTGCCCAGAGCCGGCGAAGCCACGAGCGCGAGAGCCAGAACGGCGATCAACGTCATCCCGTAGGAGCGGCGAGTCAGAATCCCCATTGCTTGTTCTCCTTTGTGCCGCGATTCTACCAACCCTGGCTCCGTCAATCGAACTCGATTCTTTCGCAGACCGCGTCCCCGGCGGCCGAGGTCGAAAGCGAGCCCCCCACGTCGGCCGTCGCGCGGCCTTCCCGGACGCACCGGGCGACGGCGGCCTCGAGAGCCTCGGCCTCGGTCGAATGGCCGAGATGCTCGAGCAGGAGCGCTGCCGTCAGAATGGCGCCGAACGGGTTTGCCCGGCCCGTGCCCGCGTACTTGGGCGCCGAACCGTGGACCGGCTCGAACATGGACACCCTTCCGGGATGAATGTTTCCCGATGCCGCCATGCCGAGGCCGCCCTGGAGCGCCGCGCCGAGATCGGTCGCGATGTCCCCGAACATGTTGTTGGTCACGATGACCTCGAACTGCCGGGGGTCCTTGACCATCTGCATGCACAGGGCGTCGATGTAGAGGTGGGAGGATTCGACGTCCGGGTACTCGCGCGCGGCCTCGAAGAAGACCCGCTGCCACAGGTCGCCGACGAAGCGCATGGCGTTCGACTTGTCGGACATCACCACACGTTTGCGCCCGCGGGCCCGCGCGTATTCGAAGGCGTATCGCACGATCCGCTCGACGCCCTTTCGAGTCGAGACGTCCTCCTGGACGGCGATCTCCTCGGACGTTCCCTTCTTGAAGTTCCCCCCGGCGCCGACGTAGGCGCCCTCCGTGTTCTCCCGGAAAACGACGAAGTCGACGTCGGACGCGGAGAAGCCCTTGAGCGGGCAGAGCCGGTCGTCCAAGCAGCGGACCGGCCGGTAATTGACGTAGAGGTCGAGCGCGAAGCGCGCCCCGAGGAGGATTTCCGCCGCGTGGCGCATGTCGGGCACGCGCGGGTCGCCGAAAGCGCCCATGAAGATGGCGTCGAAGTTGCGCGCGAGGTCATCGAACGCGCCCGGCGGGACCGTCTCTCCGGTCGCGAGGTAGTGATCGGCGCTCCAGGGGAAGTACACGGGTTCGAACGGAAGCGACCTCAGCCGGCTGATCGCCTCGAGGGCCTTCACGGCTTCGCGCGTGACGTCCACGCCGATCCCGTCGCCGGGGACGACAGCGATCCTCATGCAGGCGGGCGGGACGATAGCACTGTGCGTGCGATAAAATCCCCTCCATGAACTTCTCCGAGATCGTTCGCGACGTCCTCGCCGAACACGCCATCGGAGCGGAGCGTCCGACGCCCGCCAGCCTGGCCCGGTGCCTCGCGCCGGAGGCCGACCGGTATCTCGAGCGCGTGCGCTTCGACCCCCATCACTACGTTCGCCACCCCGTTTTCCTCTGGGAAGACTGGGAGGTCATGGTGATCGGCTGGGAAGCGGGCCAGACTACCCCGATTCACGATCACCGCGGGGTCCTCGGGGGCATGGTGATCCTCTCCGGCACGGTCGTCGAGGAGCGATTCACGGTCCCCAAAGACCTGCCGCAGCTGGCTGATTCGCGCGTGCGTCCGGAGGGCGATCTCTCCGAGACCGGCCCGACCGTCCTCCATCGCCTGATCCCGCGCTCGCGGTCGGTCTCGCTCCACATCTACCGGCCGCCGTTGCGCACCATGGGGATCTGGGATCCGCATGAAGGCTTCCGGGAAATTCGCCCGTCGACCTTCGAAGTCAACGAGGAGGTTCTCGCGCAAGCGGTCGCCCCGAGAATCACTTCCTCGCCGGTCGCCTAGAAGTCTTCGAGTCGCCGTCCGTAAATCCAGCCCCACTCCCTTCCCCAGGCGTCTCCGACTCTTTCGACGAGCCTCTCTCCCTCGCCGGACGGCGTCCCCGGCGCCACGATGCGGAACTTCCGTCCGGTTTCTGCTCTCGGCTCACGGCTCACGGCGAGCGGCTCAGGCCACGGATCCAATCGATACTGCCGCGCCCCCTCCATCGTCAGCGGGTTCTGGCCGAGCGACGGATCGAGGTCGACGGTTCCGTAGAGGTCCCACCGCGCGGCGGCGCGCGCGAGAAGAGTGTCCTGTCCCCAGAAATCGTCGAAGGTGGTCCGCGAGCCGGCCCACCGGATGACCGCATCGCGGGCGCCGGCGAAAGACGCCACCATGAGAAGCCCCGTCAGGGCGATTGCAGCCGCCTGCCGGCGGCGCGGCGCCCTCACCATCGCGAGCAGGAGAAGAGCCCCACCGGCAGCGGCCACGGCGGCGACGTCCGACAGGTAGCCGAAGCGGTAACCGTTGGGTGCCGTCGCGCGGCCTCCGACGACCGTCGCCGCGAAAGCAGCCGCCGCGTGTGCGAGCAGGAAGGCGGATAAGTCCCGCCGGGGACGAAGGATCGCGAACGCGAACGAGACCGCGACGAACGAGCCGACGATCCAGCCGAGACGCGAGCGCCCCGGAAGGTCGTGCCGCGGCGTGGGGTCCGGGAGGAACCAGGGCGCGGCCAGCGCGTCGGCAGCCACGCCCAGGAGCGGGAGAATCGAGCGCGCCCGGCGGACCTCGAGGACGACGTTGTGGTCGGAAGCCCGAGCGAAGTAGGGAGAGGTCCTCCCCGTCTTGAGGAAAAAGATCGGCGCGGCCGCGACCAGGAGACCGATCGCGAAGGCGAGCGCCAGAGCGGGCCGCCACGGCCTCCCCTCCTCGGGCGCCGGCGGCCACAGAGCGAGCAGGAAGAGCGCCGCCGACCCGACCCACGACGCAAGGTAAATGTGGGTCGAGATACCGGCGACGACTCCCGCGACGGCCGCCAGAGCGAGACTCCACCGCCGGCGCGCCGCGAGCAGGATGAGCGCGGCGATGTCCAGAACGGGGGCGAGCACGATCGCGTTCCAGCCCCATCGCGACAGAATCAGGCTCCAGCGCATTCCGGCAAGTGCCAGCCCGGCGAGGGCGCCGCCGCCCCGGGGAAGCACCGCGCGGCCGAGGAGCATCGCCGTTGCCACCGAGGCCACTCCGGCGAGCGCGGACGGCAGCCTCACTCCGAACACCGTCGTCCCGGCGAGATCGAGGCAGAGCCGGTAGAACTCGAGGTAGAGCACTCCCACGCTGCCGAACGGCTGCGCGACGCCGTAAGGCGCCGGCCGGATCGCGTTGGCGAAGTCGCGCCAGGTTCCGTCGAGCGCGAGAGTCGGCGAAATCAAGGAGACGTCGTCCAACCAGAGGGGGATGGGGAGCGTGTCGAGCCAGGCGAACCGGAAGAGCGCGCCCGCCGCGAGAGCGCCGACGGCGAGCAGATAGAGCGTCGTGCGTCGGAACGGGAGAGGCTGCGGCGCATCCGGGGCGAAGCGACTTCGGCACCAGAGAAAAAAGAGGCCTGCGGCGAGCCCCCCGGAGGCGGCGGTCGCCGAGAGAAGCCCGATCCAGAGGAGGAAACGGGCGGGAACCCAGCCCGGATCCGGGTCGAGGAGCAGCGCCGGCCGGATCGCCTCCAGGGCCCGCACGGCGACGACGAACGAGACCACGCTGCCCGCGCACAGCGCGGCGCGTCGATCGGAACCGACGGCCGAGAGCGTGGACGTCACGATCCCCGGACGGCTCGCCCGAGGACGACGGCCCACTCCCGGCCCCAGCCGTCGCGCACCCGCTCGACGAGCCGCTCCCCTGTCTCCGCGGCCGTGCCCGGCGCCGCCACGCGAAACCGTTTCGGAAAGGGGGGATCGGAGCTCCGGCCCGGGCGAGCCGAAAGGGAGGGGCTTCTCCAGTCCGGATCCAGCCGAAACCGGCGGACGGTGTCGATCGTTGCGTCCGATCGTCCGAGCCCCGGTTGGACGAGCACGCTCCCCGAGGTCTCCCAGCGGGCCGCCGCGCGCCCGATCAGGGTGTCCTCGCCGTGATAGCCGTCGAAGGTCGAACGCTCTTCGGGCCACCGCAACAGCGCGTCGCGCGCCCCGGCGGCGCCGCTCCATGCCACGAGCCCGATCGCGGCGAGCGCCGCGGCACGACGGAAGCGGGGACGAGCGAGTTGGATGATCTGGAGAATGCCCGCAGCCGCGGCGACCGCGGTCACAGTCGTCAGGTACCCGAATCGAAATCCGTGTGGATGTCCTGCCTGGCCGCCGATGACGGCTGCAGCGAGAGCCGCGGAAGCGTGGAGGACAAGGAGGGCGGAGAGCTCCTCCCGCGGAAAAACGAGCGAGCGCGAGAGGGCGAGGGCGACGGGCACGCCGATGACCCAGCCCAGGCGCGAGCGGCCGGGCAGGTCGATCCATCCCGCCGGTTCGGGGAGAAACCACGGCGCCACCAGCGAGTCGGCCGCGACGGCGAAGGGCGGCAGCAGGGACTTCGTGTACCGCATCTCGAGGACGACGTTGTGGCGCGCCGTGCGTCCGAAGTAGCCGGCGACGCGCCCCTCGCGCAGGAGGAACAGGGGCGCGGCAGCCAGCAGAAGCGCCGCCGTGCAGGCCAGCAGCCGGCGCACGCGCGTCCGCGGCTCTTCGTGCCGGCGCGCCGGCCAGACGGAAAACGCCAGCAGGGCGATCGCCGGCACCCATGCGGCAATGTGAAAGTGCGCGGCAGCTCCGAGAAGCAGCCCCGCGGCTGCGGCGGGAGCCGCCCGCCCGCTCATCCGTGAGCGAAGGAGGAAGAGCGTCGCCACGTCCGCCATCGCGGTGACGAGGATCAGATGCCAGCCGTTGCGCGAGAGGATCAGGTGCCATCGCAGGCCGGCGAGGACGAGCGCCGCGAGAGCACCCCCTCCTCGAGGGAGGAGAGCGCGGCCGAGAAGAGTCCCCGTCACGAGAGAAAGCGCGCCGCCCGCCAGCGACGGAAACCGGAGTCCCGTGATGGTGGGGCCGAAGAAGTGCAGGACGCCGCGAAAGAGGCGCAGATAGAGAACGCCGATGACCTCGTGCGGATCCCGGACTCCGAAGGGAATCGCCCGGATCGAATCTGCGAAGTCCCGCCACGTCCCGGAGAGCGCGAGGCTCGGTCCGATCAGGTTCACCTCGTCGCCCATGAAAGGAAAGGGCAGCTTCGACAACCAGACCGCGCGTAGAAAAACACCGACCGCAAGCGCTGCCGCCGCGAGCGCCACGATCGACGGGCGCGAGAGCGGCAGAGGACCCGGAGCAACGCGGCCCAGCCAGGAGCGGGTCCAGAGGAAGAACGCGCCGGCCGCCAGTCCGCCGGCAAAGGCCGCGGCGCTCGCGAGGAGAAGCCAGAGGAGATATCGGGGAATCGCCCAGGAGGGATCCGGGTCGGAGAGGAGCGCGGGGCGGATCCAGCGCACGAGGTCGACCGTGACGAAGAACGAGACGCCGCTGCCGACGACGAGTGCCGCGGCTTTCCCGGGTCGCCCCGGAGGGGTCACTTCTGGAAGAACAGAAAGAGATTGACGGCCGAAGGGCCGAGCGAGAAGAAATCCCCCGAGGTCAGCGGACGCGCGCAATCCTCTTCCGATGCGCCGCCGAGATCGTCGGGCTGGGGGACCGGGTCGCCGTTCAAGTACGTCCCGCACGTCGAGCGCATGTCGACGAGAAGGTAATGCGGCCCGTCGGTGGCCACCCGGCGCACGAGCTTGGCGTGCAGGCGGGACACCTCCGTGTTCAAGAAAGCGTCGGGCGAGGAAACGCGGAACCCCGAAACCGGCATCCCGACGCCGATGAACTCCGGCACCTCGCGGCCGATCAGGAGCTCCTCGAAGTCGAGGCGAACGAGACCCGCGTTATAAGGGCCGAGGCCGAGGAGGTAGTGGCCTCCTGCAAGCCGGATGAGAGTCTTCTCCAGACGCGCGGACATCCCGGACATCCCGTTGTCCACGAAGGACATGACGTCGCGCTGTCGGGATTCCAGGGCTTCCCGGCAGATGGCGGCGTAGAGGTCGTCTGCTCTCATACGCGGGCACGACCATTTTCGCACAGCGAGGCCGGGCGCCGCTCGGGAGAGGGACTCAGTTCACGGGTTCCGGCTTCCTCGACTCGTCCGCCGGGGCTTGCGCCTCGAGCTCCACGGTCCAGCGTTCCGAGACATCCTCGGGCAGCTCCGAGACGAACCGCGAGGGCTCCAGGATGACGTCGACTCCGTACCGGTCACGGGCGAGCATCGGATACGTGAGTGCGACCTCGTTCTTCGCCCGCGTGACCGCGACGTAGAAAAGGCGTCGCTCCTCCTCGAGCCCCTCCTCGGTCACCGCCGCGCGGTAGCTCGGAAAGCGCCCTTCCGAGAGCCACATCACGACGACCCGGCTCCACTCGAGACCCTTGGCCTGGTGAACGGAGGAGAGGACGACGCGATCGTCCGACGGCTCCCCCGCGGCGACGTCTTCGCCCGACAGCTCGTTGAAAAGCGTGACCTCCTCGAGGAAGCCGGGAAGCGACTCGTAATTCTGCGCGAACTGGGCGAGCTGCTCCAGGTCGTCCAGCCGCGCTTCTCCGTTGGGGAACTTCGCGCGCGCGTAATCGCCGTAAACCGACTCGACCACGAACCGGATCGCCTCCGCGGGAGACGAGCGCAGCGACGCCGAGTCGAGACGGCCCACGAGCGACCGAAACGGCTTCAGCGCGGCGTCCCCGCCGCGCGGCAACGAGGGAGTCCTCTCGAGCGAACGGAAGGCGATCAGAGGATCGGCGGCTCCCGCGATCGACGCCCAGACGGCCGAGGCAGAACGCTCTCCGATCCGCGGAAAGATCTTCAGAGCACGCTTCCACGAGAGCTCGTCCTTCGGGTTGACGACGACCTTGAGAAACGCGAGCACGTCTTTCACGTGGCGCTGCTCGAAAAAGCGCGTCCCGGAGCGGATCTCGTAGGGGATCCCGCGGCGCGTGAGCTCGATCTGGAGCTCGAGCGCCTGGTAGTGGGCGCGATAGAGGACCGCGAGGTCGGCGAGCGCATCCCCCTCGTCGTGCCACTCGAGGAGCCGCTGAGCGATGAACCGCGCCTGCTCGGAGACGTCGGCCAGAGGTACGACCGCCGGCAGCGGCCCTTCGCCGCGGCAGGCCCGGAGATCCTTCTCGAACTGTTTCTGGTTGTGCGCGATCGAGGCGTTGGCGAGCGCGAGGATCTCCGGCGTGGAGCGGTAGTTCAACGTCAGGTGGAAGACCTTCGCGTCCGGGTACCTCTCCGGGAACCCCAGGATGTTCGCGAACGACGCGCCGCGGAACGAGTAGATCGCCTGCGCGTCGTCGCCGACGACCGCGACGTTCCGGCGGATCTTCCCCATGCCGTCCACGATGTCGCCCTGAAGCTGGTTGGTGTCCTGGTACTCGTCGACGAGAACGTGATCGTAGGACGCCGCGAGCTGCGCGGCGACTTCGGGGGCCTCCGCGAGCAGGCGTTTCCAGGAGAGTAAGAGATCGTCGTAGTCGCACGCGTTGCCGGCGCGTTTGCGCTCCTGGTACCGCTGGAAAACCCGCACGATCTCGTCTTCGAGCGTCAGGAAGTGCGGCGCGCGCTCGGCGAGGACTTCCGGAAAACGTCGTCCGGTGTTGATCGTGAAGGAATGGAGGTCGGAGAGGACGTCCCCCTTGGGGAACCGCTTCTCGAGCGTCTGGATCTTCAAGTCCGACGTCGCGGCGTCGAACATCTCGCGGGAGTCTTCCTCGTCTAAGATCGTGAAGTTGGGGGAGAGCCCGACCCGGCTTCCGAAGCGCCGCAGCAGCCGGTTCCCGACCGAGTGGAAGGTGCCGCCCATCAGCCGCCGGGTATCGACGGAGAGAAGGCTCTCGACCCGCCGGAGCATCTCCCGCGCCGCCTTGTTCGTGAACGTCAGGAGCATGATGCGCGACGGGTCGGTGCCCGACTCGATCAGCCGTGCGACGCGGTAGACCAGGGTGCGAGTCTTGCCCGATCCCGCGCCCGCGATGACGAGGATGGGCCCGCCGCCCGCGAGCACCACCTGTTTCTGCTCTTCGTTCAGCTCCCGGTCGTAGTCGACCCGGTAGCTCTTCGCCCCGACCGGCGTTTTGAGGACGTATTTCTTCATGGGGGCCATCTTGATGAGGGTCAGGTCTCCACTTGCCACATCGGAGTCTAACTGCCGGGCTCGCAGGTCCTTTGTGACAGGATTTCCGCGATGCCATTAAGACTTGTCACCGCCGGCGAATCGCACGGCCCGCGCCTGACCGCGATCCTGGAAGGCATCCCCGCGGGGCTTCGCATCGATCCGGATTTCGTCGACCGGGACCTGGCGCGCCGTCAGCACGGATACGGCCGCGGCGGGCGCATGAAGATCGAGAGCGACCGGGCGATCTTCGAAGGCGGAGTCCGCGGCGGCGTGACGCTCGGCTCTCCGATCGCGATCGGAATCGAGAACCGGGATTTCGCCAACTGGTCGAAGGTCATGCACCCGTTCGAGAACGACCCGGCTGCCGAAGCGGAGCGGCGCCTCACCCGACCGCGCCCGGGCCACGCGGACCTCGCCGGCGGAATGAAGTACGGCGCGAAAGACCTGCGAAACGTCCTCGAACGTGCCTCGGCCCGCGAGTCCGCGGCCCGCGTGGCGGCGGGCGCGGTGTGCAAGCTCCTGCTCTCCGAGTGCGGGATCGAGGTCCGCAGCGGCGTTCTCTCTCTGGGCTCGGTGATCGACGAGAGATCTCCCCGATCCTTCGCGTCGCTCGAAAAGGTCCGCGAGGACTCGCCGCTGCGGGCGATCGACGGCTCGATCGAGAAGAGGATGGTCGAGGCGGTCGATGCCGCCAAGCGCGCGGGCGACACCTTGGGCGGCTCGATCCTGGTTGGGGCGAAGGGCGTTCCCGCGGGCCTGGGGTCGTACGCCTCGTGGGACCGCAAGCTCGACTCCCGCATCGGGGCGGCGCTTCTCTCCATTCCCGCCGTCAAGGCCGTCGAGCTCGGGTCTTCGATCGAAGCCTCGCGCGGACCCGGTTCGCTCGCGCACGACGAGATCGAGCGCGGGCGGGACGGGAACCTCCGGAGGCGGAGCAACCGCGCCGGAGGCCTCGAGGCCGGCGTGACGAACGGCGAAGAAGTGATCGCGGTCGCCTACATGAAGCCGCTCTCGACGCTCGCGAAAGGACTCGACTCCGTCGATCTCGCGACCGGCGAGACCGCGCGGTCCGCCTACGAGAGGAGCGACGTCACCGCGGTCCCCGCGTGCGGCGTCATCGCCGAGGCGATGCTCGCGTTCGTGCTCGCCGACGCCCTGCTCGAATCGACCGGCGGAGACCGCCTGGAGGACGTGAAGTCCCGCCTCGCCGCGCACCGCGCGCGGGTGCGGCGCTATCCGCGCTGAACGTCAGCCCGCTTCAGGACCGCTCGTCCTCCGGCAACACCGCGACGACGCCGAGCTCCCGGCGGTCCGAAAGGCCCAGGCGCTTGGGGACGACCGTCCGTGAAAGCTCGAACCGGAACACGCGCGGACGGTCTCCCGCCCAGAGAGCGAGGCGGGTCGCCCCGCCCGGCGCGAGCGTGTGGCGGAAGAGGACCGGTCCATCGTCGGCGCGAACGGTCACCTCGACGGGCTTGCCGTCCGGCGAGTAGTTCGCCAGCAGGATCCGCTCCGGGGCCTCTCGTCCGACCCGCAGGGCGAAACGTCGGCGGGTCCACCGGAAGGAGCCGCCCGTCCCGATCTCGCGGTCGAAGAACCCGATCCGATTCGCATGACGGAACGTCACCGCCGGATCGGCCGTCGCGAAGACCGCGCGCGCCGCGAGGATCGCGTAGAGAGCGACGAGACCGCCGAGAGCGAGGCGCAGCCGCGCGCCGGTCTTGCGGTTCCGCTCTCCGCTGGACGCGACGCCCGCGCAAAGCAGGAAGAACAGAAAGTCGACCTCCGGCGCCAGCCAGTGCGAGCCGACGACGAGCACCAGGAGAAAGGCGAGGACTGCCGCGCTCGCTCCGGAGGAGGCCGGCTCGCGGGCGCGCGAAAGGGCCTGCCTCCCGAGCGCTCCAACGAACACGAGCGTCAGGAGGAGGCCCACGATTCCGTTCTCCGCCAGCGCCTGGAGGTACGCGCTCCCAGGATTGTCGCGCAGAGCGAGCCGGTCGCGGTCCACCCCCGCGAGGTCGGGTAGCCGCCAGGAGAAACTGCCGAGTCCGCCGCCCACGACCGGCGACTCGGTGAAAAGTTGCAGAGCGGCGCGCCACAGGATCGGCCTCGAGGAAGCGCGGTCCTCGAGCGACAGCGAAGATCGGAAGAGCTGGCCGAGCCGCTCGCCTACGTCTCCCGGCGAGCCTCGAACGAGCGCGGTCCCGAGCAGAACGACGAGTGTCGCGATCGCGGCGAGCGCGACGGCTGCCCGGAGACGACGCCCGACCGGCGCGAGAGCGATGACCGCGGCGCCGCCGAAGACCGCCATCAGAAAGCCGCTCCTCGATCCGGAGAGCGCAAGGCCGAGCGGGAGCGGCAGAAGCGCCGGCAGCGCCCATCCCGGACGGTCGCGGCGGAGAGCGAGCGCGACGAGAACCGGGATCGCGAGCCCGCAGAGGATCCCGAGCGCATTGGGGTCGGTCGCGCCCCCGGACAACCTTCCCGTGAGCTTCCAGAACGGGCGCGTCTCCGCCGGTCCGAGCCCGGCCGCCTGGAGGACCGCCACGAAGGCCGAGAGCGCCGTCCCAATCAGAGCGGCTCGCGTCGCACTCGCGCGCGCGCTCGCTCCCGAGCGCCGCAGCAGAAAGAAGAACGCCGTCCCCGCGCCGAGGACCGCGAGCGTGAGCACGGTTTCCCGCACGGCGGCGGCCTCGGGCAAACCCTGGCCGTTCACCGTCCGGCCTGTCAGGCGGTGGACGAGCGCCCACCAGGTTTTCGCGTTTACGACGGCGACCACCGCCCCGAGGACCCAGACGAGGACGAGCGATCGCAGCGGAGAATCGAGACGGGAGGCATCCGGGAGGCTCTCGAAGTCGTAGAGGAAACGGAACGTCCATCCCACCGCCAGGCCTCCGAAGAGGAGCACCGGCCATGCGATCGCGTCGGTCGAGCCGAACAGGCTCGCGAAGAAGCCCGCGACCGGAAAAGCGAGGCAGAAGTCGCGGATCGCGGCGGTCGGACGAATGACCGCGTCGAGCGCCAGCGCGAGCGAGAGAAGGAGAACCGGCAGCCGGTCGGCTGCGCCGCGGGGGAAGCCGACCGCGAGAACGGCGGCGCTGCCGGTCACCGCGAGTGAGAAGAGGAGCAGCCGGACCCAGGTCGCCGGCCGGGGCGCCACCGGTACCACGACGTCGAGGTCCGCCTCGAGGACGGCGTTCACGTCCGGTGGTATTCCTGGAGCGCCGCGACCCCCGTCGCCTCCTCGCGCCAGGCGCGGATCCCCTCGACGGCCGCCGCGGCGGCCGAGAGCGTCGTCAGGCAAGGGATCTGGAGGCGCAGCGCCGCTGCGCGGATCGCGGCCTCGTCGTAGTGCGACTCGCCGCCGAGCGGCGTATTGACGACGAGCTGGATTTCCCCCGCTTCCATGCGATCCACCGCGTTCGGGCTTCCCTCGTTGACCTTGAACACCCGCTCCGCTTCGAGCCCCGACTGCGCGAGCGCCTCCCTCGTCCCCTCCGTCGCGCAGAGGCGGAACCCGAGGTCGGCCAGCTCGCGCGCGATCGGGATCAACGTCCTCTTGTCGTACGGATTGACCGTGAGAAACGCCATGCCCTCGAGCGGGAGATGCGTGCCGATCGCCTCGCAAGCCTTGGCGAACGCGTCGCCGAAACGCGGCGAGATCCCCATGACCTCGCCCGTCGACTTCATCTCCGGGCCGAGCAGGACGTCTTCCCCCGGGAACTTCCGGAACGGGAAGACCGGCGCCTTGATGAAGAAGTCGACCGGCTGCCGCTCCGGGGGGAGTCCGAGCGATTCGAGCGGCCGGCCGGCCGCGAGGAGCGCCGCGAAGCGGGCCATCGGCACGCCGATGGCCTTCGAGACGAAGGGAACGGTGCGCGAGGCGCGCGGGTTGACCTCGAGGACATAGAGGAGGTCCTGCTGAACGGCGAACTGGATGTTCATCAGGCCCTTGACCGAGAGGGCCGTCGCGAGCTTCCGCGTCGCTTCGGCCATCTCCCGGAGTTTCTCGGACGTCACCTTCCACGCCGGCAGGACCGAGAAGGAGTCTCCCGAGTGGATCCCCGCCTTCTCGATGTGCTCCTGGATTCCGCCGATCCACGTCGTCTTTCCGTCGGACAGCGCATCGACGTCGAACTCGAACGCGTCGTCTAAGAACCGGTCGATCAGGACCGGGTGGTCCGGCGCGGCCTCGACCGCGCGCTCCATGTAGGACGCGAGGTGGCCGTCGTCGAACACGACCGCCATGGCGCGGCCGCCGAGCACGTAGGAGGGGCGGACCACCAGCGGATAGCCGATTTCGCGCGCGACCGCGAGCGCCCCCTCGGTCGTCCGCGCCTCGCCGTGGGCCGGCGCGCGCAGGCGGAGGTCATCGAGCAGCCTCCCGAAGCGGCCGCGATCCTCCGCGAGGTCGATCGAGTCGGGCGACGTCCCCCAGATCGGGTAACCGGCCTCCTCGAGCGAGCGCGCGAGCGCGAGCGGCGTCTGACCTCCGAACTGGACGAGCACCCCGTCCGGCCTCTCGTTGTCGAGGACCGCGGACACGTCCTCGAACGTCAGCGGCTCGAAGTAGAGGCGGTCGGAAGTGTCGTAGTCGGTCGAGACCGTCTCCGGGTTGCAGTTGATCATCACGGTTTCGTAGCCGGCGTCGGCGAGCGCGTAGCAGGCGTGCACGCAGCAGTAGTCGAACTCGATCCCCTGCCCGATCCGGTTCGGCCCGCCTCCCAGGATCACCACCTTGGGCTTGTCCGTGCGAAGGGATTCGTTCTCGTCCTCGTACGTCGAGTAGTAGTAGGGCGTGTACGCCTCGAACTCCGCGGCGCAGGTGTCGATCGTCTTCGAGACGGGGATGACGCCGAGCTCCCGGCGGCGCGCGCGGACTGCCGCTTCGCCGCATCCCATCGCGCGCCCGATCGCGGCGTCGGAGAGTCCGAGGCGCTTGCACCTCCGGACCTCTTCCCGCGAAAGCGTGGCCGGGGACTTTTCGGCCAGGCACTTCTCCTCACGGACCATTTTCCGGATTGCGTCGAGGAACCACGGGTCGATGCGGGTCCGATCGGCGACCTCGTCGACGCTCATCCCGGCGAGGAAGGCGCGGCGCACGTGGAAGATCCGCTCCCAAGTGGGCACCTCGAGCTTCGAAAGCAGCTCTTCGGTCGGCACGCTCTCCCGCCCGTCGTCCAGTCCGTCGCGCCCGATTTCGAGCGACCGGATCGCCTTTCCAAGAGCTTCGGCGAACGTGCGCCCGATCGCCATCGCCTCGCCGACCGACTTCATCTGGATCGTCAGGCGCGGGTCGGCTTTCGGGAACTTCTCGAACGCCCAGCGCGGGATCTTCACCACCACGTAGTCGAGGGACGGCTCGAAACACGCCGGCGTCTTCTTCGTGATGTCGTTGGGGATCTCGTCGAGCGTGTAGCCGACGGCGAGGAGCGCCGCGATCTTGGCGATCGGAAAGCCGGTTGCCTTCGACGCGAGCGCCGAGGAGCGCGAGACGCGCGGGTTCATCTCGATCACCACGCGGCGGCCGGTGTTCGGCTCGACCGCGAACTGGATGTTCGAACCGCCCGTGTCCACGCCGACCCGGCGGATGACCGCCTTCGCCTCGTTGCGCATCTCCTGGTACTGCCGGTCCGAGAGCGTGATCTGGGGCGCGACGGTGATCGAGTCGCCCGTGTGGACGCCCATCGCGTCGAAGTTCTCGATCGAGCAGACCACGATGACGTTGTCGACGTGGTCGCGCATGACCTCGAGCTCGAACTCCTTCCACCCTTCGACCGACTCCTCGATCAGGACCTCGTGGGCCGGAGACTCGGCGAGACCGTGGCGCACGATCGCCCGGAACTCGTCGGACGTGCGCGCCGCCCCGCCGCCCGAGCCGCCGAGCGTGAACGAAGGCCGGATCACGAGTGGGAGGCCGATCTCTCGGGCGATCCGCTCGGCGTCCTCGAGGCTGCGCGCGCGCTCCGAGCGCGGGACTTCCGCTCCGATCTCGAGCATCGCCTGCTTGAAGAGGTCCCGGTCCTCCGCGACGCGCACCGCCTGGCGGCTCGCGCCGATCAGCTGCACCGACCACTTGTCGAGGATCCCCGCGTCGGCGAGCGCGAGCGAGAGGTTCAAGCCGGTCTGCCCGCCGACCGTCGGAAGCAGGGCGTCGGGCCGCTCCTTTTCGATGATTCGCTCGAGGAAAGGCAGCGTCAGCGGCTCGATGTAGGTCGCGTCCGCAAGCTCCGGGTCGGTCATGATCGTCGCCGGGTTCGAGTTGACGAGGACGACGCGGTAACCCTCGCGGCGCAGCGCACGGACCGCCTGCGTGCCGGAGTAATCGAATTCGCAGGCCTGCCCGATGACGATCGGGCCCGATCCGATCACGAGGATCTTTTGGATGTCCGTTCGCTTGGGCATCGAGAGGCCGCGGCGAAGTATAAGCGGCGCGAAACACAGACCGTTGCGGCGCGCGCGAAGCGGACACGCCGCCTCGAGAACTCCCTCTCCTCTTGGGGAGAGGGCTGGGGTGAGGGGGTTTGACTAAGCCCGGCTGTTTCTCACCGCCACCCGCTCACGCGCGAGATCTTCGCGGCGCACCCTTCGCGCAGCACTGTCCCCGCTTTCCCGAGGGCGAAGAGATTCCCGACCGAGGATCGCACACCGTAAAGGTCGTTCTCGGTCCCGGAGTCGCGCAGCGTCCATGCGACGCCGTCCGGGCTCTCCACGCGGACGCCGTTCTCACCGACCGCGACGAACCGCGAACCGCTCCACGCGACCGAGAAGAGAGCCCGATCCGTCCCGGCGCTGCCTTCCGTCCAGGAGAGGCCGTCGGGGCTCGTGGCGACGTCGCCGCCTTGCCCCACGGCGACGAGCCGCAGGCCGTCCCAGGCCACATCGTTGAACCCGCCGCCCGTGATCGACAACCGTTTCGTCCAGGTCGCGCCGTCTTCGCTCGTGAAGACGAGGCGCGCGAGCTCTCCACCGACTGCGATCCAGCGCGAGCCGTTCCAGAGGACCTGGTTGAGGGAGTTCGAATGAATCCTCTGAGGAGCCGACCACGTCACGCCGTCGTCGCTGCCGATCACGGTCCCGGCGCTCCCGACGGCGATGAACCGTGAGCCGTTCCATCCGACGTCGTAGAGGACTTCCCGCGTGCCGGACGCGCGCGGCGTCCAGGAGCTTCCATCCTCGCTCGTCAGGATCATGCCTTCCTCGCCGACCGCGACGAAGCGCGAAGCGCCGAAGGCCACAGCGAGCAGCCACCGCCGCGCTCCGGAAGTCTCCGTCGTCCAGCCCGCGCCGTTCTCGCTCGATAGGATGGTGCCGGAGGCGCCGACCGCGACGTATCGCGAGGCACTCCAAGCGACGTCGACCACAGCGTTCCGGTTGCCGACCGAGATCGCTCTCCAGTCATGAGCGTCCGAGCTCGCCAGCACGACGCCCTTCCCTCCCACGGCCAGGAACCCGGCGCCGTTCCATACGAGATCCGTCAGCTCGACGCGCGTCGAGGAGATCCGGCGAGTCCAGTGGATTGCGTCGGGGCTGTCGAAGATCGAGCCGTACTCACCGACCGAGACGAACTCCGATCCGGTCCAGACCAGCGACTTCAACGAGACGTGCTGCGCCTGAGTGTAAACGGCAAAGCCGACCCCGTCGGGAGTGGATAGAACGAGCCCGAAATCCGGAAACGTCGTGCCCGTGATCACGAAGCGCGATCCGTCCCAGACCACCGCGTAGAGCTGGTCGAAGATTTCGAAAACCGCCCGGGACCAGGTGATTCCATCCGGGCTGGTGACGATGGCGCCCAGATCCCCGACCGCCAGGAACTGCCGCCCGCTCCACGCGACGCCGCGCAGGTTCGAATCGGTCGCGGGAACCCGAGCCGTCCAGTCCCGGCCGTTGCTGCTCGACGCGACGGCTCCCCCGTCGCCGACCGCGACGAAGAGATCGCCGTTCCACACAACCTTCTTGAGCGTCGCGGAAATGCCCGAGCGTTGAAACGCCCAGAGCCGGCCGTCGGCGCTCGTGAGAATCGCGCCCCCCTTCCCGACCGCGAGGAACTGCGACCCGCTCCACAGGACGTCGAAGAGCTCCACTTTGGGGTTCGCGATCTCCTGCGTCCAGGCGGCGCCGTCCGGGCTCGACAGGATCGTACCGGCGCGGCCGACCGCGACGTAAAGGCCGTTGCCGTACGCGACCGCGGAGAGCAGGTTCCCCTGCGGAGCCGGGTTCATCCACAGCCATTCGCCGCACGTCTGCGCCGCGAGAGGAGCGCCGGCGAGCAGAAGTCCGCCGGCGATGACGGCCAGTTTCGTCATCCGAGTGAACATGGAACCCTCCAGGATGGAAATGTCGTATGGAACTCGGCCGCGATTATACGGCAGCTGTCCTGCCGGGCTACTCGTACCGAAGCGCTTCGGCGATGTCTACGCGTCCCGCGCGACGGGCCGGCAACCAGGAGGCCAGCAGGATGACGAGCACCGAGAAGCCCACGATCGCTCCCAGGTCGAGCGGCCGCACGAGAAACGGAATATAGGAGACGAAGTAGATCTCCGCAACGCCGGGAGGGAACCGCAGGAGCCGGAAGGCGGTCATCACCCAGCACACGAGCGCGCCGAAGGCGACTCCCGCCAGGACTCCGGCGCCGCCGAGAAGCCCCCCCAGCAGCAGGAAGACCCTCGAGAAAAAGCTCGCCTCCGCGCCGAGAGCGGTCAAGACCCCGATGTCCCGCTTCTTTTCCTTCACGGTCATCACGAGCGTCGCGACGATATTGAACGTCGACACCGCGACGATGAGCCCGATGACGAAGAACAGCGTTATCTGCTGGATTCGGAGCGCGGAAAAGAGTCCGGTGTTGAGCGACCTCCAGTCCGTGACGGAGAACTCCTTTCCCGCAGCCTTCGCGATCTCGCGCGCCGCCCCTTCCGTATCGCGGATCGTGTCGAGCTTGATCTCGATCACGTTGGCTATCCCTTCCATGTGAGCGAGCTTCCGCAGGACGTCGTGGTCCAGGAACACCAGGCCGGAGTCGGACTCGTAGAAGTTCGTGCGGAAGATGCGGGCGACCCGGAAGGGCGCGCTGCGCGCGACGAGCGACGACGAGCCCGGCGTGTTGTCCGGCACCGAGAGGACGACCGTGTCCCCCTCGCGCACGTCGAGGAGACGCGCCAGGTCGACTCCGATCGCGACGCCCGGCGGCGACGCCGCGGAGCCGGGCGTGAAGATCCGTTCGGCGTCGGGCAGATAGGCGTCGAGCCTCGAGACGCGCCGCTCACTCGACGGGTCGATCCCCTTCAGGACGACGTCGGTGCCGTCCGGAGTGGCGGCCGAGGACGCAAGGCCCGACTGGTAGATGACCGGCGCCGTCGCGCGGACCCTCCGCACGGAAGCGACCCGGTGCTCCGCGGCGGATGGATTCGCTTCGGCCGCGGTCGACAGCGGGAAGAGCACCACCTCGGCGTTCGCGCCGATCAGGTTCTCGCGGATCTCGCGCTGATAGCCGGACAGGAGCCCCATCGCCACGACCAGGGCGGCGACGCCCAGGCCGATCCCGGCGATCGAGAGGAGCGACACCGACGACACGAGCCGGGAAGATCGCGCCCGGAGGTACGCGAGAGCGACCTCCAGCGCGAGCGATTTCACCGCGCCTCCCGGAGGCGCCTCTTCTCCATCTCGCCGATGAACCGTTCGAACAGCACGTTCGCGTCGTGGGGGCCGGGCGATGCCTCGGGATGGAACTGCGCGGCGAGGATCGGAAGCGTCCGGTGGCGAAAGCCTTCGAGGGTGCGGTCGTTCAAGTTGACGTGCGTCGCCTCGACTTCCGCGGAGAGAGTCGATGCCTGCACCGCGAAACCGTGGTTCTGAGAGGTGATCGCGACGGCGCCCGTTCCAAGGTCCTGGACCGGATGGTTCGCTCCGCGATGCCCGAACTTGAGCTTGAACGTGGTGCCGCCGAGAGCGAGGCCGAGGAGCTGGTGCCCGAGGCAGATCCCGAAGATCGGTTTCCGCGGCACGAGCCGTTCGATCGTTCGGACCGGACCGGGCAGGGCGGACGGGTCGCCCGGCCCGTTGGAAAGAAAAATGCCGTCGGGATCGTCCTCGAGAACGCGTTCGGCAGCGGCCGTCGCCGGATAGACCTTTACACGGCAGCCGGCCGCGGTCAGGAGCCGGACGATGTTTCTCTTCATGCCGTAGTCGATCGCGGCGACCCGAAACAGCTCGCGCGTTCCCCTCGGAGCGAACTCGGAGGTCGCCGCTGGAGACACGGAGAGGGCCAGATCGCTCCCGATCATCGGCGGCGACTCGCGCACGCGGGCGAGCAGCTCTTCCGAATCGCCGATCACCGTCGAGATGCCGGCGCGCATCGCCCCTTCCGAGCGGATGCGGCGGACGAGCGCGCGGGTGTCGAGGCCGTGCAGCCCGACGACTCCTTCGCGATCGAGATAGTCGGCGAGGCTCTCCTCTCCCCCCGCGCCGCTCCAGCGCTCCGGGAAGTCGCGGGCGATGAACCCGGCGACGTGAACGCGGTCCGACTCCGCCTCCGAAGCGCGCACGCCGTAGTTGCCCACGTGCGCGGCGGTCATCACGACGATCTGTCCCGCGTAGGACGGATCGGTCAGGATCTCCTGGTAGCCGCTCATCGCGGTGTTGAAGACGATCTCGCCGAACGACGTCCCCGGCCGCCCGATGGCCTCGCCGGTCCAGCAGCTCCCATCTTCGAGGACGAGGAGGCCCTTCAAGCGGAACGCCCGACGACCGGCGCGAGCAGGCGCACCTCGACCATGAGCTGGGCGAACATTTCCGGAAGGAGCGCCTGCGGCCCGTCGGAGAGGGCGACCTCCGGATGGTCGTGCACCTCGATCAAGAGACCGTCGCTTCCCGCCGCGATCGCCGCCCGCGACATCGGCAGGACCTTCAGGCGCTTACCGGTGCCGTGCGAGGGGTCCACGAGGATCGGGAGATGCGAGATTCGCTTGACGTACGGGATCACCGAGAGATCCAGAGTGTTGCGCGTGTGGTTCGCGAACGTCCGCACTCCCCGTTCGCAGAGCACGACTTGGTAGTTGCCCTCGGAGAGCAGGTACTCGGCCGAGAGCAGGAACTCCTCGATGGTCGCCGACATCCCGCGCTTCAAGAGCACCGGCTTGCGCATCCGCCCGACCTTCTTCAAAAGAGCGAAGTTCTGCATGTTGCGCGCTCCGATCTGGAGGCAGTCGGCGTACTCGGCAACCAGCTCGGCGCTGTCGGTGTCGATGACTTCCGTCACGATCGGAAGGCCCGTCTCCTCGCGGACTTTCGCGAGGATCTTGAGTCCGGCCTCGCCCAGCCCCTGAAAGGAGTACGGCGAGGTGCGCGGCTTGAACGCTCCGCCCCGGTAGAGCGTCGCGCCGGCGGCGCAGACTTCCCGCGCGATGTCCAGAGCCTGCTTTTCCGACTCGACCGCGCACGGGCCCGCGACGACCGCGACCCGCGGCCCGCCCACCGGCACGCCGCCGATCGAGACGACGGTGTCCTCGCGCTTCGCCTCGCGCGAGACGAGCTTGTACGGTGCGGTGACCGGGATCACTTCGGCGACGCCGGGCAGGTTCTCGAATGACGCGGATTCGACCGAGCCGCGGTTTCCGGTGACACCAATTGCCGTTCGCTGCGCGCCGGGGATCGCGTGCGCCTGGAGACCCAGACCTTCGACCGCGTCGACGACCCGGCGAACGTCGTCCGCGGTGGCCGTGGAGTCCATCACGATCAACATCGGGTGCTATCATTTGTAAGTGAATAAGCCCTGTCAATCGAAGCGTCCCGTGGCGGACGGCTTCAGCTGCCGCGAGCGGATCGGGCAGGGAACCGGCCGGCGCGGTCTCCACCTGGCCGAGGTGATCCGCCGCACAATGGAGGCGGACGCCTGAGCGAACCGCGCGGCACGGTTCTCGCAGCGCGGTTTACCCATGGGAAAAGGAAATCGCGACCCCTGGAAATCAGCGCTCCTCGGATTCAACGGCCTCCGTCGACTGGTCCCCCTCGCGGTTCTCGGTCTCCTGCTCGTCGCGCCGCTCTTCGCCGGTGTCTACGCCGTCAAGCTGAAGGACGGCTCGCTCGTCTTCGCGCGAGTGCCGTACACGGTCAAGGGGACGCGGGCGATCATCACGCTCGCAAATGGAATCGTCACGCAGATCCCGCTCGACAAAGTCGACGTGCCGGGCACCGAGAAGTACAACCGCGAAAACTACGGAAACGTAATCCAGATCGCCACGCCGCGGGAGAGGGCGTTTCAGCTCCCCGCTCGGGCGACACGGTCCGTTTCGGTGCCGTCGGACTCCGAGCGGTCCGCCGATCCCGTCCTATGGGGTGGGCCTGCAGTCCGACGACAGTTCGCACGACGAGACGGACGTCGTTCGGGGTCGCCTTCGAATCCCTGACGATCTTGACCGGCGTGATATCAATTCTTCGGTGAAACGACCCTTCCAACTGCGGCGCGCCCGCCGCTCGCCTTCGCCGATGCGCGCCGCGGTGGCGCTCCTCGCTCTTCTGATCGTCGCGCCCGCGCTCCTCGCCTACGTCGTCAAGCTGAAAGACGGCTCGCTCGTGTTCGCCCGGACTCCCTATTCCGTCAAGGGCAAGAACGCGATCATCACGCTCGAGAACGGCACCGTGACCCAGATCGATCTCGACAAGATCGACGTGGCCGGGACCGAGAAATACAACAAGGAGAACTTCGGAAACGTCATCGCAATCGAGGCGCCGCAAGAGAAGGCTTTCCAGGCCCCGACTCCCGTTCCGCAGTCCAGGGGCGGTCTCGAGTCGCTGGTCCGACAGCGCAGGGACCGTCTCGGTATTCCGACGCCGGGCGCCCCGCTCGCCAACGCCCGCTCGACGGGAACGGCCCCCGACACGTCGGGCTCGGTCGATCCGGTGGTCCAGGCGAGCTTTTCCCGCATTTTCGAGGAGACAGGGATCACCCAGTTCCGGCTCTCGAATTCCCGCGGCAAGACGCGGCTGCTGGCGACCGCGAACTCCGAGCAGGCTGTCTTCAGCGCGCTTTCCGCGGCGGCGCGCGCGATTGCGGAAGCCGCGGACCGGGGCCGACCGGCGTCGGTCGAGATCGTCCTGACCGCCGCCTCGGGAGAGCGCGCCGGCACCTTCGAGATGACTCCCGCGCAGGCGAAACTCCTGCGGGACCGGACCCTGACGGTGCAGGAGTACTTCGTCAAGAACGTGGTGTTTTAGTTTCCCGGATCTGATCCCGAGGGATCCCGCACCGACCTCACTACTTCAGATAATCCCGCGCGTCCCCCCCGACAACCGATAGAAACCTCTCCGCATACGACTCGATCTCGCCGGAAGTCTCGTCCGCGAAGATCCGTTCCACGCGGTGCAGCGGAAAGAAGACCGTCGCCGGGAACGAGGAAGGCGGCGCCCCGCGGGCGATCTCGCGCATCCAGCTCTCGAAGGCGTCGAGAGCGAGACCGCGTACCGTGACCCCCGACGGGTTCGTCTCGTGAAGAATTCCCCAGAACTTCTCCCGCGGCGCCACGAGGTGGACGAGGACGAGCTCGCCGCTTTTCACGACCCGCGCTTCACTTCCGAGAGCTCGATCAGAACCCCCTGACCCGCGGAGGGGTGGAGAAACGCCACCCGCTTTCCGGCCGCTCCGGGAACCGGATTCTCGTTGATCAGCCGGAACCCGCGGCGCTTGAGATCGTCGAGCGCGCTCTCCAGGTCGTGGACGGCGAAGCACACGTGATGGATCCCGGGACCTCGCTTCGCCAGGAACTTCGCGACCGCGGAATCGGCGCCGGCCGGCTCGAGGAGCTCGAGCTGCGTTTCGCCGAGCGGCAGGAACGCCGTTCGCACTGCCTGGCTCTCGACGAGCTCGCGCCCCGATTCCTTCAGGCCCAGCGCTTCGTAGACGCCGAGCGCCTGGTCGATCGACGACACCGCGATCCCAATGTGATCCAGCCGATAGGCAGAAACGCTCACGCGCGCTCGGCCGCCGGCTCTCGAGTCAGTCTCTCGAAGAGACGCGCGGCCGCGGAGTACGGATCCTCCCGCCGCTCCCGGATCCGCCGGATCGCTTCGTCGAAGCCGTCGGAGTCCGGAGTGCACGACTCGATCGTCCGGCGGAACCGCTCCTCGAGCAGAGCGAGCAGACGCGCCTTCGCGCGCCGCACCGCCCGGAGGCCGGCTTCGGGCGAGGTCGAGAGCCACCGTCCGTGCGACTCCATCGCCTCGACGACTTCCGCGACGCCTTCGCTGCGTGGGGCGACCGTCCGGACGATCGGCGGCCGCCAGGGCCGGCCGGGCGTCAGGTCGAGCATCATCGAAAGCTCCGCCGCGGTGCGGTCGGCGCCCTCCCGGTCCGACTTGTTGACCACGAAGACGTCGGCGATTTCGAGGATCCCCGCCTTGATCGCCTGGATGTCGTCGCCCAGCCCCGGTACGAGGACCACCGCGACAGTCTCCGCCGCGCGGATGATGTCCACTTCGTCCTGCCCGACGCCGACGGTCTCGACCAGCACGACGTCGAAACCTGCGGCGTCCAGGATGTCCACGGCGTCGCTCGTCGCGCGGGCGAGCCCTCCCATCGTGCCGCGCGTCGCCATCGAACGGATGAAAACCCCCGGGTCGGTGTAGATCTCGGACATACGAATGCGATCGCCCAGGATCGCGCCCCCGGTAAATGGAGACGAGGGATCCACGGCTACGATTCCCACCTTTTGGCCGCGGGCGCGGTAGGTCTGAGCGATCTTCAACGCGAGAGTGGACTTTCCGGCTCCGGGCGGTCCGGTCAAACCGAGCACTCGCGCCCGCCCCGTCTTCGCAAAGATGCGGCGCGAGAGCTCCGGCACGCCGTCGCCCGACTCTGCGGCCGAGATGGCCTGTCCGATCCGACGGCCGTCTCCCGCGAAGATCCCGGCGACGAGCTCCGATGTCCCCGGCGCCGGGGCGGGGCTCATGTCCCGTCCGTCAGGAGGCTCTTCGCGATGACGAGCTTCTGAATCTCGCTCGTCCCCTCGCCGATCGTGCAGAGCTTCACGTCGCGGTAGAACTTCTCGACCGGGAAGTCCTTGATGTAGCCGTACCCGCCGTGGATCTGCACGGCGCGGTCGGCGACGCGGACGCCGATCTCGCTCGCGTAGAGCTTCGCCTGCGCGGACATGCGCGTCGTTTCCTCGCCGCGGTCGCGCGCCTGCGCGGCGCGCTCGGTCAGCAGCCGCGCCGCATCGATCTCGGTCGCCATCTCCGCGAGATAGAACTGGATCGCCTCGAAGTCGGCAATCGGCCGCCCGAACTGGCGACGCTCCTTCGCGTACTTCAGCGATGCCTCCCAGGCGCCGCGCGCCATCCCGACCGCGAGAGCGGCGATCGAGATCCGGCCGCCGTCCAGGATTTTCATCGAATTGACGAAGCCGCCGCCCTGCGCTCCGAGGAGGTTTGCGCCGGGAATCCGGCAGTCCTCCATCACGAGGGTGCAGGTATCCGATGCCCGCATGCCGAGCTTGTTCTCCTTCTTGCCCACCCGAATGCCCGGATTGTCGAGCTCCACGATGAATGACGAGATGCCGTGGCGGCCGGCGGAGCGGTCGGTCACGGCCATCAAGACCGCGACGTGCGCGACCGACGCGTTCGTGGTGAAGTTCTTGGACCCGTTCAGGACCCAGAAGTCGCCGTCGCGCACCGCCGTCGATTGCGTTCCGCCGGAGTCGGAGCCGGCCTCCGCCTCCGTCAGTCCCCAGCAGGCGAGCCACTCTCCCGTCGCGAGCTTCGGCACGTATTTCTGCCTCTGTTCCTCCGTGCCGAACTGGAAGATGTGGTTGCTGCCGAGCGAGGTGTGCGCCGCGAGCGAAAGCCCGACGGAGCCGTCGACCGCCGAGATCTCCTCGATGACCCCGATGTAGTCCATGTAGGAGAGCCCGGCGCCGCCGTACGCTTCGGGAAAGATCGTTCCGAGGAACCCGAGCTCCCCCAGCTTTCGGAAGACCTCCCGCGGAAAGGTCTGCGCCTCGTCCCACTCCAGGACATGGGGCCGGATCTCCGCTTCGGCGAATTCGCGAGCGGCCTGGCGGATCGCCTGCTGCTCGGTCGTCAGAACGGCGCTCATCGCGAAATTCTAGCGCGGGAGCCTACCGCAGCGAGGGCCGCGCCGACGCCTTCACGGTCGACGCCACCACGATCTCGACCCCCGGGTAGTAATGACGCAGGATGGCGTCGTAGCCCGATCCGGCGAGCGCCATTCCGTAGGCGCCGTTCTGGCAGAGTCCGACGCCGTGCCCCCAGCCTCGCCCCAGGAACACGAATTCAACTTCCCCCTGTGGTCCTCTCGTCCTCGACAACGTGAACAGCATCTCTGGAAGTTCGAGCGCCTGCCGGACGTCGAACCCTTTCACCGTGATCTCGGCGGCGTCGGTCACGACGCGCATCTCGATGACCCGGCCGGAAGGGCTCCTCTTCGTGACCACGAGATCACGCACTTCGGTTCCCGCGACTCGTGCCGCCATCCTCCTCGCCAGCTCGCGGCCGGAGGCGCGCCGGACCCACTCCGTCCAGGAGGACTCGCGCTCGAAAGTCGGACCGGCCGGATCGAGCTCGACCCAGAGCGCGAGCACCTGGCTTCCCCGCTTCCACCAGCGCAGCCGGTCGCCCGCGCGCAGCGTCAGGGCGGAGGACGCGAACCATCGGTCGCCGACGCGCCGCGCGAGCGGAAGGTCCGGATCGACCGGCAGCCCGACCCGGCCTTCCGCCGTCCGCGCCCAGATGTTGGCGCCTTCGCGCGAGAGAAACTTGCCCGAGACCTCCGTGACCCCGAGAAGCCGCACCGCTGCCGAGAAGAGAAGGCCCGCGTACTCCTCCTCGGACAGAGACCGGTCGGCCGGCGGCAGCAGCTCGGCGGCGCCGAGTCGGAAGCGGAGCAGAAACGCGTAGGCGTCGCGCGCGGCGCCGGTCAAACGGCCGGTCGCCGCAGGAAACTCCGCGTAATACCTCTCTTCCCGGGCGCCCACGTGAAGAGCGCGCGCATCGGAGAGCCCGAACGCCTGCACGATCGACGGATACACCGCGGCCGGCGCGAGCGACGCCGCGGGCGCCGCCTTCCGGTCGATCCCGGCGAAACGCTGCGCGGTTTCGACCCAGGCGGCGCGTCCTCCTCCGCCTCGCCGGCGCGAGGAGTGGTGCACGAGCACGTCGCCGCGCCACTCGAGCGCGCTCCATCCCGACTGGGGCGACCGGCGCGGCCGAGCGCCCGCGAGCGTCGTGGTCGCGAGCTCGCCGCACTCGACCGAGACGAGGTAAGGCGCCGCCTCGCCGATGAAGACGTTCTCGACGTTTTCGGTCCGGCCGCCGCACGTCGAGACGAAGAGGGCGTCCGCAAACGCTCCGCCGGAAGCGAGGACGAGGCCGCGGGTCGAGTCCACCGCGCCGGAGGAGAGCGGGTCCTCCGCCGAAAGACCGGCGTAAGCCTGGCACTTCGGCGTGGCGCACAGGTCGTAGCCTTCCGACTCGAACTGACCTCGGTGCGCGAGCGCGTACGTCCTCGCGGCGACCGCCTGCGCCTTCAATGCCTCGATTTCGTCGTAGCGTTTGGGGCCCATCTCCGCCGGCACGACCCCGTACAGGTACTCGTCGAGGTCCACGCGATTGACCAGGTTCAGCGTGCCCCGCGGGTTCGTGAAGACGAGGAGGCTTCCCCGGTACGGCTTCTCATCGAAGGAAACGTTGGCGGGCACGCCCGGCCCGCGCGGCGCGGGAAAGATCTCGATCGGCGAGACGAGGCGGCGCGGCGAGCCGTCCTCGGGGGTGACGCCGATGACCGCCGCGGCGCCCGGCGCACTTCCCCGGGGCGTTCCCTCGAACACGATCCCCTCCCGTCCGGAGGCCCGGACCTTCGCGGCAAACGCTTCCGCCGTGTCGCGCGTGTCGAAGCTTCCGAGGAGGACCCGGTACACACCGCGGTCCGCCGAAAACGCGACCGTCCCGGGGACCTGGAGGTCCGCTGAAAGCTTCTCCAGCGCCCGGCGCGCCGGCTCCTCCTGCGAGAACCCGGCGGCCTGCACGGAGAAGCGCGGCGTCCCCGCCGGCGCGCCTTCGGGACGAAACACGATCGGACCGCGAAGGAGCTCGGCGCGACCGGCGGAGACGACGATCCACGGCTCCCCCGCGGTTCCGTACGGGAGCTCGGGCAGGTCGCTCTTCAACCCGACGCGATAGAGGATTCCGCTCGGAACCGAAGGCGTCGGAACCGGGATCGGCGGTGGCGGCGCGCCGCGGCGCGCGCGGCGCTCCGGGGCGGGCGTCGGGACAGCCGCGGAGATCGGAGCGGTTGCGGCCGGCGCGGACTTCGCGGCCGGTTTTGCGGGCGGAGCACTCGCGCACGAAACCATCGCCGCGACCGCGAGGAAGGAGGCCGCCGGCCCGAGAACGAAACCGCGGGGGCTCAAAAGCGGGACCGGACGTCGGTGCCGAGGACCTCTTTTCGGTAATCCTTTCCGCGCAGCGCGACCAGCGTGCACATCTCGTAGAGGCGGCTGCGGAGACGATAGCCGATGCGGTCCTCGAGTTTCTCTCTTTCGCCGGAGGCCGAATCCGGCTCGTCCTCGAAATTCGACGTCGCGATCGTAATCCGCTTCCGGTTGTAACGGGTGTTGAGAAGGTTGTAGAGCACGTCCAGCACCCAGGGGTGCGGCTTGGAAGCGCCGAGCTCGTCCAAGACGAGCAGCTCCGCTTCGGCGTAGGGGGTCAGCACCGACTCCTTGGAAGCGTCCGCATCCGGTCGGAAGCTGGTCTGGATCCGCAGGAGGAGATCGGAGAAATCCGCGTAGAGAGCGGAAACGCCTTTCGTGAGCACGAGCTCGGAAAGGATCGCGCAGGCGAGATGCGTCTTGCCGAGGCCGGCCGGACCGACCAGGAGGAGGCCCGACTCGACGGCAGGGTACGACTCCGCAAACTCCCGGGCGATTTCTTTCGCGCGAGCGAGCTCCGGGGTCCGATCGTTGAAGTTCGCGAAGTTGTCGTCGCGATACCGCTCGGGAATGCACGCGGCGTCGAACCTCTCCTTCGCGATTGTTTGCATGCGGCAGGAGCAGGGATGCGCCTGCTTCCGACCGTCTACGGCTTCCAGGACCCAGCCGGTGCCGCCGCAGCGGACGCACGTGGCGCTCGGGTTCTCCACGTCCGGATTCTAGCCTTCAGTTTTCGGGAAGGCCGGCCTCGATCAACACGCGCCGTCGGCGGGGGCCTTCGAGATATCGCTTCAGGTCGGCGAGCCTCTCATCCCATCCCGACCCCGCTTCGCTCCGATAGTCCTGGTAGGCGGGGCCGGCGTCGGGAATCGCCTGCTCGACGGTGACGAGACACGTCCCGTCCCGCTCCACGAAAGTCAGGAGGAAGCTCAACCCTTCGAGCGGCTCCCCCGTCCGGCGTTCGTACGAGATGTCGCGCACGGCGAGCCGTCGGCCCGGCTCGTACGTTTCGATCTTGCCCATGATCGTCGCCTGAGTTCCGCCGTGGTCGTCGGTGAAGCCGACCGCCCAGTTGCCCCCCTCCCGGCGGCCGACGAGCGCGCCTTCGCACCACCAGGAGAGGAGCTCGCCCACGCGCGTGAATGCATCGAACGCGTCGGACGCAGTCGTCTCGATCGCGACCGAGCGGATGATGGTTTCCATCGAGGTCATGGTAACGCCGGAAAGTGTGGCGTTATTGCGACCTTTATACTGCCGGGCCGATGAGCGCCCCCCTTTCCATCGAAACGATCCGTGCGGGCATCGGGGCCGCCGTCGCCGACGCGACCGAGCGACTCTGGAGCGTTCGTCCCGAGCGCGTCGTGCTCGAGCGTCCCCCTTCGCTCGAATTGGGCGACTTCGCGACTCCGACGGCCTTTGATCTCGCGAAGACCCTGCGCAAGGCTCCGCGCGCGGTCGCAACGGAGCTCGCCGGCGCGATGGCGCCCGCCGAAGGCGTGCGGGAAGTGCGCGTCGAGGGCGGCGGTTATCTGAACTTTTTTCTCGATCGGGGCCGACTCGTCGCCGCGATGCTGGCCGATCCGCAGGCGGCCCCCGCGCGCCCGGGCAAGATCATCGTCGAGCACACCAACATCAACCCGAACAAGGCGGCGCACATCGGCCACCTGAGGAACGCGGTCCTGGGTGACGTGCTGGCGCGCACGCTTTCCTTCCTCGGCCACAGAGTCGAGATCCAGAACTATCTGGACGACACGGGAGTCCAGGTCGCCGACGTCGTGGCGGGCCTGACGCGGCTGAAGGGCGTCGCCTCGGAGGACGACGTGCGCCGCGCGATCCGGGGCGAGCCGCTGCCCGACGGCTCCCGTCACCCGAAGGGTCTCGCCTATCTCTGCTGGGACGTCTACGCGGAGATCGCCCGGGTCTACGAGCAGGACGCGGAGGCGCTCGAATGGCGCGTGCAGGCGCTCCACGCGATCGAGCACGGGGACAACGTGACCGCCTCGATCGCCGAGGTCCTCACGGAAGCAATCGTCTCCGCGCACCTCGCGACCATGGGCCGGCTCGGCATTTCCTACGATCTCCTTCCCCGGGAGAGCGACATCCTGCGCCGGCACTTCTGGAGCCGGGCGTTCGAGCTTCTCAAGGAATCCGGCGC